>Ga0315905_10000188_pt1 | contig 67691 bp, 65 predicted proteins | sample LakEriMetagenome_5_FD_203522 | JGI IMG/M metagenome (GOLD analysis project Ga0315905, IMG submission 203522) | Freshwater fungal communities from buoy surface, Lake Erie, Ohio, United States - Buoy 4 MA121 | ecosystem: Environmental > Aquatic > Freshwater > Lake | place: USA: Lake Erie, Ohio...
GGCCGGTGTTTGAAAACGTGACCGTCGATAGTCTCTTTTCGGCTCCCACCTCACAGTGAGAGCCTCGCAAGGACACCGCCGTCCACGTTTCTCTTTCTTCCGATTCAATTGTCAAACAGCGTAGTCAGCCTCTAACCTACTCGACCGGACAGAAGCGCCACCGGTATGGCCCGGCGGTTTGTGCCTATGTCAAAGCAGGAAGAGCGGCAACAAGACCTCGTCATTTGAGGCCGACGCCGGTGTGGGGGGCTTTCTAGACCCTGCCTCTAGGTGAGTCAACAACCGATTTTAAAAAAGGCAGAAAGTTCTTTTTGCAGGCACAAGTCAGGCCAATGGTCTGTGCGATCCCCTTGCCCAGAACCGCAATCCCGACCCTTTTCGCAAACCGTCGGGCATGGCCTATCTTTCTGTTCTGCTGGTAATTTCACCTTTGGCAGGCGGAGCCCGCCGACGCTCTTAACCATACTCCCATTGACCGGCCCGACATCGCGGCCCGATTTTTTCTTGACCCCCCGCATCCTGCCCCACAAACACAATGCGCATGGCATTTCAGAGGATGCCCGATGCAAAAGTGACAATAGGGGCGAGCGCAGATGCATGATCACCATGACCATTCCCATGATCACAGGCACAAGCATCGCCACGCTCATGCCCATGATCATCATCATGCGCCGAAGGATTTCGGCCGGGCCTTTATTGTTGGCCTGAGCCTGAACATCTGCTTTGTCCTTGCCGAAACAATGGCCGGCATTATGGGCAATTCAATGGCCCTGATCGCCGATGCCGGGCACAATCTTGGCGATGTTCTGGGGCTCGTTGTTGCCTGGGCGGGCGTCACTCTTGCCAAACGCAAGCCGGATTCCCGTTTTACATTCGGCCTCGGCAAAAGCTCCGTTCTGGCTGCCATTGCCAATGCCATGCTCCTGCTGGTCGCTGTTGGGATTATTACGGTTGAGGCGATCGAACGCCTGCGCAATCCCGCACCCGTGGCCACGACACTTGTCATGACGGTTGCAGCCTGCGGTGTGCTCGTCAACGGCATCACGGCCTGGATGTTTTCGGGCGGCTCCAAGACAGACATCAATATTCGTGCGGCTTTTCTGCATATGGCTGCCGATGCCGCCATATCGGCCGGCGTGGTTGTCGCCGGACTTGTGATCATGCTCACCGGCATGACATGGATCGATCCGGCGATGAGTCTTCTCTTGAACGCCGTGATTATCTGGGGCGCCTGGAACGTGCTGAAAACCGCAACGGTCATGATCCTCTCGGCCGTCCCGCATGATCGCAACCTCGATGAGATCAAGGCCAGCCTGATGCGCCTGCCAGGCGTGCGCGACGTCACAGACATGCATGTCTGGCCGCTTTCTTCACAAGATGTCGCGCTCTCCTGCCACCTCGTGATCCCCGCCGGCCATCCGGGCGATGCTTTTCTGACCGAAGCCGCACGGCTCATGAATTCGCGTTTTTCCATCACCCATCCGACATTTCAGATCGATCTGGAATCGCGTGGCGCATGCCCCCTGCATGCTAAAGAAACCGCCTGATCTTCAGCCTGTCAGAATGGTCTTCAATTCGCTGCGCCGGCGCATGCTGGCGCGGCGCAATTCCTGGATGAAATCGGCAATATGAACTTTGTCGGCAGATTTGCGCGGCAGGCCAAAACCGACTTCAGGCAGAATCCAGCCCGGTTGCGAGCCCAGATTGAACAGACGCTTTGCCTCAATCTCCTTGGCAACGAGATTACTTGGCACAATCGAAACGGCGCCTGTCTCCCTGATATATTCCCACAAAGGATCGCCAATATTCATCTCGACGTAATTTTTCGGGAATGGCACGCGCGCATCGCGAAAAATCTCGTGAATGAAACTGCTCACTTGTGAATCTGCACCCGGTATCACCCATGGACGATCTGCCAACATGGCCAGATCCAATGAAGTGCTGCGACCGACGCTCAGACCGGAAACAAGAATCAAACGATCCTGGAACAAAGGCTCGAATTTCACCCTGAAATATTCGTCGCCATCCATTCGCCGACCGAAATAGACATCGACATCGCCATCGTGCAAAGCCTGCAGCGCATGTCGGTGATCGGATGAATTCAGCAAAACGGTGACCAGCGGAAAGCGCTTCTTGAAACGCGCCACTGCGCGCGCGACGATGCGCGAGGAGCCCACCGTCGGCCCACAGACAACCAGCTTCTGCTCGGCCGCTTTGCCAAGCGATTTCACCTCATCCATACCGGCTGCTATTTGCGCCAGAACATTGGCGGACCAGCGGTACATGACGTCGCCATGTTTGGTCAGGCTGATCCCGGTCCCGGTGCGGAACATCAGCTCGACACCCAGGGACAATTCAAGCTCGCGGATTGCCTGGGTGACGGCTGGCTGGGTCACACCGAGACTGCCGGCTGCCTTCCGGATCGAGCCGGCGGCGACAATGCGATTGAAATATTCCAGCTGGCGAATGGTGATTTTCAGCGACATGCAGCAAGCCCCGGCCCCGGATCGCCCCGGTCTATAGGCAATAATTATCAAGAAAAAGAAAAATTTATATACCCAATCGGAGCCGCCCATGCGACGCTTTTTCAAACTGCGGTTTCAGCAATTGCAACAAAACAGAACGAGATGACGGGGGAGGCTTCATGATGGGCAAGTTGCGAATGGATCGCCGAAGATTTTTGGAGCTTACGGCAGGCGGTATGGCAGCAGGCCTGGCACAGCCGGCCCTTGCAAATACCGATCCCTTTTACAAAGGCCGCAACATCGACCTGATCGTTGGCTACCCGCCCGGCGGCAGCAATAATCTCTATGCGCGCGTTCTGGCCAATCACATCGGAAAATACATTCCCGGAAATCCTGGCGTGGTTGTGCGCAACATGCCGGGCGCCGGCAGCGTGACAGCGGCAGCACATGTCTTCAGCCAAGCGCCGCGCGACGGGACCGTACTGGCGCTCGCCTCCCCCACATTGCCGCTGGAGGAGAGACTCACAACCGGCGTGCAGCGTTTCAAATCGTCAGAGTTTTCCTGGGTCGGTCGCATCAACACGCTGGTGAATGTGATTTTCACCAGAAAAAATTCGATCCGTACTTTCGACGAGGCCTTTACGACGGCAGCACGCCTCTCCGCCACAGGCGCGGGTTCAGCCATTACCGTCTATCCCAATTCCACCAATGTTGTGCTCGGCACGAAATTCGATCTCGTGCGCGGCTATTCAGGCTCGGCTGAAGGCATGCTTGCTGTCGAGCGCGGCGAAGTGGATGGCCATTGCACCGGATGGGACACGCTCAAGACAAGCCACCCGGCGTGGATTGAAAACAAGAGCGTCAATATTCTCGCGCAATTTTCAGCAAAGCGACATCCCGAATTAAAAGATGTTCCGACCGTTCTCGATTATGCAAAGACAGAGCGCCAGAAGGCCTTGATGAGCGCAATCGTCAATGCAGCAGAGATCGGAACCGCCTTTTTCTCCACTCCCGGCATTCCTGCAGAACGGCTTGCCGTTTTGCGACAGGCCTTTTTGCGCTGCATGGAAGATCGCGATTTCTTGGCAGAAATCGTCAGCCTGAAAATCGGTCTCGATCCTCTGGCCGGCGAGCGCGTTTCTGAAATGGTAAGCGAGATCGGCAAAATACCCGATACGCTCGTGCCTGAGCTGCAGCAGGCAAGCCTCATGACCCAGCCCAAATGACGAAGGAAAGAGCCCATGAACATTCAAAATAAAGCCAAGGAATTCATGACCACGTGGCACACGTCCGCGCGGTCCTATCTGCCGGCCTGGGCACAGCGCCAGAAATCCAGCCTGATGAATTCGGGCAAAAGCACGCGCGCCCTGCCGATGTTCCGCGCCTTCGATCTTCTTGCCAAGCCGAATGACCGGATCGAACTTCTCGTCAACAAAGATCACAAGATCGGCGTTGAAAGCGTTTGCGGCGCGCAACAGGAATTCATCCGCCATGTCGATTTTGACACAGTCTATGTGCAATTTGCGGGTGAGACGACGATCGAGACGGAATTTGCTGAATATAAAATGTCGCCCGGCGACATTATGCATGTTCCCGAAGGCATTGCCCATCGCTCCAGCGGCTCGGCAGACAGCCTGCGCTGGTTTGCTTATGTCAATGCGCCCTTCACCCATTTCATGACTGAAGAAGATCAGGTCTCGGAAACCAAATTCACCGTGCGCCGTATCGGTGGACCGGACTGGAAAATTCCAGCGGACCGTATGAATGCGCCGCGCGATCGCGTCATCGAGCGGATGATCTGCTGGGATGACAAGCCGACCGATGAGACCATTTTCGAACGCGATTATGCCGATCTTGTCCCCGCCGGCTCAACCAGCCCGCGCGAAGCGAAAAGCGGCATCACCAAATTGCGCGCCTTCGACCTGTTCAAGGAAATTGCCGGCACGAGCGGCGAACCCAAACCCGTGATGCGCGGCAAGCATCTCGAGATCAAGGTCTATAATATTATTGGCGAACAATTCGCCTTCCATCGTGCCTTGCGCAGCGAAGAAGTGCGCATCCAGTTCCGCGGCAAGGCACTCGACATGTCGGAAACAGGCAATGCCGATACGCGGCCTGGCACGGTGACGGTCATTCCGCGCGGCATTGGTCATAGCGTCATCACCGATCCGGTCGATTGCCCGGATTTTCTGCGCATGAATTTCTACAGCGAACTGCCCTGGACTTATGCGCATGATGTCACCAAGCACCATTTTGAAAGCCATTTCGAAGTGGAGACGCATGTGATCAAGAAGGCGCCTTGGCGCGGCTGATACAAATTTCAGGGGCGCGGCACAGGCCGCGTTCCTGCCCTGTGCGCGAGACATATCAAGCATGACAAAAACAATGCGCCTTCCGCGCCCAATCGGCGCCAGCGGCATAGATACTTTTCCGATCGGTCTCGGCTGCGCGTCTCTGTCTGGCTCATATGGCCCTGCAGATGAAGACAATGGCCTGCGCGTGCTGCATGAAGCGCGCGCGCGCGGCGTGACCATGTTCGATTCATCGGACAAATACGGCAACGGCCATAATGAGGAATTGCTCGCCAAAGCCTTTGCTTCCATGCGCCAATCGATTCTTATTGCCTCAAAATTCGGCAATATGGCGGGCAAGGACGGCAAGATTGCCGACAATCGCCCGGAAACGGTTCAGTCGTCATGCGAGGCCTCCCTGCGCCGGCTGAAGACAGAGACGATCGATCTCTATTACATTCATCGCATCGATCCTTCCGTGCCGATCGAAGATACAATCGGCGCCATGTCGCGACTTGTCGAACAAGGCAAAGTCCGCGCGCTGGGGATTTGCGAAGTCAATCCGAACACATTGCGGCGCGCCCACAAAGTCCATCCGATTGCTGCTATCCAGAGCGAATATTCGATCCTCTACCGCCAGGAAGCGGAAGAAGTTCTTGAGACGACACGCGAGCTTGGTATCGCCTTTGTCGCTTATGCACCGCTGGGAAGAGGATTGCTCACCGGAGCCGTGCAGCCAGGCTCTTTGTCTGAAAAGGATGAGCGCCTGCGTCACCCGCGTTTCTCGGCGGATAATCTGCCAAAAAATCTCGTGCTGGTCGGCGTGATTGAAGAAATTGCAAAACAGCGCGGCTGCACGGCGGGACAAATCTCGCTTGCATGGCTGCTGGCCCAAGGCGAAGACATTATTCCGATCCCCGGCACAAAAACGATGAGCCGTCTGATTGAAAATATCGATGCTGCTTCGATCATATTGTCTGACGATGAGATTGGCTTTATTGCCAAAGCCATCCCGCCAGACGCAGCAGCAGGCCTGCGCTACCGGGCCGAACATATGAAAAACATGTATCTTTGAGGGAAAAACGCATGGCCGAGCAGGATATTACTTTTACTTCCGACGGGTTGCAGCTGACCGGCACGGTGAGCACGCCTGAGGGTCTTGCATCAAGCGAGAAGCGTCCCGCTTTCATCGTCCTGCATGGTTTCGGCTCAACACGACATGCCGGCAATGTCACCACACCCTGCGCCATGTTGAACAAACTGGGCTATGTCACCTTGCGCTTCGATTTCCGTGGCTGCGGCACGAGCCAAGGCGAGCAAGGCCGATTGATCTGTCTCGAGCAGGTCGAGGATACGAAAAATGCAGTGACGTTTTTGCAGTCCCATCCGAATGTCGATCCAAACCGCATTGCAGTGGCGGGCTCATCATTCGGCGCGGCAGTTGCAGTCTACACAGCTGGCACCGACAAGCGTGTGGCTGCCTGTATTTCCGCCTCCGGCTGGGGCAATGGAGCGTTGAAATTCGAAGGCCAGCATGGCGACAATTACCCCCGCTTCGTCAAAATGCTCGAAGATGGGCGCGCCTATAAGGCCAAGCACGGCAAGTCGATGATTGTCTCACGCTATGACATCGTGCCCATTCCTGAAAAACTGCGCACCCATGTTCTGAAGGGATCGATCATGGACATGCCGGTCGATACGGCGCAGAGCATGTTCGATTTCACCGCCGAGAATGTGATTGCCGATATTGCGCCACGGCCGAGCCTTCTTCTGCATAGTGCAGTCGACAGCGTAACGCCCACCGAGCAGACGATCCGCATGTTCGAACGCTCCAAGGGGCCTACCGAAATGCATCTTTTCTCCGGCACCGACCATTTCATGTTTGCCGAGAAAAACCAGCGCGTTCATGAAGTCGTCACGGCTTGGCTGCGGGACTTCTTCCCCGTCAGCGGCGATGCGCCGGGCCTCAAGGCGCTCGACGAACACCACTGATCGGCAGAACCCAGAAAAAGGCCCGCAAAAGCGGGCCTTTTTTATTTCCGGCGAATGATCGAGACCTGATAGTCGGATGCGCCATCATCGGTCTCGTAGCGGCATGTCAGCATAGGCGTCTGCAATTCACCGCGCGTCCCGCGATGGTCTGTGGCGACAAGCCAGGAACGTTCATCGCCCTGACAGGCGTAATTAAGCGCCTCGCGTAATTTGCGCGGCGGCGTGCCAGCGGGCACTTGCAGGCGCGTTGTATGAACGCGCTCCTCATGCAGATCGACAGCAGCCTTGTCAATTTTCAATCCATGAAAATCCGTATAAACGGCAAGGCCGCCTTCGTCTTTAAATGTCTCCCACAGACGCTTGGTGCCCGTCAGAGGATTGACCGCAGCCTCCAGCAGATTGACGCTGCGCGGAGCGCCGCCGCCTGGCATGACAATGACAGATCCCGCGCCCCCGCCATTCACAATGATCGTGCCGGGCGCCGCATTCATCGGCCTGTATGGCTGGCCTTCAGCCCCATCGCCACGCAACAGATCGCTCTGCATCTGTGCGCGCGGCGAGCCATCTGTTTCTGGCTTTTGCGCGAGTGCATTTGGCGCAGATGAAGCAGCCGGCGGACGAAAGCCCGCACCCTCTCCATTTGGCGGCAGGCCGAAACATTCACGCCGATAGGTCGAGATTGCATCGTCAGAGGGTGCAATGCCGAGCCCGATCAATTGCTCAAGATTGCGCCCATCGGGCTCAAGCTTGTCATTGATACAGGTTTTAATCTCCGGGCGAACGCTGGCCCAAGCCTGACGCGCCTCAATACGTTTCTGCGCGAGAAGCTGACGGTTGCGATCATCCGCCCGCTCGATCTCGCATTCGCGCTCCAGAATACGCTTTTGCCGAATCTCGCCAGGACCGCTGATGTCAGGCCCCGCCATCATCAAGGCGCGCGCACAGGCCGATTGCGCTTGAGCGAGGGAAGGCGCAAGTGCGGCCGCGAGGGCGACGACAGAAAACTGGAGAACACGTCTCATCATCTTGGATCCAAATTGGAATGCGAATCTAGCACTCCGCCCCGGCAACGCAAAGAAGCTCCGGGAAGACGATGAAAAGGCCATTGCTGGCAATGATTTCCGATGCAATCGCGGCCCTAGGCCCGCGCGAGCACCCGCATTTTTGCGGCCGCAAGATGAACCGCCTCGATGATTTCCGGATAGGCCGAGCAACGGCAGAGATTGCCAATGAGGTAATGGCGAATTTCCTCGTCGCTTGGATCAGGATGTTCGGAGAGCAATTTCTTCGTCATCAGGATGAAACCCGATGTACAGAAACCGCATTGGAACGCACCAGCCTCGATAAAGGCTTCCTGAACCGGATCAAGATTATTGCCATTTGCGAGGCCCTCGATGGTCTGCACATCTGCGCCATCGACAAACCAGGCGAGCATCAGACAGCCAGCAACGGCGCTCCCGTTGACGAGAACCGTGCAGCAGCCGCAAAGGCCCTGCCCGCAGCTTTCGCGCGCGCCTTTCAGGTCGAATTTGTTCTGCAACAATTCAACAAGCGTCTCCCCGCCCCGGACGATTGCCGTAGACTTCTCGCCGTTCAGGGTGAAATTGACGATGCGTTGATTGCTCATATCAATGCCCCCCCGCATTCTTGAGGGATTGGATTGCGCGGTAGACCGCCTCGGGCGTGACCGGCAAATCTGGAATATGCACGCCGATGGCATCGGCAATTGCATTTCCAATGGCGGGAGACAAAGCAATCGTTGTGCTCTCACCCGCACCCTTGGCGCCGAACGGACCGTCTTTCTGGTTCGAACGTGTTGCCTCGTTGATGAAAACCTTTGGCATGTCGAGCAGGCTCGGGATTTTGTAATCCGCCAGCGAGCCATTGGTGAGCTGGCCGTCGCGGAAAATCATGTTTTCGATGGTGGTGAAACCATATTGCATAATGCCCGCACCCGAGAGCTGCGCCTCAACAAGCTTGGGATTGATGGGCACACCGACATCGGCAATGTTGACGAGTTTGGTGACTTTGAACTCGCCCGTCTCCATATCGATCTCGACTTCTGCACTGCTTGCACCCACACCCCAAAAAGGTGTCGCCTTGCGCGTCTGCCCCGTCTCGGGATCGGGCTTTTGATAATCGGGCATAAAGCTGCCTGTGCCGATAATATTGCCGGCCTGCATGCCATATTTTTTGCGCAGCAATTCCGCAACCGGGAGATTGCTGCCAGGCGGCATATCAAGATCGCGCGCCAGCTCTTCGATTTTGTTTTTGGCATCCTCGGCTGCAAGGCGCACAGCCGTGCCCATATGATAAGTCGAGCGCGAACCAAGCGTGCCCATATCATAGGGCGTCACATCCGTATCGGGATGAATGACTTTGATCTTTTCAGGATCGAGATTGAGCACTTCGCCGACGATCTGCGCCATGACAGTGTCGGAGCCCTGCCCCATATCGACCGTGCTGATATAAAGCACGCAACTGCCATCAGCATAAACATTGACGATCGCGACCGATGTCGTCGGCGCCGTTATGCCCTTGAAGCCGATCGCAATGCCACGACCGCGACGAATATTCCCCGACACGCGCTCGAGCGGCGCGTTCCATCCGATCCGCTCAAGAGCCAAATCCATGGAGGCTTCAATATCGGCATCTTCCATCACGGTTCCGCCTGCCTGCGGCCGACCGTTGCGCAACACATTCATCCGGCGAAACGCAACAGGATCGAGATCCAATTTGCGCGCCATCATGTCCATGTGGCATTCATAGGCCCATGCCGTTTGCGGCGCGCCGAAACCGCGCAAAGCTCCGCAAGGCGGCCGATTTGTATAAACGGCAAAGGAATCGATCCAGACATTTTCAATGTCATAGGGACCGGCTGACGTGAACCCTGCCTTTTGCGTGACGCGCGGACCGATATCGGCATAAGCGCCGCCATTCCACCAAACTTCGCATTTACGTGCCGTAATCTTTCCCGCTTTCGTCACCGCACTTTTGATCCGAAATGTGCAGGGGTGACGCGTCACCATGAAGAATTGCTCCTCCATGGTGAGAGAAATTTTGACCGGACGCGCAACCAGCAGCGACAGCGACGTCACAAGCGCTTCAAGCTTGATGTAAAGTTTACCGCCAAAGCCACCGCCAAGATGGGGAACTTTCACCCGGACGCGATTTTCCGGCCATCCCAGAAGTCGTGCGATCTCGATGCGCACAAAAGATGGGCCCTGCGAGGCCGTATGGAGCGTCGCCTGCCCATTGGCGACATCGGCCACCGTGACAAAAGGCTCCATCGGCACATGCATGACTTGCTGTGTGCGAAATTCATGCTCGAAGACATGATCTGCGCTGGCAAAAGCAGCATCGACATTGCCGCGCCGCATTTTGTAATCGAGCGCAATATTGGTCCCGCGCCGACCTTTCAGATGCTGCAGGTCAGGGAAAGTCGCTGCAGGCTTTAATTCATCATGTACGAGATGGGGCGAGGAGGCAGCTTCCAGCTCATCATAGACGGCCGGCAATTCCTCATATTCGGCTTCGATCAAGCCCAGAGCTTCCTCTGCGACCGCAGGATCGGATGCCAGAACCACGGCGACAGGCTCGCCTGCAAATCGCACCTTGCCGTCGGCCAGTACCGGTTGATCGTGAAAAGCCGGCCCATAATAGGGATGGGGGATAACGGTGCGAATATCGTCAATCGTGACGACGCGATAAACGCCAGGCAAAGCGGCAGCGGCCGAAGTATCCACCTTGCGGATTTTGGCATGCGGCATGGTGCTGCGGAAAATCTTTCCATAGAGCATGCCCGGCAATTTCAGATGATGGGTATATTCCGCACGACCCGTGACTTTGTCGCGCGATTCAAGGCGCGGAATAGAGCGGCCGATTTGCGAACCTGCTGTGATTGTCGCCATGTCTTTACTCGCTCAAGTCCTGTAGCGCGCGCGCCAGATGCACTTTCAGCAGATGGGCCTTGTAATCGGCAGATCCGCGACTGTCGGATTCGATATGAATATCGCCCGTCGCCTGCGCGGCATCTGCAATGAGACCGGGCGTGAGTTTCTGACCGCGCAATATGCTTTCGGCTGCCTCAAGGCGCAGAGGGCGGTCCGTGGCAGCGCTAAGAACAATCCGCACATCGGTGCAGAGCCCAGCCTCCATCTGCAAACCAAGGGCAATGCCGACAGCTGGCCAGTCATGAGCGGAGCGCGTTGTGATTTTCACATAACGTCGCCGCCAGCCAAGCGACACTGGCACATGCACCTGCATGATGAGCTCGCCGGGCAGAAGATTGGTTTCATAATAACCGGCAAAGAAATCTGCGAGCGGCAATATGCGCTCGCCTGCCGGACCGATCGTGCGAATGGATGAATCAAGCGACAGCCAGACTGGCGGCAGATCGAGATGAGGATCTGCATGCGCGAGATTGCCACCGATCGTTGCAACATTGCGCACGCGCGGATTGGCCAGCGTCACCATTGTCTGTGTGATCACCGGCAAATGCTTGGCAATCGCATCGTGATGCTCAAGGGCTGCAAATGTCGTCATGGCGCCGATGGTGAAGGCCTTGCCATCGCTGGAAAGGTGAATGCCATGAAAGCGCGGATCGGCCTTGGCCAGGCTCACAAGCGCAGACGGCTTGAAAAGCCGCGCTTTCATCATCAGCATCAGAGCCGTGCCGCCGCCCATAGGGCGTGCGGTCGACTCATCGTCGCCAAGGAGGGCGAAGGCCTCCTCAAGACTTTGCGGCTCGTGAATATCAAGTCCGATCATGTTCAGCTCCGCAAGAGATCAAACGCGGAAACCGCCGCGTTTACGACCCTCGGACATATTGGCAAAAAGCTCATCCACCGTCAGCCGGCGCTTGATCATGCCTTGAGTATGAGAATAGCCGATCAGCGTATCGAGCGTGTGGCGGTTGGCATCGCTCAGTCCATATTCCCACGGATCAGGCCCCAGCAATTTGCGCTGCTCTTCCCAGGCATGGCGATACCAGGCGAGCGGCACAATGCGCGGATTGAACATGCGCTTCATCGCAATGTCCTTGGCCTTGTTGAAAGCCTTGTAAAGGGTGATCGGAACCCAGGGATAGGCTTCGACGATTTCCTTTTTTATGCCCATGACATGCATGATCGGGAAAATGCGCGTTTTCTCATAATAACGCATTTCCTCCGCCTTATAATCATCGAACAGGCGCCCGACATTGGGGTGCTCATTGACATAAGGCTCGATCAGATCGGCATGGATGACAGCATCCAATTCGCCCGACACAAGCATGTCCTCGAGCGTCTGATCATCGGCAAGGCGCGTGAGCTTCAGATCGGCTGGCGGATCGAAAGGCACATCCTCATCGATTTCCGAGAACCAGTGAATCGATTTATGCGGCACGCCATATTCCTGCTCCAGAATACCGCGCATCCAGAGAATGGCACTCACCTGATAGGATTTCACGCCGACCTTGCGGCCGATCAGATCCTTCGGCTCGCGAATTCCCTTGTTCTTGTTGATGAAGACAAATTCGTGCCGGAAGCGGCGATGCAGAAACACCGGTATGCCCTCGACAGGATGGCCGGCATCCTTGGCCAGCAAAAACGAAGAGGCTGAACATTCAGCCACGTCAAATTCGCGATTCCGCAGAAAACGCCAATGACGCGTGCTGGAATCGATGTCGGTCAGAATCGTGAGATTGATTCCATCGGGTTTGACCGTTCCGTCCTTGAGCGGACGCACTATCTCGTAATTGCCACATGCGAGCGTGAGTTGAATGTCGGCCATAGTCTATTCCAATCTCTATGTTGATCTGCCTGTTTCGAATGAAGCCTCAGCTCAGAAGTTGGGCAGATCATCCTTGAATTTCGCCATGATACGCGCGTCGAGTTCTTTGGACGAACGCGCGACAATCGGGAATGTGTGACGACGGCGGAAGGGCTTTGTCGCATCGACAATGATACGCCCGTTACGCCGATCGGTATCGCCATCGTAACACATGGGATCGAGAGCCGAACTCCAGCCGCCTTCGATAATGTCAATATCTTCGCGCGTATCGACGCGCGTCGACATGGCCCAGATGACTTCATCAATATTGGCCGGATTAATGTCCTGATCGACAACAATCGTCCAGCGGTTGCAATAAGCGCCTGCATGGCAATGAGACGCCACCATGCCGACCTGTTTGGAATGTCCGCCATAAAGCGTCTCGATAGCAATCGTCAGCCAGAAACGACTGCCGCCTGCCTCATGCGCCCACACGCCCTTGATGCCGGGAATACCGGCAGCTTCGAGCTGATTCCAGACAGCGCCGCAGCGATAGGTGCCGAGATAGAATGTATTGTCGTTGGGCGGAACTGCAGGAATGGCGCCCAGCAGGATCGGATCGTTACGATGCATCATCGTTTCAATGCGGATAGCGGGCTCGGGCCTGCTGCCACCGGCATAATATCCGGTCCATTCGCCAAGCGGTCCTTCCTGAATCTCGTCATTAGGATGGATGTAACCCTCGAAAGCGATTTCGGCGCTCGCGGGCACTGGCAGGCCTGTCTTTGGCATGCGCAACACTTCGACCGCTTCACCGAAAATACCGCCGGCAGCTTCGAACTCGCTCTTGCCGAATGGAATTTCAAGCCCGGAGAGCATGAACATGGCCGGATGCATGCCAACCACCACGGCAACCGGGCAAGGCAGCCCGCGCTCATGATATTTGTTCATCAAAATGCGCCCGTGCTTGCCGGGCGAAATCATCACCGAGGCCGTCTTGGGTCCATGAACCTGCACGCGATAGGCGCCATAATTGATCCAATCGGAATCGGGATCCTTCATGATGATCAGGCAAGCCGTGCCGATGAACGGACCGCCATCATGTTCATGCCAGACGGGTGTCGGAATTTTTGTCAGATCGACGGCATCGCCTTCCATGACATTTTCGAGCAAGGGTCCGCCATTGACTTCTTTTGGCGGAATGGAGGGCGCCTCGCCCATATATTTCCGCCACCATTGCACGAGATCCATTTCGGAACTCTGCGGCGGCAGTCCGAGCGCCACATTGATGCGCGGCACGGAGGTGAGAATATTGGCAAGAACGCGCGAGCCTTTGGGGTAGCCAGGAATCTCGTCGAAGAGCACGGCCGGTGAGCCCATCTTGCGCATATAGATATCGACAATGCCGCCGATTTCTTCTTTCGGCTCGGCGCCCTTGATGATTTTCAATTCGCCGGCAGCTTCGACACCTTTGAGCCAGTCGCGCAGATCTTTATTTGCCATTTTGGAGGCTCCTATATGTTTGAACGTGATCACGCATGAGGCAAGCCCCGTGCGCGTGAATCTTCGATGAGGTTGAACAGCGTCTCTGGAAGCAGAGGTGTCTGTGCAATGCGTATTTCGAACGGGGCGAGCGCATCTTCGATGGCAGAAATGATCGCAGCCGTGACTGGAATCGTGCCGACCTCACCAACGCCCTTGGCGCCGAGCGGATTGAGCGGCGAAGGCGTCTCGCGATAGATGGTCTCGAAATTTGGAACTTCGGTTGCCGTCGGCAGAAGATAATCGGCGAAAGTCGTCGTCAGCGGTTGGCCGGTTTCGTCATAGATCATCTGCTCGAAAAGCGCATTGCCGATGCCATGGGCAATGCCACCGCGGATCTGGCCCTCGACAATCATCGGATTGACGCGCACACCAACATCCTGCAGCGCGATATAGCGCGTGATCTTGACGCTTGCGAGATCGACATCGACCTCCACTTCGGCAACATGCGACGTATTGGAATAGGCCAATGCCTCGGTTTGCCATTTGACATCGGATTCAAGCGCAGGATCGAGGCCCGGCGGAAAGGCATAGCCCGGCGCGCCTTTCAGCACACGCGCAAGCTCGCCCAGCGTGACGCCAACATCCGAGCCTTTCACCTTGACCTTGCCATCGACAAGTTCGAGATCTTCTTCGGCTGCCTCGAGCATATGGCTCGCGAGCTTCTTTGCTTTTTTGGCAACTTCGCGAGAGGCCAGAAGCACTGTCGATCCGGCTGTAACAAGTTGGCGGCTGGCGAAACCGCCAAGCCCGAGCGGCGCCAAGCCTGTGTCGCCGCACACAACAGAGATCTTGTCGGCAGTCAGCCCCAATTGCTCGGCGCAGATTTGCGCCAGCGTGGTGCGGATGCCCTGCCCCATGGCAGCTGCACCAGTAAAAATGGAAACTTGGCCTGACGGATTGACGCGCACCGTACCGGATTCAAACGGGCCGCGACCTGTGCCTTTCACGGCATGGGCCAGACCAATGCCAATATAGCGGCCCTGTTTGAGCGCCTCTGCCTGGCGGGCACGAAAATCATTCCAGCCGGCAGCTGCCAGAACCTGCTCTTGCGAAGCGATATAATCGCCGCTGTCGTAAGTCACCGGTGCACCGGAGCGCGCTTTCAGTGGCTTCGTATAGGGCATTTTTTCAGGCGGGATGAGATTGCGCCGACGGATTTCGGCGCGATCGAGCCCAAGCTCTTTCGCCACAAGATCCATCAGCCGCTCCATTGCAAAAGCAGCCTGCGGATAGCCTGCACCGCGCACAGATGAAGCGGGTACGCGATTGGTGAAAGCAATCGCCACTTTCATTTCGAAAGCCGGAACCATATAGGGGCCGGGCACAGCTGTTGCCGAATTATAGGGAAGGTTCACGGCCTTGAGCGCATAGGCGCCCTGATCGTGAACCAATTCGCCGCGAATACCGCGAATACGGCCGTCAGCCTCGATCGCTATTTCAAGCGACCAGAATTGATCGCGCTCCTGAACCGCCGTGAGGCAATGTTCGCGGCGATCCTCAACCCATTTGAGCGTTCGCCCAAGCATGCGCGCTGCAGCGGGAATGGAAAGCTCTTCCGGATAAGCGCAATATTTCGGCCCGAAACCACCACCGACTTCCGGCGTGATAATGCGCAATGCATTGTCATCAATGCCGAGGATTTCGACAATATTTGTCTGGATGTCATGCGGCATCTGGGTGGATGACCAGACATTCAGCGAGCCATCCATCCGCGGCTCGGCAATCACGCCGCGCGTTTCCATCGGATGGCCGCAACCACGGTGCTGAAATATATCCTCGCAGAACACATGGGCTGCGCCGGAAAATGCCTCATTCACATCGCCATAGGCAACATGCATGCGATTGAGCACATTATTGGCAGCTTCCATCCGCACTTTCGGTGCGCCATCGGCAATAGCCTCTTTCGCACTCATGATAACGGGGAGCGGCTCGTAATCGATCTCGATCAGATCGACTGCATCTTCTGCAATATGGCGCGTCTGCGCCACGACCATGGCAATGGCCTCGCCGACAAAAGCCACTTCGCGGCCCGACAGAATATAAGGCGTGATCGGCGCCACAGCTTTGGTCGGGCTCGCACTGAGCGGCATGCGCACAGTGCCCAGATAGGCCTCAAGATCTTCCATTGTGATAATGGCATGCACACCTGCAAGTGCGCGCGCTTGGCTCACATCCAGTCGCAGGATCCGCGCATGGGCATGGCTGCTGCGCAGAAAAGCGACATGCAATTGGCCAGGCAGAGAAAGATCGTCGAGATATTTGGCACCGCCACGCAGGAGTGTCGGGTCTTCAAGCCGCTCGACGGAAAGTCCGATCTGGCGCGCCATCAGACTTTCTCCTCGCGCATCGCCTTGGCTGCCTGCATGGCCGCTTCGACAATGGGCTGATAGCCTGTGCATCGGCAGATATTGCCGGAAATGGCGTCGCGAACCTCTTCTTCTGTCAGATTGTTTGTCTCGGAGAGAAGCTCGATCAAAGTCATCAGCATGCCCGGCGTGCAAAATCCGCATTGCAGGGCATGTTGATCGCGAAACGCCTGCTGCAGCGGATGCAGCGGTGCACCCGCATGCGAAAGACCTTCCACCGTCTCCACATTGCACCCGTCGGCCTGCACGGCAAACATCAGGCAGCTGCGCATGCTGACGCCGTTGACGAGAATGGTGCATGCGCCGCAAACGCCATGTTCGCAGCCAAAATGCGTGCCTGTCAGACCGATCTCATGACGCAGGAAATCGCCCAGGCTGACACGCGGCTCCACCGAGCGCGTGTGGGTCACGCCGTTCACATTGATGGAGATCTGTTTCATCATGCCACGCTCACCATATGGGCCGCACGGGCACAAGCCGTTTCAAGCGCGCGCTTCAGAAGCGTTTCGGCAATGCGCCTTTTATAGGCAGCACTTGCATGAATGCTTCCCTCAGCCGGCAAAGCGGCAATATGCGCGGCCGCGCGATCGAACATGTCTTTGCCGGGCATGGCGCCAATCAATTCGCTTTCGGCTGCAGCCAGACGCATGGGGCGATCGCCAAGGCCGCCAATGCAAATAGCCAGCCGCGCAATGCGACCGTCGCTGTCGACAGCCACAAGTATGCCTGCCGAAGCCAGCGCAAAATCTCCGGCACGGCGCGCATGTTCAAGGAAAGCAAAGCCATGCCCCGGTCGCCAGACAGGCATTTCGACATGGGTGAGGATCTCGCCCTCTTCCAGCGCGGGATTCATCGCACCCAGGATGAAATCCTGCGCGCTCGCATGGCGAACGCCCTCAGTCGATGCAATTTCGAATATGGCATCGTGAAGAAGCGCCAAAGTCGGCAATTCTGCCGATGGATCAAGATGGCAGAGACTGCCGCCGATCGTCCCGCGGTTTCTTGTCTGGCGATGTCCGATCTGGCGAATGGCCTCGGGAAAGATCGGCGCCACGCGCGCGAGCTCCGCGCTGTTTTCGAGTTCACGCTGGCTCTTCATCGCGCCGAAGCGAATTTTATCAGACGTGATGACACATGTCCGCAATTCGTCGATCTGGCTGAGATCGACCAAATGCTGGGGCGCCAGCAGACGAAAATTCAGCATCGGAACGAGAGATTGACCGCCCGCCAGAATGCGCGCATCAGGCTGCTTCAAGAGAAGCAGCGCGTCGCGCAAGCTTGCTGGCCGATGATAATCGAAAGGCGGCGCTTTCATCTTTATGCAACCGCCTTGCCTGATGTGCTCATTTCGCGCCCATATAGGCTGATGCCTGCTGGAGCACTTCCTTGGGCGCCGCATAGAGCTTTTTGACGATCTCGGCGATTTCAGCGCCCGTTACCGGATTGATATCGAGCTTCATCCGCTCTGCATCGGCCAGAAAATCCGGATCTTTCATGGTGCGATCGAAGGCTTCCTGCAGGGCTTTCAATCGTGCAGCAGGAATATCGGGCGGCGACACGAAAGGCCGCGCCATGGTTTGCGGCGCCACAGCCACATCGAGAACCATTTTTTGCGATGGTGAGGTCGCAAGATCGGTGATCAGCGGCGTGTCAGGAATGGCGCGGTGTTTTTCCGTTGCAATCTGCAAGACGACATTGATTTTTTTCTGCGTCAGCCATGCGCTATGGGCGGCATTGATGGTCGACATGGAAATGCCGCACAGACCGTCGAGCTCTCCGCGCTCCATGGCCAGCGTCATGTCCGCCGTTCCCGGATAGCCGCTGACAAGTTTGAGTTTTGCCTTAAAACCGTCGCGGATCAGCGTTGCGAACATGTCGGGATCGGCGCCCTTGCCCTCGCCGCCGAAAGCGGAAGGCTTGGTCATCAGATCGTTCCAGTTCTTGATCGGAGACGTGTGCCAGGTAATGCAGACACTGGTGTCTTTGGTGATCGAGCCGAGATAGCCGAATTTCGTGCCGTCAAATTCAGGCGTGAACAATAAAGGATAGATCGGCATGCCGCGGCCGAATGTGCCGATGGCCGTGCCATCCTTCGGCGCTACCGAATAGAGGAAGGTCGCGACCTTCAGGCTGCCGGCGCCCGGCATGTTCTGGGCAACCATCCCCGGCCGTCCGGGAATATGCTTGCCCATTTGCCGCGACAGGAGCCGCGCATAAAGATCATAGCCCCCGCCCGCACTATAGCCGATCAGAACATTGACGTTCTTGCCGGTATAGAAATCGGCGACCGGATTGGCCTGCGCCCCAGTGACCCCCAGAACAACGACCGCCGCAGCGACGACTCCCCTCATCTTGTTTCTCCGAGCTCTTGAAACGACTGGCGTCTGGAAGCTTGTGTTTTGTTTTTTTGAATTGTCCCAAAAAGAGTACAGGAGACTCAATTTCTGTCAACGCGCTACCAGAAACCCGGCTCGCTCAATTGTGCATGGCCGGACTGGCTCCGGAGAGAGCGGCCGGAATGATGGGACTGGCGAGGGAAGCCGGCGCCCGATCAACTTATGGAGAGGAGGATTTTGCCGCGATTGGAGCCCGCCTCCATATAGGCATGCGCCTCTGCGGCGCTCTCCAATGGGAAGATCTTGTCGACCGCGGGCACAATGTCATGGCCGATGCGCGGCCAGACATGGCTTTGGATCTCGCGGGCTATGGCGGCTTTTTGCTCGCGCTCGAGGGGGCGCAGCAAGGCGCCGGTCACAACGGCCTGTTTCTGCATGATCAGGCCGAGCGGCGCCGAAAAGATCGGCTCCTGGCCGGAAGACAAATGCGTCAGCCGCCCGCGCCGCGCCAGAGCATGGAGGTTCTTTTCGGCATAAAGCCCACCCGCCATGTCGATAATAATGTCGGCCCCATAGCCGCCAGTGGCTTGTTGCAGCGCAGCGACAAAATCCTGCGAGCGATAATTGAAACATGATTCTGCGCCCTGCTGGCAGGCGAAGGCGCATTTGGCCTCGCTGCCGGCCGTAGCAAAGACACGCGCCCCGAGCATGCGTGCGAGCTGGATCGCGATCGCACCGACGCCGCTCGCCCCGCCATGGATGAGCACGACCTCGCCCGCTTTCAGCGCACAAATCTCGACCAGATTAAACCAAGCGGTGAAAACGGCCTCCGGCAGGGCGGCTGCTGCGCCATCGGTCAAACCCTCAGGCACGGGCAGAACAAGCTCCGCATCGGCGATGACATAATCGGCGTAAGAACCGCCATTGGTCAGAGCGCAAACGCGATCGCCAATGCCATAGGTCGCCACACCGGGCCCGCATGCCGCAACAAGGCCGCTGGCCTCCAGACCAAGAATATCGGTCGCGCCGGGCGGGGGCGCGCCGCGCTGGCGCTGGTTGCAATCATGCCGGTTCACGCCGGCATAAGCCACGCGAATGAGTATTTCACCGGGGCCCGGCTTTGGCGTGCCGCGCCTATCGATCCGCAAGACGTCCGGCCCGCCCGGACCAGAAGGCACGACACCGCGCATGAGCTGCGGAAGAGCTTCTTGCGAATTCTGGGACATGGCGACTGCACCGCGCTTTGCTGTTCCGGTGAAAGAAACAGCCGATTTTACTGCGCTTCTACGCATCATGAGCCGATTGACTCACGCATCGACGACTGTCAACGTATCAAGAACAAAACACGTGTTCCGTAAAATGGAACGGCAACAGGCGCGGGGGCGCCTGTCTCTTCGGGGAGGACGCCTTGACCTCGATTGCGCATTTCACTGGCTTCAAACAGGCCGCGGCTCTTGCCGGCGCCATTATCTTCGCCAGCTCGGCGATACAGGCCCATGCGCAGACGCAAGTGCGTTTTGCATCCGTTGGCGGATTGACCGATGCTGGCCTCTATCTGGCCGAGGAACTGGGCTATTTCCGCGAGGCCGGCTTGGTCGTCGAAATGAAGCGCATGTCCAATGCGCCGACCTTGCTGACATCGATCGCAACGAACCAGCTCGAAGTGGCAGGCGCGAGCATTACGCCGGGCATGTTCACCGCCATGACGCAGGGCATGAAGCTGAAAGTCGTTGGCGACAAACAGAGCGTGCGCCCGGGCTTTGCTGCCACCCGCCTTGTTGTCGTCAAGGCATTGAGCGCCGACACGCCAGCCAAAATGGTGCAGGCTTTGCGCGGCAAGAATGTCGCCGTCAGCGCCAAAGCAGGATCATCCTATTACAATGCGGCAAGCCTGCTCGCCGATCACGGCGTGACGCTCACCGATGTGCGCATTCGCGAGCTTGCCTTTCCCAATATGGTGACGGCGCTTGCAACAGGCGCGATCGAAGGCGCCTATATTATCGAACCTTTTCTTTCGGAGGTGATCCGCAAGGGCCTTGCGGTCGATGTGTCCAATCCGGGAGATTTTGCTTCAACCGGGCCTGCGCGCATCAACGTGCCGCTCGTCTATAGCGAAAAGTTTGCGGCCAACCGACCGGCCGCCGAGGCTTTCATGCTCGCCTATATGAAAGGCGTGCGTGTTTATAACGACGCCTTCGTCAAAAATATCGACAAGGAAAAGGTGATTGAAATCCTGGCGCGCCGCGCCGGTGTTGAGGTCGAGACCGTGCGCAATTCAAATCCCGCTGGCCTCGATCCCAATCAGGACATCAATCGCGAAAGCTTCGACGAGATCCAGAAATTTTTCGTCGATCAAGGCCTGATGAGCGCCGCAGTTCCGCTTGACGATCTGATCGATCCAAGCTTCGCCGCGGCTGCCATTGCAAAAATTGGCCGCTACAAGTGACCGGCTCAACACATAAAAAGGGGAGATAAGAAAATGGCGGCAGGTCAATTGATGACGGGAACGCTTGAATATCTGCGACGCCCCATCGTCGCCAATGTCACCAAAGGCATGAAGGTTCTTGTCGTCACCGACACGGCGCATGATACGCGCGTTTGGCAGGCGATTATGAGCATTCTGTCGGAACTTGGCGCCGATGCAACGCTCGCCCTCTTCGACCCGCGGCCGGCCGATTATTACGATCCGCCCGCCCCTGTCTGCGAGGCGATGAAAAAAGTCGATCTCAACATTCTCATCGCCTCCACCGGCATGCTGCATGCGCATTCGAATATGGCGGCCATGGAGGCTGGCGTGCCTGTCCTGTGCATGGACGGCGGCATGACGCTGGAAATGTTCCAATCGGGCGCCGTGACCGAAAACCAGAAAGAAATGGCGATGCGACAATATTATGTCGCAACGAATATCTTCGGCACGGAAGCAAAAATGTGCCGCGTCACTTCAAAATATGGCTGCGACTTCACTTATTCGGTCGAGGGTCGCATCTATATTCCCAAAAAGCCGACAGACGAATTCGTTCCCTACAAGATCCAGAAAGTCTCGGAAGTCCTGAACCGTAAATCGGGCATGATCCGCTTTCTTTATCCAAACGGCGAATTCAATGTCCCGCCGGTCGAGGGCACGGGCAATGGCAAGCTGGTGATCGATCTGTGCATGCATCAGATCGGCCGCCTCTCGAGCCCGATCGAACTCACCGTCAAGGACGGGCGCATCATCAAGATCGATGGTGGCGCAGATGCGCATTTCCTGCGCAATTATCTCGCAGAATATGGCGATGAAAACGCCTATATGTGTCCGGCTGAAGCCTCTGTCGGCATTAATTCGAAAGCGCAGATCCGCGGCGTCCAGCGCGAGGATAAAAATATTCTCGGATCCATCCATTTCGGCCTCGGCACGAATATCGATGTCGGCGGGACGATCCTGTCCAACATTCACATGGATGGCGTGATCCTTGAGCCGACGCTCTATGTCGATGGCGAGATGCGCATCGAACATGGGCGCTTCCTGCGTCCCGTTGACAGGCCGATGTGACATGACACGCAACCCGCTCGCCAAATCGCTTGGGCTTTTGCGCTGGATGGTCGAGAGCGATCTCGAATCGGTCGGCGTAAGATCCGCAGCAAAGGCGCTCGGGCTCACGCCGAGCAGCACGCACAGGCTGATCTCGGCCTTGGTCGAAGAGGGCTATCTGCAGAAGGAAGAGGGCGGAACCGGCCGTTACGTGCTCGGCATCGAAATGATGCTGATGTCGCAGCGCGCCGCCTCGCGCTGGCCCTTGCGCAATATTGCCATGGCGCCCATGCGCGCCATGACTGCTGAATGCAATGAATCGGCTTACCTGAATCTGTTCGATCCGGATCGCGGCGAAAATATCGGCATCGCCAGCGTCGAAACGAAACAGGAAGTCCGCTACATTGTTGAGCTGCAAAAGTGGAAGCCGATCCATGTTGGCGCTGCGGGCCATGCAGTCATGGCCTTTTTGCCCGAAGACGAGCGTCGTCGCATCATTGAGCGTACCGGCCTTGCGCCAGCCACAAGTCGCTCAATCGTCGATCCGGATGCGCTCAATGCCGCGCTCAACCATGTCCGCAGCCGGGGTTATGCGATCACTCTGGGCCAAAGAATCCCTGGCGCTATCGGCATAGCGGCACCGATTTTCTGCTCGCGCGGACGCGCGCTCGGATCTGTCGGCATTTCAATGCCGGAACAGCGCTTCAAGCCAGACATGGAAGACCACCTCTCGCGCATTCTCCTGCGCTGTGCAGACGAGATCAACGCTCGACTTGGCGGACGCCGACCGCTTCCTCAAGAACGCCTTGTGGCTGCGGAATAGGAATGCGCGAATGACCGCCAGCAATCCAGCCCTGCGTGTCGCCAAGCTGCGCAAATCCTATTTGACGCAGACCGGAGATGTGGTCAGCGCCATTACCGACCTCTCCTTCAGCCTTGAACGAGGCGAGCGGATTGCCATTCTGGGACCAAGCGGATGCGGCAAAAGCTCTTGCCTGCGCATCCTCGCCGGCCTCGATCGCGACTTTTACGGCACCATCGAATGGGGCGGCGAAGGACATAAAGAGGATCGCACACGCCTGCGCAGCGCCACCGTCTTCCAAGGCGATTCCACCCTGCCCTGGATGAGCGTCGACAAGAATATCGGCATCGGCATGTCAGGTCTGCGGATCGATGCTGCATCGATGCGCACGCGCATCGACAAATATCGCGATCTCGTCGGCCTTCGCGACTTCGCAAAGGCCTATCCGCATGAATTGTCCGGCGGCATGCGCCAGCGCGTTGCCATTGCGCGCGCACTGGCGACAGAGCCCCTGCTTTTGCTGATGGATGAACCGCTGGCCGCACTCGATGCGCAAACGCGTCTTGTCATGCAGACCGAATTGTATCGCATCTGGGCCAAGACCGAATCCACCATTGTCTATGTCACGCATGATATCGATGAGGCACTCAGCCTTTGCGACCGGCTTTTGGTGATGACCGTACGGCCCGGCCGCGCGAAAGCCTTTATCGAATCCCCCTTCTCCCGCGATGTTCCACCGCTGGCGCGGCGACGCGATCCGGTGTTTGGCCGCATGCAAAACCAAATCTGGGAGCTCGTCGCCGATGAGGTCGGGCAAACGCTGATGGCCGAGGCAGCGCCATGACACAATCATCGTCTGCCGCTGCCGGACAATTGGACGAATTCGCCTCAGCGCAATTGCGCGCGCGCCGCATGCTTCGCATTCGCAATCTGCTGCTTGGCATTGGCTTCCCCGTTTTCTTGCTGCTGGCATGGGAGATTGCGGCCAATTTCGAACTGATTGACAAGCGCTTCTTTCCAAGCCCAAGCACGATCTTTGCCTCCATCGTCAAATTTCTCTCGACGCAAGCAGGGCAGAACCTCGTCTATGGACATATGGAGGCCACGCTCAAGCGTATAGGCATTGGTTTTGGGATCGGCGCAACGTCTGGTGTGATCATCGGCGTCATCATGGGCCTGCATGGCCCCACGCGCGCGGCTCTTGCGCCGACGCTTTACGCCATTTTCCCCATGCCCAAAATCGCCATTTATCCCTTGATGATCGTCATTTTCGGCCTTGGCGATGCGTCCAGTTCTGCGCTTGTTACGCTGGGCGTTTTCTTCATGACCTGCATCAATACTTTTTCCGGCGTGCGCTACATCAATCCCATCTTTCACGATGTGGCCAATGCCTTCCGCTTTCCTCCTTTTGTGCGCTGGCTTCAGGTCTTTGTGCCAGCGGCCATGCCGGCCATCATCACGGGTCTGCGCCTTGGTCTGGGACAGGCGCTTGTCCTCGTTATTTCGGCTGAATTTGTTTCTGCAGATACGGGCGTTGGCCGCTTTATCTGGGATTCATGGCAGGTGCTCGACATAGCGCGCATGTTTATGGGCCTTGCGATCGTTCTGATTTTTGCAGGCACCGCCGCCTTCATCGGCAATCTCGCCGAAACAAGACTAATTCCCTGGCACCGTCGCTGAAGCGGAGACAAAAATGAGCGGACAAAAGAAAACCGCAGCCATTATCGGGGCCGGCATGGGCGGGCTTGCCACAGCCGCAAATCTCCGTCGCATCGGCATTGAGGTGACAATCTATGAACAGGCGCGCGCCTTTGCACGCGTCGGTGCCGGCATTCAGCAGGGACCCAATTCCGTCAAGGTTCTGCGCGGCATGGGGCTTGAAGAGCGCGTGCGCTCGGTTGCTTTTCACCCCGAAATGACGCGCTATCGCGATGCTGCAACCGGCGATCTTCTGTGGCAGCGCACGCAGGGCGCCGAATATGAGGAGAAATATGGCGCGCCGCAATTGCTGCTGCATCGCGCCGATTTGCACGAGGCTTTGGCCTCAATCGTGCCCGCAGACGTCATCCAGCGTTCGAAAAAGCTCATCGACTTCCGTCAGGATGGCGATGGCGTCGATATGTTTTTCGCCGATGGAAGCAGCGCGCGCGCCGATATGATGATTGCCGCCGATGGCGTGCATTCCATGGTGCGCGAGCGCATGCATGGCCCTGAACAGCCGCGCTTCACTGGGCGCGTCGCCTATCGCACGACATTTCCGACAGCGCTGATCAAAAATGTCGAAGTCGAAGGCTCGACCAAATGGATGGCGAAAGATCGCCATATCGTCATTTACTTCACCAATCCGCGCAAGGATGAAGTCTATTTCGTCACCAGCACGCCCGAGCCTTCATTCAATATCGAATCCTGGTCGGCTGAGGGCGATCTCGATCAATTGCTGCGCGAATACAGCGAATTTCACCCCATCGTGCGCGGCGTGCTCGAAGCCTGCCCGGCCGTGCATAAATGGGCATTGGTGGAGCGCGATCCCCTGCCCTTCTGGACGCAGGGCCGCATCACTCTGCTCGGCGATTCGTGTCATCCCATGACGCCCTATATGGCGCAAGGCGCCGGCACTTCGATTGAGGATGCAGCCATTCTGGCGCGCTGCCTTGCCGATGCCAGCACGTCAGACATTCCGCGCGCACTCAAAATCTATGAAGCCAATCGCAAGCCGCGCACATCCTGGATTCAGGCCTCGTCGAGCACGAATGACATTGAAAGATTCCGCCGCGAGCAGGATCAGGTCTTTTCCTATAATGCCTGGGAAACGCCGCTGGCCGCCTGAGAGAGGTGACATATGGATCTTGGAATCTCAGGCCGTACCGCACTCATATGCGCCTCAAGTCGGGGGCTCGGCTTTGCCTGTGCGCAGGCCCTGGCACGCGAGGGCGTGCATGTGGTGATCAACGGACGCCATGCGGAGCGTTTGGCAGAAGCAGCGCAAGAATTACGCGCCAATACGAGCGTGAATGTCACGCAGGTCTGCGCCGATGTAACCACGCCCGAAGGGCGCGCAGCCCTGCTGGCCGCCGCACCCGATCCCGATATTCTCGTCAATAATAATGCCGGCCCCGAGCCCAAGGATTTTGCCAAAATCGAAGACGGCGATTGGGCAATAGCGCTTGAGGCCAATATGGTCTCGCCGCTTCTTCTGGCGCAGCGCGTCATTCCCGGCATGGTGGCGCGCAAATTCGGCCGCATCATCAATATTACATCCGCCATGGTGACGACGCCGCGCCCGCATATGAGCCTGTCATCGGGCTCGCGTGCGGGGCTCACCGCCGTGATGAAAGGGCTTTCGCTCGATCTGGCGAAACATAATGTCACGATCAACAATCTCCTGCCCGAGCGCATCGACACCGACCGCCAGCATCAGATGGCGCAGGACATGATGAAACGTTTCTCCATCACCTATGAGGAAGCGCGCCGCCGGCAGGTGGATTCAATTGCCGCCAAACGCCTCGGCAGGCCCGAAGAATTCGGCGCCACTTGCGCCTTTCTCTGCTCGGCCCATGCCGGCTTTATGTCGGGGCAAAACATCCATCTCGACGGCGGTTCTTATCCATCGCTCGTCTAGGGCCTAGCGGCAGCGATGCATCACTTCGCTGCCATTGCCGTAAAAATAACGGATCCATTTTTCACGACCGAAACGCGCCAGCATGTCGCGCTCGCCATAATGCACGCGCACAAAAGCCCAGACCAGCGCGCCATCCTCATCGATCTGCGCCTGGCGCAATCCATAAGGCGGGCTGAAGGAGGGATTCTGATTCCCAAACAGCCGCGTGCGCGTGTCATAGACAACCGCATAAGGACCCTTCTCGCCCTCGCATGTCATGCGGAAGTCCTGTTGCCGAGGAGCCTGCGCCCATGCGCGGTCCAAACCCGCACATAGGCCCGCACCAAGCAGCGCCACTGCCAACATCTGTTTCAACACCACGCGTCTACCCCCACAGCCTTCGCCAATCATGGGGCAAAAGACGGGCCGCGCCTAGTTACGACACATTTCAAACGCGTGACCGACGGGCGGCCCCACGCCGCAGGATGAAGAGCCACCCCAATCCAATCAGCAACAGCACGACCCCGAGCCCCTTTTCAAAGCCAATGATCGGCCCGTTGAGGTAGAAGCCTGCGATCACGAGGGCAACGCCCAAAAGGCAGCAGGCGGTTGCGCTATAGCGCTGGTTGGTTGCCGCTTCTTCGGCCTTTCGTGCAAGAAATGCTCTTTCTTCCGCAGCGGTTCCACCCGCGCCGTTCTCGTTCAGAATGACTTTGTAATTGTCACCGAGCAGGTTTTTCAGATCAAATTCGGAAAGGCGCGCCATGCCCAGCCTCCCAACAAATGGCCCAAATGGACCGCAGGAGAAACGCCGCATGTCGCCGTGTTGTTCCCCTCAGTCAGGGAGCTGCGTCGGGCAGGGAAAATGGTGGGCCCGGCAGGACTCGAACCTGCAACCAGACCGTTATGAGCGGCCGGCTCTAACCATTGAGCTACAGGCCCGATGCCGAGGGATCGGGTCAGGTGAAATAGCCGGAAGGAGGCGAGGAAGGCAAGCGGCCTCGTCATTGCGAGGAGCAAAGCGACGCGGCAATCCATCTTCGGGTGGTTGCCGTTGAGATGGATTGCGTCGTCGCCTGCGGCTCCTCGCAATGACGAAACAAAAAAGGCCCGGTTCGCACCGGGCCTTTCGATCAATTGTCCAGGAAGCTCCGCAGCTTCCGCGACCGTGACGGATGCTTCAGCTTTCTGAGCGCCTTCGCCTCGATCTGGCGAATACGTTCGCGCGTCACCGAAAACTGCTGGCCGACTTCTTCCAGCGTGTGATCGGTGTTCATGCCAATGCCAAAGCGCATGCGCAGCACGCGCTCCTCGCGCGGCGTGAGCGAGGCCAGAACGCGGGTTGTCGTCTCGCGAAGATTCGACTGGATCGCCGCATCGATCGGCAGGATCGCATTCTTGTCCTCGATGAAATCGCCCAGATGCGAATCTTCCTCGTCGCCAATCGGCGTCTCGAGCGAGATCGGCTCTTTGGCGATTTTCAAAACCTTGCGCACTTTTTCGAGCGGCATGGCGAGCTTTTCGGCCAATTCTTCCGGTGTCGGCTCACGCCCAATTTCATGCAACATCTGGCGCGAGGTACGCACGATCTTGTTGATCGTCTCGATCATATGCACGGGGATACGGATCGTGCGCGCCTGATCGGCAATCGAGCGCGTGATCGCCTGACGAATCCACCAGGTCGCATAGGTCGAGAATTTATAGCCGCGACGATATTCGAATTTATCGACCGCCTTCATCAGGCCGATATTGCCTTCCTGAATGAGATCGAGGAATTGCAGGCCGCGATTGGTGTATTTCTTCGCAATCGAAATCACGAGACGCAGATTCGCCTCGACCATTTCCTTCTTGGCCTGGCGGGCTTCGCGCTCGCCCTTCTGGACCATCTGGACGATCTTGCGGAATTCCTGAATCTCAAGGCCCGTCTCGGTGGCCAGCGCATGAATGTCGCCGCGCAAAACCTTGATCGGATCTTTTTCCTTGGCGATGAAGTCTTTCCAGCCGCGCGTGCCGAGTTTGCCGACGCGCAACAGCCATTTGGGATCAAGCTCGGAGCCCTGATAATTTTTCAGGAAATCCTCGCGCGCCACGCCATGCGATTCACCAAGGCGCATCAGCCTTGTTTCAAGACCGATGAGGCGCTTGTTGATGTCATAGAGCTGCTCGACCAGCGCATCGATGCGGTTCTGGTTGAGCGAGAGCGATTTCACATCCGCGACGATCTCTTTCTTGAGCGTCTTGTATTTGCGCTCCTGAGCCGGCGTCAGCGTCTCGTTCTTGAGCTTGTGCTCGACATTCTGGTCCTGCAGGCGGCGCAGCTTTTTGTAAGCATCCGCAATGCGGTCGAAAGTCTCCAGAACCTTCGGCTTCAGCTCGGCTTCCATCGCCGACAGCGATACGGAATTTTCCATATCGTCTTCGTCGTCGAAACCTTCCTCCGACATCGCCCCATCGCCAAGGGTGGGCGGGGCATTGCGCGGCGGCGCAGGTGGCGCATCGGGGGCCGTCATGTCGATCTTCGGCGTATTCTTGCCGTCCGGCCCGGCGTAAGTGGCCTCAAGATCGATAATGTCGCGCAGCAGAACCTTGCCGTCGTTCAATTCGTCGCGCCAGATGATGATCGCCTGGAACGTCAGCGGGCTTTCGCACAGGCCCGCAATCATCGCCTCGCGGCCAGCCTCAATGCGCTTGGCAATGGCAATTTCGCCTTCGCGCGACAGCAATTCGACCGAGCCCATTTCGCGCAGATACATGCGCACGGGGTCGTCGGTGCGATCGGCCGGCTCGGCGCGCACAGTCACAACAGGCGCGGGGCGCGCGACATCGACGAGATCGGTGGAATCGGCTTCCTCAGCCTCTTCCGCGCCCTCGGCGGCATCCTCGTCGGCTTCCTCAGCCTCGGAAACGGTAATGCCCATTTCATTGAGCATCGCATAGACGTCTTCGATCTGGTCTGAAGTCACTTCTTCTGACGGAAGGACGGCGTTCAATTCGTCATGGGTGACATAGCCGCGCTTCTTGGCGAGCTTGATCATCCGTTTGACGGCCGCATCCGAGAGATCGAGCAACGGGCTATCTGCCGCCTCCGGGGCAGCGGCTTCGCCGTCGCGCTTCTCTTCGTCCTTCTTCGCCATTCTCAACTCCATCCCGCGCCTTCCGGAGGGGTCGCCCCCACCTCCGGCAGTTCGGCCAAGGCCGCACGAATCACTCGCGACCATTAGGCCTGCCCGGTCTTAAACCGGTCCTAACTAACGAAACGGCTCGGAGAGGCCAATCCACTCTCCGGGCCGCTGCGCTCACAAAACCTGGCCCTGACGGCCGGAGGAAATTCCAAATCCCTCGACCGCTGCCTCACGCCCTTCGATCCCGGAGAGCTCCGCCTGAATCTCGCGCAACCTTGCCAGGTTCTGCTCGTTGGCATCCTCGCCAAGCGCAATCTCTGCGGATTTCAGTTCCTTATGTAGCGCCCGCGCGCGTCTATGCAAGGCCAGGGCCTGCCGCAAAACCTCTCCGGCGTCGACTTCTGCAGCATCTGGTTTCAAGGGCCAGGGCACCGGCTCGGCCGCCCGCTCCACGGCCTCGCGGGCCCGCTGCAACCCGGCCTTGTCGATGGCAAGGCGCAATTCGACATGGTCGGCAAAGGATTCTGCCGCCAGCGCGGCCAAAGCCGCCTGAACCTGTTTGGCATCTTTCGCAGTCAGATCGAGACTGGCCAGATCTTCCGCGTGGCGGGCAAGAAGACCGGGATGATTCAGCAAGTTGAGGAGGATTTCGGCCTCCCGGCGGGGCATGCCGGCACCCCGCGCAAAGACCTGGCTGCGCACCAGACTGGCCGACAAGGAGGGCGGCGAGGCCAGATAGCTGGGGGGTGGACCGAAGGGCGATCCACGCCCGGATCGGGCGGGCGCGCTGCGGCGCTGACCCGCGCCTGCGCCGCGCGCCTGACCGCCTGCGGGGGCACGGCCCGACATCAGATCGAGGCGCTGGCGAATATCGTCGCGATAATAGCGGCGCAGGGTTTCGTCCTTGATCTCGCGGGTCAGATCGGAGAGCCGGCGCTCCAGCGCAGCACGACGCTCAGGCGTATCGAGCGGGCCGACCTCGGCCTCCCTTTGCCAGAGCACATCGACCAAGGGGCGCGCGCCCGCCAAAACTTCGGCAATGGCCGCCTCGCCGCCCGAGCGGGCAAGATCGTCGGGATCCTGCCCCTCGGGCAGGAAGGCGAAGCGCAGGCTCTTTCCCGGCCCGATCAGCGGGAGCGCCGTATCGATGGCGCGATGCGCCGCCTTGCGGCCGGCCCTATCGCCGTCGAAACACAGGATCGGCTCTTCCGCCATGCGCCACAAAAGCTCGCATTGATCGGGGGTCAGCGCGGTGCCGAGCGGGGCGACGACATGGGGAAAGCCCGCCACGCTCATCGAGATCACATCGACATAGCCCTCAACCGCAATCACCGTGCCGCGCTCATGGGCCGCCTTGCGCGCATTATGATGATTGTAGACGACGGAGCCTTTGTGAAAGAGCGGCGTCTCGGGCGAATTGAGATATTTGGCCGCCACATCCTTATCGAGAGCACGCCCGCCAAAGGCGATGACTTTGCCCGAACGATCGCAGATCGGAAACATCACGCGATCGCGGAAACGATCATAGGGCACGGCAATATCGTCGCCATGGACGAGCATGCCCGTATCGATCATCTGATCCAGCGTGACATTTTTTGCAGCCAGATAATCGCGCAGCGCGAATTTCTCATTCGGCGAATAGCCGATGCGGAACTGCTTCTGAATGGCTGGACCAAGCCCGCGATCGGCAAGATAGCCCCGCGCCCGTGCCCCGATCTGCGCCTGCAATTGGTTTTCGAAAAAAGCCGCCGCCATTTCGAGCACATCCTGCAGCGAGGCGCGTTTGCGCTCGCGCTCCTGCGCTTCAGGCGTGACGACCGGCAGAGCCAGGCCCGCTTCTGCGGCAAGCCGCTCAACGGCTTCAGGAAAACTCAGCCCTTCGGTCGCCATGACAAAGTCGAAGACATTGCCATTGCGGCCCGAGGAAAAGTCGAACCAGGCCATTTTCTGGTCATTGACGAAAAAGCTCGGGGATTTTTCCTGATTGAAAGGCGACAGGCCTTTCCATTCACGCCCAGCCTTTTGCAGCTTCACGCGCCGGCGCACGACTTCAGAGACCGGAAGCCGGGCCTTGATCTCGTCGAGGAAGGAGGGGGTGAACCGCATTCCTCTGAGATACAGGGCGATTGCGCCAAGGCCCGGAATTCTCCTGCGTTGCTCCCGTTATCCACAGGGAAGATGCAGCGGGGCCTGTTCCCCTCCCCCTTGCGGGGAGGGGCTGGGGGTGCGGGTTGCGCCCATCAAACGAGTTTGGCGCGCCCCCACCCCGCTCGCCATTGCATGGCGAGTCGCCCTCCCCGCAAGGGGGAGGGAGAAAACTCACCCGTTCAGGGCTGCTTTCACCGCGGCGCTGGCTTTGCCGAAATCCATCTGGCCCGTGAATTTGGCCTTCAGGACGGCAACCACTTTGCCCATGTCCTTCATCGAGGCAGCGCCAGTCTCGGCAATGGCCGCCTTGATGGCCGCCTGCACCTCGTCATCGCCCATCTGCTTGGGCAGGAAAGACTGGATGACCTCGATCTCGCCCCGCTCCTGAGCGGCCAGATCCTCACGGCCGCCCTGAACATACATGCCGACCGATTCCTGCCGGCTCTTCACCATTTTCTGCAGGAGGGCGAGAATATCCTCCTCGCCGACCTCTTTGCCCTGACCGCGCGCTTCAATATCGCGATCCTTGAGCGCGGCCTGGACCATGCGGATCGTCGCCAGGCGCGCCTTGTCGCCCGACTTCATCGCATCCTTCATTTCCTGGGTGAAACGCTCGCGCAGCAGCGACATGTTTTTCTCCTCATGACCGCAGCCCTCGGCGCGGCAAAGCTAAATGGCTGAAAGCGCATGTGCTTTCAACATTCCCACAGGGTTGACGAGGGCCGGGGTCTCACCTAGCTTCCGCGCCAACCTCGCGCCCTGTACAAGAGGCGCAAGAACCCAGAGATCTCTCGAATTCCAGTCCGGCCGCGCCAGCATTATCGCGCCGCGTCCGAACGCGCGAAAGACGGTGTAGAGCCATGACCACGCCCGTTCAAGACAAAGCCGCCAATCAAGGTTGGCAGACCCCCATCGCAACCGCCCTGCTCGTGCTTGCAGATGGAACTGTGATCGAGGGCTTCGGCCTCGGCGCAACCGGCCATTCGGTCGGCGAAGTCTGCTTCAACACCGCCATCACAGGTTATGAGGAAATCCTCACCGACCCATCCTATTCGGGCCAGATCGTCACCTTCACCTTTCCCCATATCGGCAATGTCGGCACGAATGAGGAAGATATCGAGACGGTGAATATGGCCGCCCAATCGGGCATTCGCGGCGTGATCGTGCAAGCGCCGATCACCGAGCCGGCCAATCATCGCTCCACGCGTCATTTCGACCAATGGCTGAAGGCGCGCAATATTGTCGGCATGGGCGGCCTCGATACGCGCGCACTCACCGCGCTCATTCGCGAGAAAGGCATGCCCAATGCCGTCATCGCCCATGCGCCCGATGGCAAGTTCGATATTGAAGCGCTGAAAAAGCAGGCGCGCGAATGGCCGGGCATTAACGGCATGGATCTCGTGCCCGGCGTCACCGCCTCGCAACGCTACACATGGAAAGAAACCAGCTGGCAGCTCGGCAAAGGCTATGGCGAACTCGGCCAGCCGACCTTCAAGGTTGTCGCCATCGATTATGGCGTGAAACGCAATATTCTGCGCCTTCTGGCCGATGCGGGCTGCGAAGTGATTGTCGTCCCGGCCACGACGTCGGCTGACGACATTCTCGCGCTGAAACCAGATGGCGTGTTTCTCTCAAACGGCCCTGGCGATCCGGCGGAGACGGGCAAATATTCCGTGCCGGTGATCCGCGCGATTCTGGAACAGAAAATTCCGACCTTCGGCATTTGCCTGGGCCATCAAATGCTGGCGCTGGCCGTTGGCGCCAAGACCGTCAAAATGCATCAGGGCCATCATGGCGCCAATCATCCGGTGAAGGATTTCACCACCAACAAGGTCGAGATTGTCTCGATGAACCACGGCTTTGCCGTCGATCCTGCGACGCTGCCCAAAAATGCGGTCGAGACGCATCGCTCATTGTTCGACGGATCGAATTGCGGCATTGCGCTCACCGACCGTCCGGCGTTTTCGGTCCAGCACCATCCCGAAGCCTCGCCCGGCCCGCGCGACAGCCATTATCTCTTCCATCGTTTTGTCGAAATGATGAAGAACAAGCAGCCCGTCGCCACATTGAAGGCCAAAAGCTAGGGCGCTCAAAAACGTCAGGCGGACAGAATGAACTGGCGCGATTTCTGGAATGGCACGCATTCGATCTACGTGAATGAGCGCCATCGCGCGCTGCACTACGATCGCATCGCCAAGGATATCGGCAGGCTTGTCGCATCGCCCGATTCAGCCGTGCTCGATTATGGCTGCGGCGATGCAGAGGCTTCCGATCATGTCGCGCGCATGTCCGGCCTGCTTTATCTTTATGATGCAGCCCCCAATGTGCAGGAGAGACTGCGCCTGCGTTTTGGCCGCAATGAAAAAATCGTCGTTCTCACCACCACGGCGCTGGAGGCGATGAACGATCATTCAGTCGATCTGGTCATTGCCAATTCCGTTGTCCAATATCTGACCCATGCCGAATTTGAAAACATGCTCGACATGGCGCGCCGCAAGCTCAAGAGCGACGGCCGGCTCATTGTTGCCGATGTCATCCCACCCGATGCCAGCGCCATCGACGATGTGCGCGCGCTTCTCACTTTTGCCTGGCAGGGCGGCTTCCTGATCCCCGCCTTCATTGGGCTCGTGGCCACTTTCTTCTCCGATTATCGCAAATTGCGCGAACAGCTCGGCCTGGCCCGTTATGCGCAGCAGGATATCGAGACGCTTTTTGCGGCCCATGGCTTCAATGCCAAACGCGCGCCCAACAATATCGGCCATAATCAGACACGCATGATGTTTGTCGCCACGCCGACCGCGTGAGCTAGACCAGCGCAATGGCCGCTACGAGACGCCCGTAATCGGGCTCGCCGCGATGAACGCTGCGGCGATAAGAATAGAAACGCTGCTCATCGGCATAAGTATCGAGGCCGAGATTTTTGAACCGGCCCACACCTTCGGCCGCAAGCCTTGCGCCAATATAGGCCGGGAGATCGAACATGAAATGCCCGGACTTTGAAGAGGGCCTGAAAAACCGGGCATTTCCTTGCATCTGCGCGAGAAAGCGGTCGCGGAATTCCGCGCCGACTTCATAGGATTCCTGCGCAATCGTGGGCCCGAGCACGGCATGAATTGCCGGGCGCGAGGCACCAAGCTCTTCCATTTTCTGAAGCGTGGATTCGAGCACGCCTGAAAAGGCGCCCTTCCATCCTGCATGGGCTGCACCAATGACACCGGCCGCGGCATCGACAAAAAGAAGAATGCCGCAATCGGCGCCCGTCACGCCAATGGCCAGCCCACGTGTCTTTGTTACCAAAGCATCGCATCGCGGACGCTCATCGCCAAAGGCCTCTTGCACGATCATGCAATCGGGCGAATGCGTGAGATAGGGAATGCAAAGATGAGCGCGCAAGACACCGAGCGCATCCGCCATGCGCCCAAGATTTTCACCAACCGCCTGCGGATCGTCGCGCGAGCCGCGCCCGCCATTGAGCGAGGCATAAAGCCCCTGCGACACACCGCCCTGACGCGTGAAAAAGCCATGCGCCACGCCATCGGCCTGCAGCAATTCGCTGGTGATGAATTGCGCTTTCATCGCCTCACCCACGCATAAAACCGGGGAGCGCGGGGCCGCCACGCGGGGCAATCGCCAAAGCCTTGAACAATGTTCCCATGCCCGGCGCCGCACCGACGCGCTCGGTGACAAGACGCGCCAAAGCAAGATCAACAGCCTGCGCCTGTTCTGGCGTTGCCCTGCGCTTGAGCGTTTCCGCGCGCTGGGCAATGCCAAGCCGCATCAGAAATTCGCCCTGCGTCACCGGCCCCTGCACATCTGCGCCAGCCGCAACAGCGGCACGCGACAGAGCGGCGAAATCGACATGGGCCGTGAGATCGGCCTCGCCGGGTGAGGCCAGCACATCGGCCGGTCGATGGTTTTTCAGCGCCTGCAAAGTCTCGCCGAAACCTGTTTCGACATGACCATAATCGATGACAAGAGCCGCCGACTGACCCGCTGCAATGCGCTTTGCCAAAGCATTCATCATGAGCTGCGAGGCGGGGCTGAGCTCCAAAAGCGTGCCCTCCGGCGCATCGGCTGTGATGAGTGTTTCGCTGTCAGGGGCAAGGCCAAAAATCAATTCCCCTTTGTCATCCAATCCAATCACGCGCTGATGCCAGCCGTCTTTTGCGCGCATGTAATGGCGCACCGGCAAAGCGTCGAAAAACTCATTGGCGATGACAAGACATGGCCCCTCGGGCACGTCGTCAGGCGCTGTGTGCCAGCGCACCGGCGCTTGTGCCTGTGCGAGAATTTTCTGCTGCGCATCCCTCAATACGGGGCTCGTCTCGACCAGATGCACTTCAATCGCTGTGCAAAAACCATTCGAGACGCGTGCCGCGCGCAAAGCATCGCTCATCAATGTGCCGCGGCCGGGCCCAAGCTCAATGAGATTGATGCGCGCGGGCTCGCCGAGCATAGACCAGACCTCGGCCGCCCAAAGCCCGATCAATTCGCCGAACATTTGAGAGATTTCCGGCGCGGTGATGAAATCCCCCGCACGGCCGAAAGGATCACGCGTCATGTAATAGCCGTGACGCGAATGGCCGAGTGCTACCGCCATAAAAGTGTCGAGCGCCATCGGCCCGTCATGCCGGATAGACTCCCGTATCATGCGGCCAAGTTCGTTCATGCGCTTGTCCCGCGCCGACCGTAAATCAGAAAAGCAATGCCCGCTGCAATCAGCGGCAGCGACAAGAGCATGCCCATGGTCGCACCACCGAAGAGAAAGCCGAGCTGCGGATCGGGCTCGCGAAAAAACTCGCAGATAATGCGACCGACGCCGTAGCCGATGGCAAAGAGGCCGGTCACCAATCCGGGGCGCTTCAGTGCACCTGCACGAATGGCAATCTGCAGAAGAATGAAGAGCAGAAGCCCCTCCAGCGCAGCCTCATAAAGCTGGCTTGGATGGCGCGGCTCGGGTCCGGCACCGGGAAAAACCATGGCCCAGGCCACATCGCTTGGCCGGCCCCAAAGTTCCGGCTTGATGAAATTGGCCAGCCGCCCGAAGAAAATGCCGATCGGCGCAACAGCGGCACAGAGATCGGCAACCGAGAGCACCGGCACTTTCTGGCGCCGCGCAAAGAACCAGATGCCGAGCGTCGCGCCCGCCAACCCGCCATGAAAGGACATGCCGCCCTCCCAGACCGCAGGAATGGAGGCGGGATGATCGAGAAAATAATCGAGATTGTAGAAGAGCACATAGCCAAGGCGGCCGCCGACGATAATGCCAAGCGCGGCATGAACCAGCAGATCGTCGAGACTATCCGCCAGGGGACGCATGCGCCCGCCCCAAAGGGCGGCATTCACGGCAATGCGGCGCGCCAGCCACCAGCCGCCAACAAGCCCGGCTATATAGGCCAAAGCATACCAGCGGATCGGGAGCGGCCCGATTTCCACGAGAACCGGATCGATCACGGGAAAGGGCAGGACGAAAACAGGCATTCTCTCTCGCTGGCAGGGCAGGCAGGGACATCTGCCGTGATGCGACGGGAGATTGCGGGCGTCAAGGCGCGGCTTGGCAAGAGGCGCGGCTTGGCCACAGGCCCGGCTTGGCCAGAGGCGCGAAAGGCTGCGGCAGGCTGGCCCCTTGCACAATCGGGCGCGAGGGGCGAAAAGAAGGCTCATTTTTGCAAAGAGCCGCCGCCATGAACAACACACGCAATCCCATTCTCGACGACATGGCCCGTTTGATGACGGATGCCGCCGGCCTCGCCCAAGGTGTTCGCCGCGAAGCCGAGACCGTCATGCGCACGCAGCTCGAGCGTCTGATGTCGACCATGGATGTCGTCACCCGCGAGGAATTCGAAGCCGTGCGCGACATGGCCATTCTTGCGCGCGAAGAAAACGAGCGGCTCGAAGCGAGAATTGCCGCCCTGGAAGAAAAGCTTTCCGCCAAAGGCGCATAAGGCGAAACATCGTCCCGGATATGAAAACGGCCCCGGTTTGCACAGGGGCCGTTCTTTTTTGAGTGGTCTCGAAGCTTAGCCCTCTTTTGCCTTGTTCTGCGCGCCGGAGGTCTTCCAGAGCGACCAGACAACGCCTGCCGCCAGAATGGCGAAAGTCACGCTCAGCGAAACAGAAGGCGGGATTTTGGCCAGGCCCAGCATGTCGGCCACAAAAATCTTGCCGCCGATGAAGATGAGCACCACAGCGAGCGCATATTTCAGATATTTGAAACTCTCGACCATGGCGGCCAGCGCGAAATAGAGCGCGCGCAGACCAAGGATGGCGAAAATATTCGACGTATAGACGATGAACGTGTCGGTCGTGATGGCGAAGATCGCCGGCACGGAATCGACCGCAAAGATCAGGTCGGCAATATTCACCATCACCAGCACGACGAAGAGCGGCGTCATGAAGAGCACCACCTTGCCGCTCTCGGGCGCGGGCAGGCGCACGAAGAATTTCTCTCCGTGCAGCTCGCTCGTCATCCGGAACCGCTTGCGCATAAACGCATAGATCGGATTGTTCTCGACGTCATAATTCTCATCGCCGGTGAAGAGCATTTTGACGCCGGTGATGACAAGGAAGGCGGCGAAAATATAGAGAACCCAACCGAAATTCTCGACCAGCGCCGCGCCGACACCGATCATCAGACCGCGCAGCAGAATGACCGCGAGAATACCCCAGAAGAGCACGCGATATTGCGACCTTTTCGGAATGGCGAAATAGCCGAAGATCATCGCAATCACGAAGACATTGTCCATCGACAATGATTTTTCGATCACGAAGCCGGTCAGATATTCCATGCCCGATTGCGGCGACATATACCACCACACCCAGCCACCGAAGATCAGGCCGAGCGTGACATAAAAGAGCGAGAGAAGAAGGCTTTCGCGCACACCCAGATCGCCTGTGTGCTTTTGCAGCACGCCAAGATCGAATGCGAGCAGAATAGCAACGATCACATGGAAGCCGAGCCACATCCAGACCGGCTTGCCGAGCCACTCGGCCAAAAGAAATTCCATTTTTTATCCTGTCAGAATCGAGAAATCAGATCGGGTTGAAAACGGGTCGCGCCTGTAGCCTACGGGCGAGGCGGCGCGCCAGATGCGAACCCAGCGAAAGCCTGAAGCTGCGCAGACGCAGCAAACGCAAAGCGCTTGGCTGGGCGCGGCGAAGCTCCCGGTCGATCTCCTCATCGATCCTGAGGCGGGCGGCATTCAAACGATGGACAGCGAACATGCGAGTCTTCTCCGAGCAAAACAGAAAACATCGGGAAGACGCGTAGAGGGCCAGTCTGGTCCGAAGACCTGCATCGAGTCATCCCGATGCGGTCCGACATGATGCATGGCTTGAAAAAGACATGCGCCAGAGGGGCCCGGCCCGCATCGATGAAGCTAGATGCGCGATCGCGCCCCTGCAAGCGCAATCGGACATGCGTGCGAGCCGCGCAGATAACAAACGCGTCAGGCGAAAAGCACCAAATCCTGCGCGACATCTTGACTCATCTTCAGGCAAAGCCCGGATCATCTGTGGACACGAGACTTTGCACGATAGACGCAACGCAACGAATCCAAGAGGTTGCAGACGTCGGGGGCCCCCACTAGGCGTCCGGCAGCAACTGCGTATATTCAGTTAGCGGACTGATTCGCTGAATGGTTCGGCCAGCGGCCGGATGGGCGAAGAAATCCCGGGTTGCGCTCCTGCGTCGTCGTCAGAGTCACACACCGCGTTCAGCCCACAGGTTTCCAAGGCCTCCGCTTATGCCATCCATGCATGCCGAACTCGAACGCACCGAACATCCGGTCGATGTGGTCGAGCGAATTGCAGCGGTCAACGACTGGCGCTTCGACCGCGAAGACGACGACGAAATCTCCATCGATGTCAGCGGCGGCTGGACAGATTATCATGTGGCCTTCACCTGGCTGCCGGATGTCGAGTCCCTCCATGTCGCTTGCGCCTTCGACCTGAAGATCGCCGAGCGCCGCCGTGGCGAGGTGCATCAGCTCGTCTCCTTGATCAATGAACAGCTCTGGGTCGGGCATTTCGGACTCTGGGAATCCGAAAATGTCGTGATCTTCCGCCATGCGCTTGTCCTGTCGGGCGGCGCGGAGCCAACGCCGCAGCAATGCGAGGCGGTTCTGAAGGCAGCCATTACGGCTTGCGAACGTTATTTCCAATCGTTCCAATTCGTCATGTGGGCGGGCAAATCGGCGCGTGAGGCGCTGGAATCCGCCATGTTCGAGACCGCCGGCGAAGCCTGATGTCGCAAAGCCAGAAGACATTGCCGACCTCGCTGATTCTGGTTGGCGCAGGCCGAATGGGTTCCGCCATGCTTTCGGGCTGGCTTGCCATGGGCCTGCCCGGCAAGGCCATCTCCATTATCGAACCCGCCCCCTCGCCAGAATTGATGGCGCTCTGCGCCGCAAATGGCGTTCGGCTCGGAACCGATGCGACGGGGCTTGGCGCAGCTGAAGTCGTCATATTGGCGGTGAAGCCGCAAATGCTTGATGCGGCGGCCCCTTCGCTGGCCGCCCTCATCGGCACAGATACGCTGATTGTCTCCATCCTCGCCGGCAAGACGATTGCCAATATTGCCGCCCGCCTGCCCGGCGCATCGGCCATGGTTCGCGCCATGCCCAACACGCCGGCCGCCATCGGGCGTGGCATTACGGGCGTGGCTGCAAGCCCTGCCGTCACGCCGCGCCAGCGCCAGATGGCGGACGCCCTGCTGGGCGCAGTGGGTGCCGTCGAATGGCTTTCCAACGAGAGCCTGATCGATGCGGTGACGGCGGTCTCGGGCTCTGGCCCGGCCTATGTTTTTCTGCTCGCCGAATCCCTTGCCCGCGCCGGCGAGGCCGCTGGCCTTCCAGCCGATCTGGCGGCCCGGCTGGCGCGCGCCACAATCGAGGGCTCGGGCGAACTCATGCGCCTTTCGCCAGACGTTGCCCCGTCCAAATTGCGGGAAAATGTCACCTCGCCCGGCGGCACGACGGCGGCCGCCCTTGGCGTTCTGATGGGCGAAGAGGGCTTGGACCGGCCGATGAAGGACGCCGTACTTGCGGCCCTGCGCCGGGCGGGCGAATTATCCGGCTAAGCCCCGCGCATTTGGTCGCGCCCCGGCCTGTGCCCTTGGATGAAGACGCGCAACGGCCTACATAGGGTCAAAGCTCTCATGCGAGGACGCCCCATGGCCGACCCGAACGCCAGACCCGATCCGCTCAAATCCGATCTCGGGCCTGAGCGCGAACACGCCCATGCCAAGCCTTCTGACAAGCGCATCGCCATTGTCGAGGCGCTGATGGGCCTGGCAGCAGAGCGGCGCTGGGAAGATATTTCCCTCACCGATGTCGCCGAGCGCGCCGGACTGACGCTTTCCGAATTCCGCGATCATTTCCCCTCCAAGGGCGCCGTGCTCGCAGCTTTCTCGCGCATGATCGACAAGCAGGTTCTCGATGGCACAGCCGAGGATCTTCTCGGCGAGCCCGCAAAAGAACGCTTGTTCGATGTGCTGATGCGCCGGCTCGATGCCATGGCGCCCTATCGCGAGGGCCTGCGCGGCGTCTTGGAATGGGCGCGGCGCGATCCGATTTCGGCTGCCGCACTCAATCAGGTGGCGCTCAATTCCATGCGCTTCATGCTCGAGGCCGCCGATATTTCCTCCGAAGGCTCGATGGGCAATGTCAAATTGCAGGGCCTCGTTCTCGCCTGGACGCGCATTCTGAGCGTCTGGCTCGACGATGAAGATCAAGATGGTGCGCGCACCATGGCAGCGCTCGATCGCGAATTGACACGCGGACAAATGCTCGCCGCTCGCGTCGACGATCTCGGCCGCCTCGCCGCACCTTTGCGCACATTGGCACGCTCGCTGATGAACGCCACCCGCCCCCGCCGCCCCACACGCGCGCGCAGCGCATGGGACGACGAAGATCCGATGGATCGCGACACACGCCGCACACACACAATGTGACAGCCGTCATTGCGAGGAGCGCAAGCGACGAAGCAATCCAGAATCGCAGTATCTTTCTCGCGACGCGACAGGCCACACATGCGGCTCTGGATTGCTTCGCTCCGCTCGCAATGACGACTAAACCGGCACTCTGACGCTGGCTCTTAATCCGCCCAGCGGGCTTTGCGAGAGCTGGATGTCGCCGCCATGCGAGCGGGCGATGTCGCGGGCAATGGCGAGGCCGAGGCCTGTGCCGAAACCTTCCTCCAGCGTGCGCGCCTCGTCGCGCTGATAGAAGGGGCGGAAGACGTCCTCGCGCTCGTCTTGAGGAATGCCGGGACCATCATCATCGACGTGAATGGTGAGAAAGCGCGCATCATGCGCGGCGGTGAGATCGATGCGATTGCCATAGCGCAAGGCATTGGCGACCAGATTGGACAGACAGCGCTTGAAGGCATCGGGGCGCACGATGACATTGCTCGCGCCCGAGACTTCGATCTGCGAAGGATGGCCCTGGCGCTCCGCATCGGCCTTCAATTCCTCCAGCAGAGCGCGAATGTCGGTGGGTGCTGCCGCCTCGCCCGCATCGCCGCGCGCGAAGGCGAGATAGGCCTCCAGCATGCGCTGCATTTCCTCAATGTCTTTCTGCAGAGCCTCAAATTCCGGCCCGTCTCCGAGCAGCGCCAGCGACAATTTGAATCGTGTCAGAACGGTGCGCAGATCGTGGCTGACGCCATTCAGCATGGCCGTCCGCTGTTCCATCGCGCGCTCGATACGCCGTTTCATCTCCATGAAAGCATAGCCTGCCTGACGCACTTCAAGCGCGCCTTGCGGGCGCCAATCGGCCTCGCGGCCCTTGCCGAAATCCTGCGCCGCCTGCGCCAGTCGCAGGATCGGCCGGATCTGGTTGCGCAAAAAGGCGATGGAGACGGCCAGCAGCACCAGCGACGTGCCTACCATCCAGACAAGGAAAATATGCGAATTGGACGCATAGGCCGCATTGCGATTGGCGAGAATACGCATCATCGAATCTTCGAGCTGGATGCGGATTTCCACCAGGCTCGAACGCCCCACAGTATCGATCCAGAAGGGGCGGCGAATCTGCGTCGAGATTTCGCGCGACAAAGCCTGATCGAGAATGGAGAAAAACGGTTTCGGCAGCGCCGGCGGCAAAGGTTCGCGCGGCAGGAATTGCACGTCAAAACCCAGCCGCGATGTCGCCACACGCTGCAGCAGTGCGACATTTTCAGGAGAATTATTGGCGCGATAGAGATCGGCAATCGTGGCAATGTCCTGCACCACGGCGGTGGACAGGCGGAACGTCACCAATTGCCAGTGACGCTCCATGAAGAAATAGGCAATGGCCGATTGCAGCACGACCATCGGCACAATGACGATGAGCAGGGAGCGCGCATAAAGCCCCTTGGGCATATATTCGGCAATGCTGCGGGCAAAATTGCGCCAGGCCGCACGTGGACGTTCAAAATAGGCCGGAAAAGAAGAGAGGCTCATGCGCCCGCCTCACCGATCCAGCATCAGGCGATAGCCTGTGCCGCGCGCTGTCTGCAAATGCAGCGGATTGGTGGGATCGATCTCAATCTTGCGCCGCAGACGGTTGATCTGCACATCGACCGTGCGCTCATTATTGGCGCCGCCCTCCCCTGCCAGTTCTTCACGCGACACGGGCTCGCCAGCGGCATTGGACAGCAGGCGCAGCATGAAGCGCTCGCGATCGGTCAGACGAATCATCTCTTCGCCCTGGCGCAATTCGCCGCGCTCGAGATTGAAAACGAATGCACCAAAACGCACGCTCGGCACGCTGGCCACAACAGGCTGCTCGGAACGCACAGCCGTGCGTCGCAGGATCGAGGCAATGCGCAGCGACAATTCTTTCGGCTCGAAAGGTTTCGCCAGATAATCGTCGGCGCCGACCTCAAGCCCGCGGACGCGATCGTCGATTTCTGTCCGCGCTGTCAGCATGAGAATAGGCACATCGGAATCGAGGCGGAATTTTTTGGCAAATTCGAGCCCGGTTTCGCCCGGCATCATCACATCGAGCACGATGAGATCGAAATGCAGCGAGCGCAGGCGCCCGCGCGCTTCCGCTGCCGTGCCGGCGCTGGTCACGCGATAACCCTGGCCGATAAGAAAACGCGAGATCAGAGCGCGAATACGCCGGTCATCGTCGACGACGAGCAGATGCGGCGCATCGTCGGTGATCGGAGCCGGAGCGGCTTTACCGGCAGATTCCTGCATCATTCCTCCCCGGAACCGCCGCGCGGCAGACCCCAGACCAGACGCGCGACCTTGTCGCGCTCGCTGGGCTCAATCATAGCATGGAGAAATTCAATCGCATGCGCGCGTGCGCCCTCGGGCAATTCGCCCAAAGCCCGCTCAAAACGCTGGCTTTGCAGTTCTGACAGATCCATGGCCAGGCGTCGGCCCTTGGGCGTGGGATAGAGCAGACGCTGGCGCCGGTCACTGGTACCGGGCCGGGCCTCGACATAGCCCGTATCCAGCAATTCCTTCAGCACACGGTTGAGGCTCTGCTTGGTGATGCCGAGAATTTCCAGCAATTCGGCGATCATCAGGCCCGGCTGGCGATTGACGAAATGCAGCACGCGGTGATGGGCGCGCCCGAAACTCATGGCAGCCAAAAGCCGGTCGGCATCGCCGACGAAATCGCGATAGGCAAAAAAGAACAATTCGATCATGTCGAACATGGGCGCGACGCCTGCCGCGTCCTTGCCCGTGGGCCTGCGTAGATGCGGATTTGCCTGCAGAGCCTGATTCATCAGGTGATCCCTGTTACGTCAGCCATATTGACATATTTCAGTTCGATTGTTAGTCGTCAAGGGCCGCTTTTGACCCTTTGGGCGGACCTATTCCATCAAAAACGAGGGGTTTGGCGATTTTCCCTGGCCTGAGCGCAGGCGTTTGGGGGCGCTACCCGCAGGAGCCTGTTCATGTCCGTTTTGCCTTTCGACCAGCGTGACGGTTTCATCTGGATGAACGGTGCGCTTGTACCGTGGCAAGATGCCAAACTGCATGTCCTGTCGCATGGCCTGCATTATGCGTCCTGCGTTTTCGAAGGCGAGCGCGCCTATGGCGGCAAGATTTTCAAAATCTCCGAACATTCGGAGCGTTTCCGGAAATCGGCCGAAATGCTCGACTTTGAGATTCCATTTTCCGTCGCCGAACTCGATGCCGCCAAACGCCTGACGGTCGAGAAAAACGGTTTTCAGAATTGCTACGTCCGCCCGGTTGCCTGGCGCGGTAGCGAAATGATGGCGGTCGCCGCCCAGCACGCCACGATCAATGTCGCCATTGCAGTTTGGGATTGGCCCAGCATGTTCGACGTCGATCAGAAAATGAAGGGCATCAAGCTCGACATTGCCGAATATCGCCGCCCCGATCCGATGACCGCGCCCTGCCATTCCAAGGCTGCTGGCCTCTATATGATCTGCACGATCAGCAAACACCGGGCTGAGCGCAAAGGCTTTGCCGATGCCATGATGCTCGATTGGCAGGGCCGCGTTGCCGAATGCACCGGCGCGAATATTTTCTTCACCAAGGATGGCGCCATCCACACGCCGATTGCCGATTGCTTCCTCGATGGCATTACGCGCCGCACCGTGATCGATCTCGCCAAGCGTCGCGGGATCGCAGTGGTCGAGCGCCGCATCATGCCGGAAGAACTGGCGAGCCTTGAGGAATGTTTCATCTGCGGCACCGGCGCGGAAGTGACCCCCGTGTCGCAAGTCGGCCCCTATAATTTCGTCCCCGGCGCGATCTCGCGCCAGCTGATCGAAGATTATACGGCCGAAGTGAACAAGTGAGGCGAGACTTCACGGAATAAAAAAGCCGCCCGGAAGGGCGGCTTTTTTTATTTCCGCTTCCACCGCTCTGCGGCAGTATCGTCGGCATCCTTGGCCTCCACCCAGCCCCCGGCCGAGCCATCGACATGATGCTCGCGCTTCCAGAAAGGCGCGGAGGTTTTGAGAAAATCCATAATATATTCGGCCGCGTGAAACGCCTCGCCGCGATGCCCGCCGCTGACAGCGACAAAGACAATTCGCTCGCCAGGCTCGATCTTGCCATAGCGATGCAGGACGACAATGCCATCGACAGGCCAGCGGGCGCGCGCCTCTTGCGCGATGCGCTCCAATTCCATCTCGGCCATGCCCGGATAATGTTCAAGCTCGAGCGCACAAAGCGCGCCGGCCTCGCTGCGGCAAAGGCCGGTGAAAGTGACCAGCGCACCAATATCGGTGCGACCGTGTGTCAACGCCTCGGCTTCCTTCGCCGGATCGAAATCCTCATGCTGAATGCGGATTGTCAGCATCAGCCACCCGTCATCGGCGGGAAAAAGGCGATCTCGCGCGCACCTTCTATTTTCGCATCGTGGCGGACATGTTTCTTGTCCATGGCAACGCGGATCACCTGCGCATTTTCAAACGCATATTCATATTCCTCACCCTTGCCCTTCAGCCAGGAAAGGAGGTCGCCCACGGTGACCACATGCGCGGGCGGCGCAATCTCTTCTTCCGGCTTGCCGATGCGCTCACGCACCCAGGCGAAATAAATGGCTTTCATCGCGCGTCACTCGTCGCTGACATGTTTCAGGCCGGACTTCATATAGTCCCAGCCGGTGTAGAGCGTCAGGATGGCTGCGGTCCAGAGCAGGGTCAGGCCGATGATTTGCGTCCCCGGCAGAACGATTTCTCCCGCCGGCCCCGCAATCAGAAAACCCAGCGCGAGAAGCTGCGCAGTGGTCTTGTATTTGGCCACACGGGTCACCGGAACCGACACGCGCAATTCCGCCAGATATTCGCGCAGTCCCGAGACGAGCATTTCGCGGCAGAGGATGACCATGGCCGCCCAGACATCCCAGCTCTGGATGGATTTATTGCCGACCAGCATCAGCAGGCAGGAGGCGACCAGAAGCTTGTCGGCAATCGGATCGAGCATACGCCCGAGTGAGCTCTGCTGCTCCCAGGCGCGGGCCAGATAGCCATCGAGAAAATCGGTAATGGCGGCTGCCGCAAAGACGCCGAGCGCGGTCCAGCGCACCCAATGCAGCTCCGGCCAGAACAGCAGGGACACGACTACGGGAACGGCCACGAGCCGCCCATAGGTGAGCATATTGGGCAGGCTCCAGGTCCCGCGGCGCTTGAGCGAGGTCATCGTCATTGCGTCGCAGGGAAACAGTGCCGGCGGGCCCACGTCAATAGCAGACCTGCACGAAAGCGCGTGACCAACCGATCAATTGCCCTTTTCCTGAAAGTGATCGTAGACCAGCCGCGCCGTGGCGGCATTGATTCCGGGTACTTTTTCCAAATCGGCCAGACCGGCGCGCGAAATGGCCTTGGCTGTCCCGAAAGCATGCAGGAGAGCGCGTTTGCGGGCCGGCCCGATCCCGGCAATCTCGTCTAGGGGCGATTTGGTGAAATCCTTTTTCCGCCGCGCCCGGTGCGTGCCAATGGCAAAACGATGCGCCTCGTCGCGCAATCGCTGGACGAAATAGAGCGCGGGATCGCGTGGCGGCAGTTTGAAAGGCTCGCGTCCGGGCGCAAAAAACGTCTCGCGCCCGGCATTGCGGTCGACGCCTTTGGCAATGGAGGCAAGGGCGACGCCCTCCACACCCAATTCATCGAGGATCTGGCGCGCGACATCGAATTGGCCGCGCCCACCATCGATGAGGATGAGATCGGGGCGCGAGGGAAAAGCATCAGCCTGCTGGCCCTCATCCTCCGCGGGCGGGGCCTCGGGCGCGCCCGCGCCCTCTTCCTTGACGAGGCGCGCGAAGCGGCGGCGCAGGACCTCGCGCATCATGCCAAAATCGTCTCCCGGCGTGAGCTCCTCGGATTTGATGTTGAAGGTGCGATAATGCGCCTTCATGAAGCCCTGCGGTCCTGCGACCACCATGCCGCCGACCGCATGCGTGCCCATAATGTGCGAATTGTCATAGACCTCGACGCGGCGCAGCTTTTTCTCAATCCCGAAAGCCTGCGCGAGCGCTTCCAGCAATTTCTGCTGCGCCGATGTTTCAGCCAATTTGCGACCCATGGTCTCGCGGGCGTTTTTCAGCGCATGTTCGACCAATTCACGCCGCTCGCCGCGCTGGGGAACGGCGACCTCGACCTTGCGGCCGAGCTTCTCGCAAAGGGCTTCCTCCAAAAGCGCGCGCGTTTCGACGTCATGGGAGAGAAGCACCAGCCGCGCCGGCGGCTTGTCGGCATAAAATTGCGCCAGAAAAGCATCGAGCACTTCCGCCTCGCCGAGCGAGCGATCGGCGCGCGGAAAATAGGCGCGATTGCCCCAGTTCTGATAGGTGCGAAAGAAAAACACCTCGATGCAGAATTGACCCGCCTGTTCGACAACCGAGAAAACATCGGCCTCTTCCACCGTGCGCGGATTGATTCCCTGCTCGCCCTGAATGGCTGAGAGTGCCGCAATACGGTCGCGCAGCCGCGCCGCGCGCTCAAATTCAAGCGCCTCAGCGGCCTGCGTCATATCCTTGGCCAGAGTCTCGCGCACGGCGCGGCTCTTGCCGGAAAGAAAATCGCGCGCATCATCGACAAGCGCAGCATAATCCTCGTGCGAAATCTCACCCGTGCACGGGCCTGCGCAGCGCTTGATCTGAAACAGCAGGCAGGGCCTCGTGCGATTCTCATAATAAGAATCCGTGCAGGAGCGCAGAAGAAAGGCGCGCTGCAGCGCATTCAATGTGCGATTGACCGCCCAGACGCTGGCGAAAGGCCCGAAATAATCGCCCTTGCGATTGCGCGCGCCGCGATGTTTCGTCATCTGCGGCGAGACATGATCCTTGCTCAGAAGAATATAGGGAAAGGATTTGTCATCGCGCATCAGCACATTGAAGCGCGGCTTCATCTGCTTGATATAATTGGTCTCGAGCAGCAGCGCCTCGGTCTCGGTGGCCGTCGACACAAACACCATGGAGGCGGTGAGCGAGATCATCCGCGCAATCCGGCCATTGTGGCCGGTGGGCCGCGCATAGGAGGCGATGCGTTTTTTGACGCTTTTTGCCTTGCCCACATAGAGCACTTCATCCTGCGCCGAGATCATGCGGTAGACGCCAGGCCCCACAGGCGCATGGCGCAGGCAGGATCGGATCACCTCCGCCCCGCGCAAGACGGAGGCCGGTGCGGCCTCTACATCCAGCAGCGGATCGGGCTCGAGCAGGCTCTCCTCGCCCCCCTCATCGGCCTCCTCAGCCTCAAAATCATCGGGCAGCGACTCACGCGCGCCAGCCTGCCCCGGCGGGCGATCGTCTGGCGCGGCTGGAATGCCGGAAGGGGGCGGGCGAGAGCTCATATCCGACATCTAGGGCTTGTCGGGGGGCGATAAAAGCCCCGCAGCCTGTGGGCAAGCCTATGTTTTCGGTGGAACAAGGTAAGACGCAGCAAGCCATTGTTGTTCCCAAGGGGCAGTCTTGATAAGACGCGCGCAAGCAATGGCGTGAGCGGCCCGAGGACTCATCACATGAACGACATCAAGCTGCTGGCTGGAAATTCCAACCGGACCCTGACCGAGTCCATTGCCGCCTATCTCGGCATTCCCCTGACCAAATGCCAGGTCCGCCGCTTCGCCGACATGGAAGTCTTTGTCGAGATCCAGGAAAATGTGCGCGGTCGCGACACATTCATCATCCAGTCGACCTCCTTCCCGGCCAATGATCATCTGATGGAATTGCTGATCATGACCGATGCTTTGCGCCGCGCCTCGGCGCGCCGCATTACCGCTGTCGTGCCCTATTTCGGTTATGCCCGTCAGGATCGCAAACCCGCCCCGCGCGCGCCGATCTCGGCCAAGCTGGTTGCCAATCTGATCACGCGGGCCGGCGTCGACCGCGTGCTGACGGTCGATCTCCATGCCGGCCAGATCCAGGGCTTTTTCGACATTCCGACCGACAATCTTTTCTCGGCCCCGGTCATGGTGCGCGACATCAAGGAACGGCTCGATCTCAACAATGTCATGGTCATTTCGCCTGACGTCGGCGGCGTCGTGCGCGCCCGCGCACTGGCCAAGCGCATCGATGCGCCGCTCGCCATCGTCGACAAGCGCCGCGAGCGCGCCGGCGAATCCGAAGTCATGAATGTCATCGGCGATGTGTCGGGCAAGAGCTGCATTCTCGTCGACGATATCGTCGATTCGGGGGGCACATTGTGCAATGCCGCCGAAGCGCTGCTCGCGCGCGGCGCGAAAGATGTGCGCGCCTATATTACCCACGGCGTGCTCTCGGGCGGCGCCGTCGCCCGCATCTCGGCCTCGAAACTGAAGGAACTGGTCGTCACGGATTCGATCCAGCCGACGGAAGCCGTCCGGGTCGCCAATAATATCCGCGTCGTCTCCATCGCACCGCTGCTGGGCGAAGCCATCGGCCGCACGGCGAAAGAAGAAAGCGTGTCGAGCCTGTTCGATTGAGGCTCGCATGCTTCAAAGCAAAAAGGCGGGGTCGCGACAGATTCAATCGCCCTGCTTTCTCAAATAGGTCACGCCCGGCAAGCCCTCGAAATGCGCATCGCAGGTGAGTAGGCCAACACCAGCCTGCTGCGCACTCGCATAGATAATGGCGTCGGCAGTCGTCAGGCCGTGACGCCGGCAAATCTCTGCCGCGCTCACGGCAATGCGCGTATCGAGCACAAGCACACGGCATTTTTCAGTATAGGCGAGCACCTCATCGGCCGCCCCCTCACCGCGCTCGCGCAAGAGCCATTTCGTGAGTTCGAGCTGGACCATGGTCGGCACGACAATGTCGCCCCGCGGCGGCAAGAGTGCGTCAATTTTGGAGCCGACCGGGCTGTCCGCGAGCCATTCAATCCAGCTGGATGTATCGACGACCATTTTCAGTATCGATCCTTCCGGTCGCGGTAATCGGAAGTATCCGCCCCCTTGGCAATGCCCCGCAAAGATTCGCGCTGCGGTACCGGCATGACCAAAACGCCCTTGCCCTTAGGGATAAAAACGAACTCTTGCCCAGCCTGCCAGCCCTGGACATCCCGGACCTGCTTGGGGATGGAAATCTGAAATTTGCTGCTTAGGGTCGCCGTATCGCTCATTACCGATCCCCTATCGATCTTTAGAAAGTAAGAATACGCGCTGTTCCGGGCCCTGCCAATCCCCCTCTGCCTTGCCCCCACCCGCCTTTTCCCCTAAACAGCCTCCCGGCGCCCGCCGACACCCTTGGAGGCACGGGCGCTTTGTTGTTTTTTGAAAAGGACCAAGACAATGGCAGCAGCGATCAAGCAGCTTGCGGCCACGGTCCGCAGCGGGACTGGCAAGGGGGCCGCCCGCAGCGTACGCCGTGATGGCCGTGTACCGGGAGTGATCTATGGCGGTGGCGAAGCCGCCGAGCCGATCTCGCTCGATTACCGTGAAGTCAACAAGCTCATTTACGCCGGTCACTTCCTGACCACGATTTTCGAGCTCGACATTCAGGGACGCAAAGAGCGCGTCATTCCGCGCGACTACCAGCTCGATGTCGTCAAGGACACGCCGCTGCATGTCGATTTCCTGCGCTTGCGCCCCGGCTCTTTCCTGCGTGTGGACGTTCCCGTCCATTTCATCAATCAGGAAACCTGCCCCGGCATCAAGAAGGGCGGTGCGCTCAATATCGTGCTGCACGCTATCGAGATGAAGGTCCCCGCCGATCAGATCCCGGATGCGATCACGGCCGATCTCGCCTCTCTCGACATTGCCGATTCGCTGCCTGTTTCGGCGATCAAACTGCCGGAAGGCTGCAAGCTGATCCAGCAGGGCAATTTCACCATTGCCTCGATCACGCCGCCTGCGCGCGCTGAAGAAACACCGGCCCCTGCTGCTGCAGCGGCTCCGGCTGCCAAGGCCGCTGCGCCCAAGAAGTAAGCGCTCGCGCTTTCTTCAAAACCTTTGCCGCCCGCGCCAGTCGCGGGCGGTTTCGTATCGGAGATGCTTTCCATGCTGCTCTTCGTGGGGCTGGGCAATCCGGGCCGCCAATATGCCGGCAACCGCCACAATATCGGCTTCATGGCCATCGAGGCCATTGCCCGTGCGCATGGCTTTGGGCTCGCGCGCGCCAAATATCAGGCCCTGTGCAGCGAAGGCACGATCGGCAACGAACGCGTCATACTCATGCAGCCGCAGACCTATATGAATGAGAGCGGCCGCGCCGTTGGAGAAGCCGCGCGCTTCCACAAGATTGCGCTCGAACATATTGTCGTCTTCCACGATGAACTCGATCTGCCGCCGGCAAAATTGCGGGTGAAGACGGGCGGCGGCAATGCCGGCCACAATGGGCTTCGCTCGATCACCGCTCACATGGGCAATGAATATCGGCGCGTGCGCCTCGGCATCGGCCATCCCGGCGACAAGAATCTCGTCCATTCTTTCGTGCTGAATGATTTTGCCCGCAGCGAAATGTCCTGGGTGGAAACGCTCTGCGATTCGGTGGCAAAAAACGCGCCATTGCTTGTGAAGGGCGAGGACGCCAATTTCCAGAACCGCATTCATCTTGCGATGGATGGCGCAGGATTCAAGGATGTGAAGATCCCCGGCGAAAAGCCCTGAAAAAGAAGCCTTGCGCGTCGCTCCCCAAGCCCCTTAGACTCACTGCATATTTTGATGCAGGATTTTTTTGATGTCTTTCAAATCGGTCTCGTTCGCGGGCACGTCTTTTTTTACGCTGCCGAACGACTTCTACATCAGCAAATCGCTGGAACTTTACGGCGAATGGTCATGGGGCGAACTCGTCCTTCTCTCTCGCCTGCTGCACAAGGAAGCCCGCGTTATTGAGGCTGGCGCCCATATCGGATCGCATTCAGTATTTATCGCCCGCGATATCTGCCCCAAGGGAAAGCTTTTTGTTTTTGAGCCGCGGCGTATTTCCTTTCAGCTTCTCTGCGCCAATCTGACCGCCAATGGCATCACCCATGCGCATGCCTACAGGCTTGGCGTTGGCGCAGAAAAAGCCCGCATTCACGAAGGCCCGCTGCCGCTCGACAAAGCCTATAATTCCGGCGGGCCGGCCATCGGCGCCCTGCAAGGCGAGGGCGAGGCCTATGATGTCGTCGCTCTCGACATGATGATCGAGGAGCTTGGGTCAATCGATCTGATCAAGGCCGATGTTCAGGGGCATGAAGGCGCATTGTTGCGCGGTGCAAGCCAGCTCATATCGACCTGCCGCCCGCTGCTCTATCTGGAGAATGACGAGCGCGATCGCTCACGCGCTCTGATCGAACAGGTCATGGCGCTCGATTACCGGCTCTGGTGGCATGCTGTTCCCGTGTTCCGGCAAAACAACCGCGGGCGAACGCTGCAGAATATTTTTGGCAATGTGACATCGTTCAACATGCTCTGCATTCCAGCCGAGCGCGTCGATGCCCTCACGCCGGCTCTGGCTGGAATCGGCGGGCTTCAACCCATGACCGATCCCGCCTGGTTTCCAGTGGCGGCGCAGAGCTAAATCAGGCCGCCGTCCCGCAGCATTTCTTGTATTTTTTGCCGGAGCCGCAGGTGCAGGGATCGTTGCGGCCGGGCTGTGCGCCCTTGACCACTGTCTTGCCGCGCGGCTTGCCGCCATCGACGAAATACCAGCGCTTTGCCGTTTCATCGAAACGGAAGGTTGAGCGCTCGTGATGGGCCTCGCGCTCGCCGGCGCGCGAGAAATGCGCGATAAACTCGACAATGCCGGTTTTGTCGCCGGGCTTGCCATCCACCGTTTCGACAATATCGAGCCCGTGCCATTCGCTCTCGCGCGACCAGGCCTCGAGCGCGCCCGGTTCCATCCCCTCGCGCGCTTCGGGGGCAACCGTCTCAATGAGATAATCGATCTTGCCCACGGCAAAGGCCGAATAGCGGGCCCGCATCAGCGCTTCCGCGCTTTGCGCCTGTATCTTGCCCTCCACCACCGGCTGGCAGCATTCGGCATAGGAGATCGGGGCGGAAGCCGTCTTGCGGCAGGGGCAGGTTTGAAGGGTCATGCGGCGAGATAGCCCGGAGGAGCGGTCCGAGGCAAGGGTTTGCCTTGCCTTTTCTGCCCCCAAACCCCATAGCACTGACCGACCGGGCGCATCCGCCCTCCCCTTTTTTGAACCGGGACGATCATGGGCTTCAAATGCGGCATCGTTGGCCTGCCGAATGTCGGCAAGTCGACCCTTTTCAACGCCCTCACCCAGACAGCTGCGGCGCAGGCGGCCAATTACCCTTTCTGCACCATCGAGCCGAATGTCGGCGATGTTGCCGTGCCCGACGAGCGGCTGGAAAAACTTGCCGCCATTGCAGCCTCAAAAGAAATCATCCCGACGCGGCTCACTTTTGTGGACATTGCAGGGCTGGTGCGCGGCGCCTCGAAGGGCGAAGGTCTAGGCAATCAATTCCTGGCAAATATCCGCGAATGCGATGCCATTGCCCATGTCGTGCGCTGCTTTGAAGACACCGACATTACCCATGTCGAAGGCAAAATCGATCCCATCGCCGACATTGAGACAATCGAGACCGAGCTGATGCTCGCCGATCTGGAGAGTCTCGAAAAGCGCGTCACCAATACAGAGAAAAAAGCCAAGGGCGGCGACAAGGAAGCCAAAGAGCTTCTCGACATGATGAACCGCTGCCTCGTGCTCTTGCGCGAGGGCAAGCCGGCACGACTTGTGGAGCGCAGCGCCGACGAGCGCAAGCTGTTCGAGGGCCTCGGCCTGCTCTCATCCAAGCCGGTTCTCTATGTCTGCAATGTCGAGGAAGCTGCAGCCGACAAGGGCAATGATTTTTCGGCAAAGGTTGGCGCCCGCGCGAAAGAGGAAGGCGCGGTTGCTGTTGTCGTCTCGGCCAAGATTGAAAGCGAGATCGCCGTGCTCGCCCCCGATGAGCAGGTCGATTATCTCGAAGCGGTCGGCCTTGCCGAGCCCGGCCTCAACCGCGTCATCCGCGCCGGCTACCAATTGCTGGGCCTTGTGACCTATTTCACCGTCGGCCCGAAAGAAGCGCGCGCCTGGACCATCGAAAAAGGGACCAAGGCGCCGCAGGCAGCAGGCGTCATTCATACGGATTTCGAAAAAGGCTTCATTCGTTCCGAGACGGTCGCTTATGAAGATTATGTCTCCTGCAATGGCGAAGCAGGCGCGCGCGAAGCCGGCAAATTCCGCCTCGAAGGCAAGGAATATGTCGTGCAGGACGGCGATTGCCTGCATTTCCGTTTTGCCAATTGACGGGAGAATCCGCGCAAGCGGGAGCTGGGAATGAACGACGACAAGAGCCTCTTTTTCGACGATTTCACACCGGGCAGCAGCCTCGCGTATGGAGCCTATGAAATCACGAAGGAAGAGATCGTCGCCTTTGCGGGTGAATTCGATCCGCAATATTTCCATCTTGATGAAGAAGCCGCACGCCGCTCCATGCTGGGCGGGCTGGCCGCCTCGGGCTGGCATACATGCGCCATTCTCATGCGGCTCAATTGCGATGGTTATCTCAATGCGACAGACGGGCGTGGCGCGCCTGGCATTGATGAAGTGAAATGGCTGAAGCCGGTACGTCCGGGCATGGTGCTTGGCGTGCGCACCGATGTTCTCTCCGCCCGCATTTCACAATCGCGGCCATCAATCGGCCTCGTGCAATTCCGTTTCGACGTGCATGACCAAAGCGGCGAAAGCCTTTTGGTGCAGACCAATTTCGTCATGATCGGGCGGCGCGGACAAAATGATGCGCCAAAATCCATGGCCAAGACGCAAGACGCCACGGCGCTCCTGCCCTTCGATTCTCCGGGGCTTTTGCCACCCTTCTCGCGCATTGAAACCGGCGCACGTCTTGTGCTGGGAACGCATGTCTTCAGCGAAGAAGATGTGATCCGATTTGCCAGCGCTTACGATCCCCAACCCTTTCATATCGACCGCGTGGCAGCGCAAGCCGGACCCTTCGGCGGACTTGCGGCCTCGGGCTGGCACACGGCCTCTGCCTGGATGCGCTGCATGGTCGATGCGCAGAAGCGCACAATCGATGCGGCGCGTTCTGCCGGCCTCAAGATTCCGGAATATGGCCCCTCGGCGGGCTTTACCAATCTGCGCTGGCTTCGCCCCGTCTATGCGGGCGATACGATCACCTTCGACAGCGTGGCGATGGAAAAGCGCGTCACATCACGTCCGGAATGGGGTCTGGTGAAGAGCCGCAACGGTGGCGTGAACCAGCATGGCGTTCGCGTGTTCGAATTCGACAGCGCCTCCTTCTGGAAGCTCGACTGAGACATAAAGCCCCAAATCCTGCGGCCCTTGTCACGCGTAAAGGAGGGGCCGGTCTCTCTGCCTCGTGACTTGCGCGCAGGCATGGCCGGCAGAGAATGGGACAGCAACCGGAAATTGCCGAGGAGATTTGCCATGCATTACATCCGCCGGAAGGGCTGGGAAATTTCCGAACGTCACGCGACGCCCGAAGCTTTGTTCCTCAACCGTCGCGCTGTGCTGGGTGCTGGCGCAGGCGCTCTGGTGGCGGGCGTCACGCCAGCCTTTGCCGCCACCGAGGCCGATCCCTCCGCCCATCTTTATCCCGCCAAACGCAATGAAGCGTTCAAGCTCGACCGCGACCTGACGCCCGAAAAGGTCAATTCGCAATATAATAATTTCTTCGAATTCGGCATGGACAAGCGCATTTTCACGCGTGTCGATGCGCTGAAGACGCGCCCCTGGACAATCAAGATCGACGGGCTTGTTGAAAAGCCGACCGAGATCGGCATCGACGATCTGCTCAAGCGCGTGCAGCTGGAAGAGCGTCTCTATCGGCTGCGCTGCGTCGAGGCTTGGTCGATGACCATTCCCTGGACCGGCTTTCCGCTGAAGGAACTGGTCGATCTGGCGCGCCCGCTCTCAAATGCAAAATATCTGCGCTTTGAAACTTTCCTCGATCCGAAAATGGCGCCGGGCCAAAAACAGAGCTGGTATCCCTGGCCCTATGTCGAGGGCTTGAGCATGGCAGAGGCGACAAACGATCTCGCGCTCATGGTCACGGGTGCTTACGGCAAGCCGCTCGCCAAACAATTTGGCGCGCCTATCCGCCTGCATGTGCCGTGGAAATATGGATTCAAATCGATCAAGTCGATCACCCGCATCTCTTTCGTCGAGGAACAGCCGAAAAGTTTCTGGCAGGGGCTGCAGGGTGGCGAATATGGGTTTTGGGCCAATGTGAATCCCGAAATTGCCCATCCGCGCTGGTCGCAGGCAACCGAGGAAGTGCTGGGCACGGGCAATCGCGTCCCCACCCTCCTGTTCAACGGCTATGCCGAGCAGGTCGCCCATCTCTACAAGGGCATGGAAGGCCAGAGGATCTGGTTCTGACAAAAAGAAGGCCGGGCTTTTGGCCAGCCCAGACCCGCTTGCGCAGGGTTTTCAGAGGGGACGTTCGAACCGGGCGAACCCGCGAAGGGAAAGGCCCGACCGGAAACGAGCCCCTTATAATTTCAGCTGAGATGGTGCCCGGCAAACGCATCCTGCGCATGGGAGCCATGCAGACAATGCGGGGCCTGGGCTCAAAAATCCCATCTCTGGGCGCTGGCCACCAGAAAATCCCGGAAAACCTGAATGCGGGCGACCGATTTCAGCTCTTCGGGATAGACCAGATAGCAATCAAGCTCGGGCATGCCCGCCTCCGGCAGGATGCGCACCAGCGTCGTATCCGACCCCACCAGATAATCCGGCAGCACGGCAATGCCCGCCCCCGCCTCCACGGCGCGGCGCAGGGCAGGAATATTGTTGCAGGTCAGCGTCGAGTGCCGCGGCGAGCGGGCGGCGCGCCCGGCATATTGCAGCGAATTGATATTGGTCAGGTAATGGGCCGAGGACGCGCCATAGGTCAGGATCCGGTGATGGTCGAGATCATCGAGATTTTTGGGCTGGCCGTAACGCTTCAAATAGCCGGGCGAAGCATAGGCATGAAAATGCATGGTGAAGAGCCGGCGGCGGATCAGGTCAGGCTGCACCGGCTCGCGCACACGCAAGGCCACATCGGCTTCGCGCATGCCGATATCGAGCTCATCGTCGGTGAGGATCAGATTAAGCTCGATCTCGGGATAGAGTTCGAGAAATTCGGCAATGCGCGGCGTCAGCCATTCGGAGCCGACACCCACTGTCGTTGTGACGCGCAACAATCCGTTGGGACGCTCGCGAGAATCGGTAAGGCGCATGCGTGTGGCATCGAGCTTCTGCCAGACGTCTTTCACCGTGCGATAAAGCACCTCGCCCTGTTCGGTGAGAATGAGCCCGCGCGCATGACGATGAAACAGGGGGACGCGCAAATCCTGTTCGAGCGCGCTCACCTGCCGGCTCACCGCCGATTGCGAAAGGCCGAGCGCCTCGCCCGCATGGGTGAAAGAGCCCGCTTCGGCAGCCGCATGAAAAATGCGCAGCTTGTCCCAATCCACAGGCTCTCTCCTTGCGCCTATTCGGCGGCTTGAGCGGCCGAATCCTGCGCCGCAAGCCAGCGCTCTGCTTCAAGCGCAGCCATGCAACCCATGCCCGCCGCCGTCACGGCCTGGCGATAAATATCATCGGTAACATCGCCCGCCGCATAGACGCCGGGAATATTGGTCTGCGTGGAATCGGGCGCCGTGCGAATATAGCCATTCGGCTTGATATCGATCTGGCCGGCAAAAAGCTGCGAGGCGGGCTCATGTCCAATGGCAACGAAAACGCCATCGACCTTGCGCTCGACAATCGCGCCGGTCTTGACGTTTTTCAGCCGCACATGGGTGACGCCGGGCGGATTTTCATCGCCGCAGATTTCCTCGATCGCACTGTCCCAGACAATTTCGACCTTGGGATTTTTGAACAGGCGTTCCTGCAAAATACGCTCGGCCTTGAAGGAATCGCGGCGGTGCACGACCGTGACCTTGGAGGCAAGGTGAGAGAGATAGAGCGCTTCCTCGACCGCAGAATTACCGCCGCCCACAACCATGACTTCCTTGCCGCGATAGAAGAAACCATCGCAGGTTGCGCAGGCGGAGACGCCATAGCCCTTGAATTTTTCTTCTGTCGGAAGGCCGAGCCATTTGGCTTTCGCGCCGGTGGCGATCACCAGCGTGTCGCAAGTGTAGGTCTCGCCGCTGTCGCCATGGATGGTGAAGGGGCGGCGCGAGAGATCGACCTTGGTAATGTGGTCGGAGACCATTTTCGTGCCGACATGTTCGGCCTGCCCCCGCATCTGTTCCATCAGCCAGGGGCCCTGAATCGGATCGGCAAAGCCTGGATAATTTTCGACATCGGTCGTGATCATCAGCTGGCCGCCGGGCTCGAAACCGGCGATGAGCATCGGCTGGAGCATGGCGCGAGCCGCATAGATCGCCGCCGTATAGCCGGCCGGACCCGAGCCGATAATGATCATGCGCGCATGCTGGGGAGCGGAGGAGGCCATGGTTTTCCTGTTTCCAACGAATGTCTTGGACAAGCTGGGCGGGTCAGCGCCGCCACCTGCCCCTCAACCTATAGAAACGCCATGCGCTGGCCGCAAGGCTGGGAGCCCCCTTCCACACAGGCCATCGGCCAAAAACGGCAGGCCATTCTGTCGCTGGGGGGCGGAGCGCTGGAGGCTTGCCCCTGCGCGGGCTCGGCACTAGTGTCGGCGCGAAATTCGAGATGGCCGGCTCCGGCGCGGCCAAGCGCAAGATCGACGAAGGCTAGGCACCCATGCTGGACAAGAAAACTGTGACGAAAGCCGACATTGTCGCGACTTTTCTCGCGAGCATCGAAGGTCGCCGCAAGTTCGACCAGCCCTATACGCATCATCTGATCGATGATCTGTTTCCGGCCGCCGTCGCCAAGGAGCTCAACGAACTCCCCTTCACCGCCCCGACGCTCGAAGGCGTCTCTGGCAAGCGCGAATTGCACAATGACCAGCGCTCCTATTTCGATGCGGATTCGATGGCGCGCTTTCCCGTCATGCGCCCCATCGCCGAGGCGCTGCAATCGCATGAAGTCACCAGCGCGATCGCCAAGGCTTTTGATGCGCCCATCGACGACACATTCCTGCGTCTCGAATATGCTGTCGACACGGATGGTTTCTGGCTTGAGCCGCACACTGATCTCGGCGTCAAGAAATTCACCTGCCTGATCTATCTGTCCGAAGATCAGGGTCATGAAAATCTCGGCACCGATATTTATGCCGACAAGGACACGCATTGGGGCCGCTCGCCCTTCAAGCAGAACAGCGCCATGATTTTCGTGCCCTCCGACAAGACCTGGCACGGATTCGAGAAGCGCCCGATCGTCGGCCTGCGCAAATCGGTGATCCTCAATTATGTGACGCGCGATTGGCGTGCGCGCGAACAGCTGTCCTATCCGAATGAGACAGTGCGGGCGTGAAAACACCCTTCTCCCGTGAAGCGGGAGAAGGTGGCGCGCGAGCCTAAATCCCCCGAAAAGCCCGATATCTCTTCACCAGCTCGCGCGCGATGACGCCTGTGGCATCGACCGGCGCATAGGTCCAGCGTTGGCGCGACCAATCGGGGCTGCGCTGTTTTGGCAGAATGCGCAAAGCACCAGCTCTCACAAGCTTTTCGAGAAAGCCTGACATTTTCTCAGCACCGCCCGTCGGCTCGTAAATAAACACAGGCGCGCCCGTAGAGGCAGCCTCACCCACCATATTCACACTGTCAGCAGTGACAATCAGCGCCGATGCCTGCGCCAGAATTTGCGCATAAGGATTGTCGCCCTCACCATCCCAGATAAAAGCCTTTGCGGCAGAGCCACTTTCTGCAACAGCAGACCGCAACGCATTGATCGCCTCGGCCGGCGTGCGACGCGACGGCGTCACCATCAAACCTTGGCCGCTCGCCAAAATCTCGCGCGCAATCGCGCAGAGCGCCTCAATGTCAGATGCCTCGAAACGATGCGCTCCACTGGGGCCACCCAAAACCATGCCGATACGCGGCTCTGGCAGGTGAGACAATCGCGGATCGGGATTTTGCCGCGCCGCCGCCAGAACGGCAGGCCGCATGTGATGGGGCGAGGTGAGCGTGACAAGCACATTCTCGCCGCGCAGACGATCATGCTCCGGCACCCAGATCAGATCGGCCGCGCCTGCTCCCACACGCGGGTCTTGCAGAAAAACGGTAAATGTTGTGCCGCCGGAAAATCTCTTGATCGCGCGCAGATAGGGCACGGTCGCACGTCCCGAGGCAAAGACAATGTCTGGCCAAGGCCCGCGCAAAGGACTTTCGGGATTGCGAGGATTGTCTCGCGGATCGATCGGACCCCAAGGCGCGAAAAATTCGAAGAAAGCGCGCGGCGAGACAGGACGCATCTCGGGCTCAAGGCCAAGTTCACGGGCCACACCCATGCAATTGACCTCGTGCCCGATCTTGCCCGATTGCAAAATCCAGGCACGCGTATCCGTTGGAAGCTGCGCGCTCACTTAAAGGCGATGGCAGTGATTTCGTAGCTCTTGCCGCCACCCGGCGTATTCACCTCGACCGTATCGCCGACTTTCTTGCTGATCAGGGCGCGCGCAAGCGGGCTCGTGATCGAGACTTTGCCGAGCTTCACATCGGCTTCGTTCTCGCCGACGATCTGATAGGCTTTCTTCTCTTCCGTATCCTCGTCGATCAGCGTCACGGTTGCGCCGAATTTGATCGTATTGCCGGAGAGCTTGCTGACATCGATCACTTCGGCACGCGCCAGCTTGTCCTCGAGCTCGGCAATGCGGCCCTCGTTCAGCGACTGCTGCTCTTTGGCGGCGTGATATTCAGCATTTTCGGAGAGGTCGCCATGCGAGCGCGCCTCTGAAATGGCTGCGATGATCCGCGGACGTTCCTCTTGCTGACGGCGCTTCAGCTCTGCTTCGAGAGCTGTATAGCCGTTGGCGGTCATGGGAATCTTGTCCATATCGCGTCTCTTTCCGAATAAACCTCCGGGACAGGCCAAACAGGAGCCTGCCGCCGATAAAAAAGAATCCCCGGTCGCGAGGCCGGCAAAAGCCCCTCGAGCCGCGGATTGAGCGGGAGTGAACGTCAGGGCCTCGCCCCTCCGATCACCGGAAGACGAGGCCGGAAGCGGGTCTCCCCGCCCCTCGTCAGGTGAAATAATCCTGCAGTGCCCGAACTTCCAGATCGCCGCCCTTATAGGCCTTGATCCCCTGAGAAGCCGCCACCGCCCCTGCTAGAGTGGTGTAGTAGGGCACCTTATGCAAGAGGGCCGAACGGCGCAGGGAGCGCGAATCCGCCAGTGCCTGGGCGCCTTCCGTTGTGTTGAAAACCAGCTGAATGCCGCCATTCTTGATGGAATCGACCACATGGGGCCGGCCTTCTGACACTTTGTTGATCTTTTCAGCTGCCACGCCATGGCTTTCCAGATAGCGCTGCGTGCCCCCGGTCGCCACGACCTTGAAGCCGAGGCCGGCGAGCATTTTCATCGTCTCGAGGATGCGCGGCTTGTCGGCATCGCGGACCGAGACGAAGACAGCCCCCTCGGTCGGCACTTTGGTACCGCTGCCCAGCTGGCTCTTGGCGAAAGCGACCTCAAAGGAGCGATCAAGCCCGATGACTTCGCCGGTCGAGCGCATTTCAGGGCCCAGAACCGTATCGACACCGGGGAAACGCGCGAAGGGGAAGACAGCTTCTTTCACGCCGACATGGGGAAGCTCGCCGTGCTTCAGACCGAAGCTCGCCAGTTTCTCGCCAGCCATGATGCGCGAGGCAATCTTGGCAATGGGTTCGCCAATGACTTTGGCGACGAAAGGCACCGTGCGCGAGGCGCGCGGATTGACCTCAAGCACATAGATCTCGCCGTCTTTCAGCGCATATTGCACGTTCATCAGCCCGCCCACTTCGAGAGCCAGCGCCATTTTGGCGGTCTGTTCCTCGAGCAGTTTCAGCGTTTCGGGCGAGAGCGAGCGAGGCGGCAGCGAACAGGCTGAATCGCCCGAATGAATGCCTGCCTCTTCAATATGCTCCATAATGCCGGCGATGAAGACATCCTTGCCGTCGCACAGGCAATCGACATCCACTTCCACGGCATCGGCCAGATAGCGATCGAAGAGCAGCGGATTTTTGCCGAGCACAGTATTGATCTGGCCCGTCTTGTCGTTGGGATAGCGCGCCTTGACATCAGCCGGCACGAGGCCCGGCAGCGTGCCCAGCAGATAATCATCAAAGGCGGCTTCATCGCGGATGATCGCCATGGCGCGACCGCCCAGCACATAGGAAGGACGCACAACAAGCGGCAGGCCGAGTTCGGCTGCAATCAGACGCGATTGCTCGACCGAATAGGCAATGCCGTTCTTGGGCTGTTTGAGGCCGAGCTTGTCGAGCAGACGCTTGAAACGGTCGCGGTCTTCGGCAAGGTCGATTGAATCGACCGAGGTGCCGAGGATCGGAATGCCCGCTTCCTCGAGACCATGGGCCAGTTTCAGCGGCGTCTGGCCACCGAACTGAACGATCACGCCCTTCAGCGTGCCGTTTTCCTTTTCCTTGCGCATGATTTCGAGCACGTCCTCAATCGTGAGCGGCTCGAAATAAAGGCGATCCGACGTGTCGTAATCGGTCGATACGGTCTCGGGATTGCAATTGACCATAATGGTCTCATAGCCGGCATCCGAGAGCGCAAAACAGGCGTGGCAGCAGCAATAATCGAATTCGATGCCCTGCCCGATGCGATTGGGACCACCGCCCAGAATGACAATCTTCTGGCGATCCGACGGCTTGGCCTCGCAGACCGGCTCACCGGCGAAAGGCGTCTCATAGGTCGAATACATATAGGCCGTGGGCGAGGCGAATTCCGCCGCGCAAGTATCGATGCGCTTGTAGACGGGATGGACGTTGAGCCCATAGCGCTTCTCGCGCACATCGCGCTCCGTCACGCCGGCCAGCGAGCCGAGGCGCACATCGGAAAAGCCCGCTGCTTTCAGCATGCGGAAATTGGCAGCATCATTCGGCAGTCCGAATTGCTTCACCTTGTTTTCAAGATCGACAAGGGTCTGCAGCTGATCGATGAACCAGTGATCGATCTTGCAGGCGTCGTAAATTTCATCATGCGTCAGGCCGTGACGAAGCGCCTGCGCGACAACGAGAAGGCGATCGGGCGTCGGCCGGCCGAGTGCTGCGCGCACAGCCGCGCGATCATTGCCCTGACCCAGACCTTCGATCTCGACTTCATCGACGCCCGACAGGCCCGTTTCCAGCGAGCGCAAAGCCTTTTGCAGGGATTCGCCAAAAGTGCGGCCAATCGCCATGGCCTCGCCGACCGATTTCATCGCCGTCGTCAGAAGCGGCTCGGCGCCGGGGAATTTCTCGAAAGCGAAGCGCGGAATTTTCGTGACGACATAATCGATCGTTGGCTCGAAGGAGGCCGGCGTCGCGCCACCTGTAATGTCATTGGCAATCTCGTCGAGCGTATAGCCGACAGCCAGTTTCGCCGCGACTTTCGCAATCGGGAAACCTGTTGCCTTGGAGGCCAGCGCGGACGAGCGCGACACGCGCGGATTCATTTCGATGACGATCATCCGGCCGTTTTCGGGATTGACCGCAAATTGCACATTCGAGCCGCCCGTCTCGACGCCGATCTCGCGCAAAACCGCCAGCGAGGCGTCGCGCATGATCTGATATTCCTTGTCGGTCAGCGTCAGCGCCGGTGCGCAGGTGATGGAATCGCCCGTATGCACGCCCATCGGATCGATATTCTCGATCGAGCAGACTATGATGCAATTGTCCGCCTTGTCGCGGACAACTTCCATTTCATATTCTTTCCAGCCCAGCACGCTTTCCTCGACGAGGACTTCATTGGTGGGCGAAGCATCGATGCCGCGCTCGATGATCTCGATATATTCGGCCTTGTTATAGGCAATGCCGCCGCCCGTGCCGCCCATGGTGAAGCTTGGGCGAATGATGGCGGGCAGGCCAATGTCGTCGAGAATGTCGAGCGCCTGCGCCAAAGTCTTGATCTGGTGCGAACGCGGCGTATCGAGGCCGATCTTGGTCATGGCATCGCGGAACAATTCACGATCCTCGGCCTTGTCGATGGCCTCAGCCGTGGCACCGATCATCTCGATGTCGTATTTTTCCAGAATGCCCATCTTTTTCAGCGAGAGCGCGCAATTAAGCGCGGTCTGGCCGCCCATGGTCGGCAGCAATGCAAATCCGCCGGGAGCGGCATAGCGCTCCTTCTCGATGATCTTGGCAACAATCTCGGGCGTGATCGGCTCGACATAGGTGCGGTCCGCCATGTCGGGATCCGTCATGATCGTCGCCGGGTTCGAATTGACCAGCACGATCCGATAGCCCTCCTCGCGCAAAGCCTTGCAGGCCTGCGTGCCGGAATAATCGAATTCACAGGCCTGGCCGATGACAATCGGGCCCGCGCCGATGATGAGAATGGTCTGGATGTCTGTCCGTTTCGGCATGATCGTCCGGTCTCTTGGCGGGCCGACCCGAGGGTCGCCGCGCGCACAAAAAAAGGCCGCGCTGTCGGCCTGGAAATGGCCGGAGCGCGTCCTCCGAAAACCCGTCAGGGCGTTCAGGCGGGAGCCCCTGCCCGAAAGATGTCGCTGATTTAGCCCAAAAGCTCAAAGCTGGGAACCCCCCGCCGGCTCGATCCCCAAGCGAAATCGTCGCCTTATTGCGCCTGGACGCGATAAAGCGTGCGCGCACCCCCCGCCGGCATGGCAATCCAGGAACTGAACGCGGGAGTCGGCTCGCTGCCATCCTTCACGACGCGCCAGAGCGGCTGATCGCGCGAATCGCGCGCATGGATCTGCACCCGCCCGATTCGCCCTCCCTGACCATCGGCCGCCCCGCCGCCCGAAAAGCTGATCCAGTAATAGCCGGGCCGGACAATGTTGAAGAAAACCTCGCGCTGCGCCTGCACGCCCGTGGGCATGTCGGCGCAGAAATCGACAGCATTGGTCCCCAACGGCAGAGAGGGCGGCGGATTGGACAGATTACCCGCCCTCACCCCACGCGCATCCACCCAGACCGGCGAGGATTGAGCGCTGGCGCCATTGGCCTCGGGATGGAGGACCGATTTATCCGAATCGATAAAGGCGACGACGAGATTGGAATAGGGGTCGGGACTGCCGCCACGCAGCAGCGGCGGATCGCGGGGCAGGCCGAAATAGGAGCAATAGGCGCCATTCGTCTGAGAGGCGCCGACCGAATAGGCATAGCGCAGGGAATAATGGCCGGACGCAAAGAGGAAGGGGCGCGTCATCAGGCGATTGCCGAACCGCCCGTCGGACGTTGGCGCATCGAGGCCGACAAACCCCTCCGTGCTGGAATAGACCACCGAATTCTGGGGCGCCACAGTCCATCCCGAAGGAAGCGATGACCATGCACCATTGCGCCCCGGCGAAAAAGCGATGGGATTTTCTCCGCTCGTGGAGAAAACATCCTCGAACAAAAGATGGTCGCGCGACCATGGCGAATTATCCGCGGCAGGGCGCGACGATCCATCGTCATAGGCGCATGGATCGCGACAGACGATCATGTTGGAGATGGCGCCGGCACGCCCGTCGGTGCGGCCCTCGGCGCGAAACGTCAGCCAGTAATCGCCACGCGCGGCAATATCGACTTTGACGATGCGCTCGATCCAGCGTGCCCCGGAATTATAGCAGGCATCGATGCGCGCGACATTCGTCAAACTCGCCTCTGTCGGCGGCACATTGCCGACATCCACGGTGAGATAGGTTGAGACGAGACTTGTGTCGGATGATGCATCGGCGTCGCGCGCCTTCATCCAGTCGACATCTTCAAGCCTTGTCGCGCAAAGCCAGGCCGGCTCGATCATGCGGTTTGCACCGCCGTCGCGGTACCAATAGCGGATATGATACACACCCGGTTCAGCTGAAAATCTGCGCGACACAAAGGAATTGATCGCGCCCGAATCCAATTCCAATGCCACGCGCACATCGTCAGGCGGCGCCGATGCGCCAAATGTGCGTGTCGGCACAAGACGGAGCATGCTCCCCGAAGGCGCACGGGCAAGACCATTGGTGGCCCAGCCTGCCATGCCCGAAAGCATTTTCGCGCCAGAAGCCAGAACATCTTTTTCGTAATCTTCGAAACGTTCTTCAAAAATGGCATCGCGGGCAATCCAGCTCGCCGATGCGCTGCCACGCAGATTGAGTTCGGACATGCCGGCAAGCCGCAGAAAAACCGTTCCGATGGCGGCCTCATATTCGATATTGACCAGATATGTGTTTGAGGCCGGCGTGCGCGTCATGGAAAACTGGGTTCGCACATTGCGTACGCTTGGCTTTTGCGCATTGAACACGAGATCGGCGCGGCTGCGGCCGCGCGTCTCCAATTCGAGATCGCTGACTTCTGCACGTGCAGCGCGCAAAGCCCTCGCCTGGGCAATGGCGGCTGCGGCTGCCGATTGCACAGCGGCATCGAGCCTTTGGCGCGCATAGAGGCTCATGCCGAAATCGACTGCCGCGCCAGTCAGCGTCAGCAAAGCTATGAGACCGAGCGCGGCAAGCACGGCAATATTGCCGGCGCTGTCGCGACGCCAGCGCGCTAGAACAGCCATGAAGCGGCGCATCACGGACATGGCGAGACCTCGCCAACATCTGCGGACGGATCGAATTCAAGATCGCCGTAAAGCGGTGGCAGAAAGGCCTGTCGCAAAATGCGGCGAGAAGCAAAAAGCGAAGCCATAAGTGCCGGCCGATAGGCATAGACCAGATCGACTGCCACCAAAGTGCCGCTGCCAAAAACGCCCTCCGGCAAAGTGCCGGCACTTGGCGTCAATGCCGGCTGAAGGATCGCGCAGGAGCGCAGGAGACCGCGCCCCTCAAGCAGCTCACGCGAGCCGGCCGTACCGCCTGACCAGGTCCACAGAACGCGCGCGCGTGTGTAATTGCATGTGTCGC
>Ga0315905_10000190_pt1 | contig 67482 bp, 54 predicted proteins | sample LakEriMetagenome_5_FD_203522 | JGI IMG/M metagenome (GOLD analysis project Ga0315905, IMG submission 203522) | Freshwater fungal communities from buoy surface, Lake Erie, Ohio, United States - Buoy 4 MA121 | ecosystem: Environmental > Aquatic > Freshwater > Lake | place: USA: Lake Erie, Ohio...
AATTACTTAAATTATCTACAGGGGCAACTTGACCTGTCAAGGCAGGAGTACCACTACAAACTGGCGCTACACCATCATCATTAAAAGTACAACTCATATCGTCATTGTCGCCACAGGCTTCTTGCAACAATACAATCGTTGGACTACCAATTGAAGCAGGTCCTTGAAGTGTTATGGTCATATCTTGAATGTAGGTATGTGTCATACTTAGATTTACATTGATGTCGCCAATAGTGTATCCACCGCTAATCGTTAAAGGAACACTAGCTGATGAATTGGCCGTATCATTTACTGTAGCATTGGAATAATCAACGGCTTCAAAAGTTTGATCACAAGAAATAGTTCCTGTATCAAATGAATACACTACAGCATTGGATAAAATACCATCTCCACAACGGTTGGTAGGATTTATCCGCCAAAAATAACGTGTTGCCTGACTTAATCCGCTCAAATCATAGCGATTTACAGCAGTATTTCCAGAATGAATAATGTTCGTAAAAGCATCATCTGTTGCAACTTGAACGGTATAGTTTTCAGCATTTGAATTATTTTGCCAACGCAATACTACTGAAGAAGACAGACCAGTTTGTCCATTAGAAGGTGCATTCAAGCCTATTTGTTGGAAAGACGAACTGAAAATACGTAAGCTTTTCAAACGTGTTTCGGTTTCAGTTCCATTATTTCCAGTTATACCAATAAAGTATTCTCCTGGAGTAACATTTGTTAAGCCTGTAACATTCATAGTTACAGTTCCGGAAGCACTTAATGAACTGGGTGAGAAAGTTGCAGTTGCACCACTTGGCAACCCAGCGGCAGTAAACGTAGTAGTTCCGGTTCCAGATTGGGTATAATTAAATGTATATGAAGCGTTTTGATTGGCACAAACCAACTGATCAGAACTTGTTGAATTTAGCGCAAATGTCGAACTCAACCCAGTGATAACTAAGGAGTATTTTTGTTTACCTGTAACCAAAGTACCTTTGTGTGTTATGGTAATTGTGTATTGTCCTGCAGCAGGAGCATCAATTTTTATTAACTCTACATTATCCACATTATTATCTCCTGTCCGAACCGCTAGAGCACTGGGTTCTGTAGTTAATTTCCATGGATAAAATGTTGTTCCATTCCGCGTGATACGAATATCTAAATCGTTTACTAAAGCACGTACAAATTCATTAGGTATTGTACTGGTATTCATATTCCCTGGTAAATCTGTCCAAGTGATTGATGCCATTAATGGAGTGGTACCACTGGCATTAACATTCATCGTAAACGATTGGCCTTGATTTAAATTTTCTTCAGAAACCCAAGATGTTAATCCATTACCTGTAAGCGTCTCAGCAGCTTTTTTTGCATTTAAAACACCCCAACCAAAAGTGGCATCTGGGCCAACATTTCCTGCATCATCAGCTGTATGACATGCTAATCCTTTTAGGGTTGCTGAACGCATAAATGTGCTGTAAAGATTTTTGTAATGTTGTTGCAATAATATTAGCGTTCCCGCTACATTAGGTGAAGACATCGATGTTCCACTCAACGATACAGTAGCTGTATTTCCAGTATTTGATGTTGAGGTTAGGCCCGTTCCATTTCCAGTAATATCAGGTTTAATTCGAAAATCATCTGTTGGACCTTGACTACTCGAAGAGTTGATACTTATGGCACCTGTAATCGCCCCTGTAGTTGAGTTTATTGCAGTAATATCTTGACAGTTGGCCACTACAAGGTTGTTTTTACAAACTTTATTAGTGGTTAATTTATCAAATCCAGGTGCTAATGGATCAGCATTGGCATTGGAATTACCTTCATTACCTGCAGAAGCAACTTGAAGATAATAAGGAGCATCATAGGCTACTTCATCCCATTCATAGCTATCGGTTATATAAGCCCCAACAATCCATGCTGGAAGTATATTTGTACCCGAAGAGATGGGAACTCCATACGAATGATTGGAAACTAGCATACCTAGTTGAACTTCACTCAGTGCTTCGTTGACATCATCTGTCCAATTGAAAGTACGCGCAGTTGCAGCTGGAGCCATTCCTTTTATTGCAGCTGGATTAGCCGATGCAACCATTGTTCCAGTAACGTGTGTGGCATGCTGGATTGAAGCAGCACCAGGATCATCAATTACAGAAACTCGCCCTCCAAATGCATTATGTGTAGTGCGCACTGCACCACCATCCCATACACGAACGGTCATGTTTTCACCATTTAAATTCAATCCCATTCCACCGCCGCTATGCAAAAAATTAGTACGTGTACTTCTAGCAGCAGCAACATTATCAGTTGCATAATACATTGGATAACCATCGGGACTTAATTTCATCAGTTCGGCACGAGAACCATCGGGGTTGTCAATGATGATCGGCCATCCGTTTACTTTTGCAGCCGCTTCAGCTTTTGATTTTTCACTAGCCTGCAATTTTTTATAATAGGTTTGCAATTGATTTATTTTAGCTAAATCATAATGCGAAACAATCTCGCGAACATCTTCAGGAGTCTGTGCATTTGCACTTAAAATTCCCAACAAAAAGAGAACAGGAAAATAAATTTTTTTCATTTTTGTAATGAAGGTTTTAGTTTATTTGGTAATAGCGACCAAATATAATAAACTTCTCAATTTTACAATCAATAAAATAGTAAATTCTCGAAGAATTAACCCTTGTTTAAGCATATAGTTAATAATCACAGAAAAAATGGGTTCTTTTGCATTCTAAGATTAAATAGTACATTTACAAAAAATAGGATATATGGTACTCAGTAGATTTTGGTTGACCATTTTTATTGCTTCAATAATTTTTACCGTTGTGGCTCTTTTTACAGGCAATAGCTACACCATTGATTATATTTTAAACGGTAAAAAAGATGATCCCTTACTGGTTGCCGAAATGTATTTATCCGATGTGCCAACTTTCGTACGTGACAGTATTGAAAAAGCTCCCGAAATGACTTTAGTAGTAAATCGAGATACGATCAATGCAGATACTACCTATGTCTATAAAAATCAAACTGTAAAATTGTATTCTGGCGTGCAAAAATCAGATGGGTTGTTGCCCACTTGTAAAAACACGTTAATGGATATCATCCTACCTTTAATTGCATATTTGGCCTTTTTTTGTGGACTTATGGAACTGCTTATTATTTCTGGAGCTTCTGAGAAAATGGCAAAACGCCTCAGTCCCGTTTTTGCCAAAGTTTTTCCCTCTGTTCCTAAAAACCACGAGTCCATTTCATACATGACGCTTAACTTTGCTGCTAATTTCCTCGGACTTGATTCGGCTGCAACACCATTTGGATTGAAAGCAATGCAGTCGCTACAAGAGATTAATCCCGAAAAAGATAAAGCAAGTGATGCACAAATTATGTTTATGTGTTTGCATGCCGCCGGACTTACCTTAATTCCAACTTCCATCATCGGCTATCGCGCTGCACAAAATGCAACCAATCCCGCCGATGTTATGTTGCCGTGTATTATTACATCGTTTATCGGAACTATCGCAGCCCTAATAATTGTTGGAATTCGCCAACGAATCAATTTTTTAAGCGCGACTTTACTTGTAGCCCTCATGTCTGTCGTTGCGGCTATTGTCGGATTGTTGTTTTACATCAACGAATTGGATTTAATTGGAAAAAGTTTCTTTACGGCCAACTTGTCCGGACTCATGCTGGTGGCCATCATAGGCGCGACACTTATTTTTTCGTTAATTCATGAGAAAAAGTTCACTGATAAAGAAACCACAATTTTTGACACGTTTGTAGAAGGATCAAAAAATGGAATTCAAACTGGTGTTAAAATTTTTCCCTATGTTTTAGCCATGTTAGTTGCCATTTCATTTTTTCGAAATAGCGGTCTATTTGAAATCATTAGTCATTGGATTGCCATTGGGTTTTCGCAAATAGGAGTAGCCAAAGATGTTACTGATTCTTTGCCCGTAGCAATGCTTCGCCCATTCAGTTCGGGGGGTTCTCGAGGTTTTATGATTGATGCGATGCAAAATTTTGGCCCGGATTCTTTTACCGGACGTTTGGTATGTATCTTTCAATGTAGCGCCGAAACCACGTTTTATGTTATTGCCGTATATTTTGGGTCCGTAAATATTAAAAATACCCGTTATACTTTAGCCACCATGTTGTTGGTTGATTTTATTTGTGTATTGGCAGCAATTATGGTCGCTAGCTGGTTTTTTGTTCGTTAATTATTGATTCTTCAAATGTTTCCTACCTATTAGGTTTGTTAAACGAATATTAATCCCTAAGGAACGGTAGGTGACTTCCTCGCTTTTTTATACTTTTACCACTCTAAAATTCAACACAAAATGGACTTTTTATACCAAGATCCGTATCCTATTTTAAAAGACGATACAACCTATAAAAAATTGACTTCCGATTACGTGAAAGTTGAAACTTTTGGCGACCGAGAAATGCTGACGATTGATCCAAAAGGATTGGAATTATTAGCGGAAGAAGCGATGAAAGACGTTTCGTTTATGTTGCGCGCTTCGCATTTGCAAAAATTACGCAATATCATCGATGATCCCGAAGCGACTGACAACGACCGATTCGTAGCCTATAATTTATTACAAAATGCTGTAGTAGCCGTAAGTGGCGAATTACCTTCATGTCAAGATACGGGAACAGCAATTGTAATGGCTAAAAAAGGCGAAAATGTATTTACCGGAATCGATGATGCCGAATGGTTGTCACGCGGAATTTTCAACACTTTTCAAAACCGCAATCTAAGGTATTCACAAATTGTCCCGATTTCGATGTTTGAGGAAAAAAACTCAGGATCCAATTTACCCGCACAAATTGATATTTATACTAAAAAAGGCAGTTCGTATGAGTTTTTGTTTTTAGCAAAAGGAGGTGGTTCAGCCAATAAAACCTTTTTATATCAAAAGACTAAATCGTTATTGAACGAAAAGTCACTTGAGGAATTTATCCGTGAAAAAATTATGGATTTGGGAACTTCCGCTTGTCCGCCCTACCACTTGGCACTAGTTATCGGTGGGACTTCGGCAGAAGCGAATTTAGCCGCTGTGAAAAAAGCTTCGGCAGGTTATTATGACAACTTACCCACTTCAGGGAATATGGCAGGCCAAGCCTTCCGTGATTTGGAATGGGAAGCGCGCGTGCAACAAATTTGTCAAGAAAGTGCGATCGGTGCTCAATTTGGTGGAAAGTACTTAACGCATGATGTACGCGTGATTCGGTTACCCCGCCACGCGGCTTCTTGTCCTGTGGGTATGGGGGTTTCATGTTCGGCTGACCGAAATATTAAAGGAAAAATCACCAAAGACGGTATTTATTTGGAGCAATTGGAAACCAATCCCGCACAGTATTTACCCGCAACAGCACCCCATTTGGAAGATCCGGTGGTGGTGAATTTGAACCGACCCATGAAAGAAATCTTAGCCGAGTTGTCGCAATACCCTATCAAAACCCGTTTGAAATTAAACGGAACCTTGATTGTGGCTCGTGATATTGCCCATGCTAAAATCAAAGAATTGTTGGATGCAGGTCAGCCCATGCCCGAATATTTCAAAAACCATCCCGTGTATTATGCGGGTCCGGCGAAAACCCCACAAGGGATGCCATCGGGAAGTTTCGGTCCGACCACTGCAGGGCGTATGGATGTGTATGTCGAAGAATTCCAGAAACACGGTGGCAGCATGATTATGTTGGCCAAAGGAAATCGCAGCAAAGAAGTTATGAATGCATGCAACACCTATGGAGGTTTCTATTTGGGTTCGATCGGAGGTCCAGCTGCGATTCTCGCCAAAGAAAACATCTTATCGGTTGAGGTCGTTGATTTTGAAGAATTGGGCATGGAAGCCGTACGAAAAATCGAAGTCAAAGACTTCCCCGCGTTTATCATTACCGACGATAAAGGAAATGATTTTTTTGCGGCGTTGAGTCATTAGTTTTTAGAGACTGGAGAATAGAGAATGGAAAACAGAGAATAGATTATAGAAAATAGAGAAAGGAAAATAGACTATAGAAAATAGAAACCTGTGGGTCCAAGGATGTACAGGTTTTTTTGTGGGATATATAAAACGTTGGGGATGCTCTTTTATAACTCAACGTTGGGAAAGTTTGCATAGCAGCGAGATTTTACGCAACGGCTAATCACTAGACACCAGTCACTAGTCACCAATCACCAATCACCATTCACTAATCACTAGTCACCAGTCACTAATCACCAGTCACTAATAACCAGTCACTCCCAAAGTATCATTACTAATTGCTATTCCACATACAAAACCAATCCCTTTAAATAGTGTCCTTCGGGATGGTAAATGTTGGTCGGATGGTCAGGGCCTTGGGTGAGTTTATGCAATACGCGAATGGTTCGTCCCGACTCGATGGCTGCGGCAGCAACGGTATTGTAAAACAACACGTCATCGATTACTTGGGAGCAGGAAAAGGTAAATAAAATTCCTTTGGGAGCTAATGCTTTAAGTCCGGCCACATTCAAGCGTTTGTAGGCTTGTGTGGCGGTATGCTTGCTTTTGATACTTTTGGCAAACGCTGGCGGGTCCAAGACAATTACATCATAGTTTTGGTGATGATTGCGCATAAACTCAAAAACATCTGCCGCCACTGCGGTATGATTGGCTCCAGGAAAATTGAGTTCCATATTGCGAGAAGCTAAGTCCACTGCTTTTTGAGAAATATCGACAGAAGTGACCAATTGAGCACCCGAATTCATCGCATAGATGGAAAAACCACCCGTATAGCAAAAGGTATTGAGCACTTTTTTGTCTTTGGAAAAGGCGCCCAAGAGTTTTCGATTATCACGTTGGTCCAAAAAGAAACCAGTTTTCTGCCCTTCGACCCAGTTCACATGAAAAGAAATGCCATTTTCTTGTGCGATGGTTTCGGAGGTATTTCCAAACAAAAAATAATCGGTACCCGTATTTGGTAAAGTACTTGAGCTTTTGCAATAGATGGTTTTGCAATGTTTTGGAAAAGTATTTTGAATCGCCTGAGCAATAGCTTCTATTTGTAAAAAAATTCCGGTTGAATGCGCCTGGAGCACCCAATGGTTATTATAAAAGTCAACAATCAACCCAGGAATGCCATCGCCTTCACCATGAATGACGCGAAACGCATTGGTTTGGGAAAAATCAAAAAGCTGTCTTCGCAGTTCCCATGCCGCTTGTAATTTTTCTTTCCAAAAATCTGCCGTAAATGATTCTGTTCCAAAAGTGAGTAAACGGACAGTTATACTGCCTTTGTCGCTGAAATAGCCGGTGCCCAAATGTTCATTATCCGCATCGACCACATCGACCAATTCCCCATCGTTGATTTCTTGCGTAATACCGTAAATAGCACCGCTAAATACCCAAGGGTGTCGTCGTTGAATGGATTTTTCTTTTCCCTTTTTCAGTATTACTTTACTTCGCATGTGTTTTTTAAAATTAGTCAATTTGAGATATTGATAATGAATTCCAGTAGCCCATTTTCAAATTCTCAAATCTTCAAATCTTCAAATTGATAATTAAAACCGCATTTCCGGTACTTCGCCTTCAATAATTAAATCAGCTTCTGTAGCTTGAATAATTTCGTCTACCGTCACGCCAGGCGCGCGTTCTAATAATTTAAAGCCTTTGGGAGTCACTTCCAAAACAGCCAATTCGGTGACGACTTTTTTCACGCAGCCCACACCGGTTAATGGAAGCGTACATTTTTTAAGAATTTTTGATTCTCCCGCTTTATTTACGTGCATCATGGCAACGATTATATTTTCTGCAGAGGCCACCAAGTCCATAGCGCCACCCATTCCTTTAACCATTTTGCCGGGAATCTTCCAGTTGGCAATATCCCCATTTTCGGCCACTTCCATAGCACCTAAAATGGTGAGATCTACTTTTTGGGCACGAATCATTCCAAAACTAAAGGCTGAGTCAAAAAAACTCGCCCCAGGAAGTGTGGTAATGGTTTGTTTTCCAGCATTGATGATGTCGGCATCTTCTTCACCTTCAAAGGGAAACGGACCCATACCGAGTACACCATTCTCCGATTGAAATTCGACCGAAATATCCGTACGTACATAATTGGCAACTAAAGTAGGTATCCCAATCCCGAGATTCACGTAGTAACCGTCTTGTACTTCTTTTGCAATTCGTTTTGCAATTTGATTTTTATCTAACATAATTTGATGATTTGATAATTTGATGATTTGAAAATTAAGACTTCTTGCTAGAAGAAATAATTTTAGATAAAATCAAATTTATAGATTGTATTTCTTTGAATAATTCTTCATTTGGATTAGGGTAAAATTCAGACTCTCTACATAAATTTAGCCAATATTGAATCTCATCAACTTCTTTTGCTGCAATTTTAAATTTATGAATAAAATCAGCTTTACTTTCAGCATTTTGAGCTTCTATAATATTTGCTCCAATTGAGGTTCCACATCTAAAAATTTGAGAGGCCATTTCAAAACGTTTAGTTTGACGAATTTCTTCTGAATAGGTGATGATTTTTAAAGCAAACTCAAAACTCATTTTCACTATTAAATTATCTTTATCATTCCTCATCTTCAAATTTTCAAATCAACTAATTTTCAAATTTACTTTTGTCTTACCGTTCGTTGTTCAATTCGTTTTTCAAATTTTTCACCTTGGAAAATGCGTTGCACCATAATCCCCGGAATATGAATTTCATTGGGATCAAGGGTTCCTGCGGGTACCAATTCCTCAACTTCTGCAATGGTGATTTTGGCTGCACCGGCCATTACCGCATTGAAGTTGCGCGCGGTTCCTTTGAAAATCAAGTTTCCAGCTTCGTCACCTTTCCATGCTTTTACAATGGAAAATTCAGCGTTATAGGCCAATTCCATCACGTGCATTTTTCCTTTGAATTCTCGGGTTTCTTTACCTTCTGCGACCTCCGTTCCATAACCAGCTGGAGTAAAGAACGCGGGAATTCCGGCTTGTGCAGCACGGCATTTTTCGGCTAAAGTTCCTTGAGGGGTTAATTCTACTTCGAGTTCACCTGATAACATTTGACGTTCAAATTCAGCATTTTCGCCTACATAGGAAGAAATCATTTTTTTGATTTGCCGCTTTTGAAGTAGTAAGCCCAGTCCAAAATCATCGACACCGGCATTGTTTGAAATACAGGTCAAATTTGTAGTTCCTTTGCGCACTAATTCGGCAATGCTATTCTCTGGAATCCCGCATAGTCCAAAACCGCCAAGCATAATGGTCATGCTGTCTTCGATACCTTGAAGTGCCTCAGAAACCGTGTTTACTTTTTTATTGATCATAAGGGAAAATTCGTTGTTTTTGTGGCGTAAATTTAGGAAAATAAGCCTAAGAAATTGAGTTGATCCCATAAAAAAATCCCGCCCAAATTTGAACAGGATTCTGGTATTTAGCCCTGATGGAAGCGGCATCCCCGTAACGAAGTGTAGGGACCTGCCTTATTCGGCAGGCAGATACAGCGGACAGCAGGAAAATGCTCCTAATTAGAGACCTTTAAATTCATCCAAATTTTGATCATCTACCGGATCAACTGCCGTTGAGTCGCTGGAAGTAGAAGAACTACGAGAACTCCAGCAATCTACTTTAATAGCGAATCCTTCTGGTTTTTCAAATTCGTCCTTGGATATTTGTAGGTCAGGATCTTCGTAGCATTTCTCCATAAAATATCCCCAAATAGGTAAGGCAGCTGTGGCACCTTGCCCGTAGATAGTACTTTTGAATCGCGCTGAACGGTCTTCACAACCAACCCAAACACCCGCAGCTAAATTGGGCACCATTCCAATAAACCATCCATCGGATTGATTTTGAGATGTTCCGGTTTTTCCAGCAATCGGATTGGTGAACATATACGGATAACCGGTCCAACGTTTATCACCGCTACCTCCGGATTCTGTGCGTAAACGAACCCCCGAACCTTCATCGGTCACCCCTTCTAATAATTTAATTACAGCAAATGCAACATCTTTATTGAGCACATCATGCGATTCGGGTGCCGGTTCATAGAGGACCGCACCATTTTTATCTTCAATGCGTTGAATAAATTGCGGTTTGATATACACCCCTTGATTAGCAAAGGTAGCGTAGGCTGCAACCATATCTTGTACGGTAATATCAACGGCCCCTAAAGCAATTGAGGGCTGAAGGGGAATTTCGGTGGTTACCCCTAATTTTTTGGTCAGCTCTACCACCGGTTCAGGCCCTGTTTTGTCAATTAGTTTTGCTGATACCGTATTTATAGAGTAAGCTAGTGCTTTTTTCAAAGTTACCATTCCGCGGTATTGGTGGTCGGAGTTGCGCGGTTCCCAATCTTCAGTTACATGATGACGCCCTTTACGAATCATAAAAGGTCCATCAATAATGGTATCACAAGGAGACATGTCTAACTGTTCGATTGCCGTAGCATAAACAAAAGGTTTAAAGGTCGACCCCACTTGACGCGCGCCTTGTCCCACGTGATCATATTGAAAGTATTTATAATTGATACCCCCAACCCAAGCTTTAATATGACCCGTTTGTGGTTCCATTGCCATTAAACCCGCTTGTAAGAAATGTTTGTAGTAGCGAATCGAGTCCAACGGTGTCATAATGGTATCGCGTTCTCCTTCCCAAGTAAATAGGGTCATTTTGGTTTTTTTATTAAAGGATGCAATGATTTCTTCCTCTGATTTTTCATCGGCTTTTAAAATCCTCCATCGTTCAGAGTTACGCATCGATTGATTGATGATTTTATCCGTTTCTTCTGGAGTAATGTTAACAAAAGGCGCATTTTTATTGTCTTTTTGTTGTATGAAAAATTCTTCTTGTAAGTTTTTCATGTGTTCTTTTACCGCTTCTTCGGCATGTTCTTGCATTTTAGAATCTAGGGTGGTATAAATTTTCAAACCATCACCATAAATATCATATTCTTCACCATCCGGACTTTTATGATCTTTCACCCAATTTTTCATAAAGTCACGCAAGTATTCGCGAAAGTATGTGGCCAATCCATCGTAATGATTTTCGGGATGAAAATCCAATTGTATAGGTTGTTTTTCGAGCATTTCTTTTGCCGATTCTTCCAACTTATTATTGCGCACCATTTGTTGCAAAACAATATTTCGACGTTTAGTTGAACGCTCGGGAAAACGTTTGGGATTAAAGCGCGAAGGGTTAGTTAACATGCCCACTAAGGTTGCACTTTCATTAATGGTCAAATCTTTGGGTTCTTTATTAAAATATACTTTTGTAGCCGAACGAATACCAACGGCACCATTTACAAAATCGACTTGGTTAAAATACAAAGCGATGATTTCATTTTTGGTATACTGACGCTCTAAACGCACAGCAATAATCCATTCTTTAGCCTTTTGAATTACACGAAATAAAGGAAATTTTGAGCCTTCCCCATGAAACAATAATTTAGCCAATTGTTGCGTAATAGTACTCGCTCCTCCGTTTGCCCCAAGTTTTAATGCAGCACCAACAGTGCGTTTAGCATCGATACCGGAGTGTTCATAAAAACGTTCATCTTCTGTAGACACTAATGCATCAACGAGATGTTTGGGTAAATCTTTGTATTTAACAGCCGTTCGGTTTTCGTTATAAAATTTTCCTAAGACAACACCATCACTAGAAATGATTTCGGTTGCCAAATTGGAGTTTGGATTTTCTAAATCTTCAAACGAAGGCATTGCCCCAAATAATCCCCAAGAAGCAAAAAGAAAAAATAAAATCACACTTCCTAAAGTGTAAAAAAACAAACGCCAGAACTTCTTCTGGTAATAGTTGATGTCTTTCTCGACTGCCGTGTTTTTGTTTTTGTTTTGTGCCATAATTATTCGGTCGTTTCTACTCTAAATCCAACTTCCGTGATGCCTTTTAAACGTTCAACACCGGGAACTTTACCGGTTTCGCGAAGTGCTTGTTGAATACACACTTTATACGTCCCTTTTTGCGAAAAGGTATAATTTTCTTTGTAGTACAATTTACTTTCTTTCACATCAGAAAAACCATTACCCATTAATGTGCCATCGGGATTGGCCATTTTATATTCTAAGGTGTCTACATTCACTTGGTGATTGGGCTGTTCTAGTGAAACAATAACAAATAAATTTTCAAACGGGTAATCTGCATTATCCCTAACGTTTAAAAACAAATTGTATTTTTTAGATGGATCCATTTTTGGTAAATCAAAGCGTACAATGCTGTCTTTATGCCAAGCATTGCTTACGGATTTGTATTGGTCAAAAACTGCTTTTTTATCACATGAAGTAAGCAAAACGCCCAATATCAAAAGCACTAAATTAATTTGAACCTTCATTTTTGTTTTTGGAGTCATTATTGTTTCTACGGTCTTTAAATCCGTTGCGTTTTTTGTTCCGATTGTTTGGATTTCCTGAACGTTCACCCGTTTCATTTTGATTGGTTTGCTGCGAACGGTTGGAAGGATTACGATGGGGTTGATTTCCCTGATTGGGATTGTTTTTTTGCGGATTTGTAGCTTGCTGACCCTCAACAAACATACCTTCGCGCCCCTTATTTTTATTTCGGTTTTTGTGTTTATTCCGATTTTTATTTTTAGGCTGGTCAAAACGGGTAATGCTTTCTTGTCCAACCACATTGTTAAATGTTTTTTCTACTTCTTGCTCTACCTCTAGGGCAAAATCTTCTAAAGAGGCCACTAAGTTGCCGTTTTTATTACTATCGATAATTTCTTTCACCTGTTCAATTCGCAATACATGCCAAGCAGCAAAATTATCGGTATAAGCATACCACATTAAGCCTTTGAAAATATCTTGTTTTTGGCAAACCGCATCCCCTTTTTCTGTTTTTAAACGAGTTTCATAATCGGGAAAATCTTTTAAAGCATCCATGTAGGTGTCCAATTCAAAATTGAGACAACATTTCAGTTTTCCACATTGACCCGCTAGTTTTTGTGGGTTCAACGACAATTGTTGGTACCGTGCAGCCGAAGTATTGACACTTCGAAAATCGGTTAACCAAGTCGAACAGCACAATTCGCGGCCACAAGATCCAATCCCGCCCAAACGAGAGGCTTCTTGCCGGAAACCTACTTGCTTCATTTCGATACGAATTTTGAATTCTGAAGCGTAATCTTTAATTAGTTGCCGGAAATCTACACGATCATTTGCAGTATAGTAAAACGTAGCTTTTGAAGCGTCACCTTGGAATTCGATGTCGGAAATTTTCATTTCCAAGTTCAAATCAATGGCCAATTCTCGTGCTCGAACCTTCATTGGTTCCTCACGATCACGCGCGGCACTCCAAATGTCAATGTCTTTTTGCGAAGCTTTACGATAGATTTTTAAGAGTTCTGGCGAATGATAATCGACACTTTTCTTCTTCATTTGAATTTTAACCAACTCCCCCGTCAATGTTACAATTCCAACATCATGTCCCGGAGAAGCTTCCGTAGCTACAATGTCGCCAATACTTAAGGTTAAATTTTCGGAATTTCGGTAAAATTCTTTGCGTCCGTTTTTAAAACGCACTTCTACACAGTCAAATGGAGTTTCACCCGAAGGTAAATTCATATTGGCTAACCAATCGAAGACGGTGAGTTTATTGCAGCTATTGGCGCCGCAAGTTCCATTATTGCCACATCCTTTGAAACCGTCACTTTTAGACGAACCGCAGGAACAGTTTGTACATGCCATAGGTTGAAATATATATTGATCGTCGTTTTACTTAACGACTACGTTTATGCTAAACGATTTGTTCGTAAAGATAGTATTTTTTCAAATATGGAAAATGCAAATCGACCCAGTGTATTTTTAACTACTACCACCTGATTTTGAGTAAAAACAAGCTGTAATTTGCCAAGTTAATTTACAATCAAATAAACTTTGTCCGACAATCGAACCCGCGATGGTACGGCAAACGTAACTTTATCACCCGCATGAGCGATTGTGCCTGCTGTACCATTAATATGCATGTTGGAAATTGTTAGCTCCATTTCGCCGGTAGTCGGACCCACAATTACGATTTTATTTCCGTTTTGTAATGTCCCGTTTTGCATTTCTACCAAACCAATCCCGGCTTTTACATAGTAATGATTAACGTTGCCCAAAAGTGTTTTTTTTAAGCGCCGTTTCGGACTGATTTGCTTCCGAATTGAGGTAATCGCTTTTGCTAAAGGCACCTCAGGTAATACGCCAGAATGCTTGAATTTTAATTTTTCCGATTTTCCTTTCCGAAAAACTTTGTTTCCTACTTGGATTCCCTTTCGCAATTTCACTTGTTCGGCCAACGGAAGATGAATCGTTTCTAAACATTCTTGTGAGCAACAATTTTCCATCGCAGATTGGCATGCATCACACTGGATAAACAATAAATGACAGCCATCGTTGACACAATTGGTATGATTATCACAGGGGTTTCCACATTGGTGGCATTGGGCAATGATATCATCTGTGATACGTTCACCCAAACGATGATCAAATACAAAGTTCTTTCCAATGAATTTACTTTCTAAGCCTTCTTCTTTGATTTGTTTGGCATAATTGATAATCCCGCCTTCCAATTGAAAAACATTTTTAAATCCTTGGTGCTTGTAATAGGCACTTGCTTTTTCACAACGAATCCCCCCCGTACAATACATGACCAAGTTTTTACTTTCTTTAAAATCTTTTAATTGCTCGTTAATGATGGGCAATGATTCCCGAAATGTCTCCACATCGGGGGTGATCGCCCCTTTAAAGTGTCCTACTTCACTCTCATAATGGTTTCGAAAATCGACTACTATAGTGTTCGGATCGTCTAAAATCGCATTAAATTCCTGGGCATTTAAATGTACCCCTTTGTTGGTCACATCAAAAGTATCGTCGTTTAATCCATCAGCTACAATTTTGTGCCGCACTTTAATTGTCAATTTCAAAAATGAGAAATCATCTTGCTCAACCGCTACATTTAAGCGAATCCCACGCATAAATTCATAGGCTTCTAAAGTTGCGCGAAACGCTTCAAAATGTTCGGCAGGAAGACTCATTTGTGCATTGATTCCTTCATGGGCGACATAAATACGACCCAGCGCATCTAGCGTATTCCAAGCTAAAAATAAATCGTCGCGAAATTTTTTTGGGTTTTCAATTTTGGCATACGCATAGAAAGACAATGTCAACCGTTGTTGACCCGCTTCATCAATAAGTTGAGCTCTTTCCTCTGCGCTTAATGTGTTGTACAGTTGCATGCTATAAACGAATTAAGTGAGATAAATTGAATTCACAATGGCAGAATTCATGGACAAAGGTACATTTTTATTTTAATTTTCATCGTTTGGGCGCATCCCCAGGGGTCGGGCTATTCGCTACAATCGTTGGGAATCCCCAACTGATTTTCACTCCTATCCCTTGCGCGAAGTGCTGCTTATGATAACATTTAATAGCGCTAAGTTTTATAAACAAAAAACCCACAAAGGTTATCCAATGTGGGTTTATTTTTAGGGTTTAAGCAACTTAACAGAATTCTCCGTAGGCCTCTTTTAAGTTTTCTGCAATCATTTCTGCAGGGCGGCCTTCGATATGGTGGCGTTCCAACATGTGAACCAATTCGCCATCTTTAAATAACGCCATACTAGGCGATGAAGGAGGGAACGGAAACATATGTTGACGTGCTGCATCGACTGCTTCGCGATCAACACCAGCAAATACTGTAATTAAATGATCAGGTTTTTTGGTGCCTTCTAAACTCATTTTAGCTCCTGGACGTGCATTTCGAGCCGCACAGCCACACACAGAGTTTACAACAACTAATGTAGTTCCATTTTGTTTAATTGCGTTTTCTACCGCTTCAGATGTATATACGTTTTGAAAACCGGCATCTGTTAATTCAGCACGCATGGGGTTTACCATTTCTTCTGGATACATATCTTTTACTATTACGTTTATGTACTACAAAGGTACACGATTTTGTAAATAAAATTAACCAACAAACGATAAAGATTTGTTATAAATTATAAGGTAATTACCCCAAAAATCGATGCCACAATGCTTTTAAAAATAAGCGCTTGGGACAACGTAAGATTATAGTCAAATCTTCTAAAAGCGTCGATTCTTCATCTAAAAATTTAAAAATTGGCGCGACTTTTCCTTTTCGAAACATACGGGCAAAAATCGAACTTCCAACTTCGTTTTTATGAAATAAAATATCGATTAATAGTAAATCATATAGCCAAAAACGATTGATCCGATGAAATTTACGCATATCGCTATTTTGGGTTAAAAATTGGGCCAACGATTGGGATTTTTTCACCGCGTTTTTAAAAGTATACCCGGTACTCGCTTTTGTCCAACCGCCCGCTGAACCGATATGTAAAATCCGTTCGGTATTGTGTTTCCAAAAGGGGTAACAGGTCATTGGGATATTGCCTTGTTCGGTTTCGGTAATCGTGTAATCGGTTACACCGAGACGATCTAAATACGCTTTAATTTCATATTCATACGCCTCGCGTTGGAGTAAGTTGGCAGAAAACAGTGTAAATTCTACCAAAGCCTCGTTTTCAGCGATGGGTAAAACATACATAAATCGGGTATTGGCATTTTGTAGAACTGAAAAATCCATGAAAGTAACGCAGTCAGGCGTGAATGCTGGAGAGGTTGTTTTTACCATCCATCCTACAAAATGTTGGTGCACCAGAGGAAATTTTTTTTGCGCAAGTACTGCCTCGGGAGTAAATATCGAATTGATGACATAATTGGAAGTATAATTTCCTGTTTCTGTTGTCACGACACATTGGTTGTTCAATTCATGATAACGAATTACTTTTTCCTGAATAAACTTGATGTTGGGATACGTTTGTATTTCCTCCATTACCGATTGATAAAAATCCAACCCTCGAATCATGCGGTAGGAATAAGGCGCTAAGTTAAATCGGCGTTCAAATTGCGCATCTGCAAACAAAGCGGTATTCCAAGATTGCTTTTGTATTGATGCAAACCATCCTTCAGAATCCCAAAAGCACCAGGTGCGATCGTTAGTTTTTTTGGCATCAGCATCCAACAACAAAATGCGTTTGTCTTGGTAAAACGGATTTTGAAGCATTTCCCGAACAGTCAATAATGCCGCGAGTCCGGTGCCGGTAAAAATGTAATCGTAATGCAACATTAGATTCGAAAGGATATACCGAAAGCCAAATAAAAGTCGGCTGTCTCACCGGCAATTCGCTTTCCTGCAGACAAATCTAACATAAAATCGTTGGAAATCAAATAGGTGAAACCACCATCGATACTGTGATTAGGTTTCTCGTTTTGTGGGAAAAACCCAAAAATTTCCCCATAAAAGCCTAAGTCTTGCGTTAGGCTATATCCCAAAGTTAGTGTATAAAGACCGGAAGGCTTGCCATCAAACGGACTCCAATTGGCACCAACATTGTACCCTAGATTTAATCCGTCCATTAGGGTATTTTGAAGTGTAAACCTAAAATTTGGGGCATAGTAATTCCCCTTGTATTCTGGAGAAGCCCAATCGGGAATTGCCAGATGTGCAATTAAAGATGTTTTTGGGCGCCCTTTCTTCTCCTCACAAAAATTAACTTTTGCACCGAGTTGAATGGGCTGAATACCCGCTAATTTTTCACCCCCAACTACATCACTATTCCATTCGGTAATCATTCGTAGTTCCCAGGATTTCGCTATTCCATATTTCCACAATGAAGAGGGCAACGAATAGGTTTTTAGATCATCGTCTTTTTTAAAACTAAAACCCGATTCTAATTGAAATCGTCCTTTTGGAACGGTAAATGAAGTTTCCGTTTGATCGGGGCGGTCACATTGGATTGGTGACTGCCCTAAACAGTTTAGACTTATAAATAAAAGAAAGACAAATGTATTTTTCAAATTAATTTTTAGACAAATCTAAAAAAATATTTTGATTATAAAAAATTTTATATTTTTGAAACAAAAAAACTAATGTCTCCTTCGGAAGAAAATTATATTAAAGTAATTTATCATTTGTCTCAAGTGACTCCTATGGGTGTTTCAACAAATGCAATTGCGACCACTCTCGAAACCAAGGCATCTTCGGTAACGGATATGCTCAAAAAGTTGGCCGAAAAAAAATGGGTTAATTATCAAAAATACCAAGGGGTTACCCTTACGGATTCGGGCAACCAAAAAGCCAAAATGATTATTCGTAAACATCGTTTGTGGGAAGTTTTTTTGGTTGAAAAACTAGATTTTTCTTGGGATGAGGTCCACGAAATTGCCGATGAATTAGAGCATATCCAGTCTGACACTTTAGTTAGCCGATTGGATAAATATTTAGGTTTTCCTTCGTTTGACCCCCACGGAGATCCTATACCCAATGCAAATGGAGAAATTGCAAAACAAGAACGTTTATTGTTGTCGCACGCTGCCATAAATCAAGTGTATCGCTTTATTGGAGTGTGCGATTCATCCACTCAATTTTTGCAATTTTTGGATAAACAGCAAATTGCTTTGGGCGATGAAATAACAATAGTTGATCAAGAACCTTTTGATCATTCAATGACTGTTCGAATTAATGCCAAAGAAATAGTGCTTTCGCAAAAAATAGCCGATAACCTTTATGTTTTGAATTATGTTAGATAGTGTACTTCATTTTTTTGAACAAATTGACCCCGTTTTAGCCGCTTTGTTGGCTACTTTGTTTACCTGGGGATTAACTGCCTTTGGTGCTTCATTTGTTTTCTTTTTTAAGTCAATGAATCGGGTAGTTTTAGATGGGATGTTGGGTTTTACCGGAGGGGTTATGGTAGCTGCAAGTTTTTGGAGTTTGCTAGCTCCTGCAATCGAAATGAGTGAGGGCGATGGGTTTATCAAAGTGATTCCTGCAGCACTTGGCTTTTTACTGGGTGCCTTTTTCATTTTTGGGTTAGACAAAGTGCTACCGCATTTACACCTTAATTTTAAAGAAACCGAAGGGATCAAATCGCCATGGCAACGTACTACATTATTGGTTTTGGCAATTACTTTACACAATATTCCTGAAGGTTTAGCAGTAGGGGTTTTATTTGGCGGAGTAGCCGCTGGTATTCCTGAAGCATCGATTGCTGGGGCCGTTACCTTGGCTATTGGAATAGGAATTCAAAATTTTCCAGAGGGTATTGCTGTTTCTATGCCGCTTCGTCGTATGGGGATGAGCCGTTGGAAAAGTTTTATGTATGGACAATCCTCGGCTTTGGTAGAGCCCATAGCGGGAGTTTTGGGCGCAGTAGCGGTTACATTTTTCACCCCAATATTACCCTATGCCTTGGCATTTGCTGCTGGCGCGATGATCTTTGTGGTGGTTGAAGAAGTAATTCCCGAAACCCAACAAGATAAAAATACCGATATTGCTACTTTGGGTTTTATTGGTGGTTTTATTGTCATGATGATGCTCGATGTAGCTTTAGGATAAATAAAAAAAGGCAGCGATTAAGCTGCCTTTTTTATGAATAGGGAATTAAAATTTTGCCCCAATGGATACGTAAAAACTCTGTCCTTCACCAGGAAGTAAACCGGGACCAGGATAGCCCCCAGCACGGCGGGTAGCATATTTTTCATCGGTAAGGTTGTTAATTCCCCCACGAAGGTTGTAATTTTTAAAACGATATTCCATTCCAAAGTCGATTACTTTATATCCGCCAATTCTACCATTGACTCCATTAGCTGTGGGTGTTACGGTATTTTGTGCATCGGTATATACAGCCCCGTTTTGACGTTGTTGTGCACTGATAGAGATTTTTTTGTACTCCCAACTGATTCCAAAGTTGTGAATGAATTCGGGCGCATTTTCTACCCGTTTTCCAGCTAGATTGGTGGTGGTAATTGTTACATTGGGAGCCGAACCGCTCATACTGGTTACCGCAAAATCATCATAGCGTGCGCTGATGAAGGCGCTGCTGGCAAAGGTTTTTAATTTACCCCATGTTTTTGGCGCTCCAAACACATCAAACCAACTGACATCTCCATACAGTTCGGCCCCTTTGTGGATGCTTTTACCCAAGTTGGTACGGAATGCAAAAGCCGCTTGTGCAGGGTCGTCGTTGATAAAGCGATTTAAGGTACCAATACGGTTATTGTATACCATATAGAAGTAAGAAACATCAAAATTAATCCAATTTTTATACGTGCCGCGGTAGCCTAAATCGATGGTATATCCGTTGGCATCTTGAAGATTAGGGTCGATAACATCGGTCGTAGCCGGAGGCGTTTGATCGGAGAACAATACCGGACGGTACGCTTGGGAAATATTGGCATAAACATTAGTGGTACCGATGCGGTATTCCGTTCCTAAACCTAATAGGAGTTGGGTACGGTTTAACTCATGGTTGGGCATCAATACATCATTACCGCTCACACGATTGAATAAACCTGAACCTACCGATTCAATGATTTCTAAACGCGCGCCAGGCGTTACGGTCCAATCGGGAGTGATTTGGAACATATTTTCTGCAAAAAGGGCGATATTACGCGTGGTAAAGTCCAAACTTCTCGGATAACCATCGCTTACGGTGAGGTCAAAATCGCTACCGTTGGTTCCTATTCCGCGTTGTCTGCGGTTGGTGTCGGCTTGATACATACGGAAACCAAATGCTAAATGATGTTGACTTTTCCCAAGGGAATAGTTCCAAAGCGAACGGTTTTCTAAGCCGAAATTCACATAACGATCACGGTCCACTTGTCGGTTGGCATAGGCTAAAGTTATCGGATTGATTGCATCTACTACATTGGGAGCCGCGGTGAATCCCACACTATTGCGCTCGCCATAGAGTCCGAATAATTTGAAATCGGTCGTGATTTTTGGACTCCAACGTCCTGTAATAGTAATAGAAGCCAAGTTCCAGGGCGTACCCATCCAGTTGCGATCGCGTAACGATTGACGGTGATCGGCCGCAAATTGTACATCGGTTAAACCGCCGGGTTGCTGCAGTTTATAGTCCATCGTAGTAAATTCCACTTGTGCTTTCCAGTGCGGTGCAAATTCGTAGCCTAAGTTGACAAACGAGTTGCGGATTTGATAGCCTGTATTATCGCGCCATCCATCGGCTCTTCGGGCATGGTGGTAGGCGTAATAGGTAAATTTCCCATGTTTTCCTCCGATGGCATTGAAGCTGCTTACCAAGCCAAAACTTCCAACGGTATTTTGAGTTTCGTAACTGAATTTTTTCTCTGGGTTTTTTTTCAGTACATAATTCAGCAATCCTCCAAATTGGGGTCCAAATTGTAAAGAAGCGCCCCCGCGGATAAATTCAATTCGCTCAACAGCTTCCATTGGGGGATTGTAATATGCTTCAGGATATCCAAAAACGTCGGAAGAAATATCATATCCATTTTGACGCGTATTGAGTTCCCAGCTCCGGTTCGGACTCAATCCACGAACGGCTATATTGACTTGTATTCCTGAGCCGTCGTTTTCCCAAACCGAAACACCAGCCATACGCGAAAAGAGTTCGCGGGCATTATTGTTGGTTCGATTAGCGTTGATTTCATCGAGACGTAAAACATCATTTTTCTTTCCCGAGTAGATAGTTTGCTGCTGTATGGTCGGCATACGATCGGGGGTTTGTTCTTTGATAAAAATAATGACCTGGTCAAGCGTAACAGTGGCCGTATCTTTTTTAATTTCTTGGGCTTGTATAATCAAAGTTGAAACTAAAAATAGGGAACATATAGGCAGTAAAAGTCGCATGTTTTTGTAAAATTTCGGCAAAGATAAATCCTTATTCTTATTTAGACAAAGTTTAAATAAAAATAATATAAAAATTAATAATTGTTTAATTCTTCAAAGCGATTGGTTAAAAATAAGGGGTTCAAACGGCTTGAAATAGGGCGCTTAATTGCAATAGGGGTTGTAGTGAAAATCCCGTAAAGCCGCTGTAATAAGGCTGCGGAATTGCAACGCAAAACCCGACCCCGATGAGTAAAAAATGCGTTTATAGCAAAAGGGTTACTCGGGGGATTGCCCAAAAATTAACACCCGCAATTACCGTCGCCACAATTGGAATCGTTTTTTTTCTTTTTCCGCTTTTTAAAGCGTTCATAGAGGTAAGCCAAGGCAATGCCTAACGCGAGGTAGACTACTAGTTCTTGAAAAGCCATTGGGATTTATTTTAAAAATTGAAAAGCAATTAAAGCCGTAACATACGCTACACCACTCATAAAAACCAACTGTATTAACGGCCATTTCCAGGAATTGGTTTCTTTTTTTACGATCGCTAAGGTACTCACACATTGCATCGCAAAGGCATAAAATAAAAGCAGCGAAATACCACTTGCAAAGTTAAAAACAGGAGTGCCGTCGGCATGAATTTCGTGACGCATTTGTTCTTTAATCGTTGCTTCTTCCTCACTTTTATTGCCTACTTTATAAATGGTTGCTAAAGTACCTACAAAAACTTCTCGTGCTGCAAACGAACTCACAATAGCCACGCCAATTTTCCAGTCATACCCTAACGGTTTAATTACGGGTTCGATTGATTTCCCGGCAAGGCCAATATAGGAATGCTCCAATTTATATTCTGCGATCCAGTTTGGAATTACCGCTGGGTTGATCGGTTGGGGAGCATTGTATACTTTTTGTTGAATAATTTTTTCAGCATTTTTAAATTCATCACCTGGTCCATGCGAGCCAAGGAACCAAAGGATAACCGATAAGGCTAAAATAATTTTTCCCGCTCCAAAAACGAACGACTTGGTTTTTTCGACCACATTGATTCCTACGTTTTTCAACATTGGAATTTTGTAGCTTGGCATTTCAATTACAAAATAGGATTTGGTTTGTATTTTTACTAATTTTTGAAGGATAAAGGCGCACAATAAAGCCATTCCAAATCCAAGAAGATACAATACCATTAAAGTAAGTCCTTGCAAACTTATAAATCCGAACACATGTTTTTCGGGGATAATTAACGCAATTAAAATCGCATACACCGGCAAGCGCGCCGAACATGTAATAAAAGGGGTTACCAAAATGGTAATGAGTCGTTCTTTCCAATTCTCAATATTTCGGGCGCTCATGATTGCAGGAATGGCACAAGCTGTCCCAGAAATTAAGGGAACTACGCTTTTTCCCGAGAGCCCAAATCGGCGCATGATTTTATCCATTAAAAACACTACCCGACTCATGTACCCACTTTCTTCTAGAACAGATATGAAAAGGAATAGAAAGGCAATTTGAGGGATAAAAATAAGAATACCACCTATCCCAGGAATGAGTCCTTCTGCAATTAAATTAGTGAGTTCGCCAGCCGGTAAATGATTACCTGCATAAACCGATAATTGTGCAAATTTTTCATCAATAAAGTCCATCGGAACACTCGACCATTCAAAAATAGATTGAAAGATGGTAAAGAGTACAACAAAGAAAATAAGATACCCAAAGATTTTGTGGGTGAGCACACGGTCTAATTTTGCTCGAATATCACTGGCTTTCGATTGGTCAATGGTTTGTCCTAACTTTAAAGTGTCGTTGATAAATTGATAGCGCTTGATGGTTTCTTTTTGTTGGAGACGACGGAGTTCACTATGGGATTTCGTAAACGAACTTTTCATTTCATTACGTTCCAAATTCAAGAAGTTAACATCTTGTGTAATTACTAACCACAATTTATATAGCAATTGATTAGGGAACGCTTTACGCAATTTATCAAAGTATTCGGGATCAATAGATGAAGCATTTAAACAAGGTTCGGTAGGTAAAGAACGGTAGTCTAGAATTAATTTCTTGACGAGTTCAATACCGGTATTTTTTCGCGAACTGGTTAAGGCAATTTTTGTTTTTAGCTGAGTTTCCAAGTACGGAATATCCAAGGAAATACCTTTTAATTTCATGCGGTCACTCATATTAATGACCAAAATTGTTGGGATTTCTAAGTCTTTAATTTGCGTGAACAAAAGTAAATTACGCTTTAAGTTTTCTACTTCAGTTACCACGACGACGACATCAGGAAAATTATCGTCTTTTCGATTTAACAATAATTCGATTACTACATTTTCATCAATCGAACTAGCATTTAGGCTATACGTACCTGGTAAATCAATAATTGTTGCTTTCGTTTGATCGTCGAGGCGGCAGACTCCCGTTTTTTTTTCGACGGTAATTCCAGGATAATTGCCTACTTGTTGTTTTAACCCGGTAAGTTGATTAAAAACTGAGGTTTTACCAGTATTTGGATTTCCAATGAGTGCGACTTTAATAGACTGTTCTGCCATGTTGTTGTATTAAAGCGTCACTTCAATTTGTTGTGCAGTTTCAATCCGAATTGCAACATGTGAATCATTGATATTAAAATAAAGTGGATCTCCTAAGGGGGCGACCTGAATTAACTCGGCTTTATTCCCAGGAAGACATCCCATCTCTAGTAATTTCAAAGGGATTTCCTCGGTGTTTATCTCGAGTATAGTGGCTTTTTGTCCAATTTTGAGTTCGGCCAACGCTATCTTCACTTTATTTAGATTGAATTAAAATACAAAAGTAGTTAAATGACTGTGATTATAGATGTCAAAAGATAAATTTAAGATTTGTTTTTATTCCTTTTCTTGGCACAAAAACTGAATATCTTCCCAAAGTTGTTGCATATTTTTGATGCCGGGTTCAGTAGGGCCATCTAAGTTGGTTCCGTCATAGAATCCACGAATGCGTTTTTGGGTGTCGACTAAAACAAAATTTTCGGTGTGTACCATATCATACATTGCAGAAAGTGCTCCCGTTTTTACGACTAAAAAAGATTTTCGTGCGAGGTAATAAATTTCTTTTTTATCTCCCGTAACAAGATTCCACTTGCCATCCATTACGCCTTTTTTCTTAGCATACGCTTTTAAAACAGGAACACTATCAATATCGGGAGTTACCGAAAACGAAAGTAGTTTTACTTTTGGGTTATTTTTTATTTTGTTTTGAAGCCATACCATATTGTTGGTCATTTTCGGGCAAATACTTTGGCAAGTGGTAAAGAAAAAGTCGGCAACATAAATCTTCCCTTCGTAGTCTTTTTCGGTAATGATTTGACCATTTTGATTGGTAAAAGCAAATTTACCAATAGTGTGTTCCAAAGCGATATGTTGAACTGTAGAGTCGACCAATTCAGGATTCACATCATTGGGGGTTATAATAGGTAACGTCTTTTTTGGTTTTAAAACCGAATAAAATGCGCTAATTGTAACTACAGAAAAGAGCACAAAGAATACAATAAGGTAGCGGTATCTTTTAGAAAATAAAGCCATTGTAATTTTTCACAAAAGTACGAACTACTCCCAAAAATTTGATTGATTTGAGGGGATTAAGTTGAATTTAACAACTTTTCAACTTCAAATTTTAATAGCTTTGTGAATCGAAGTTAAACGCTACCCTATATGAAAAACAAAAAAACACTTTCTTTTGCTTTGACCTGCGCCGTATTACTTGCAGTAGAAACCACAATGGCTCAAGACAAAAAACCAGGATTGAATCTGGATTTAATGGATAAATCGGTTAAGCCCGGCGATGATTTTTTCCGATACGTTAACGGCACTTGGTTTGATAAAACCGATATTCCTGCTGATCGCACCCGTTGGGGAAGTTTTGACGAACTGCGCCAAAATACCGACAAGGATGCATTAGCTATTTTAAAAGAGGCGGTAGCCAACAAAAAATTGGATCCAAAATCAGATCAAGCCAAAGCGGTAAACGTCTACAAAACGTATATGGATACCATTGCCCGAAATAAGCGCGGGATTGAACCTATTAAAAAGACCTTATTAAAAATTGAAAACCTAAAAAATAGCACTGACGTAAACAATTTGTTGATTGAAAGACAATCTTTGGGTGGGCTAGGTTTTTATGGAATGTCAGTTGGTGTGGATGCTAAAAACAGCAACCGCAATGTATTGAATATTGGTCCGGGCAGTTTGGGTCTTCCGGATCGTGATTACTATGTTGCTGAAGATCCCGATTCTAAAGAAAAACGTGCCAAGTATGTCGATCATGTTGCGCGTATGTTCCAGTATTTAGGATTGTCTGAATCCAAAGCAAATGAAGATGCGGCTCGGGTATTGGCTTTTGAAACCGCAATGGCACAACCCCGTATGGATCGTGTTGAACGCCGTGACCGAAGAAAATCGTATAATCCGATGACCATTGCCCAATTGCAAGATTTAATGCCTTCTGTGAATTGGAAAAATTACATCGCAGCAGCAGGTATAAAAAGTATTGACACTGTTATTGTTTCACAACCGAAGTATATGAAAGCATTGGAAGTTTTATTTAAGGCCAATGCGATTGAAGATTGGAAAGCATATATGCGCTGGACACTTTTGAATAAATATGCCGATGAGTTAACGACCACTATTGAAAGAGCAAATTGGGAATTTTACAGTCAAACTTTACAAGGAGCTAAAAAACAACGCCCTCGGGAAGAACGTGCTTTGCAAGTAGTTAATGGAACGGTAGGCGAAGCGCTCGGAAAATTATACGTAGAAAAAAAGTTTCCAGCTGAAGCCAAAGAGAAAGCAGCAAAAATGATTAAATATGTTTTCCGAGCTTTTGAAAACCGTATCAATAATTTGCCATGGATGGCCCCAGAAACCCGTATTGGAGCAGTAGAAAAATTACGTAAATCAACCGTAAAAATTGGATATCCAGACAAATGGAAAGATTATTCAAAATTGGAAATTATTGCTCAAGAAAATGGGGGTGCGTATTTTGAAAATATGGAAAATGTTTCCCGTTGGAACTTTCAACGCAATATCGATGATTTAACCCAACCCGTAGATAAAACCCGTTGGGGAATGACACCACAAACCGTAAATGCATACTACAATCCTTCTTATAATGAAATTGTATTTCCTGCCGCGATTTTACAACCACCATTTTATGATTATAAAGCGGATGATGCCGTAAATTTTGGAGGTATTGGTGCCGTAATTGGCCACGAAATTTCGCACGGATTTGATGATTCAGGCGCGCGCTACAACGCTGATGGGAATCTCGTCAATTGGTGGAAAGAAGAAGACTTAAAACAATTTACAGCCTTAGGAACTGCATTGGCTGATCAGTACAGTGCGTTACAACCGCTTCCGGGTACTTTTGTTGATGGTAAATTTACTTTAGGCGAAAATATTGGTGATTTAGGAGGAGTGAATGCGGCTTATGATGGTTTGCAGTTGTATTTGAAAGAAAATGGCAATCCAGGGCCAATTGATGGTTATTCTCCAGAGCAACGTTTCTTTATTTCATGGGCGACAATTTGGCGTTCGAAAATGCGAGATGAAGCAATTAAAAATCAAGTAAAAACAGATCCGCACTCACCCGGGATGTACCGTGCTTATGTTCCCTTGTTGAATGTAGAATCCTTTTACCAAGCATTTTCTATTAAAGAGGGCGATAAATTGTATTTAGCCCCCGAAAAACGAGTAAAAATTTGGTAATTCGATACTATTAAAATGAAAAGGCTGTCTGAAAAGATGGCCTTTTTTTAGGGCGCTATTTGAAAGTTATACTTCCAGTTTTCCATTAAAAAATTGGAGTGGATTTGCTTTCCTTGACGATTGTCGGTTTCGTCAAATTCTGGTAAGGCTAAATGTGATTTATTTGCGGCGTTTGTGTAGTAAGTTTTACGAGATAGATGCAACGGATATACTGCATTAAGCGCGCCCTGTATAGCTTCCCGATGGATACATTCTTCTAAAATGGCGATACAGTCCGTTAAATGAATCAAATTCACAGGTGCTAGTGGTCGCGCAATATTTTTTTGCCCAGAAAGCGTAGTAATGGGATGTCGATTCGGTCCAATTAATCCCCCAAAACGAACAATTGTAAAGGGATTACCTGAAGTTTGAATGCATTGTTCCGCTCTAATTATTTCTTTTCCTGAAGGGGTGTCGGGTTCAGGCAGGGTTTGTTCTGTTACATTATTTTGGTGCTCACCATAAACTGAAGTCGAACTCACAAAAATAAGTTTAACCGATTTATTGTGCGCTAACAATTCAAGTAGAGCAGCCAATTTAGTTGAATAGGCCTCATTAGGATTACTACGTAACTTCGGAGGAATGTTGATGATGAGGTGGTTTACCTCCGAAAAAAAAGAATCCCAATCTCCTTCAACACCATTGTCGGTTAGCCGTAACCGATAGGATTCAATTCCAATATTTGTTAATACCGAAAGCTTTTCGAAAGAAGTGGTAGTACCTTTAACATTGAAGCCTTTTTCCATCAACGCTTGCGCTAATGGTAATCCTAACCAGCCGCATCCCATAATCCCTACTGTAGTTTTCATATAACAAAGGTACGCACTCCAAATTTAAGGAGTTGAATTTTGCTTTAGGATTGGCTTGATTTTTTTTACAATGACCACCGCATCGTTGAGAACAAAAGGTTTTGGCATTTGGGTTTTTAATCGTTTCGGAATTTTAAATAAGGGGTTTTCAAGCAAATCAAACGAACTTTCCATTAGCTCCAATTGAGGAATTTTTCCTTGAGACACCACAAAAGAAAAGACTAAAGGTTGATTGCGGGTAACATAATAACTCAGAATCTTATTAGACTTGCCTCCACCTATTTTATTACCATGCGCCAATGCTGTGACCCCATTTGCTTTTAAGTGTTGAATCGCTACTCCGTTTTTCACAAAAATATCATACCGGTTTACCATGCGTTTTGGAGTTATTCGAATTTGATAATAGTGATTTTTACCACTAGTCGAATCGCATTCAAATGTGATTTCTGGCTGCACTAATGCTTTAATTGGTGAATGATTCATCCACCGGAACGCGTTGCCGTATTTGCTATATAATTGATTGTGGTTTAATACTTCGGCCTTTTGCGGTTTTTCACCTAAAAATTTACTTGTCCAAGTATCCAAATGGTCATCATAAGTAGTCCAATATGCTTTTTGTTTGTCTGCATCAAAAACATAGAGTAAACTATTTGGCTTTGCTTTATTGTGGGTAAATGGCGCCTCAAAGTGCGCTTTTATAAGGAAACATACTCCCAAAACTAGACTAAGTGTTGCCCAGACTTTTTTATTGGTAAATGAACCCAAAATGGGCATCAAAAGAACGAATAATAAAACAGTTAAGACTGACGAACCTGGAAGCATTTTTAATCCAAGACCCACAGGGAACATCGTTATAAATGGAACAATAATTAAAAGTGTTGGTATTGCCAAAATGAGATTCCAAATACGATTGTATTGTTGGGTAGTGACATAGATACCAAGCATTAGTGTTGTGCATAATACAGGAATAACCAGAAAAGCAGCACCTTTTAGTTGGAATGCAATACCAATATTAATGAGTAACCATAAAAATAAAGCCGCTACTAATCGATTCATTGGAGTATATCGCGTTGTTTCTTTTTGGTAAAATAAAAAGCAAAAACCAAGTGATATCGCAATAAAAGCATAGACATAATCATGTCCATTATAAGGAAATCCTTGAAGGATTGTTGAATAATCGGGATAAGCTAATTTGATGAGCCACCATCCTACAATTCCTAAAAATACGGCAAATAATAATGCTCCAATTAAAGGAAGAAATCCTTTTATTATTCCGTCGAGTTGTAAAACATGTTTGCCTAAACCTATAAATGTAAACCCTAAAAGTAATACTCCGGCAACAATAAGCATGGGTAAAATCCATTCAAAAGGATAATGAAAGAAACCACCAAATGGCAAATTGAAATAAACGGCATCGTTGGAACTATTTAGGTTGCTTAAATCAGTATTGACAAAATAGCTTAACAAAGGCATGAGATAACTTCCTTGATGTGCTAAGGATTGGGGTGCTAGATTTTCAAAATAGTCTTGAGATGTATGGTAATTGTAGTGGCTATCAATAAATGCAAAATTATACCCTTGGATTTGACCTTCTTTTCTAAAAACAGTTAAATCGGTATCGTTAGGCAGCATTTTATAGATACTATAAAGCAATGAATTTGTAACAGGATATTCTACACCAGCTGCTTGAAATGCTTTTACCATATTCTGGTTCCCTTGATTGGTTTCCATGAGCATATAGCTTGGCCCGGAAGAGCCGCGCGCTTCAAAGTTTAAAACCACGCCTATATCTTTGGCCCAAGGATGTCGGGTAACAAACAAAGCAGCGCCATTGAGTCCAAGTTCTTCGGCATCACTAAATAGGATGATAATGTCATTTTTGTGGGGAGTTCTTGCTTGTAAATAAGCGCGAATACCTTCTAAAATTGTTGCTACACCCGATGCATCATCGCTAGCCCCGTGTGATTTGGTGTGTGGCGCACTATCATAATGGGAAAGTAGTAAAAGTGATTTTCCATTTTGGGTACCTTTGATTCGCGCAAGAATATTGGTTGATTCGACCAAAGTGCCTTTTTCAGTCATGGTAAAGCCCCGTTGAATTTGAGGCTTTAATCCTAGCTTTTTGAGTGTTTCAAACAAGTAATTTTGAACGCGGGAATGATCAATTGAGCCCACATAATGCGGGTGTTTTGCAATAATTTTTACCTTATCCAAGGCGCGTTGAGTGGAGAACTCCGTTAAAGTTGCCGGTTCATTTACCTCATTTGATTGGGGCATCATCAGATAAAACAATAAACTGATTACACCTATAAGGAAAAAGCTTTCAAAGAGGTTCGTGTAATTTTTTTTCATATTCGCATTGCACGGTCAAGAATCCCTTTTAACCAGCACCAATTGATTATCTTCTGTTAGTAAATAGCCTTGGTTGTACACAAAGCGATACGTTTTTCCGGTTTTTGTCGTTAAAATATGGGTAATATACTCCAATTCAAATCCTTTGTACAACAATTTTTCGTGAGCAATTTTAGATTTTCCCTCTGCATTGAGTTCATTTAAGATGCGATAATTTTTTCGCAATTTATTATTTACGTTGCGCATCAGGTTAGTACTGTCTCTATTCATTCGGTTGTTGAATACATTACGGCAACCATCACAGCAAAATTTTTTGTCTTCGCGACCGCTGATTTGCACGTCGCATTCTAAACATGTTCGTTTCATAATCGTGGTTTTTAATTATCATTTTGGCTTAAAAAGGTTTATAAATTTCAGTTATCATGAAATGTACATTCAAATATATAGAATATTTTACAAAGTTTGATTCATGCTGTAATTCGATCCATAAAAACCTATTTGAATTCGTTTACAAACATTTACATTCGGTAGTAAATGGTAAATAACCGATTAATAATATTCTAAATCCTCAATTTTGTCTTCATAATTTTCAAGCCAGTTACTAATCATTTAATTATTATAAGCCATGAAAAATCGTGTACAATTAATTGGCCATGTAGGCCAAGATCCTGAAATTAGATCTTTTGAAGGAGGAAAAAAAGTTGCCAACCTAAACATCGCTACTCATGATGTTTACTACAAGGAGGAAGGCGAGAAAGTGGAACAAACCGAATGGCATCGTGTGGTTGCTTGGGGTCGATTAGCCAATCTAATTGAAAAGTATGTTTCTAAAGGAAAAGAAATTGCCCTCAGCGGAAAAATTACCTATCGTAATTATGAAGATAAAGAAGGGATAAAGCGATACATTACTGAAGTCGTTGCGGATGAAGTGCTGCTGATAACTAAAAACTAAGGTTTAATTTTTAACATATTGTAAGCTATGAATGCAATTCGTAATACAGTACAATTGATTGGTCAAGTGGGACAAGAACCAGAAATTAAATCCTTTGAGAAAGGTAAAAAAGTAGCCAATTTAATTTTAACTACCAGTGATATTTATTATCTGGGAATGGAGATAAAGTTGAACAAACCGAATGGCATCGAGTAACTGCCTGGGGGAAGTTGGCCGATATCGTCGAAAAACATGTTGTTAAGGGAAAAGAAATTGCAGTGGAGGGCAAGTTAACACATCGTTCGTATGATGATAAAGATGGCGAAAAACGTTATGTCACAGAAGTGACCGCTAATGAAATACTTCTTTTCGGGAAATAAACCTTGCGAAGGGTTCTTAGAGGGAAACGGTGGTTAAAAACCACCGTTTTTTGATAACAATACCTGCTTAGAATTTATTTTTTAACACGAAAACGTTTTCGATATCTAATAATTGAGTAGAGTCCTTTTTTTTTAATACTTTTATCTGCTTAAAGGTAATTTACTATCCTAACTATGAAAGTATTGCGTCATGTTTTATTTGGGGTTACCTTCTTCTTAGTGAGCTTACATCTTCAAGCTCAGGTAGGGATTAATACTGCTAATCCATTAAGCACTTTGGATATTAATGGTAATTTGTCTGTAAAAACTGTAACCATAAATGGTAATGGTTCTGGAAATGGCGGCGCAGCGGTTTCAATTAATGACGGAGTTTACCTATCCTTGGTTCCTTTTGTTACTGATGACAAATTTCAATTACCGAGTCCAGCTTCATTTCCCGGGCGTATTTATATTATTAGAAATATTCAAAATACTGTAACTGCTCAATTGACAACTGCTTCAGGAATGTTTTTTCCTAAAAACTCCACAACAGGTTCGGCCCAATTGTATATGTATGAAGGCAATTTACGTACAGTGATTGTAATCAGTGATGGGGTTAATTGGACTTATATAAATTAACTGTCAAATAGTTGTTGTAATGTGTCTAAGAATTGCCCTATATGGACGCCATCCACAAGGCCATGATGCACATGAATTGATAGTGCCATAGTTTTTCTTCCCTTTTCTTCGATCATTTTACCAAACGATATTTTTGGACAACTATCGGGATAACTAAAGCCGCGCGCATGAGATAATCCGCTAAAATCAACCCAAGGAATACTTGAAAAATGGATTAAATTTTCATTTGGAAATTCACGAGTGAAAAGCCCTATTGTATTTTGAACACGATTAATTTCTTGCAATGCTTTGCAATTAAATTCTGAAAGTTCCGGATGAAATTCAATCAGAGAGAAACCAAAAGTTTGATCTTCTCGCATTATAGTTGCAGATGCATTAATTTGTTCAAACAGCCACGGTTCATGTTCGATAATTCGTAATCGAAACGGTTCGCATGTATTAATCGCAGTTAGTGTTTGATGTAAGTAATAAATAAAAAAAGAAACGCCAATTTGTTTTGCTTTATCATAAGCTTTGGTACAATCTATACGGGTGGTTAATCCATAGAAGGGTTCTTCCATTTGTTTGTAAAACAAAAAGTGTTCTTTGCGATTCCAAGAATCGAGCTCAATTTTAGTTTTTGAACTCATTAGAAATGATTTAATAAATCAGTAATTTTTGAGAGTGATTGAAATTTTGGGTGTTTTATTTCAAAATCAATTCGCTCGTATTCCCAGGTAGTATGATAGGGGATATGTATTCCCGTGCCTCCTATATTTAACACAGGAAGTACATCCGATTTTAAAGAATTACCAATCATCACAAAATCCTCAGGTTGTATATCCAAACGTTTAAGCATTTTTTCATAATCCATTTCGGTTTTATCACTCATCACTTCAATATGATGGAAATAGTGACCTAAGCCGGAATCATGAAGTTTTCGATGTTGGTCTTTTAAATCGCCTTTAGTAGCTACTACTAAACGGTATTGACTTTGTAAAGCTAGTAATACATTTTCAACATCGGGCAACAATTCAACTGGTTTTTGAAGTAGCTCTTTCCCAATTTTTATTATTTTGTGGATGTGCGCTCCCGAAAGCTGATGATTTGTTAATTCCAAACCCGATTCAATCATGGAAAGTACAAAGGCTTTGATGCCAAAACCATACAATGGTAAGTTATTGACTTGATTTTGAAGAATCAATTGCAATAGTTCTTGCTTTGAAGCATAATTCTCAAAAAGCAAACAAAATTTATCTTGCGCTTCATCAAAATAAGGGTCATTGTGCCATAAAGTATCGTCAGCATCAAATGCTATTATTTTAAATTTCATTGTTAATTTATTGAAAAATAAAGGGAGGCAATTATTGCTGAAAATATATGAATCCAGGAAATTCCTAAAACACAAAGAGTAAGCCGGGACTTGGGTGTATTGGTTGTTTTAAAAAAATCAAAAATAAAATGTGTATTGGGGTTATTTAGCCACGAATTTAAGTCAATCAATCCCTCAAGATATCCAAATATAAAGGTTGCCGTTAGTATAAATCCTTTGACATCAAACAAATTTTTATGCATGGAAAAGGCGATGAAAATCACAAACCAAACTTTTATTAAAATACGAAAGATAATTTTCACAATATCAAATAATTGTGGCTTAAGCGCATAATTCATCAAAACAAAAAACAGCAAAACACTAGAAAAAACAGTATGAATTTCCCATAATACAGGACTCAGCACTGAGTTCTTATTAAATAGAAACTGCCAAAAACCAATAGCAACAAGGTAAGTGACCAACGTTGCAAAGTTTAGATTCTTAAGTTTTTTAATTAATTGTATGACCATTAGGCACTTGGGTGTCGGGGTTTACAAATACTAATTTTCCTTCAGCATTTGAAGTCAACAGCAACATTCCTTGACTCTCAACGCCGCGCAGCGCTCTAGGGGCTAAATTCACCAAAACTGTTACTTGTTTACCTATTACTTCCTCGGGTGTAAAATGTTCGGCAATTCCAGAAATAATGGTGCGCACGTCTATGCCTGTATCTACTTTCAACACCAAAAGTTTATCTGCTTTCGGCATTTTTTCAGCTTCCAAAATTGTTCCAACCCGTAAATCAATTTTAGAAAAATCATCAAAACTAATTGCGTCTTTTTGTGGTACTATATTCGCATTGGTCATCACATTGGCTTTTTTAGTGGCTTCTAATTTATCAACTTGGTATTGGATTGCGTCATCTTCAATTTGTGCAAAAAGAATTTCAGCTGGATTAATTAAATGTCCTACCGGTAGTAAGGATTCTTTTGAAAAAGCATTCTCCCAATTATCAGAATTAATTTGGAGTATCGAACGTAATTTCGTTGCAGTAAAGGGTAAAAACGGTTCCGATAAAAAAGCTAAGGCCGCAGCCACTTGTAAGGCCACATACATTTGAGTTTTAACACGCTCCGGATTTTCTTTCAACATTTTCCAAGGTTCTTCATCGGCAAGATATTTATTTCCTAGTCGGGCTACATTCATTAATTCGCCTTGCGCTTCACGAAAACGGTAGCGTTCAATCGAACTAGCAATTACAGCAGGATAGGCTTTTAATTCGGCCAACACTTGTAAGTCTTCAGCTGTAAATTCACCAAACTGAGGAACTTCTCCTTGATAGTATTTATGAGTTAATACAATAACACGGTTAATAAAGTTTCCAAAAATAGCCGCTAATTCATTATTGTTTCGAGCTTGAAAATCTTTCCATGTAAAATCATTATCCTTGGTTTCTGGGGCGTTGGCAGTTAATGCATAACGCAACACATCTTGTTTATTGGGAAAATCAATTAAATACTCGTGCAACCAAACCGCCCAGTTTTTGGAGGTAGACAATTTGTTGCCTTCTAAATTCAAAAATTCATTGGCAGGAACATTATCTGGTAAAATGTAACTTCCTTCAGCTTTAAGCATGGCTGGAAAAATTATACAATGAAAAACGATGTTGTCTTTTCCAATAAAATGGACCAATTTCGTATCACGATCTTTCCAATACGGTTCCCAATCTTTTCCTTCTTTTTGCGCCCATTCTTTGGTAGATGAAATGTACCCAATTGGAGCGTCAAACCACACATACAATTTTTTTCCATCGGCTCCTTTTACCGGTACATCAATGCCCCAATCTAAATCACGGGTTACAGCACGTGGCTTTAAACCATCGTCAATCCATGATTTAACTTGTCCGTAAACATTGGGCTTCCAATCGTTTTTGTGCCCTTCTAAAATCCATTCTTTTAAAAATTCTTCATACCGATCTAATGGCAAAAACCAATGTTTGGTTGCTTTTAAAATAGGTGTAGTTCCGGTAATGGTCGATTTTGGATGAATTAAATCCGTTGCGTTTAAAGAGGAACCGCATTTTTCACACTGATCACCATAAGCTTCGGGATTACTGCATTTTGGACAGGTTCCCGTAACAAAGCGATCGGCTAAGAATTGTGATGCTTTTTCGTCATATAATTGTTCCGTAGTTTCTTCGATAAAATCTCCTTGATCATAGAGTTTTCTAAAAAAATCGGCAGCAGTTTCATGATGAATTTTAGCTGATGTTCGGGAATAATTATCAAATGAAATTCCGAAATCTATAAACGATTGCTTGATAATACCATCGTATTTGTCAATAACTTCCTGAGGCGAAATCCCTTCTTTTTTTGCCTTCATCGAAATCGCTACACCGTGTTCGTCACTACCACAAATAAACGCTACATCGCGACCTTGAAGACGAAGATAACGGGAATAAATATCAGCAGGAACATATACGCCTGCTAAATGACCAATATGAATAGGTCCGTTGGTATAGGGTAAAGCCGCTGTAACGGTATAACGTTTTGGAAAATCAGACATGTCGATTTCGAAATAAAATTTTTACAAAAGTACGGCATTTGCCCAAAATCACGAACATATAGTTTCTTATATTTGTCCGAAGCGATGCATTGAATGAAAAGATATTTCGGACACTTATTCGTGTTAGTTTCATTAACGAATCTTTATGCACAAAAAAAGATGATTACACCACCTTATTTACAAAAAGGCGACACGGTGGCTATTGTGGCTACAGCGCGTAAAAATTTAGACGATAATTTAGGACCTGCAATAGGTTGGTTAAAAAGTTGGGGATTGGAAGTCGTAATCGGAAAAACCATTGGTTTGGATGACAACCAATTGGCTGGTAGCGATGCGGAACGCACTGCTGATTTTCAAGCGATGATGGATAATCCTACTATTAAAATGATTTGGTGTGTACGAGGTGGGTATGGAACGGTCCGAATTATTGATAAATTGGATTTTTCGAAGTTCAAAGAGCATCCTAAATGGGTAGTTGGATTTAGTGACGTTACCGTATTACATAGCCATTTGAATACTTTAGGGTTTAAATCGATACATGGAATTATGCCCGTTAATGCAAAGGCGAGTGAAGCTGCAAAAGAGACCTTACGACAAGCCTTATTTGGAGAAAAGTTGGAATACCATTTGCCCTGTGATGCCATAAATCGAAAGGGCAAAGCGAGAGGTGAGTTGGTTGGTGGGAATCTCTCTATTTTGTATAGTTTATTTGGTTCACCGTCTTCAATAGATTGTTCGGATAAGATTTTGTTTTTGGAAGATTTGGACGAATATTTATACCATATTGACCGCATGATGTTAAACTTAAAGCGCAATGGATGTTTAGAAAGTTTGAAAGGAATCATTGTAGGAAGTATGACCAAAATGCATGATAACGAAATTCCTTGGGGCAAAAATGCCTTAGAGATTATTGAAGATGTAACTAAAAATTACAATATTCCTATAATTTATAATTTCCCTGCCGGACATATTTCTGACAATCGGGCATTGCTCTTTGGGAATACAGTTACCCTTGAAGTTACAGATACCGAAAGTCATGTGATTTTTGAATAATTTTTTTGGGATTGAATGTCCCAATTCATCTGTAAAATCAATACTTGAGGAGTATTTCCGTTATTAAGTATTTGTAAACGGCTTTATTTCAAATAGAGTTGTAATTTTACAGTATAATTTTAAACGCCAAATAGTTATGTATTCATTCAGAGAATTAGAAATCTGGAAAAAAAGCCAAGATTTCTGCACTTCAATTTTCCGCGGCACTTCGCCGCTACCTTCCAATCAAGCGCAAATTAATAGGTTAGAACTTCGCCAATTATCGGTCTTGTTACCTACAAATATTGCATTAGCATATCAAGCCAATTCTAAAGCCGAGTTTTTACGTTTTTTGGATTTTTCATTAGGGGCTGCCTATGAAATTCAGACCCATTTATTGTTAACTGAAAATTTGGATTATTTAACGCCAGAACAAGCGCGAAGTTTACAAAAAGAAGCCAACCAAATTATTCAAATGATTTCAGCAATTCGGCAACAAGTTAAGGCTATTAAATATGCTAATAAAGCAGTTTTATTTACAACAATTTGATGGCAAAGCACAATGAACTTGGTAAGCGAGGGGAGTCAATAGCGGTAGATTATTTAATTAAAAAAGGGTATACAATTTTGGATACCAATTGGACATTTCAAAAGGCGGAAATAGATATTATTGCTTTTAAGGGGTCTAACGTAATCATTGTTGAAGTAAAAACCCGAAGTCGAATCGATTTTGGGTTGCCGCAAGATTTTGTGAAACCAAAACAAATTCAGCAAATGATCAAAGCTGTAGATGCTTATGTTCAAAAACTGCAAGGGGAATGGCAAGTAAGATTTGATATTATTGCGATTTATTTTCAAGAAAAATCCTTTGATTTGGAGCATCTTGAAGATGCATTCTATTATTTTTAACTTGCATTACAAATTCCAATTTGTACCTTTACTCAAAAGAATAAGCTATGAAACTTCGACTACCTCTTTTCTTACTTTTTTTTATTACCCTAACTCAAGCGCAGCAAAATGTTGGAAAAAAAGTAAAAGCACTTGTAGATGCCCAAACTAATTTTGTTTCTTTTTCTTTATTAAATGAGATCCCCGATTATTCGGATAAGACTGTAAGTAATACATTAGCGTCTCCTGTTTATGCCCAACTCGACATCAACTTATTGCATGTATTAATCCAACAACGCCATGAATATTTAGAATTAAACATCCCTTATTTAGACACGGAGATTACAGTACAATTATACCGCGTAAATCCTTTAGCTCAAGGTTTTCACGTAGATAGTGACAAACGTTCTTTCGTTGCCTATGATCCTGGATTGTATTACCGAGGTTGTATCAAAGGTCAAGTCAATACTTTGGTAAGTTTTAATTTTTTTGAAGGGAAGTTAAATGGTATTCTTTCTGGAAACGGGCACAATATTGTTATAGGCAAATTAAAAAATAGTTCAACGTATGTGATTTATTCCGATGCAAAAATGAATATAAATTCTTCGTTCGCTTGTAATACTGCAGATAATTATACGATCCATCAGCATAGCGATAGATTGCCTTCGCAAAACTCACTTTCATCCAAATGTGCAACGATGTATTTTGAAATCGATCATAATTTGTATCTTGAAAATGGTAGTGATTTAAATGAAACAACCGATTGGATGACCTCTGTTTTTAATAATGTTCAATCGATTTTTGAGAATGACGGAATTACAGTTTCTTTAAAATCGGTATTTATTTGGACTTCCCCCGATCCTTACGAGGGAATTGGAAATAGCTCTATAGCTTATTTATATAAATTCAACCAAGTTCGACCGGTTTTTGATGGTGACTTAGGTCAATTGGTTGGTATTGATCCAGGGGGATTAGGTGGTGTAGCGGTTACAATCGATGGGTTATGTTCCGCGCAGAATTTTTCTTATTCAGATGTCGAATTAGATTTTCAAACGGTTCCAACGTATTCTTGGACTATTTTAGTTATTACTCATGAATTGGGACATTTACTGGGTTCACCACACACCCATGCATGTGTTTGGAACGGAAATAATACCGCTATCGACAATTGTGCTACCGCAGGTCTTGGCTCATCAGCAGAAGGGGCCTTTTGTAGTACGAATCCGTTAACAATTCCTTCCTCGGGGACCATAATGAGTTATTGTCATTTAGTGAGTAATGTTGGAATTGATTTAAGTAACGGTTTTGGCCTTCAACCCGCGCAGCAAATTCTTGATACGTTCGATTCACGCTCTTGTTTGAGTTCAGATTGCATCAATACATGCATCAATACTGTCCAAGAAATTGTTGTGGAATCAACCACACTTTCCACTGCAACCTTAAGTTGGGTTGATGCAAGTGGAATAACCTCTTGGAATGTCCGTTATTATTTAAATGGTGCTTCTCCAGGTGTTTGGACTACCGTTGCTACTTCATCATTAACCGCAACGAATTTAGCACCCAATACCTATTATGTTTTTGAAGTGACGCCAATTTGCCCTAACGGATTAGAAATTGGTGGTCGTAAAATAATTTTTATGACTGCTGATGCGTTTTGTTCGGGCTCAGTATTTACCGATACGGGAGGAGCCGATCTAGATTATGAGGATGAAGAGACCTTAGTTCGTACAATTATTCCCAATATCCCTTCCAACAACATAACACTCTCGTTCTCGGTTTTTGATTTGGAAGTCGATTATGATTATATGTTTATTTATAATGGTAATTCTACATCGGCGCCAGAGTTTAATAACGGACTTGGTTATACAGGAAACACAATCCCCGGACCGTTTGAATCGTCTGCGGCTGATGGATCGTTAACCATACAATTCAAATCGGATCAATTTGTTACCGAAGCCGGCTGGGTTGCTGCCATAGGTTGTACAGCCAATTTAAATACACCTGCATTTGAAGGGATTGATTTTTCGTACTATCCCAATCCTTCCAATGGAATCCTACAAATTCAATCAAAAACGCCGTTAGATTCGGTTGCTGTATATAATGTAACGGGTCAAATGTTGCACCAAGAAAAGCTCACAGGATTTACTACTCAAGTCGATTTACGAAATTACGCTGTCGGAACCTATTTCTTTAGACTACAATTTGACCAAGATCGTGTAGTACATTTTAAAGTAATCAAGAAGTAAACAATGTAGGGAATTAATAGATGGTTTTATAGTTTTTCAATTAATTCCAAGGCTTTTTGAATCGATTTTACTTGTTCAAAGGTAATTAGTAAGCGTAACCCATTTTTGGTTTGCTTTTCCTTGATTTTACAGATATTGCCGTTGCGTTGCACATACTCCAAGATCTGCATAAAACGATTGGTTTGGTAAAAATCACTTTGTTGGTCACCAATAAAATAACCCACCATTTTGTCTTGTTTTAAAATCAGTTTTTCAATACCTAATTGCGTAGCTTTCCATTTGATTCGAATGCTATTAATTAGCGCCTTGGCGGGTTTTGGTAACGGCCCAAATCGGTCGATTAAACGCTGCTCATAATCAGTTAAAGTCTTTTCGTCTTTGATTGTACTCAATTCATTGTACAAGTTTAGACGTTCGGTAATATTATTGACATATTCGTCGGGGAATAGCAATTCAAAGTCGGTGTCGATTTGTAAATCTTTTACATATTCTTTTGTTTCTGGATCGCTTTCCTCTTGATACAAGTCTTTGAATTCATTTTCTTTCAACTCTTCAATGGCTTCATTCATGATTTTTTGATAGGTCTCAAAACCAATTTCATTGATAAATCCACTTTGTTCACCACCCAATAAATCACCCGCTCCGCGAATTTCTAAATCTTTCATCGCAATATTAAATCCGCTTCCGAGTTCGCTGAACTGCTCCAACGCATGAATCCGTTTTCGCGCATCATCCGTCATTGCTGAGTACGGAGGTGTAATAAAATAACAAAATGCTTTTTTATTGCTACGGCCCACGCGACCGCGCATTTGATGCAAATCGGATAAACCAAAATTATTAGCATTATTGATGAATATTGTATTGGCATTGGGTACATCTAAACCGCTTTCTATGATTGAAGTAGACACCAAAACATCAAACTCACCATTCATAAAAGCCAACATTAGCTCTTCCAATTTTTTTCCTTCCATTTGTCCGTGGCCAATTCCAATACGTGCATCCGGAACTAAACGCTGAATCATTCCGGCTACTTCCTTGATATTTTCAATTCGATTATGAATGAAAAAGACCTGACCATTGCGTTGAATTTCATAGGAAACCGCATCGCGAATTAGCTCTTCGTGAAACCGCACTACTTGTGTTTCTATGGGATAACGGTTCGGCGGTGGTGTAGTAATTACCGATAAATCACGCGCTGCCATTAACGAGAATTGTAACGTTCTAGGAATAGGAGTTGCCGTTAAGGTTAACGTGTCCACCGTATGCGAAATCGTTTTGAGTTTGTCTTTTACATTTACCCCAAACTTTTGTTCTTCATCAATAATCAATAAGCCTAGATCTTTAAACTTTACATCTTTGTTAACCAATTGATGGGTGCCAATGATAATGTCTACTCGCCCTTCTTCCAATAACTTCAAGGTTTCGTTCTTTTGTTTGGTCGTACGAAAACGGTTCAAATAATGAATAGTAACGGGCAATTCTTTCAATCGCTCCGAAAATGTCCGAAAATGTTGGTATGCCAAAATTGTGGTTGGTACCAATACCGCCACTTGTTTACCATTATCGACTGCTTTAAAAGCCGCCCGAATCGCTACTTCTGTTTTTCCAAAACCAACATCTCCACAAACCAAACGGTCCATTGGGCGGTCATTTTCCATGTCGGCTTTAACTTCCTGTGTGGCTTTGTATTGATCAGGCGTGTCTTCATAGATAAATGAGCTCTCCAATTCTTTTTGTAAATAACTGTCGGGGACACATGCAAACCCTTTTTCGGTTCGCCGTTTGGCATAAAGCTGAATTAAGTTGAATGCGATATGTTTTACCCTTGCTTTGGTCTTTTGTTTTAAAGCTTTCCAGGCATTGGAACCCAATTTGTAAATTTTTGGGGGAGTGCCGTCTTTGCCGTTGTATTTGGAAATTTTATGCAGCGAATGTATACTCACATATACAATATCATTATCAGCATAAATCAGTTTAATTGCTTCTTGCGTTTTACCTTCAACTTGAATTTTCTGTAATCCGCCAAACTTACCAATTCCATGATCTATATGGGTTACATAATCCCCTACTGTTAGCGAAGTGAGCTCTTTTAACGTAATCGTTTGTTTTTTGGAATACCCATTTTTTAAATTAAATCGATGGTAGCGTTCAAAGATTTGATGGTCGGTATAACACGCAATTTGATTTTCCTCATCGATAAATCCTTGATACATTGGAGAAACGATGGTGTTGTATTGCTTTCGAATACTTTCGTGATGCTGTTCATCAATGTCTTCAAAAATATCGTGAAATCGATTTGCCTGATTTTCATTGGAACAGAACAAGTAATTTTTATACCCGTTGAAATGATTTTCCCCTAAATTATTCAATAACAAATCAAATTGCTTATTAAAAGAAGGTTGGGGCTGTTGTAGGAACGAAATAGTTTTGGATGCTTGAAAATGAGGGTCATTACTCAATTCAACGACTGAAAATTCGGCAGCCCTTTTTAGAAAAAATTGTTGATGAATAAATAAATCTTCAGGTGAAACATGTCGAATGCCGGCTTCTAATTTTCCAAATACTTCAGTAGCTTTTCCGAATAACTTATCCAATTGTTGTCCCAAAATTTCTGTGTGTTGAAGAAACAACACGGTCGAAGGGTCAATATAATCGAGAAAACTCTCCCGGTTTTCTTCAAAAAATTTATTTTCAACATTCGGAATAATAGAGATTTTTTTCAACTTTTCAATCGATAACTGCGTTTCTACATCAAAACTACGGATGGAATCTACTTCATTACCAAAAAACTCAATTCGGTAGGGATTATCATTAGAAAAAGAAAATACATCAATAATTCCACCTCTAACTGAAAATTCACCCGGTTCAGTTACAAAATCAACGCGCTTGAAATTATATTCAAACAACACCTCATTAATAAAATCAATACTGGTTTTGTCATTGACCGAAATTTTTAAGGTGTTTTTTTCCAGTTCCTTTTTAGTCACCACTTTTTCAAACAACGCTTCTGCATAAGAGACTATGAGCGCTGGTTTTTTTCGCGAATTGATGCGATTCAAAACTTCGGCACGCAATAAAATATTTGCATTATCGGTCTCTTCAATTTGATATGGCCGGCGATAGGAACCCGGATAGAACAATACATCGTGATCGCTGATTAATTGTTCCAAGTCGTTTAAGTAGTAAGCCGCTTCTTCTTTGTCATTAAATAATAGCAAAAATGGGCGATTGACTTTTTCAAATAAAGCTTGAATGACAAAAGATAAGCCAGACCCAACTAATCCGCGCGCATTAATTTTCATTTCGCGTTGTTCTAGGGCCTGGGCAATAAGTTGGACTTTTGGCGCATTTTGATACACCGAAAGTAGCGTTTGCTTAGTCAAAACTTAGGGATTTATTATCGTATTGGGAATCGCTCGAGTCGTGTCTTTCATCATTTCAAAATCGGGCTCACCTTCTTCTCGCGGGATCAAACTTCGTTCAACTATTTCTTCCATTTGTAATTGCAAATAGTCTATTTCGATCGTAATTTCATCAACCAATTTCACAACTTTACTGGCTGGAATTTGATTGAGATGAATATATAAATCCAAACTTTTTAGTTTAGTATTGATGACCATTATTCGGGCTCGAACCTGTGGTTTGTTGAAGGCATCTGGAATCCCTAAAAGCAATTCGTTGGATTTTGCCACTAAAACAGTAGCTTTTTTTTGAAAGGCACTCAGGGTACTTTTTGGTTTTTGATTAATTTCTCGTAAAAAATTTCGCCACTCATTCCATGAGCCAATACGTGCCATAGTTTGAGGATTGATAGGGGCAATCTCAAATTCCCAACCGCTGTTAATTGTGTTAAAAACGGCCTCTTTCTTTTTAGCTTCTTTTTGTTGTTCAATCAACAAAGCGGCATTGTCATTCTGACAGCCTAACCAAAGTATCGAACATAAGCATAACCAACGTAATTTCATTATATATCTTTATGCTTTGCAAAAATAAGAAACTAGATTGGAGTAATTGAGTTAAACATTTGGTAAGTTTTACAACCACTATGAATAGGTATTCGTAGGGTTTTATTTGGCAGCTCATGTTTTTCGTTTTTATCCAATGCCGTCCCGTTATCGCCTTTATCTACCTTCCGATGGTCGGTAGGATATCAGCTCTACCGGGGCTGTATTCACGTGCCTTTTTTTAATGAGCTAATTTGAAAACGAATCGTCCTTTTCACGTTTAAACTGCTATCACCTTTTACACTCATTAAACGATTTCCACTTTTCCACTTCCTACACCTATATTCTTTTTTGTACCTTTCAAACGCCTAACAATTAACGTTCAATCACTAGTCACTAGTCACCAGTCACTAGTCACCAGTCACTAATCACCAGTCACAAATCACCAGTCACTAGTCACCAGTCACCAGTCACTAGTCACTAATCACCAGTCACTAATCACCAGTCACCCATGAAATACCTCTTCCTTTTTATTACCACCATCACGTTTGCCCAATCGCCAAAAGAATCCATAAATCAATTACTAGATCATTGGCATAAAGCCGCTGCAACAGCTAATTTTACTGCTTATTTTGAAGTGATGGATGATGAATCGGTTTTCATTGGGACAGATGCTACCGAAAATTGGAATAAAAAAGCCTTTCAAGAATTTTCCAAGCCGTATTTTGATCGTGGGAAAGCATGGAATTTTACGTCTCTAGAACGGAACATTTATTTTACATCAGATGGTAAAACCGCATGGTTTGACGAGCTTTTGAATACCCAAATGAAAATTTGTAGGGGTAGTGGAGTTCTTCAATTGACGGCGCAAGGTTGGAAAATCAAGCACTATGTGCTATCCATGACAATTCCAAACGAAACCACCGATGCGGTAATTAAAATCAAATCACCTATTGAAAACCCGATACTAGACAAACTCTCTTTAAAAAAAGAGTAAGTCCACACGTTATTTTCGTAAATTTTCTAGCATTATTGTTGTCATTGCACTTTGGTCAAATTGGTGCGCCCAACCCCAGTCTGAACGTGCACGTGAATCGTCAATTGATGCCGGCCAGGAATCGGCAATTTTTTGACGAAAGTCAGGTTTATACGTAATCGTAAAATTGGGAATATGTTTTGTTATTTCTGCAGCTATTTCAGCTGGCGTGAAACTAATTCCGGCTAAATTATAGGACGAGCGTATTTTTATTTTTTCAGTATCCGCTTGCATAATTTCAATAGTAGCACGAATAGCATCTTCCATATACATCATGGGAAGTTTAGTGTCTTCACTCAAGAAACATTCGTATTTTCCATCTTCTAAAGCTTTATGGTAGATATCCACTGCATAATCTGTAGTGCCGCCTCCAGGTTCAGATGTCCAGCTAATTAAGCCGGGGTAACGAATACTCCTTACATCTACCCCAAATTGGTGGTGGTAATATTCACACCATCGTTCGCCTGTTTGCTTCGAAATTCCGTATACCGTAGTAGGTTCCATAATAGTATACTGCGGGGTGTTTTCACGTGGCGTTGTGGGCCCGAATACCGCAATACTCGAAGGCCAAAAGATTTTCTTGATTTTACCCGCTTTTGCCAAATTCAATACATGAAATAAGGAATTCATGTTTAAGTCCCAAGCAAAAGCTGGGTTTTTTTCTGCCGTTGCCGAAAGCAAAGCCGCCATTAGATAAACATCGGTTATTTGGTATTTTTCAATAAGGTGTTCGATTTGGTTGTAATCGAGTGCATTAACTACTTCAAAAATACCTGTATTTACAATAGCATTATTAAGCTTCCGAATATCCGATGCAACTACGTTTTCGACACCATATTGTGCCCGGAGTTGTGTGGTCAATTCGGTGCCTATTTGCCCACAAGCACCGATGATTAATATTTTAGTTGTCATTTAGTGGTTGGTTTGTAAGACAAAGATAGGAGAATGAGTTGAAAGTCGCAGTTTTCAATCGCAGTTTTCAATTGCTGTCTTTCAAGACTTACGACTATTGACTTATGACTTTGTTTACCAAATCTTCACACGTTTTTCAGGAGCCAAGTAAAGTGAGTCACCAGGTTTAACATTAAATGCTTCGTAAAATTCAGGAATATTGCGTACCACTCCGTTGATACGGAACTTGGCTGGCGAATGGGGATCGGCTGCAATTTGTGAGCGGATGGCTTCAGGACGGGATTTGTCCAACCAAACTTGTCCCCATCCTAAGAAAACCCGTTGAATTCCAGTAAAACCGTCCATTTTTGTGGCTTCTTTACCTTCTAAACTCATTTTATAGGCTTTAATTGCAATACTCAAACCGCCTAAATCACCAATATTTTCACCCAAAGTATAGGCGCCGTTAACCGTTAAACCAGGTAAAGCTTCAAATGCATTGTATTGTGCGACCAAAGCTCCTGTTCTTTTCTTAAATGCGGCTAAGTCGGCTTCATTCCACCAATTGCGCAATTTACCATCTCCATCAAAAGTGCTTCCTTCATCATCAAAACCATGGCCGATTTCATGCCCAATTACCGCACCAATTCCACCATAGTTTACCGCGTCATCAGCTTCCATGTCAAAGAATGGGGGTTGTAAAATTGCAGCTGGAAAAACAATTTCGTTAAGCGATGGGTTATAATATGCATTTACCGTTTGAGGTGTCATGCCCCATTCAGTACGATCGACAGGTTTACCTAATTTAGCTAAATTTCGATCGTATTCAAAAGCTGCACAACGTTGTAAATTCCCATACAAATCATCTTTAGAAATCGTCAACGAACTGTAATCACGCCATTTGTCAGGGTATCCAATTTTAATCATGAACTTGTCCACTTTTTTCAGCGCTTCTTTTTTGGTTGCCTCACTCATCCAATCCAAACTTTTAATACTTTCCGCATATGCTTTCAAAAGGTTTTTTACCATAACTGTCATACGTTCTTTAGCCTCTGGGGAGAAATGTTTTTCTACATATAATTTTCCAATCATTTCACCCAGGCCACCATTTACGGTTTGAACAGCGCGTTTCCAATCATCACGTTGTTTTTCGGTACCGTTGAGTACTTTGCCATAGAATTCAAAATTTTGATTATCAAGTGCCTTTGTTAATGATGATGACGCCCCATCCAATACGGACCATTTTAAATAGGTTTTCCAAGTTGTTAAGGGAGTGGAAGCGATCAATGCATCCAAGCGTTTCATGTATTCGGGTTGCGCTACAATGAGTACTTTTTCTTTACCCATCCCTGCTTTAATTAAGTAGTTTTTTAAATTAAAGTTGGGCATAGTATTTTTCAACTCAGCAACCTTAATTGGATTGTTTAATTTTTTGGAATCCCGATTTTCTTCTTTCGGAACATGAATCGTAGCTATAGCTGTTTCTAGACCTACAATAGTTGCTGCATCGGCTTTGGCATTTGGAAATTTAGCCAATTCCAGCATTTTTTCTACGTGTTGACTGTAGGCAGAGCGAATCGCTGCCATTTCGGGTAGGGGAGATAAATAATACTCGCGATCGGGTAGGCCTAAACCACTTTGCCATGACATAATCACGTTTTTTGTAGGGTCGGTATAATCTGTGTTTACAAAAACGCCAAATGGTGCGCGTAGTCCTTCGCGGTTTGCATCACCTAAAAATGCTGCCAATTGTTCATAATTGGTAAGCGCATCAATTTTTGCCCACTCGGATTGGATCGGTTGCAATCCTTTTGCATCACGCCCTTTTCGGTCCATAAAAGAGGCGTATAAATCGCCAATTTTTTGTTCTTCAGATCCGTTTGAACTGTTACTTTTTGCTGCGGCTTGGATGATTTCTTTTACATCTTTTTCAGATTTATCCAACAGCATATCAAAAGCCCCATAAGAGGATTTATCGGCCGGAATTTTTGTCTTACGACTCCAATTTCCGTTGACATAAGCGTCAAAATTATCGCCGGGTTTGACTAGCGTATCCATATTGGCTTTTGTGATGCCCGAGTGAAGCGTTTCTGTTTTTTGACAAGAAATTACTAAAGCAGCTAAGGCTAAAAAGGGAACCGTAAGTTTTTTCATAATGCGTATGTTTTAATCGGATTGAATAGTTAGTAGTCGATGGATGGGAATTGTTACAAATGGAGCTGGATTATTAATTGGTTATACCTTTTAGAATTGAACAACTCAAAAGCAGTTATATTCTTGTTGAATCTCGTTCAATAATTTGAGTGTTTAGTCGGACTGTTTTTGGGGCCATAATTCGATTTTCTTTTCGTGCGTTCATTTCTTCCAATAATAAATTAAAGGCAGCCACACCCATTTCAAAACTTGGTTGTTCTACGGTGCTTAAAGAGGGAGTGATTACCTGCGACATAAACCAATTACTAAAACCAATAACTTTTATTTGTTGGGGAACTTTTATACTATTTTCATTCAAATAGGCTAAAACTCCTACAGCAACCAAGTCGGTAATACAGAAAATTCCATCTACATCCGAATGGTCTTTTAAAATTTGAGCAGCAAATTCTTTCCCTTCTTCAAAAGATACGCGACTACACGTATAAACTAAGGAGGGGTCAAAGGGATAGTCGTGTTTTTCTAACCCTTTTTTATATCCTAAAAAGCGATCAATTGCATTTTGCGGATTAACAGGTCCGCGAATATGGGCAATTTTCTTACATCCTTTTGAAATTAAATGCGCAGTAGCTTCAAAAGCAGCTTTTTGATCGTCGATAATAACTTTAGAACTGTTTAGTAGTTTAGAGATTTTATCAAATTGAACAAAGGGGATATTGCGACGCACAAGCTCTTTTAGATGTTCGTCATCGTTTGATTCATTTGACAAGGACATCACTATGCCGTCAACCCGTTTGTTTAGCAATAAGGCTACTTGACTTTTTTCCATTACAACCGATTCATTGGATTGTTGGATGATTACTAAGTATCCATTTTTTTCTGCTTCTGCTACAATTCCGTCAATGACACTCGAAAAAAAGTGGTGGACGAGTTCTGGAATAATAACGCCAATAGTTTTGGATTCTTTAGTGCGAAGATTTACAGCAAACGAATTGGGCTTATATTGTAATTGATGGGCAAGATCATAAACTGCCTTTCGAGTTTTATCACTAACATCAGGATAATTCTTCAAGGCTTTAGATACTGTAGTAATTGAAATGCCTAAAGTTTCTGCAATTTGTTTAAGTGTTGCTTCTTTCATTAGAACAAATATGGTAAAAAAAATTGATTTTGTAAATCGAAAACGTTTTCGGTACTTTCGAAAACGTTTTCGATGAGAAATACATAAACTTCTGTTACTCAAAAAATTATTTTCGAGCCAAATATCAACTCAAAATAGTAATAATTTAAAAACGTAAAAATGAAAAAAATTACTAATCTTTTGCAAAAATCGCTTTTCCTAGCTATGCTAATGCTAGTTTCGCAAGCTTTTGCTCAAAGTGGTGTTTTGTCAGGTAAAATTACTGATGCTAAAGGTAATGCAGTGGCAGGAGCCAATGTTGCAGTTGGATCGAAATCAACAACTACCAACGAAAGTGGTGCTTATAGCATTGGCGGTTTGGCAGATGGCGCTTCACTTGTAACCGTATCTTACATAGGATACAAAACACTTAAAAAAGAAGTTTCGGTTAAAGGAAACACTACCGCCGATTTTCAAATGGAAGATGAATCCAAAAACTTGGATGAGGTTGTAGTTACAGGGGTTGTACGTCAACGTACGAAATTACAATCAAGTGTTTCCGTGAGTTCAGTAAATACCACTCAAATCGAGCAGGCTGCTCCGCGTTCAACGGCTGAGATTTTCCGTTCGATTGCTGGTATCAAAGCAGAACCAACTGGTGGAGAAGGAAATGCCAACATCACTGTGCGTGGTATTCCTATTGCTTCAGGTGGTGCCAAATTCTTGCAATTGCACGAGGATGGTTTGCCTGTAATGCAGTTTGGCGACGTTGCTTTTGGTAATGCTGATATTTTTGTTCGTAATGATCAAACGCTTGCGCGTATTGAGGCAATTCGTGGAGGCTCGGCATCAACTGTTGCGAGTAATTCTCCTGCGGGGATTATCAACTTTATTTCTAAAGATGGTAAAAAAGAAGGCGGGACATTAATGCAACAAGTAGGTATGGATTTTGGTCAAACGCGTACTGATTTTGAATACGGATCGCCACTTTCAGAATCGTTGCGTTTTCATGTTGGAGGTTTCTATCGTCAAGGAGAGGGCCCTCGTAATGCAGGATATACGGCTAATTTAGGAGGACAATTTAAAGCAAATTTGACGAAAGAATTCAAAAATGGATACGTTCGTTTGTATGTGAAATATTTGAATGATAAATCCATTGGTTATTTACCAATGCCAGTAAAAGTTTCTGGCACTAATGCAAACCCAAACTGGAGTTCTGTAAACGGTTTTGATATTCTTCACGATACTCCTCATAGTGCTTATATGTTGGATAATTTAACTATTGGAGCAGATGGTGAGCGCAGAAGAAGTAATATGGCCGATGGAATGCACCCTATAAATACTTCATTTGGTGCAGAAATGGCATTTGATTTAGGTGACGATTGGAAAATTGAAAACCGTTTCCGTCAAAACTTTATTAAAGGTCGTTTTGAATCATTGTTTCCAGCAGAGGTGTCAACAGGAGGTGCTTTAGCTACTGCCTTTGGCGTATCTAATTTAACCTATGCTAACGGTCCTTCTGCAGGAAATACATTTAATAATGCTTCTTTAGCAATGCGTATTCACACATTTGATACTGAAATTAACAACTTCAACAATTTTACAAATGATATGAAATTGTCTAAAAAGTTTGGATCTGTTGATTTAACTTTAGGATACTATAGAGCGTTTCAAAATATTGGAATGTCATGGTTATGGAACTCCTATTTAATGGAAGTAAAAGGAGATAATGCAGCATTATTAAATGCAGGTTCAAACTCTTTAAACGGTTTGTATGCTTATGGTGTACCTGCCTGGGGTAATTGTTGTACACGTAATTACGATGCAAACTATGATATAACTGCACCTTATGCTGCGGTTCAATGGAAAGCTAATGAGCAGTTGACAGTTGATGCAAGTGTGCGTTTTGATTCGGGTAAAGCTAGAGGTACTTACGCTGGGGCTACACAAGCAGCTAATTTGGATGTAAATAATAACGGAGTAATTGAAGGACCTGAGGTAAGCGTTTCTGTTGTTGATAATGCTAACCGTAAACCAATTAACTACGATTATGATTATACATCGTATTCGTTGGGATTAAATTATCTTTTGAATGAAAATCAATCGCTTTTCGGACGTTTCAGTCGAGGAGGAAGAGCTAATGCAGATCGTTTATTGTTTGGCCCTAATGTTTTAAATTCAGGTGCTGCAATCAATGGTTTGAGTGCTGATATGGTTAACCAAGCAGAAATTGGCTTCAAACGTAAAGGCGAAAATCATACATTTTATGCAACCGCATTCTATTCAAAAGTTTCAGAACAAAACTGGGATTTTGGAGGTGGAGCAGGAGGTATCCGTCAAATTCAACGTGAGTATAACGCAATGGGACTTGAATTGGAAGGAAGCTATCGAGTAAGTGATTTCAGTATTGCTGGTAATGTTACGTATACCAAAGCAAAAATTGCTTCAGATGCATTAAATCCATCAGTAGAAGGAAACCGTCCGCGTCGTCAAGCAGATTTCATTTATAATATTGTTCCTTCCTATAAATTTGGAGGCAAAAAACAACACAATGTAGGGTTTTCTGTGATTGGTACAACCAAAGCGTATGCACAAGACAACAATCAGTTGGTTATGCCAGGATATGCTTATGTTAATCCATTTTTAAGCTTTGAATTAACAAAAGGACTTTCGGCTACATTAAACGTAAACAATGTTTTTGATACAATTGGTATTACCGAAGTTGAAGAAGGAAGCATTGTCGAAAATCAAGACAACATCTTGCGCGCGCGTTCTATCAATGGTAGAACAACAACGTTAACGGTAGCTTATCGATTCTAAGATATTTTTCATGTTTATTTTGTTAGCAATTCCTGCGTCAGATGATGGCGCGGGAATTGTTTTTACGTAAATTGGGATTTTAAAAGTTGATAATATGCGCGTTTTATTTTTCATATTTTTTTGTTTTTTGTTTAGCGGTTTTGTAACGGCCCAAACAACTTTACCAAGTGTTGCTGCTCAGCCTGCCAAAGAAAAAATAATCATTATCTATGGAAGTGCGGATTGCCATTATTGTGTTGATACTAAAGCGTATTTAGAGCAACGAAAAATACCCTATATTTTTCATGATATTGATCGCGATACTCAGGCATTACGCGAAATGTTGGGTAAACTCAAAGAAGCCGGAATGCCTACATATGGACTTTCAATACCGGTAGTCGATAAATTTGGAGAATTATTTATGAATAATTTGCCTTTTGAAGATTTTCTTAAAAAATTAGATTAATTCATGACATTGAAACCCAAGCTCAGTTTCTGGCAAATACTCAATATGAATGTTGGGTTTTTCGGTATACAATATAGTTTTGGATTGCAACAAAGCGCCGTAAATCCAATATATGATTTCTTGGGGGCGAGTCCAGATGAAATACCGCTATTGAATTTAGCAGGTCCAGTTACAGGATTGTTAGTGCAACCTATAATAGGGGCTTTAAGTGATAAAACTTGGCATCCACGCTGGGGTCGTCGGAAACCTTATTTTTTATTAGGAGCATTGTTGTGTAGTTTGGCTTTAATCGCTTTTCCATATAGTAGTTCGCTATGGATGGCAGCAGGGTTACTTTGGGTTTTAGATGCTGGAAATAATATGGCTATGGAACCTTATCGTGCTTTTGTAGCGGATAAATTAAATGACGATCAACGTCTTTTAGGTTTTCAAATGCAGAGTTTTTTTACTGGATTTGGCCAAACCTTAGCCAATCTATCCTTATTTATTTTTCCATTAATAATTGTTGGAAAAACCGGATCACTTCCTACTTGGGTATTTGCTTCTTTCTTTTTAGGTGCTGTTTGTTCTATTGGTTCAATTTGGTGGAGCATGCATACCACACAAGAGATTCCGCCTACTCCAGAAGAATTGGCATTAATTCAAAAACAAAAAGGTGGTTTATTAGAACCATTAAATGAAATCGTAGTTGCGATTACTGAAATGCCAAAAATTTTATGGCAACTCGCTTTTGTTTACTTGTTTCAATGGTATGCGTTGTTTTGTTATTGGCAGAATTCCTCCAAATGCATTGCGCTTTCTATTTGGAATGCTACTCCAAAATCCAATCCTATAGCTTATGAACAAGCCGTTAGTTGGACTGGTTTAGTAAACGGGTGGTATAATATTGTGACTTTTTTAGTTGCTTTTGCTTTGGTTGGATTTGCTAAAAAGTACAGCGCACGCATTACACACGCACTTTGTTTGACTGCTGCAGCTATCGGATTTTTATTTTTTCCATTTATCCACGACAAGGCATTACTCTTTTTTGCAATTACGGGTTTTGGTATTGGCTGGGCCAGTATGATGGGAATTCCATATATGATTGTAGTAGCAGAGATTCCAAAAGAAAAATATGGGGTATATATGGGCATAATCAATATGATGATTGTTATTCCAATGATTATTCAGAACCTCACTTTTGGTTATATTATGAAACATTTTTTACATAATGATGCGCGTTTAGCGGTAGCACTTGCAGGAATTTTGTTGTTATGTAGTGCACTCATAACCCTTCGAATGAGAACCAAAACAATCCTTGAAAGTGCCTAATACCATATATCAAAAAGCAGTCGAATTACTCCATCACGCAGCTAATCCGCATGGATTTTTAGCTTCCGTACAACCTATTACAAATTATAATCGGGTTTGGGCACGCGATGGGGTGATTTGTGGATTAGCTGCGTTAACTACAAAAGACCCCCAACTTATTGACACCTTTCGTCAGACATTAGAAACGTTGGCAAATTACCAGCATGAAACAGGAACCATTCCTTCCAATGTAGCATTTGGACCAGATGGTGTTGCTCAAGTGAGTTATGGTGGATTGGCAGGACGAGTTGATGCTGTAACCTGGTTTATTATTGGGGTAACACAATTTACATTTGTAACAGGCGATCGTGCATTTTACCAAAAGATGAGTCCAAATGTATCCTCAGCCTTGACATTACTTCAAAATTGGGAATTTAATAACCGTCATTTAGTCTATGTGCCGCTTTCGGGTAATTGGGCAGATGAATATATTACAGATGGCTATGTGTTGTATGATCAATTATTGCGTCTTTGGGCATTGCGTGGCATACAATTTTGTGCACCAACAGAAAACAACGCCAATAAAATTAAGGCAATCGAGGCTCAAATTCTTTTAAATTTTACTTTTAATGCCGCTGAAGAGCACTACCATGAACGTGCTTACCAAGAAGTAACATGGTTTCCTTACATGCCCTGTTCTTTTAGTCCGGCAGGGTATAAAAACCGTTTTGATGCGTTTGCCAATGCCTTGGCATTGCTTTTGAATTTGGGTTCGCAAGAGTTTCAAGCGGCTCAATTAAACTATTTAATTGCTTTGGCCGGGGAACAACCGCTTGGGTTAGTACCCGCCTTTTGGCCACCTGTATTCCCTGATGAAGGCGATTGGAATTTATTGAAAAACAATTGTAAATATGAGTTTCGAAATTATCCATATGAATTTCATAATGGAGGTTCATGGCCAATGGTCAACGGTTTCTGTGGTATTGCATTAGTGATGCACGGACGAATAGTTGAAGCAAAGCAGTTATGTGAAAAACTTGATGATGCCAATGCGATCAAAGATTTTGCATTTTACGAAAATTTCAATACACAAACTATGACGCCTAATGGCATCCCCCAATGTACGTGGAGTGCAGCCGGGACGATTCTTTTACAGTCATATTTACATTCAGAAAAAACGTTATTATTTTAATTAAATGATGGAATCAAAAACCATTGATATTATATGTGTAGGTGAGTTATTAATCGACATGATTGGTCATGAAGTGAATACTTCAATCAATCAAACTAAAGATTACCATCGATTTTTAGGAGGCTCTCCCACAAATGTTGCTGTCAATTCTGCTCGTTTAGGACTGCAATCGGCTTTAGTAGCTACTTTTGGTCAAGACGGTTTTGGCGATTATGCCATGCGTAAATTAAAAGCCAATCATGTAATTACTAAGCAAATTCGACGATTGGAGCATTTGCCCACTTCGGTCATTTTTGTCTCTAAATCGACGGAAACTCCCGATTTCATTCCCTATCGACATGCGGATTGTGTGATTTTTCCAGAACAATTACCCGATGATTTTTTGGCTCAAGCAAAAATTTTTCATACCACTTGTTTTGCACTAAGTAAAAAACCGGCTCAAGATACTATTTTGGAGCGCGCGCAGCAGGCGAATGCTATGGGCTTACAGTTGAGCATCGATTTGAATTTTTCAGAACGAATTTGGCCCAATCGGGAAGAAGCAAAAACAGTAATTAAAACGTATTTATCTAATAATCCTTTAGTAAAAATTAGTGAAGACGACTGTTACCGTTTATTTGCAGAGGTGAAATCAGAAGATTTTATCTTTGAATATTTTCACAATTTTGGTGCGCAAACGGTATGTTTAACCAAAGGTAAGAAAGGTGTTGTGTTATCTGATACGCAAGCGGGTTTGATTACACAAAAAGCCATGGAGTTAAACGATATTAAAGACACTACGGGTGCAGGTGATGCTTTTTGGACCGGATTTTTATATGCAAGTTTGCAAGGCTACTCGTTGAATGATCGTATCACTATTGCCCAAAGATTAGCCACAATAAAATTGCAAAATGTGGGGCGTTTGCCTGAAGATATTGATATTTATTCATTGCTACAGGTGTAATAAATCATTACAATTAAAGATGTTTCTTTTGTAACGTTTTTATGGATAACATTTACAATTGCGCACCCAAATATAGTGGACCAAATTATTCATATCTATTCACCACAATCTCCAAAGAAGGTAAAGATTGGCTTTCAGAATTGAGTGTACCTATTTTTTTGTAAACACGTTGTTTTCTTTAATAGCACATTTAGATTTTTCAAAATCTTTATATAAGAAATTGATACTACAAACCGGTTTAATTGGAGCTAAGTTTGATAAATAGATATTCTTTGATTATTTATCATTAAGTCCAACTCCAAAACCAAACATCGCAGCAACTAATCCGAGATGAAAGATTAAGACGGCTTTTTGCCATTTGGGGCGATCATTCCATTTTTGCTCTGGGTCAAAGGGGTCAAAAGCTAATGCAATCCCAAACGATGCAGCAGCTTGCATATAATCTTTAGAAAAAAATGCTTGAAAGAATCCTAAGAATAGAAATCCGATGTAAAGAAATTTGTTAAAAGGAGTTTTCATGGAAATATAATTTAAAAACATGTATATGTAATTAAATTATTTTTTTGTTACAAGCTTAACTTAAAATACTATTGATAAATCCTAACATAATCAACTTCCATTGTACTTTGTACAAAAAGAGGATTGATTACTGGCTGCATCGCTACATTTAACAAAAGGTATTGTTCAGCGTCAAATGGCCATGTATTTGCATCTTTTATAGTCGGATTGTAAACATAATGAACAATTCCATCAACACTAAATGTTAATTTTTCGGAGGTCCATACAAGGGTATAAACATGGAATTGAGAAGAAGCCGTTGAAACATTTTGACCTCCAATATTAATAGTACCACCATAGCTTGAAGGAGTGTGTATAGCACTTTGCACATAATTTTGATTATTTCCCCAATGTTCCATTATATCAATTTCTCCGCAATAGGGCCAATAAACTGCTCCGTGAGAAGCAGACCAAAACGCCCCAGGTTCAATAATGTTTTTTCCAAGCGTCCATATTGCCGGCCAGGTACCTTCGCCAGATGGCAATTTTGCTCTAACTTCAACCTTTCCATACTTAAAAGTAAATTTTGAGTTCAACCTTGCTGAGGTATACTCTTTTGTAACCCCCTGATCGGTATAGGTTTCTTTTTTTGCAGCAATAATTAAATTTCCATTACTCACGAAGGAATTGATTTGTCGGTTGGTATAATGCTGTACTTCGCCATTGTACCAAGTATTGCCAATTGGGAGTTGTGTTTGGTGATGCCATTTTGAATTGTCAACAGCTCCGTTAGTATTAAATTCGTCCGACCAAACTAATGTGTTAAAATTTGAACAAGGACCTATAACCATTGTGCCGCTACAACTAGAAATAATCTGGCTTAAAGGGCCGTTTTCTCCAAAAGGTATCCTGAGCCATTCACAAGAAACGGGACCTGTGTAAAATTCTGCTTTTAAATAATGACTGCCTTGTGTCCAATTTATCTGTGAAAAAACACCTGTTTGAGGTATTCCATTGCCTATTGTGGTAGAAATAATCCCTTGAACATTTGTTGACGGATTTTGCATTTCCGAGTATACAACTGTGCCCGTATCTGATCCTAGCGTGATACTAAATCTTACTGCAATCATTTTATTAGATACTAATTGTCCATTACTGTATTTAACAACGGATTGATAATTTATTTGACTTAACAAAGTTGTTGAAGTTAAAAATACCAGAATTTGAAAAAATTTATTCATTGTGATTTAAAGTATTAATTCAATCCGCAAATTAGCAAATGTGCTTCAAGATTAAAGTTTTTTTGTGTATATAAAAACTATACAACAAATAAAAAAACGAGTTTTTCTATTTAACATCAAAAAGTGAAATTAAAGGTACAATTTTGATGTGATGTCTGCGTATTCAATTTTTTGAAAATAATCGGTTTGAAGTATGAATTATTTAACGAATAGATTTAATTAAATCTCTAAATAAGAAAAAGAGAAAAACTATAATTCCAACTGTAATTTCACGTTTATATTTTTTAAGAAAATTTGCGAGCATAATTATAAGATTTTTTTAATTCCTTATGTAAAAATAAAAAATAGAGGATTACCTTATGAATAAAAAAGTCCTCACATTGCTGTGAAGGCTTTTCTTTAGTAGCCCCCTCTTGGGCTTCCCGATTTCACTTCGTTACATCGGGATAAACTTCTCGCCCTGCGAGGGAAATAAAAAAACCCGACACGAAAGTGTCGGGTTTCTTCTCACCCTCTTGGAGAAAGTTACAATTTTGATGCGATGATAGTTTATTTAACAATCAGAAATACAATATTTTAGATTAAATTTTTTTAATATCTTTGAAAAAAACACATAATGAAGAAAATTTTTATAACATTATTAGTAGTAATTTCATTAATGAAAATTCAAGCTCAAGAAAAATTAACTTGGCACACTAATATCGATGAAGCTATTGCTCTTTCTAAAGCTGAAAACAAACCATTGTTCTTGTTTTTTACTGGAAGTGATTGGAATGGGTGGAGTACTCGTTTACAAAATGAAGTTTTTAATACCCCTGAATTTATAGCTTGGGCTAGAGGAAAAGTGATTTTAGTAGAATTAGATTTTCCGAGAAGAACCGCACAAAGTGATGATTTGAAGATTCAAAATAATAAATTACAACAGTTTTTCCAAGTTATAGGTTATCCAACAGTTTGGTTTGCAAAACCAGGAGTAATTATTGATGGTAAAACTAATTTTGAACGACTAGGGGAAACAAAATATGTTGCTGGCGGACCATTAGTTTGGCTAGAGAAAGCAAACCAAATTGTAGCTAAATATCAAGTTGATGGTGTTGGACTGTCTTTTGAAAGCGAAGTTATAGATTATGGAACTATTTCTCATAATGCAGATGGAAATAGAGAATTCGTTTTTGTAAATAATGGTAATAAACCATTATTAATTGAAAAAACACAAGGTTCTTGTAGTTGCATCATAACAAAAAACCCTGAAGGTGAAATTGCTCCCGGAGCTAAAGGCAAAATAAAAATACATTATGCAACTGATAGAGTTGGAAACTTTACAAAAACAATTACTGTATGGTCTAATGCTACAAATCAAACGACTAAAGTTTTGACAATTAAAGGGAATGTTTTACCTGCCGAATCCGAAAAAAGTGAAGTTGCTTCAAAAAATATTACACAAAAACAAATTATAAAAACTGAAACTTCAAAAGAAAAACAAAATAGTCCCATTAGTAGTTCTCAAAGTGATTTTGGAATCAATGAAATAACTTTTTCTTACACAGGAAATCCCGCAAATAAGAAATTTTCAGATGGATATATTGAAAAACAAAAAATTCTAAGCACAATCGGTTATGCTTGTAATAAATTTATTATTGATGTTGATACTACTAATCAAATGTCATATAAAAAAGAACTTAAAAGATTAAGTGTTCTTGTAGATAAAAAATTAATGATACCTAAATTAAATATTATAAAAATATTTTTTTCAAATGTAAAAGAAGCATCCATTGAATATAAAACTTCTGCGGATATTTATAAAACTCTTGCAGAACTATATTATCTTAAGCCTTCCAAAAACTCTTGGGGAAATCCATTTACCACCCTTCCAATTAAAATTCAAAAGTATGAAACCGACGAGGAAATAGAAACCGGCAAGAGAGAAAGTGCAAGGATTCAGCAAGAATATGAATCAAAAACCAAACCTGAAGGCAGTATAAGAAAATATTGTGTTTACACTTATAAAGGTAAGTATGAAATTTCATTATTGGATAATAAAACTTTTATTGGATATTATAAATTATATGACAATCAAAATAACTTAATTAAAACCGTTCAAGGAAGATGGACATTAAGAGATGAAGGAGTTTACGGGTCGGCTTATAGATTGACTTTTGATTTTACTGGTGCCAATTCAAATCTTCCTTCAATGAAATTTACATGTCAATATGATGGCTCAGGACAATTACAAGCATTAATTGATAATCAAGATAGAACTTGGGACTTATGTAGATAACTTATTTAATTATATAAAATCACATCTTGAAGAAAAAAAGTTGCAACACCTAAATTCACAACTCCAATAGAACTTCTCCTCAATGCCAGTAAGGTTTTGCAAAATGGTAAAAATAAAAAAGAGGTCATTTTTGACCTCTTTCTTCAATTAGCTCCCCTTCTTGGGCTTCCCGATTTCACTTCGTTACACCGGGATAAACTTCTCGCCCTGCGAGGGAAATAAAAAAAACCCGACACATTCGTATCGGATTTCTGCTCCCCCTCTTGGGCTAGAACCAAGGACCCTCTGATTAACAGAAGGCTTTATTTCTTTTTCAAAATTTAGCATTTTGCACCATAACTTGATATTTATCAGCTATTTAAAAATCCAAACACATGTCATCCCTTAGCATTATTTTTCTTTTTTTATCCTATGTTTTCAAGATATTATTTGACCCTAATTCAACCCAAAATTTTACATTGTTTAGAAAGTCATTTTTGCAATTCATTTTTATACTCAGTTATTAAAGGATTATAAGTTTCTTCTAGTACAATAAATTCTTTGAAATCACTAAGTTCAATTTTAATCCCTAATTCTTTTGACACGACAATTTTGTCTCCTTCTATTTTTTCCTCTTCCCATTCAAAATATTTACAATAAAAATGTTCTGCATATTGATAGACGTTTCATAATCTATCAGCCATTCAATTATCTCTTCATTATTTTTTTGTCTAAGAGTTTGTATCTGTTATTAGCTTCAATTATGGTTTTCTCATGTTCTAAAAAGCTAACTAGATTTTTAAATTTATTAAAAGCCCATATCAACTCTTGCATACAAAAATCATTGTATGGTTGTTTAGCTATGACTTTATAGTATCTTTTATACCATGCTACATATTCGTCTTTTTTAGGAATGTAATTAGATGATTGTGTAATTTCATCAAAGATTCTTAAATGTAAATTTGTAAATACCGTCATTATTTTATATGGGCATAAATATCAGTAAGACAATTTAAGAATCAAAACTTGTAACCTAAAGATACATTAAAATTGTTTGGTTCATAAACTACAATACCATCTCCTTGAAAATAACTTCTAGTTAAATTTCTATTATATCTACATTCAGTGAAAAAGTATTGCGAAAAATGGTATTGAAAACCTGCATTTATATCAAACATAATACTTTGGCTTTCTAGTCCTGCAGACATACCAATCCCATAAACTAATGCTATTCTTTTATCTAAGGTGTTTTTAAACAATAGATTTGTTTGTAGAATATTATCTTTTTTTACGTATATATATTTTCCATTTGGCAAATAAGGTGCTTCAATTTCTTGATTATATTGTGCTTGAAAAAATTGAAGCTCGGTTAGGATGCTAAAATTTTTAATACCCCATTTATCACTTCTACCCTGCATGAATAATCCCGCAACTGGAGATGATTTTAAACTATTAATATTGTAACCTATTTTAACACCAAATTTTATAGGTCTTTCATAAGTCATTTCTTTTTCTTTTTTCTTGATTAGTTTTATGTATTGATCAGCATCAGTGTATCCATTGTTTTTTGCAGTTTTTAAATGTCTCAATGAATTATCATAATCTCCAATTGAATAGTAGCTTCCGCCTAAGATGAAATCTATCATTGGATTAGTTAAAAGGGTTTCTTCTGCCTGGTTACAAAAATTAATTGCGCCATAATAATCTTTTTTATTAAATGCGTCAAGCCCTTTCAACAATAGTTCTTTGAAGATTCTATCTCTATTTTCAATTGAACCATATTTATTTTCGAATTCTTTGTCTTTTTTATCAATCACTTTAATCATTAATTCATAAGGTAATTTAAACATTGCACCTTCAATATAAGTAGCTTCAGCACCTTTGTATCCTGAAGAAATATTATTTTCAACACCTCTTTGTTTATCAAGACCCATTTGAAATCCTTTGTTATACCCATCCTTGTAACTGAAACCACCAGCTGGGGTTGCTGGTATCAAAGGTGTAATACAACTAGGTCTATCATAACAATATCCCGCTTTGTATCCTGCTTCAAATCCTAAATGATAATCTGTTTGTGCAAAACAGTTATTTATAAACAATAAAACTAGGATGTAAAATAAATTTTTCATAATATTTTAGTTAGAGGATTATTTTTGCTTTTTTAAAACAACAAAAATAAAAAGCTATTAACATTATTTGTTGTTTTTTATGAAAAATTGAAAATTATTCAAACTTAAGATGTAATTGAACAACCTTGCGCATTCAATAACTTTAATTGATGATAAGCTCTTTGTTGAAATATGTATTTGAATTGGCGAACAAGGTAAAAGTTGTAATGATTGATTTTCGACCCTAATTCGACCCACTAAAACAAAAAAGCCCTCACATTGCTGTGAAGGCTTTCTGTTGCTTGCTCCCCCTCTTGGGCTCGAACCAAGGACCCTCTGATTAACAGTCAGATGCTCTAACCAACTGAGCTAAGGAGGAAGATGTTTTATCTTTTAAGCGGTTGCAAAGATAACACGGAATTTTATTAATCCAAACATTTTTAGAAAAAAATGAAAAAAAAATTACTTGCCAAATACCGCTTTGTAAATGTCATTTCCGTTAGCAAATAAAAGTAATGCAATCAGAATTATGAATCCAACCATTTGCGCTTTTTCCAAGAATTTATCACTGGGTTTGCGCCCCGAAATCATTTCATATAATAAAAAGATCACATGACCGCCATCTAAGGCTGGAATAGGCAATAAATTCATGACACCCAACATAATGGATAAAAATGCAGTGATTCCCCAAAAGGCTTGCCAGCTCCAACTTGATGGGAATACTTTAAAAATAGCACCAAATCCACCAACGCCTTTGTATGCACCTGTACTTGGGTTAAAAATTGCTTTTAATTGTCGGCCGTAGCTAGTGAGTTGATTCAAGCCCATATCAATTCCAATGGGGATGGATTCAAAAAAACTAAATTCTTCGTGCTGTATTGGATACAATCCCATTTTTTCCATATCATTCGGGGGTAATAGACTTGCGTAGGCAACTCCCATTTTTCCCGCATTGTTAATTTGAATCTGTACGGGAGTAAGCTGGTTATCTCGTTTTACCACACCCGCTACTTTTTTACCTTTTGATTGCTGCAATAACGGAAGCAATTCGTCAACAAATTCAATTTTTTGACCGTTAAACTCTGTGATAATATCCTTTTCTTTAAAAATAGATTTATTAGGGGAATTGGGGGTAACTTCTGAAATTATAAACGGAATCCGTAGATTGACCAACATCCCTTTTTCTGTTTTCATCAATTGATCTATCAGATTTATAGGGAGGTGTACTGTTGTATTTTTTCCTTCACGGTTAACCACAATTTCTTTCGCAAGTAATAGGTGGTTAGCAATTTCGTTATAGCGTTTGATAGGCGTATTATCGATACTTACAATTTTATCACCATTTCGCAAACCGGCCTTTTCCAAAACAGGGTTGGTTATCCATAATCCTTTTGTAATCGCATCGTTTGCAATATATTCCTGACCGTAATAAAACGTCATTCCGATATAAATGATAAAGGCTAATATAAAATTAACAATAACGCCCCCTAACATAATAATTAATCGCTGCCAAGCGGGTTTGGATCGAAATTCCCATGGTTGAGGTTCGCCTTGCATCTGCTCGGTGTCCATCGACTCGTCGATCATCCCAGCAATTTTGACATACCCCCCCAATGGTAGCCAACCTATACCGTATTCGGTTTCGCCAATTTTCTTTTTAAGCAAAGCAAATTTTACATCAAAAAATAAATAAAATTTTTCAACACGGGTTTTAAATAGTTTGGCTGGTATAAAATGACCCAATTCGTGTAAGACGATAAGTATTGACAAACTCAGTAAAAACTGACCTAATTTAATTGCAAATTCCATGTATTCTTCTCCTAATTCAATGAAGCACAAAAGTAGGCTATTTCTAACCTAGTTTACGAGCGTATGACTAAATTTAGTTTTTAATTAATTTTTTATAAAACACCCCCTCAGAAGTCAAAATTTTAACGTGATAACTCCCAGAAGCTAAATGACGAATATCCATATCGGTATGAGTATATTCTCCTACCATTTGTCCTACCGAATTGTAAATGGTTACGGTCTCTAAATCCAATTGGTCGGGCATTTGCAAATGTACCTTTTGATTAGTTGGATTAGGATATAAGGCAATTGTTGCTGCAGTAGTAAAAAGCGCCTGGTCTAGTTGCGCCGTATTATTGCGCGAAATGATGTGCTTTTTAGGGTCAAATTGTACGCCAGTTACAGTAAAAGGTACCGGAATTATAAATTCTTCACCACTAAACGTATGGTTTAAAACAACATCATAGGTCTGTCCTCCTGACCCCGTTAGTCGAATGGGTACAGGCATTTCAAAAAAGGTAACACTTGGATGCGATTGGGTTTGGTTTAGGGTAATTTTTGCTTGACCCCCTCCCCAATTTTGCGCACTAACAGTATAAGTTGGATACCCTTGATTATAGACCCAATCATTAAAAAATTCGGTTAAATCTTCATTGGCTGCAGTTTCTAAATGCATTTTTAACTGTGCAGTAACCGCATAGTTATAAGCCAATGTAGGGTCGGCTAAATAATTCCGTAATGCTTGAAAAAATAACGCATCACCAAACTTAAAGCGCAACATATGCAAAACCATTGCACCTTTGTTGTAAGACAAACGGCTGCTAAAAATTCGACTAGCATTTAATGCCTCGGTATCGGTTAAATAAACTGCACCGGTTGTTTGCGAAGTAATATTGCTAATCATTGCGGTTTTATCAGCAATGAATGCAGTTTCACCATCAAATTGTTCAATTACCATTGAGGCCATGTAGGTTGCAAAACCTTCATTTAACCAAATATCTTTCCAGCTACCGCAGGTCACTTTATCGCCAAACCAATGATGTCCGAGCTCGTGTGCAATTAAACCACGACTGAAATTATTCATAAAGGAAATGGTAGTATGTTCCATGCCGCCGCCCCAACCAAATTGCGCATGACCATATTTTTCATTGGAAAATGGATAAGGTTCAAAAGTAGATTCAAAAAAATCCATAATGGCAACCGTCTCATCCATTTGCGCTTGTGTGGTAGCATTAAAATTTTCGGGATACACATAATTCACAATTGGAAACGTGTTGGGAGGCGTCCCTGCAGTTTGAGTATATACCGTATAATTGGTTACTGCAAAGCAAATGAGGTACGCTGGAATCGGATAATTATGTCGAAAATGGGTAGTTTTTAAAGCTCCATTAATGGTTTGTGACTGCTCCAATCCATTTGAAGCAGCTACATATTGTGAGGGAGCCGTAATATAAATATCAACCAAATTAATTTTATCATTCAAATCTTGTTTACAGGGCCACCAATCGCGCGCGCCAAAAGGTTCTGATAAGGTCCACATGACCGGAGTACCAGCATGAGTTCCCGTTCCAAACGAATCAAATCCACTAGGGGGGGGTGTCCCGTTGTATGTAATTTCTACTGAAGCGGTATTTCCAGTATTTACGGTAGAAGGTAAGGTAATCACTAATTCTTCTGATGCATTTTGAACAAAAGCTAGGTTTGCCCCATTCATTTTCACTGCAGTTACTGAAAGTTCGTTCATCAAATCAAACGTAACGGTATTCATGTTTTCTAATGCAGTAAACGTAGTAGTAACTTTACCACTAACCGTTGGCGAAGCTGGGTTGACCGTCAATTCAATTTTGTGATAGGTAACGTCATAATTGGAGGTATTTGCATTTACTACTACATTCATTGTTGCAGCAGCTGCTTTTCGCTCGGCATTAACCATTTCATTAAATTCATCTAAATTGGTTTGTCCCCAACCCAAAACACTTAACAGCAAAAGGAAAAAAGTAGATTTATTTTTCATGATTATGATCAAAAATTTTTGCGAATGTATGAAAATTTTCCCCATACTATTGATAATCAATTCCCAAAATAGCTTTAAAAAGCGTACTGTTTTGAAACAAACCAAATCCAAAATTGCCCCTCAATTCATAAACAATTATCAAAAGCATTTCCCTAACTTTGCCGTTTAGATTTAAACACCCATTTTCACATGTTACAGATTGCTGTTATTCGAGAAAACCCAGAGCGGGTAATTGCGGCGCTGAAGCGCAAGCACATGGATGCCAAAGGTATCGTCGAAGAGATTGTACAACTGGATGAAAAACGCCGCAGTTCGCAGGCATCCTTAGATAATGTTTTGGCCGAATCCAACAAATTATCTAAAGATATTGGGATGTTAATGAAAAATGGAGAAAAAGCTAAAGCAGAAATCCTCAAACAAAAAACAACGCAACTTCGCGAAGAAAGTAAAGTCTTAACAGAACAATTGGAAGGTTATGCCAATCAATTGAACGAAAAATTGTATATACTTCCCAATCTACCAGCAGATAATGTACCCAATGGAAAAACACCCGAAGAAAATTTGAATGTTTTCCAGGAAGGCGAAATCCCCGTATTGCACGAAGGGGCCTTACCCCATTGGGAGTTGGTGAAAAAATACGATATCATCGATTTTGAACTCGGTGTAAAAATTACTGGTGCCGGTTTCCCGGTTTACAAAGGAAAAGGAGCACGACTCCAACGCGCCTTAATTTCCTATTTTTTAGATAAAAATACTGAAGCGGGCTACCAAGAATACCAAGTGCCGCATTTAGTAAATGAAGCTTCTGGATTTGGAACCGGACAGTTGCCCGATAAAGAAGGTCAAATGTACCACGTTGGATTGGATGACTTGTATTTAATTCCCACCGCAGAAGTTCCTGTTACCAATTTATTTCGCGATGAACTATTGAACGAAAATGATTTGCCAATTTTATGTACGGGATATACACCTTGTTTCCGTCGAGAAGCAGGTTCCTACGGAGCGCATGTTCGTGGGTTGAACCGTTTGCACCAATTCGATAAAGTTGAAATTGTTCGCATCGAGCATCCCGACAAGTCCTATGCGGCTTTAGAGGGAATGGTTGAACACGTTCAGGGAATTATGCGCGAATTGAAGTTACCCTACCGAATTTTACGATTGTGTGGAGGTGATATGAGTTTTGCATCGGCATTAACGTACGACTTTGAAGTGTTTTCAACAGCTCAAGATCGTTG
>Ga0315905_10000192_pt1 | contig 66986 bp, 72 predicted proteins | sample LakEriMetagenome_5_FD_203522 | JGI IMG/M metagenome (GOLD analysis project Ga0315905, IMG submission 203522) | Freshwater fungal communities from buoy surface, Lake Erie, Ohio, United States - Buoy 4 MA121 | ecosystem: Environmental > Aquatic > Freshwater > Lake | place: USA: Lake Erie, Ohio...
CCGACAGCGGTTGCGATTTCATGTAACCGGTATGCGAGAGCGTGACCACCATATCCTGTGGCGTGATCAAATCTTCGGTGCCGAGATCGGTGGCATTGATTTCGATCTGCGAACGGCGCACATCCTTGTTGCCCTCGCCGTATTCATTGCGCGCAGCGATCAGCTCATCACTAATAATCGTGGTCACGCGATCGGGACGAGAAAGAATATCAAGCAGATCTGCAATCTGCGACATTACATCTTTGTACTCATTGACGATCTTATCCTGCTCAAGACCTGTCAGACGCTGCAGACGCATTTGCAGGATTTCCTGCGCCTGATCATCGGAGAGCTTGTAGAGTCCGTCGGACTGCAGCCCGTAATGGCGTGGTAGATTTTCAGGGCGAAAGGCATTGATACCACCCACATTTTCATCGCCGGTACGAGCCAGCATCTCGCGCACCAGCGACGAGTCCCAGGAACGCGCCATCAATTCGGATTTGGCAACCGGCGGTGTCGGCGCCGCTTTAATGATCGCAATGAACTCATCGATGTTGGCCAACGCCACAGCGAGACCTTCGAGCACATGACCACGCTCGCGCGCCTTGCGCAATTCGAACACGGTACGGCGGGTCACGACTTCGCGACGATGGGAAAGGAAGCACTCGAGCATCTGCTTGAGGTTGAGCAGCTTGGGCTGACCATCCACCAACGCCACCATGTTCATGCCAAAAGTGTCTTGCAGCTGGGTCTGCTTGTACAAATTATTCAGAACGACTTCCGGCAGTTCACCACGCTTGAGTTCGATCACGACGCGCATACCGGACTTGTCGGACTCATCACGGATGTCGGAAATGCCATCAAGCTTCTTGTCGCGCACGATCTCGGCGATGCGCTCTAGCAGGGATTTTTTATTCACCTGATAGGGCAACTCATCAACGATGATGGCATGACGGCCGTCACGAATTTCTTCGAAATGCGTACGCGCGCGCATGACCACACGACCACGACCCGTGCGATATCCATCACGCACACCGGACACACCGTAAATGATGCCCGCAGTCGGGAAGTCAGGGGCAGGAATGATCTCGATGAGCTCATCGATCGTGCATGTCGGTGTACTTAGCACATGCAACGCACCATTAATGACTTCGGTAATGTTGTGTGGCGGAATATTGGTCGCCATACCCACAGCGATACCCGAAGAGCCATTAATCAGCAAATTCGGAATGCGCGTGGGCAGAACCGAGGGCTCTTTTTCCTTGCCGTCATAGTTGGGTACGAAGTCGACGGTTTCTTTGTCGATATCTGCCAGCAATTCGCTGGCGATCTTGTCGAGTCGGCACTCGGTGTAACGCATGGCAGCCGCATTGTCGCCATCGATGGAACCAAAGTTGCCCTGACCATCGACCAGGGTGTAGCGCAAAGAAAAATCCTGCGCCATCCGCACCAAGGTATCGTAAATCGCCTGGTCACCATGAGGGTGATATTTACCCATGACTTCGCCGACCACACGCGCACATTTCACATACGGTCGGTTCCACACATTGCTGGTCTCGTGCATGGCGAACAGGACACGCCGGTGCACAGGCTTGAGACCATCACGCACATCAGGCAATGCTCGGCCCACGATCACGCTCATTGCATAATCGAGATAGCTTTTGCGCATCTCTTCTTCGAGCGAAATCGGGATGGTTTCTTTTGCGAATTGATCCATTGGCAGACTAAAAATTGACGCGGTTTCTTGCGGTGGCCCCGGGCGTGATCGACAGCGCCTTGTCCAGACTTGTAAACCCGAAATTTTACCATGCCGCACCTGTCTGACAGGCTTACTTCTACCCTCGCCTGCAAACCGGATTACTCGGGTTTTTGAGCTATTACAGTTGACTTTTTGATTTTTTTAAAAGCGATTTTTCGCTGCAATGCGACACTGAAATCACGCCCCGCACCAGCATTCAGGCGAGCGCCGCAGGGCAAATGACAACCCGCGCTGAAAGGCGACTATAGAAGGAGCACAAGCATGCGCGTACGATCAAATTTGATAATGGCGATTTTGGCGAGCTCAAGCGTGCCAGCCTTGAGCGCCGGGCCTCCGATCGCTGCACCCGGCTATGTGCAAGACTCTAGCGGCAAGGTTGTGATGAGTGGCAGCGGCGAGTGCTGGCATACCAGCGACTGGACAGCGGCGAAGGCTGTGGTCGTTGGCTGCGATGGCTTACTTGCCAAAGCGATTCCCATACCCCCACCCCCGCCCACTGCTCAGACCCAGCCACCCGCACCGCCAGTTGCCGAGGGACCACCGCTGGTCTTGTTACCGCCGGCAGTCGTTGCCGCAAGTCGTCCCGTGGTGGAAAAAATAACCCTCGACACCGATACCTATTTTGATTTTGACAAGGCAGAGCTGAAGCCGGATGGAGAGCGCAAACTGGATGTGATCGCATCTCGTCTCAGGGAATTGAAGCTGGAGGTCATGGTCGCTGTGGGGCACGCAGACGCGATCGGTACCGCGGAATACAACGAAAACCTCTCCCGACGGAGAGCGGAGTCCGTCAAGATGTTCTTCGAAAGCAGGGGCTTCCCGGCGGACCGCATTCACATCGATGGCAAAGGCGAGAGCCAACCGGTCGCAAGCAACGCCACCCGCGATGGTCGCGCAAAAAACCGGCGCGTTGAAGTCGAAGTTGTAGGTGAGCAACCACAAGAGTGAGTCAATGAGTCGTTTTTTATAGAGGCCAGTTGAGGCACAAAGAGACGCTGAATCTCGGCCCACGCCAAGGTCCAGCGTCTTTGCCCGATTAGCGGACATTCCTGACTTTCCGCGCACACTCTGCGCGACATTCACGATCAGAACTACCCGACAAGGCGGGAACCTTCGCTTCCAATGATCGTAAAAATTTTCTCAAAAGTAATTTTTACCAGCTGAAACAGCGCCTGAACGCGAAACATCACGCGATTCAAATAGCACACTGCCTAGTCAGGTATTTTTCCAAGAAATCGGCTTAACAAGTTAAAATCGCGCCGTTGGCGACTTGTGCGCGGAAGCGATTTTCTAAAACCGACCTCGCCCGCGTCGTCCAAAGCATGATGGTCAATCCCCGGGAAAACATGATGAAACAAACTAATCGCAATATCCTCATTTGCTGCACCCTCTTGCTCACCAGCAGCCTCGCTTTTGCCGGCAAGGTCGCGCCTAAAGGCTACCTCGTCGATTCTGCCAATGACCCCGTCAAAAGCGGCTTTGGCCTCTGCTGGCACACTGGGACATGGACACCTGCTGACGCGACTGTAGAAGGTTGCGATGACATGCTGAAGCCTGCACCCGCACCGGTGCCCGCACCGAAAGCGAATGCAGCTGAACCAGCACCGGCACCGGCACCGGCGCCTGCACCAGCATCTCCTGCGCCGGCCGCGGCTTCCGCTGAGGAACCTGCACCTGCACCGGCGCCCGCACCGGCGCCTGCACCAGCATCTCCTGCGCCGGCCGCGGCTTCCGCTGAGGAACCTGTACCTGCACCTGCACCGGCGCCCGCACCGGCATCAGCATCCGCGCCCGTACCGGTAGTAGCAGCCGCCCCCACCTCTGAAAAAGTCACTTTCGAAGCAGACACCTTCTTCGACTTTGACAAATTCGCGCTCAAGCCGGCTGGCAAAGCCAAACTGGAAGACTTGGTATCCAAACTTATCGGCACAGACATCGAAGTCGTGGTCGCTACTGGCCACACTGATTCGGTCGGCTCCGATGCCTACAACCAGAAGCTGTCCATGCGCCGTGCCAATGCCGTCAAAGCCTTCTTAGTATCCAAAGGCATACCGGCCGATCGCATCTTCACCGAAGGCAAAGGTGAGTCCAAACCCGTTGCAAGCAACAAGACCTCCGATGGTCGTGCAAAAAATCGCCGCGTTGACGTTGAAGTCGTAGGCAATCGCAAAAAATAAGCAATACCCCGCCAGAATTGCCCCCGCCAGTGCGGGGGTTTTTTTTGCGCATTGGCCACGAAACTTCTGACTCCCCACTTTCCGCTATGATGCGGGAATGAATGCCGATCCTCTCGAATTACAAAAATTCAGTGAACTCGCTCACCGCTGGTGGGACCCCAACTCCGAGTTTCGCCCGCTGCATGAAATCAATCCGCTGCGACTGGAGTGGATCAATGCACTCGCACCCGTGGCAGGCAAGCGCGTCGTCGATATCGGATGTGGCGGCGGCATCCTGGCTGAAGCCATCGCCAAAAAAGGCGCGACGGTCACCGGTATTGATCTCTCAGAAAAAGCACTCAAAGTCGCTGAACTGCACAGTCTTGAGTCTGGCGTCTCAGTACGCTATGAATTGACCTCCGCAGAAGATCTCGTCGCGCGCGAAGCCGGGCAATATGACATCGTCACCTGCATGGAAATGCTCGAGCACGTGCCTGATCCTTCAGCGGTTGTGAAAGCCTGCGCCACATTGGTCAAACCCGGCGGTCAGGTATTTTTCTCGACACTCAATCGCAATCCAAAATCCTATCTATTTGCCATCATCGGCGCCGAGTATGTATTGCGGCTGCTGCCACGCGGCACGCACGATTACGCCAAATTCATCACGCCCGCGGAGTTGTCGCAGTACAGCCGCAATGCAGGACTGCAGGTAGAAGGTGTAAAGGGCATGACCTACAACCCCTTCACCAAGATTTATTCGCTCAATCAGGACACCGACGTGAACTACCTGATTGCCTGCAGCAAGCCCGCCTGAGCCAAATTTCAATGCACGTAAACTTGCCCGCGCCTAAAGCGCTGCTGTTTGATCTAGATGGCACGCTCGCTGATACCGCCCCCGATCTCGCAGCCGCCGTCAATAAAATGCGTATCGATCGAGGGCTGGAGCCAACTGCCTTTGACGTGCTGAGACCACTCGCCTCCGCAGGCGCTCGTGGGCTAATCGGTGCAGCCTTTGGCATCGCCCCAGGTGATGAGACCTATGACGCACTGCGCGGGGAATTTCTCGCCAACTATGCGGCCAGCATCGCCGACCACACGCGCCTGTTTGATGGCGTACCTGACCTGCTCGGCGGCATAGAGATGCGAGGATTGCGATGGGGCATAGTCACCAACAAGCCAGCGTTCTACACCGATGCACTGGTACCCCTGATACAACTGGGCCATGCGGGATGCATCGTCTCCGGCGACACCACGCCCCATGCCAAACCGCATCCCGAACCCCTGCTGGAAGCCGCGCGACGATTGCAACTGGCTCCGGAAGATTGTTGGTACGTCGGTGACGACTTGCGCGACATACAAGCCGGCAAAGCCGCCGGCATGCCCACCATCGCCGCCGCTTGGGGCTATTGCGGACACACCGAGCCACAAAGCTGGCAAGCCGATGTAACGGCAGCGCGACCTCTCGATCTGCTCACGCTACTGCGCACTTGAATTTGCTCGCAGTGACCCGAGCTATGGGATTACAATGACGGCACTGCATTGGGGGCGACCTGGTTTCGACAGGGGTTGCAAAGCAGCGCAGGGCATACCGAGGGCTGGTCACCTCGTAAATCCAACCGGAAATGCTTAAATGCAAACGATGAAAACTACGCTCCAGCTCGTCTGGCTGCGTAATCCTCTAAAAACTTAATAACTTTTTAGCTCTACACCGTCTTGTCGCTGGGGCGGGCTGGCAACAGCAGTAGAGTCATTCACAGCGAATCGCATTGCGTCGGGTTACTTGGCGCAGTGTTAAACAAAGGTGACTCGTCTTGCTGCAGCGTGTGTGTCCGCGTCAGCAAGGTTAAATCCAAATGACAACACTAAGTATGTAGAACTGTCTGTAGAGTACTTCTGGACGCGGGTTCGATTCCCGCCGCCTCCACCACCTCAAAAAGATGCCGCCTGCAAAGGCGGTATTTTTTTGAGGTGATCGCAAGTGGTGAGAACCGAACCCGCGGGACGCGGGGCGAACAGGGAATTCACGCCGCATGCGGCGTGCCTGTGAGCGGATTCGCGCTTGCAAGCGCGAAGACCGGGAGATTCCCGCCGCCTCCACCACCTTAAAAAGATGCCGCCTGCAAAGGCGGTATTTTTTAAGGTATTCGCGAGCAGAGCGAAACGAACAATCGGGAGGCGGGGCGCCGCTAGAAGCTCTCGCAAATTGACTTTCACCGAACTCATTGGCATATTATGCCAATAAATCTTTCGAGAGCTCAGTATGCCCACACGCAATGTTGTACTCACCGATCATCAAGCCTCGCTGGTCGAGCACCTGGTTGCCAGCGGCCGCTATCAAAATGCCAGTGAGGTTCTGCGAGAGGGTCTTCGCCTGGTCGAGCAACGCGAAGCTGAAGATGCCTATCGCCTTGAGGCACTTCGTTCCGCCGTACAGGTTGGCATCGAAGACATCGCGGCTGGAAAATTCAAGGCTTTTGAAAATAAAGAGTCGCTACGGTCCCACCTGAAATCCATCACTGACAAAGCGATTGCTACTAAATGAGCTTGGCCTGGCGTATTCGTCTCGCAGCTCAAGTCGAACAAGATTTACTAGATATCACGCTATGGACTGCTGAGAATTTCGGTACGCGACAAGCCGAACATTACGCCAAAACCATCGCACTGGCGATTGAGACTTTGCATGACGGACCAGAAATTTTAGGAGCGAAAGTGCGGGACGATATTGGTCCGGGGATTCGCACCATACATGTGGCGCGACAAGGCAGAAAAGGGCGTCATTTCGTGGCCTTTTCAGTATCTGAAGGAAACATCATCAATGTCCTTCGATTACTCCATGACAGCATGGATCTGGCCAAGCATCTGCCAGAGGACAACAATTAACCCGATTAGAGTTGATAAATTTAAACTGGCGTATAAATGTCGCCCGCAAGGGCGTTTCTTTAGTTGAGCTGCAAAATTGCAGCAATCCAAGATCAGCCATTCGTAGCGAATGACTGAAGCGTGCCAGAAACTGGCGCATCGCTCTATCTTGCTATATCATGAAACTTCAAGATATATCATGAAAGAGGTAAATATGACCACGCCTACCCGTGAGAAATTCTCATCCCAAGCCGCGCCTGACGTGCTCGCCGCCCTACGCCAGATCGCCGAAAACCAAGGTCGCCAGTTCCAGGCTGTGCTTGATGAAGCTTTGCGTGACTACATTGACCGGCAGCAAAAAGAGCGCCCTCGCCGACATGTGATGGCCTCTTTTGCATCCAGCCTGGAAGAGTTCGACAGTCTCTACCAGGAATTGGCGAAGTAACGCGTGGCACACGATTACCTGACAGTGGCCGACGTACTCGGCTTGCACGCGATTCTGATGCAACGCTACGGCGGTGCTCCAGGTGTGCGTGACCCGGGAGCGCTCGAGGTTGCATTATTTCGTCCACAAACGGGCTATTACGAAGACATCGTTATGGAAGCTGCTGCGCTGCTGGAGAGTCTCGCGATCAACCATCCTTTTGTGGATGGCAACAAGCGCATCGCCTTCGCTGCTGCCGATGTATTTTTACGCATCAATGGCTGGCGTTTACGGCGACCTCCGATGCAAATCCATGCCGAGATGATCGCGATGTTCGAAACGCGAACGTTTGACATTGCGCACTTGGAGCCATGGCTGCGAGGGTTCGCGGTCATAGCAGAATGATTCGTAAAATAAAAAATTACGGGTAAAGCGCGTTGCCAGCGTGTATTGATACGCACGAAAAATCTGATTGCTCTCGAAGAACGCGTTGGTCTGGAACGAAGCCGACTCATGCAGGCGCAAATAGATGTTTTATCTGGAGAGAGCGCTGCGGAGTCCTGTGGAAAATTGAGGCATCGACATCAGCTGGCTGAAAGCTCTTCAACTTTCCGAAAGAACTCAATGCAAGCGCGAAGACCGGGAGATTCCCGCCGCCCCCACCAAATTCACATTTTTTCGTAACTGGTCTCGGTAACCATGCTCAAAAGTTAAAATATTCTTTGCATGAGCCTCTTGATATGCCCAAAATTCTAGTATTTTGGGCATATGGCGCGTATGATCGGTATCAATGAATTATCTAACTACCCTTGAAACCCTAGATGCCCGGCGATTTGAAACGCCCGCCATCCTACGTTTGCTCGCCAGCAGCAGCCGCAAACTGGCTGAGTTGAAGGGCATCGCGGCATCGATTCCCAATCAAGTCATTCTGATCAATACACTGGGGCTACAGGAGGCCAAAGACAGCTCCGAGATCGAAAACATCGTCACTACGCACGATGAACTCTTCAAAGATGAAGTACTGCCGGAAGCGTTTGCCAACCCCGCGGCCAAGGAAGTGATGCGGTATCGCCAGGCCCTGAGGGTGGGATTTGAGCTGGTCCGTCAGTCAGGATTATTGACATCGAATCACATTATCCAGATTCAAGGCGAATTGGAACGCAACAATGCCGGCTTTCGAAAGTTGCCCGGTACAGCGCTCAAAGATGGCGAAGGTCGCACGGTTTATGCGCCCCCACAGGATCCAGAAGAAATCAAAGCCCTGATGAGAGACCTTGAGCGCTTTATTAACGAGTCTGATTTGTTTGATGCTGATCCATTGATCAAGATGGCACTGATTCACCATCAGTTCGAGTCGATTCATCCGTTCTATGACGGCAATGGTCGAACAGGGCGAATCATCAATGTGCTTTACTTGGTTAAGGAGGGGCTGCTTGACATCCCGGTGCTGTACCTTAGCCAGCATATTGTCCGTAACAAGCGTACTTATTACGATCTGCTGCAACGCGTGCGCATGGATGACGTCTGGGAGGATTGGGTGCTCTACATGCTGGAAGCGGTGGAGATAACAGCAGGCCGCACATTACTGACGGTGCAAGCGATCAAGACTGCCTTGATGGACTACAAGCATCGCATTCGGGATCAGCACAAATTTTATAGTCAGGATTTGATCAATAATTTGTTCGTTCACCCGTACACCAAAATTGAATTCTTGCAGCGAGATCTAAAGGTGTCGCGCATGACCGCAACACGCTATTTGGACGCACTGAGCGACACGGGATTTTTGGTCAAACAAAAGATCGGACGGGGAAATTATTACGTTAATGTCGCACTCAATCAAATATTATTAGACCAACACAACGTCAAACGACATTAAAGTAGCTTGAATAGCCCATGTTGACCTAGATCCGCTTACCAAGCTGGCATTACCCTGATAAATATTGGACATTTGTCCAAGCTAAAAGCCACGTACAAACATACAAATAACAAATTTTTCAAGGAAGACTGATTAAATAAACCCAGAAAATTTTGTGGCAAGCTCAATGGTACCGAGGCCTTGATTTTATTTGCCCGCACGTCGGATAGCTACCCTGGTGCGCCATAGTAAGTGGATTTATTTAGCGCCTCCTAAAATTGAATGCAATTTGTTAACACTTCAGACAAGATAAGTCATGCATGACCTAAGCAAACGAGTTTCGGCGCTAGAAGAACTTCTGAAACAAAAAAATCTTGTCGACGACAAGACTTTCCCTGACTATAAAAAGTTAGTCACCGAAGATTGGGTTCCCAATAACGGCGCCAGGCTGATTGCCAAAGCATGGCTGGATCCGGAATTCAAAGAATTCTTGCTCGCCGATGGAAAGTCAGCGGCAAGTTCATTGGGTTTCAGCATGCCTGAACACCATGGAAGTCTGGTGGTAAAAGAAAACACAGAGCAAATACACAACGTTATCTGCTGCACCTTATGCTCTTGCACGGCCTTTACTATTATTGGCATGGCACCTGGCTGGTACAAAGATCTGGAATATCGATCTCGCATAGTGCGTGAGGCTCGCACGGTTCTCGGCGATATGGGACTCAAGCTTGACGATAAAATCAAGATTCGTGTTTGGGATACAACTGCAGATACGCGCTATATGATCATGCCATTACGGCCTTCAAATACCGAAGAATGGAGTGAAGAAGAATTGGCACAGATAATCACCAAAGAATCTTTAATAGGTGTTTCCAGGCTTGAGGCGCCCTACGCAAAGCCTGACTCCAACAGTGTTTTATCGCGAGGTTAAGTATGGACGGATTTCATGATCTCGGTGGGCGCCAAGGCTTTGGCAAGGTAACACCTGAAGAAAAAAAAGAAGCTTTTCACGAAGCTTGGGAAGTAAGGATCTCTGCTATCTCAGGAAAACTGGTCTCTCGCCATGTTTACAACATGGACGAATATCGTTACGCAATTGAGCGCATGGATCCGCGCCACTATGTCGGTGCAAGCTACTTTGAGCGCATTCTCACAGCGGTGGCCACCTTGTGTATAGAAAAAGGCCTGATCAAGCATGAAGAACTGAATGCTGCTGCTGGCGAGTATTTTCCCATCTCACATGCGAAACAGCATGGCCGGCTAACGCCGGAAAATCTACCTGAGCTAAAGATTGGCGACAAGGTTGTTGTGAAGTCAGAGTTTGTGCCGGGCCATATCAGAATGCCTGCCTATATTCGGGGAAAGACAGGAACAATTGTTGGCATATCGCCTGAATATCCCTTCCCTGATGCTGCTGCTCACGGCTTACCTACCAAAAAACAGCGAACTTTTGATGTTTGTTTCCGCAGCACTGATCTATGGCCTGATGGTGCGGATGAGGCTGAAGTTCATGTCGGCGTATTTCACGCATATCTGGAAAAGTCATAGATTGGGATTGTCTACCTGACTGAGAAATTCCCACCGCATCCACCACTGGTTTAAAAACCAGGCAACATCGGTTGGTTTTTTTCGTCGTGTGGTATCGATTTCGTCGATCCACAATGCCCTCATCACTAGCTTGTGGCGTCTAAATCAACTTTGCCCGTGAGATCGGACATGCTCGACGCATATGCAGCGCCTGCGCGGCTTTTTCTTGTTCGATGTTGTGACGAATTTTGTCCATATCCAGCATTGAAATTTGCTGCATTAGATAACTAACTTTTTCCGGGTCATGAAAACCCTTCTCGACATAGAGAATGATGCGCTGCCGGAATATCACTAAAGCGCTCTCATCTTGCACACCAAACGTCAGAGCTAGTGCAGGCTCCTGCTTGACATTGCAATACGCCAGCACCGCCGAGGGAACGAGGCTGGTCAGAACTCGATCTTGCAAAATCTCAGTATCGCTCAACACAAAGCGCAGGATCAGCGTTTCGCTTGTATCGACAAGCGCTTCAAAATTGATCGAGCTGACTTCGAACGAACTCATGAATGCGGCGTTATTTAGTGAGTGCGCCGAGGGGATTACCACGCAACGGCACAGGCAACGACTCAAGGGTTTCTATCGCGTCCGCGATCTACTTCGATCGGTATAGCGCGCTTGGCTCGAGCTGACGATTGACAGATAGCAGCGGCCACGCCAACACACACAATCAAACCCAGAAAAATTACTGGCGACTCGAGCAATGAATGGGTGTGGTCGTGAGAAGCGCCGTGTGCAATTGCAAACCCAGATCCCAGAGAGCCGCACAGAGCGACCATAACTTTTTTATAACTCAACGCGATTCCCCTCAATAAAAAATATTTTGAAGCCCGCTACCAAATTGCTATGCCGGCGAGGACGCTGAATATCATTTAGACATTGGTCAAGAAAATTCCCGCCTTGTACTTTGAGCTCAGCATGACATGACCTACAAATTCGAATTTACTTCTGACGCCATGACAAGGCAAGCAGTTTTACCTTCTTGCTTTTTTGGTCAGCTGTCAGTAGCCAGCGCGCGCTAATCCGAGTTCCGCGGGCGCAGTTGAAGGCTCACGCGACGGGCGATCAGTCGTGTCTCGTCCCAGCCAAGGTGCTGATAGTAATCAAGCGCCGGTTGATTGTCCAAATCTGCCAGCAGCTGTGCACGCGTAGCGCCATGTTCGCTGGCCCACGCAAGGACAGCCTCTAGTACCTGACGGCCGATGCCGTGCCTGCGCCAAGCCTCATGCACCACCATGTCCTCAATCCATGCCGAGTGCGCACCTTCTGCCGTTGAAAACACCAATTGCGCTGAACACATGGCGATCGCTTCTCCTTGCGCCGAGCGAGCAACTATGATGCAGGCGTTCTGGCTGGCCAACACCCCAGCCAAACCGCGTCTCTGTCGCTCGGTGTCAGGCTTGAAATCCTGTTCAATACCAAACAGTGCAGCGAGTAAGCCAACCAATGCCGGAATGTCAGCGCTACCGGCATGCTCAATAACCACCTCACTCTCGCTCACTCGCGCCCCCTGCCATAGATGATGATTGCCAAAAACAGCGTCGGTGTCTCGCTCAGCACCTCGGGGCCGTGCGGTACGTCGCCGCGGAAGGTCAGCGTGTCGCCAGGGCCGATCTCATAGGTCTCATTGCCATGGCGATAGGTCATGCGTCCCTGCAGCATATAAATCAGCTCGGTACCCGGATGCTGAAAGGTAGGGAACACCTCGGAGGCATCGTCCAAGCTAATCAGGAAAGGCTCGAACAGCTTTTCCGGGCCTTGGTCGTAGGCCAACAAACGGTAAGTGTGGCCCGAACGGGTGCCGCGCCGCACCACCTCCATGCCCTCACCGGCGCGCACCAGCTGCGCATTACCCTCGATCATATCCACATCGCGAAACAGTGCTGACAGCGAAAGCCCGAGCGAGCGAGCCAATCTGTGCAGAGTATCCAGGCTGGTCGCGCACTGCCCGTTCTCGATCTTGGACAACATCCCGCGCGAGATGCCCGCCAGCTTTGATACCTCGGCAATCGTCAGGTCGTGGGCCAGCCGCTTCTCGCGTAGGGTGGCGCCAAGATAGCGCGCTATCGCCAAACCATCGCCACCAACCGCCTCCTCATTCGCGGCGGGCGGTGCCGGGGGTGCTGAACGCCGATTGACCATGATTCCCCGTTTTCTATGGTTGACCCACCCAAAAAAGTGAGCTATAAGAATAATTGTTTATTATGAAGAAACAAGGCGCTGCCGTCAAAGCAGCTTGCTACCAACCCAAAAGATACTTTCTTTATGCCCTGGCGACTGCTTCGATTTGGCCTCAGCCGCTCGCACCCTGAGCCGAGGATGTTCTCCACGCCCTCCGACCTTCAGTCGGAGTATGACGTGGTCATTATCGGCGCCGGCGGTCACGGTCTGGCCGCCGCTTATTACCTGGCGCGCGACCACGGCATCAAACGTGTCGCGGTGCTGGAAAAAGGCTATATCGGTGGCGGTAACACCGGCCGCAACACCACCATCATCCGCTCCAACTACCTGACGCCCGAGGGCGTGAAGTTCTACGATGCCTCGGTGCGATTGTGGCAGGACCTGGCGGAAGACTTCGATCTCAATCTGTTCTACTCGACCCGTGGCCACTTCACCTTAGCGCACACGGACTCGGCAGTCCGAACCATGCGCTGGCGCGCCGAGGTCAACAAACACTACGGCATTGAATCGGAGTTGGTCGGTCCGGATTTCGTCAAACGGTCCTGCCCATCGATTGACATTACCTGCGGTGGTCATGCGCCCATACTCGGCGCCCTGTATCACGCACCCGGCGCAATCGCGCGTCATGACGCAGTGGCTTGGGGTTATGGTCGCGGCGCCTGCCAGCGCGGCGTTGAAATTCACCAGCAAACCGCGGTCACCGGTATTGACGTGGTCGCTGGCAAAGTGGTCGGCGTCCAAACAACGCGCGGCACCATCAAAACCGGCAAGGTGCTGTGTGCGGTGGCCGGTTTTACGCCGCGTGTGACCGATATGGTGGGCATTCGCACCCCGCTCTACATTCACCCATTGCAAGCGATGGTAAGCGAACCAATGAAGCCATGGCTGGATCAGATTTTTGTCTCGGGCAGCTTGCATATTTATATCAGCCAGAGTGCGCGCGGCGAATTGGTGATGGGTGCTTCGCTCGACCCCTATGAGGTGCATTCAACGCGCTCGACACTCGACTTCACTGAGACCTTGTCGGCGCACATGCTCGACATGTTCCCCTTCCTGTCGCATGTGAAGGTGAATCGTCAGTGGTCAGGCATGGCCGACATGACGCCCGACTTCGCGCCCCTCATGGGCAAGACCGAGGTTGAAGGTTTTTATCTGGATGCGGGCTGGGGTACCTGGGGCTTCAAGGCCACCCCGGTGTGCGGCAAGACCATGGCATGGACGGTTGCCAACGATAAGCCGCACGAATTGATCACCGGATTTTCTTTGGATCGCTTCCGCAATTATTCGCTGACCGGCGAAAAAGGCGCAGCGAGCGTGGGGCACTGAGATGAAACTAATGCCCTGCCCGGTCAACGGTCCACGCGCGATCGCCGAGTTCATTTATTGGGGCGAGCTGCGCGTCAGCCCCGGCCAGAATACCTGCACTGATGATGAATGGGCTGATTACGTGTTCAATCGCAATGGCGCACCCGGCATAAAGCGCGAGTGGTGGTGCCACACCCCATCGAATACCTGGTTTATCGCCGAGCGGGATACTGCCGCCGACCGCGTGTTGCGAACCTGGTTACCGGGAGCCGAGCCATGAGCCGCCTGCCAGTCATGCCAGATGAGTGGATCAACCGCTCGCACACCATAAAAATCCGCTTCGAGGGTCGTGAGTACGTCGCCTTTGAGGGTGATGCTATCAGCAGCGCGCTATGGGCTGCGGGTACCCGCACACTCGGTCGCAGCTTCAAGTACCACCGGCCGCGCGGCATTCTGTCGATGGCGAATCATGATGTCAACGTGATGGTGCAGGACGGACAACGTCTGAATGTGCGCGGTGATGTGGTGCCGGTGCGCGGGGGTATGGATCTGTCTGCAGTCAACACTTGGGGTGGCGTTCAGAGTGATCGTGTGCGCTTCCTCGATAAGCTGTCGGCGTTTTTGCCAGTGGGCTTTTACTACAAAGCGTTTCACAACAAGCGCTGGTTCCCGCTGTGGGAGCGCATGTTCCGTCACATTACGGGTCTCGGTCGCCTGGACCTGAGCACGCCGCATATCAGAACCGCGAAACGCTACGACTTCTGCGATGTACTCGTCATTGGCGCCGGACCCTCTGGTCTCAGTGCGGCACTGGCTGCTGCTGGCGCCGGTGCTAGTGTGGTGCTGGTGGATGAGAATGCACACGCTGGTGGATCGGGCATGTATCAACTTGGCGCTGACACGACACGGCGTGATCAGACCCATACACTGCTACAGAGGGCGCGCCAGCATGCTCAGATTCGAATTCTTGAGTCGACCACCGCGGCGGGCTGGTATGCCGATCAGTGGATACCACTGATCGATGCCGACAAAATGGTAAAGCTGCGCGCCAAAGCAACCATCGTGGCCGGCGGTGCTTACGAGCAACCAACCATATTCCGCAATAATGATTTGCCGGGTGTGATGCTTGGCTCAGCAATGCAGCGTTTGATTTATCGCTACGCGGTACAGCCAGCGCGACGCGTAGTGATTACTGCAGCGAATGAAGATGGCTACCGGCTGGCGCTGGATCTGTTGGCCGCTGGTGTACAAGTCTTGGCGATTGCCGACTTGCGTGACAACATACCCGCCTCGGCTACGGTCAATGCAGTGCGCGAGCGTGGTGTTGAGTGTCTGCTGGGTAGTGGCGTGTATGAAGCACACGCGGATAGTCACGGTGAACTTGGCGCGGTCACGATATGCCGTGTGCGTAATGGCGTTGCAGATACCGCGACTGCGCGTCGTTTTGATTGCGATGGCGTGGCGATGAGTACCGGCTGGGCACCCGCCGCCAACTTGCTTTACCAGAGCGGCGCCAAGATGCGCTTCGACGAACGCACACAGCAATTCGTACCCGCCAATCTCCCCGAAGGCGTGTACGCCTGCGGACGCGTGAACGGCGTTTATGGCTTTGATGCACGAATGGCCGATGGCGCACGCGCAGGTACTTCAGCCGCCGCTTTCGCGCTGAATGTGCCACTAACCATACCAGCGGCACCGGCCGACGACAGCGTGCCAAGTTATTCATGGCCTGTGGTCGAGCATCCCCAAGCGAAAAACTTCGTCGACTTCGATGAGGATTTGCAGCTGAAGGATTTTGCGAATGCGGTACAGGAAGGTTACGACAATATCGAGCTGTTGAAGCGCTACTCGACCGTTGGCATGGGCCCGAGCCAGGGCAAGCATTCGAACATGACTGCGCTGCGTATTCTGGCGCGCCTGCTGAGCAAGTCACCTGAACAAGTTGGAACTACCACGGCGCGACCATTTTTCCATCCGGTGCCAATGTCGCATCTGGCGGGTCGCGGATTCCACCCACAAAGACACAGCCCGTTGCATGGTCGCCACGCAGGCTTGGGTGCCGTGTTCATGCCGGCTGGGGTTTGGGAGAGACCCGAGTATTACACGCAGCCGGGTAAATCACGCACCGACTGCATTCATGACGAAGTGCGTCGTGTGCGCAGCAAGGTCGCGCTGATCGATGTTGGCACGCTCGGAAAAATCGAGGTGCGTGGTCCGCAAGCAGCCGAGTTCCTGAACCGTGTATACACCGCGCGCATTGATCTGTTGAAGGTCGGTGGCACTCGCTACGCGATCATGTGCGATGAATCAGGCGTGGTGACTGATGAAGGCGTGATCGCGCATCTCGTACAAAATGTTTACTACTTCACCACCACCACTTCGGGTGCCGCCAATGTTTACCGCGAAATGTCGCGGCTGAATGCGGAGTGGGGTCTGCAATGCGGCATCATCAATCTCACCGGGTCCTATGCTTCAATCAACCTGGCCGGTCCGGATTCACGTGCGGTACTTGCCCCGCTGTGTGATGTTGATCTGTCGTCAGCGGCTTTCCCTTACCTCGCAGTACGCCAAGGAATCATCGCAGGTATCCCTGCGCGCATTATGCGAGTTGGCTTCGTCGGTGAGTGGGGCTATGAGATTCATGTGCCCGCCGAGTACGGTGCAACGCTGTGGGATGCACTGATGGAAGCCGGCAAGCCATATGGCATCGGTCCGTTCGGGGTTGAGGCACAGCGTTTGCTGCGACTGGAAAAAGGTCACTTGATCGTCAGTCAGGATACCGATGGTCTGACGCATCCGTTCGAGGTCTCTATGGAATGGGCGGTGAAGATGGACAAACCCTTCTTCATTGGTCAGCGCTCATTGAAAATCGTGCGTGAACTGCCGCTCAAACGCAAGCTGGCCGGCTTTCAACTGCCCGCAACGCATACCGGTGCAGTGCCGAGCGAGTGCCATCTGATTATTCAAAACGGCGAGATCGTTGGTCGAGTGACCAGCTGCTACTGGAGTCCGAATCTCGGTCATCACATTGGTCTGGCGTTCTTGCCACCGCAGATGTGCGATGTCGGCACGCGCTTTCAGATTCGCCTCAGCGACGGCAGCATGGTGAGTGCCGAGGTCTGCGCAACACCGTTCTTTGATCCCGAGAACCTGCGCCAAAAGGAGATCGCATGAGCACCCCGGCCCGCGTCAGCCCACTCGCCGATGTGCAGTCTGCACACGCCGCGCGCTGGACCGACATAGAACACATGCGTGTGGTCGCCGCGTTCTCCAATGAACAAGCGAATGCACTGAATGCTGTCGCGCTGGGCGACCTCAGCCATCGCCCGCGTGCTGGCGTCAAAGGCCCTGGTGCTGCTGCCGCACTGAACGCAGCAGGTATCAGCACACCAACTCAGCCAAACCGCTGGTGTCGTAGCGAAGGCGCATTCATCGCTCGCCTCGGCCTGACCGAATACCTGATCGAGGCGGATCAGTCGAACGATGTCGTCTCGCGCGTGTTGGCACTGCCGGATACGCCCAACGTCTATCCGGTGCCGCACTACGATGCCGCGCTGATCATCATGGGCCCGAAGGCCGTCGATCTGTTCCGCCAAACCTGCTCGGTCGATATGGCGACACTCGATCCGAATGATGGCGCTCTCGTGCTTACCTCGGTCGTAGGCGTTGGCGCCACCGTCGCTGCGCTGCAGACACCGACGGGTATTGCCTACCAAGTTTGGCTGGACGGCACCTACGCCAGCTATATGTGGGAGACGCTGTGCGAGATCGCGCATGACATGGGAGGTGGTCCGATTGGCAGCGAAAGCTTGTCACGGGCGCTAGGTTGAGGCGCGGATAACAAACCGGCCCAAGCTTGAGGGCCAGATGAAAGGGGGAAACCATGAAACCAGCAGAGGCGAAAAAATATCTAAAAGAACATGGCGTCAAATATATTTTGGCGCAGTTCGTCGATGTGCATGGCGCGGCCAAGGCGAAGTCGGTGCCGGTGGAGCACTATGACACCGTAATCACCGACGGTGCCGGGTTCGCCGGTTTCGCGTTAGCGGGTATGGGCATGAAACCTAACGCGGATGGCGACTTCATGGCGGTGGGTGACCCGACTACGCTGAGCGTGGTGCCCTGGCAACCTGGCTATGCACGCATGGCCTCTGATGGTCATGTGCATGGCGAACCCTGGCCTCATTGCTCGCGCGTTGTACTGAAGTCGCAGCTGGAGCGCATGGAAGCCAAGGGCTGGATTTTTTACACCGGGATGGAGCCAGAGTTTTCTTTGCTGAGAAAAGTCGAAGGTCGTCTGGTGCCGAGTGACGCCTCCGACACCTTAGCCAAGCCCTGCTACGACTACAAAGGCTTGTCGCGCTCACGCGCGTTTCTGGAGCGACTGGCAGAGTCGCTGCGCGCAGTGGGTATCGATGTGTATCAGATCGATCATGAAGATGCCAACGGTCAGTTCGAGATCAACTACACCTACACCGATGCACTGACGTCTTGCGATCATTACACCTTCTTCAAAATGGGCGCAGCCGAGATCGCGGCCGAGATGGGACTGATTTGCTCGTTCATGCCCAAGCCCTTCAGTAATCGTCCGGGTAATGGCTTGCACATGCACATGAGCATCGGCAACGGTAAGAAAAACCTGTTCGAAGATAAATCCGACAAGCGTGGGCTCGACCTCTCTACGCTCGCCTATCATTTTGCTGGCGGCTTACTGGCGCATGCCTCGGCACTGGCGGCAGTGTGCTGCCCGACGGTAAACAGCTACAAGCGTTTGGTCGTAGGTCGCTCACTGACGGGTGCTACTTGGGCGCCGGCCTACATCTGCTACGGTAACAACAACCGTTCCGGCATGATCCGTGGACCCGGTGGTCGTATTGAATTGCGTCTGCCAGATGGTTCTGCCAACCCGTATCTCGCCACCGCTGCAGTGATCGCTGCGGGTCTGGATGGTATCGAACGCAAACTGGATCCGGGTGAGCCGGTCGTCGATAGCCTGTATGAGATGAGCCCGGCGCAACTGCGCAAGCAAGGCATACGGCTGCTGCCACAAAACTTGAAAGAAGCACTCGATGCTCTCGAGAAGGACGAAGTTATCAAGGGCGCGCTCGGACCGCTGGCAAATGACTTCCTTGAGCTAAAACGCATGGAGTGGGTGGAGTACATGCGTCATGTCTCAGACTGGGAAGTGGATCAGTACCTTCAGTTCTTTTGAACTGAAACAAGGAGAAAACATCATGTGTGGAATCGTGGGACTGCTGGTGAAGAAGCCGGCACTCAGAGAGCAGCTCGGCAAGTTGATGGTGCCCATGCTGATCGGCATGACCGGTCGCGGCCCGGACTCTGCCGGGTTGGCCGTATTTGCCGATCCGCTGAAGGGCACGGCGCGCAAGCTCAGTTTGTATTCAGGTCTGACCGAGGCCGGCGCCGATTTCGATTGGCATGGCTTGACGCACGGATTAAAAGAGCATCTCGGTGTGCCATCGAAAATCGATATCAAGCACAACCACGCCGTGCTGACTTTCGAGGTATCGCCCGACATCGTCAAGAAGTGGCTGCACGAGAATTACCCACGGCTACATATTCTCTCGACAGGTCAGACCATTGATCTGTACAAAGATATCGGCACACCATCGATGGTATCGAACCGCTACGACTTCGCATCACTCACCGGTTCGCATTTAGTCGGCCATACCCGTATGGCGACCGAGTCAGCAGTGACACCGGATCGTGCGCACCCATTCACTGCGGGTGAAGATTTCTGCCTAGTGCATAACGGCTCCCTGTCAAACCCGTATGGTTTGCGTCGCAAACTGGAGTCGCACGGCATTCACTTCGATACCGACAACGACACCGAAGCGGCTTGTCGTTTTCTGGAGTGGCGCTTGCGGGAAGGCGATGATCTGGAGACTGCGCTACACGCCGGCTTCGAAGAACTGGATGGTTTCTTTACCTTCTTGATGGGTACGCCCGACAAGCTGGCGCTGATTCGCGATCCATTCGCTTGCAAGCCGGCAGTCGTCGCTGAGACCGATGACTATGTTGCTATCGCCAGTGAGTTCCGCTCGTTGGCTCATCTGCCTGATGTAAAAAACGCCAAAGTATTCGAGCCAGCGCCAGAGGAGATGTACGTATGGAACGTGTGAGCTTCGACCTCGCCAGTACACCACTGCGCGAAGTGAATCAATTTTTGCACAAGCAATTGCAGGCGGATGATCAACGTCATATCGAGGTGCTAAATCCAGATGGCGCGCACAGTATCGCGGTTGGGCTCGATGAACCCGTCACCGTTGAGATTCATGGTCATGCTGGCTACTACGCCGCCGGCATGAACAAAAAAGCGACTGTCATCGTACACGGCAGTGCAGGTACCGGCGTCGCTGAAAACATGATGAGCGGTCGTGTCCATGTTAAAGGCTTCGCCTCGAATGGCGCCGGCGCTACTGCGCACGGTGGTCTGCTGGTGATCGATGGTGACGCAGGTCTGCGCTGCGGTATATCGCTTAAAGGTGGCGACATCGTGGTCGGTGGCTCGGTCGGTAGCTTCTCCGGCTTCATGGCGCAAGCCGGTCGCATGGTGATTTGCGGTAATGCTGGCGATGCACTTGGCGACTCATTGTACGAAGCGGTGATCTATCTGCGCGGCGAAGCCAAGTCGCTCGGTGCGGATGCACGCTTTGAACCGATGACCGATGAGGACCGTGCCGTAGTGGCTGAGCTGCTGCGCGAAGCGGGCTTGCAACATGATCCAGCCTCGTTCAAGCGAGTTGCGTCTGCGCGCAGCCTCTATCACTGGAACGCTGACGCTAATCAGGAATATTAAGCCGCACGCCGGCAGGAAGACCTTCATGGATACGAAACCCGTTCAATTCAAACGTCGCTCAACTGAGGAATCGGCCAGCTTCGACCGCAACGTGATCGACTACATTCAAAATGCCGCGGCGCATGGCTTGTATGAAATCCGTGGTCTCGGTGCCAAGCGCCGCGTACCGCATTTTGATGACCTGCTTTTTTTAGCAGGTTCACTATCGCGCTACCCACTGGAAGGCTATCGCGAAAAATGCTCTACCAAAACCGTGCTCGGCACACGCTTTGCGAAGAAACCAATCGAGCTCGACATTCCAATCACCATCGCCGGCATGAGCTTTGGCGCATTGTCAGCGAATGTGAAAGAAGCCCTCGGTCGCGCTGCGACTGAGATGGGCACCAGCACCACCACCGGTGACGGTGGCATGACGCAAGAAGAGCGCGGCTCATCCAAAACACTGGTGTATCAGTGTCTGCCCTCACGCTACGGCTTTAACCCGGATGATTTACGCAAGGCAGATGCGATTGAAGTCGTGATCGGTCAAGGCGCAAAACCTGGCGGTGGCGGCATGCTGCTGGGACAAAAAGTAAATCCTCGCGTGGCGAGCATGCGCACTCTGCCGCAAGGCGTCGATCAACGTTCGGCGTGTCGTCACCCCGACTGGACCGGTCCTGATGATCTCGCGATCAAGATTCTTGAGCTACGCGAAATGACCGACTGGGAAAAGCCGGTGTATGTGAAAGTGGGTGCTACCCGCACCTTCCATGACGTGAAGCTGGCAGTGCATTCAGGCGCTGACGTGGTGGTGGTCGATGGTATGCAAGGCGGCACCGCCGCGACACAAACCTGCTTCATCGAGCACGTCGGCATCCCGACGCTGGCCGCGGTGCGGCAAGCGGTCGAGGCGCTGGAAGATCTGAATATGAAAGGCACGGTGCAACTGATTGTTTCAGGTGGCATTCGCACCGGCGCTGATGTTGCCAAAGCACTGGCAATGGGCGCTGACGCTGTCGCAATTGGCCAAGGCATGCTGTTTGCGCTCGGCTGCAACTCGGAAAGTTATGTGCGCGACGGGCAGCATCATTCTGCACTGGATGCCTATGACGCGATCGGCACCGCACCCGGTTATTGCCATCACTGCCATACCGGTAAATGCCCGGTGGGCGTGACCACACAAGACGCGGAGCTAGAGCGGCGACTGGAACCCGCCGTTGGCGCCAAGCGCGTTCGGAACTACCTGAAGACACTGAACATGGAGCTGACCACCATCGCGCGCGCCTGCGGCAAGCAAAACGTGCATCACCTCGAGCGTGAAGACCTGGTCGCACTGACCCTTGAGGCGGCCGCGATGGCGGGGATACCGCTGGCAGGAACCAACTGGGTGCCGGGTCGATAAATCGTTTCCCAACGCGAGTTGGCTGGTCTATTATTTTTTTATATAAATATTTATCGGACTAATCACAGTCCACGAAAGGAGGTTGGCAGCTTCAACGGCAAACGCCTCGTAGAGGGCTAGCCGCGTTCCATGCATGCCTGAAAAAACCTAAGAACCATCTGGAGGAGAAGCAGATGAATCAACACAATCAATCGTCACTCGACCCCGAGATGCAGCAGCGGGCCGAGGCCATGTACACCCGCGACCGGTGGAGCGCACTGCTCATACTCGCCGTGTTGTGGGCCAGTCTTATTTATACCTATATCGCGGTACCTCACGGGTTTCTCAGCTCACCGATTGGCGTGGTGCTGCTGATTGCCGGCGTATTGCTGCTGGTGTTCAACACCAGCTCGGTATTGGCGATGCTGACGCATTACCGAGAAGACCGTGATCACATCTACGGTCAAGACCTTCGCAACCTCGACCTGAACCGCCAACGCCTGCGCGAGCGCGAGCTCGCGCTGCGCCCGGCGCATGTCGACACCGATCCGGGAGCGCCATGATGAATAAGCCCTATGAACCGCCGGTACAAAGTGGTGTCGGCCAAATGTTTGACAGCTTGGTGGTACTAGTACTGGTGTACGCCAGTCTACTGGCTCCGCTGTTGTTCAAAGCGACTGCCGAACCACCCAAGGCCGGCGACAAAGCTGCGCCGACTTGGGAATCCCTGAATCAAACCCCGGCCATGGTCGAGCAGTGGGAGAAGCTGGGTGTGAAGGTTGAAGCTGCGGCACCGATGATCACTAATCGCTTTGATTACACGATCGAGCCAATCAGTCTGCTGCTGACCATTGCGGTGATCGTCGGGTACTTTATGTTCGTGCTGCGAGTCTCCGAAAAAGAGTATCGCGAGGTGATTCGCGAGCGCTTCGACGAATCTGAGGGAGGTTGAGATGAGTTTCTGGACAGCTTTGGAGTACGCGGCGTGGATTATCTCAATCGTGTTGTTCGCATGGATGCTAGCTGATGCACGCTTTACTAGCTCGCAATACGGCGAAGACTTCCTGACGAGTTCACGCGAAGGCGAAGAAGAATAAGGAGACGAAGATGACAGTGCAAAGCATCACGGCCTCGGCGCCGCAAAAAAATTCGCTACTGAAGGTACTCGGGCCTATCCATGTGTGGGCGCTTGGTGTCGGCATCGTGTTGGTGGGCGAGTACATGGGATGGAACTTCTCGGTCGGTAAAGGCGGCGCCTACGGCTCGCTGATTGCCTGCTGGATCATCGGCTTGCTCTACACCTGCGTCGCGATGATTGATTCGGAAGTTACCTCCACCGTGGCAGCGGCTGGCGGGCAGTACACACAGGCCAAGCACATTGTCGGGCCGCTGATGGCATTCAACGTCGGGCTTTATCTTGTGATGGCCTACACCATGCTGGAAGCATCCGACGCGATTGTGGTGGGTGATCTGATCAAGACCATAGCGCTGCAATATGGTGCCGAGGTGGATACCAAGCCTTTCGTGGTGCTCACCATTGCCGTACTGGCCTGGCTCAACTATCGCGGCGTGTTCATGACACTTACCGTGAATTTCGTGATCACCGCATTTGCTTTTGTCGCGATCATCGTGCTGTTCTTCGCGGTCGAGGGTGTTGGTACCGGTGGCTCGATTCTGCGTCATCGTGAGATGCTGACCGATCTACCCTATGGCTGGATCGGGGTGCTGGCGGCACTGCAATTCGGGATGTGGTACTACCTCGGTATTGAAGGTACCTGTCAGGCCGCCGAAGAAGTACGCTCACCCGGTCGCTCGATACCACTCGGCACCATGGGCGGCATGATCACACTGCTGATTGCCGCTACGCTCACCTGGTATATCTGCGCCGGACTGATGCCATGGGAGTATCTCGGACAAGCGATCACACCGCTGTACGACGCAGCTCGCCTGACCGGCATTCTCGAGCTGGAGGTCATTCTGTTCGTCGGCACCATCTTCGCAGCGGTAGCCTCAGCCAATGGCTGCATCAACGATGCGTCGCGGGCCTGGTTCTCAATGTCGCGTGATCGTTACATGCCGCAGTGGTTCGGCGCGGTGCATCCACGCTATCGCACACCCTATCGAGCTATCCTGTTCCTGATCCCGATTGCGGTGTCTTTTGCCTTTACCGGACTGCTCGATCAAGTGATCACCTTCTCGATCTTGTCCGGCCTGCTGGGCTATACCTTCATGTCGTTCAACGTAGTCCGCTTCCGTCGCATGTGGCCGCTGGGTACGATCAACCGTGGTTATGTCCATCCATTCCACCCCATCCCCTGCATTTTGCTTGGTTTGTTGTGCGCGGCGACGTATTTCGCGACCTACCTCGGCTATGGGGCTTCGCTGCTGTCGATCATGGCGTTCTACATCCTGATCTCGATTTGGTTCGTGGTGAGGCGCTATCAGTTCGTACGGCGTGGCGACCAGTTCACCATGCCGTGGCCGCGACCCAAAGGTTACTAAGGAGATCGGCTTGGGCGGAGAACTCACTGGCGGCAGCATCGCTGCCGGTGTACTTTTTCTGATCGCTTGCTTGCTGTGGCAGCGCCGCGCACAGCGTGGCTTTGCTGCGCGGCGGGCAGCGATTTTCGATGACTGTTCCGCATTGCTCGAGCAGCCCGATCAGATTGATCCTGGTAGCGACTATCCGCTACTTCAGGGCACGTACAGCAACGAGAAAGTGCTTCTGCAGCCGCTGCTGGACCACGTGGGCTACCGCAAAGTACCATCGCTTTGGCTGGTGCTCACCGTCGAATCGCCCATGGCGCTGAGCGGAAGTTTGGATGTGCTGTTCCGACCTGCGAATATCGAATTCTTTTCGCAGATAGATCAATTCGCGCAGCGCATTCACCTCGGTGATGAATGGCCTTTTCATCACATGGCGCGTGTCAGTCCAGCAGACTGGCAAGCACCACTTTCAGCGATACACACGTCGCTTGGCGATGCAATCGCCAGTCCTGATCTTAAAGAAATAGTGGTCACGCCCCGTGGCGTTCGATTGGTGGTACGTGTATGTGGCGTAGAGCGCGGTCACTATCTGGTGCTGCGCTCGATGCTCACTGAGGTCGAGCGGATTCCAAGTGAATGGCTGGCTTACTGGCTTGATACCTTGCTAAGGGTCGCCGCAGCGGTGCGGGCAGATGTCAAGGAGGCTGCATAAATGTTTTCGCGTCCCTTGCACCCGCTACTGGTACTGGTAGTCGCTATCCTGCTGCCAGGTATGGGTCAGGTGCTGAACGGGATGCTGGTCCGCGCCTGGATCATGATTTTTTTTACGCTGAGTCTGGGCGTTGTCACTTACCACCTCACCACGCCGGCGCACTCCTTCATAGGCAGACATGCCGGCGGTTTCTTTATCTACGCGATCATGGTGATGGATGCCTACTTGTGGGCGCGCTATCGCTACGCGCGCTGGCAGCAAGCCTGAGTCCCGCACACGACCCGACGGTCAATATACCGAACTATCTGTTTTGAAGGATGTATTGATTCATGAAAAACGCCGCAAAACCAATCGCCATTTTTCGTCACTCGACCGCCGATGGTCCAGCTTACTTCGCCACTTTTCTACAGCAACTTGGCTTAGCTTATCGAGAAATTCGCATTGACCTCGGAGAGCCTGTTCCGGAGCATGCGGATCAATTTGCAGGTATTGCGTTCATGGGCGGGCCCATGAGTGTCAATGATCCCTTGCCCTGGATCCCCGCCTCACTGGTACTCATTCGTGACGCGATTGCGCGAGACATCCCGCTCATTGGTCATTGCTTGGGGGGGCAACTCATCAGTAAAGCGCTCGGCGGTGAGATAACTCGCAACCCAAACGGCAAAGAGATCGGATGGCATCGCATCGAGGTCACTGATCCTACCCTCGGTCGGCAATGGCTGGGTACCGACGATGGATGGGTTGGCTTCCACTGGCACGGCGAGACCTTTACGCTACCACCCGGTGCCCAGTGGCTGGCACGTAGCGCGGCGTGTACAAATCAGGCCTACGTATTCGGGCCGCATATCGGCATGCAGTTTCATATCGAGATGGATGAAGCCACGATCTCGCACTGGTGCAAAGAAGGCGAACCCGAGGTCAGCGCGGCCAAGAGGAAGCAAGATCTTCATCCGCATGTCATGACAACGCAGCAAATTGCGATGGCAACGAACAATCATCTGCCCGCGATGCGGGTTGTCGCCGATCATCTGTATCGGCGCTGGGTGCACAATCTGCGCGATTAAAAAAATTCAAATAGCGCTTGATCACTTGCCAGCACAGTGGATGGGATTACTTCCGTTTTCTCGCTGGCGTCAGTCCGGTGAATTCAATACGCATCGCTACCCACGCAGCATGCATCGCCTGCCGCAGGCCGATGGCATCATCGGCGAGTAATCTCATCCATGCCCCGGCGCCGTTTGGCAGCGCTGATGCAGCAGCATACACACCTTCAATCGGTTCAATCGCCTGACGCAAAGCAGCTACTAGTGCAGGCGCCGGGTCGGAAGTGGTCAGTGCAAAGAAGCTTGCCTGCGCTTGGTAGCGTCCATTGATACCAGGTCGGCTGCTTAGTAATGTGTCACCATCAATTCGAAACCGATCTCGCACCAACAAACGCCCAGCGGCATCGCGCACAAGGGTTTCTGACAGATAGCTATCAAATACCTGACCACTCTGATCGGGGTCATGCAAAACAAGCGCCTCGCCCAACAACACACGTGCGCCGGGGTGCAATTGCACCACGACTTCGTTCTGCAAGTTCGAGCGCGGGAACATCACCAAGGGATCTGGCAAATACTCGAGCAAGGAATCTGGCTCAGCTTCGATCAACACCCGGTGTCTAGCCTCTCGGCCATCGTTCATGGTGTGCACGACGGTCGACGCTGCAGAAGTCAGATGGGCTTGCGTGCCAGCCTGCGCAACGAAGCGCAAGCCAAGATCGTCACCTTGAAAAATACCGCCCGAGCAGGATTGAAGATAGAGCGACGACATACCCGCCGGATCGCCAGCAAAACGCAGGGTTCTACCCAGATGAAAGGGATAGCCTACCAGCTGCCGCCCGACACCGGTATTACCATTCGGGTGCTGCACGAACTCAATGAAAGCCTGTGGCTTGAAAACGGATGCGATAGTCACAATGAAGTGTTAAGTGATGAGGCTAACGATCGAACAGCACATCGCTGGCGATACGCTCTACGATTTGATCCACACCATCGCCCTTGGCACAGTTAGTCTCGAGCACTGGTCGACCCGCACGTACCTCATGCGCCTCGCGAATCATGCGCGGCAAATCGACATTCACATGCGGCGCAAGGTCGACTTTATTAATGACCAGCAGGTCGCAAGTGAGGACGCCCAGACCACGCTTTCGCGGGATGTCATCACCGCCTGCCACATCAATCACAAAAATCCAATAGTCGACTAAATCAAAAGAGAAAGTCGATGCAAGATTGTCGCCACCGGACTCGATCAGGATGAGATCCAACCCGGGGTATTTGATGCTTAGTTCCTCTGCGGCTTGAATATTTAGCGTCGGATCTTCGCGGATCGCGGTATGGGGGCAGGCACCGGTTTCCACCGCCAGCACACGCTCGGGATCGATCAGTCCGCTGCGACGCACACGGTCGGCATCTTCCTTGGTGGTTAGATCATTCGTGATCACCGCCAGATTGGTACCGCGTGCACGGAAGCGCGGAATCAACTGCTCGAGCAATCGCGTCTTACCGGAACCCACGGGGCCACCAATGCCCACGCGAGCAGGACCGGGGTGAGCCTTGGCAGCTTTGGAAAGTGCAGCAGCAGGTGTCAAGTCATTCATGTTGTTTACACTGAAAGGGTTTAGCGGAACATGTAGCGCTGACAGAGGGGTACGACGCTGGCCGGTTCGCAAGTAATGACGCGGCCGTCGATCATGACATCAAAGGTCTGAGGATTCACTGTGATATTCGGGCAGGCATCGTTATGCAGCATGTGAGATTTATTTAGATTGCGGGTACCAAAAGCCGGCAGTAGCTGCTTGGTCAGACCAAGCTTGGCACCGGTATTAGCTTGTACCGCGAGTTGATTCACGAAGTTTACCGACAGCGCTTTTTTTGCTTCGCCGAATGCACCCCATTGCGGCCGCATGATGATCGGCTCGCAAGTCATCAGTGATGCAGCTGAATCACCCATCGCGCCCCAAGCGATGAAGCCGCCCTTCACAACCAGCTCTGGCTTAACGCCAAAAAAGCCGGGACGCCAGAGTACGATATCAGCGATCTTGCCGTCTTCAAGCGAGCCAACATACTGGTCAATACCAAAGGTCTTGGCGGCGTTGATGGTGTACTTCGCGATATAGCGCTTGATTCGCTCGTTATCACCGATACGTGATTTTTCTTCTGGCAGACGACCGCGCTGATCTTTCATTTTCGAGGCCAGCTGCCAGGTACGCGTGATCACCTCATTGATTCGCCCCATACCCTGACTATCCGAGCCGAGCATAGAGATTGCTCCCATATCATGTAACACATCTTCGGCAGCGATGGTCTGCGCACGAATCCTTGATTCGGCGAATGCAACATCTTCCGGCACCGCAGGATTAAGGTGATGACACACCATGATCATGTCGAGATGCTCATCAAAAGTATTGATGGTAAACGGATTAGTCGGATTGGTCGACGAGGGCAGGCAGTTTGATTGCCCCGCCACCGCGATGATGTCAGGCGCATGACCACCACCCGCACCCTCGGTGTGATACATGTGAATGGTGCGGCCCTTCATCGCGGCCAGCGTGTCTTCCAGAAAGCCGGATTCATTCAGTGTGTCGGTGTGCAACTGCACCTGAAAGTCATATTCATCGGCGACCGATAAACACGTATCGATCGTCGCCGGCATCGCACCCCAGTCTTCATGGATCTTGAGTCCGAGACAACCACCCCGCAGCTGTCCAATCAGTGACTGTGGCTTGGAAGAATTACCACGTCCCAGAAAACCGAAATTGATCGGCCAGCTCTCGGATGCTTGCAACATCTTGCCGACGTTCCACTCGCCACCGCAATCAATACCTACGGTAATTGGACCTAGCGAGCCACCAATGAGTGTCGTCAGGCCGCTGGAAATCGCATGCTCACACAACTGCGAGGAATCGAAGTGCACATGCACATCAATACCACCCGGCGTGGCAATCAAACCCTCGGCATCACGCACGGTAGTCGAAACACCGCAGATAAGTTTCGGATGCACACCATCCATCACTTCCGGATTGCCGGCCTTGCCGATCGCGACGATCTTGCCATCTTTGATGCCGATATCGCCTTTGACAATGCCGATGACAGGATCAATGATCGTGGCATTACAGATCAGCATATCAAGCGCACCATCGGCGCTGTCATACCCCGCTTTCAGTCCCATACCATCGCGCAGTGTTTTACCTCCGCCGTGCAGGCATTCGTCACCCGGTACCGCGTAATCATGCTCGATCTCTGCAAACAGTGAGGTATCGCCAAGACGAACTGCGTCGCCTTTGGTTGGGCCATACATGGCAGCATATTCGCGCCTCGTCATCTTTGCCATCAGCTTTGCTCCGCAGAATATCGCACCAGTTCAGCGCGACCTTGGGGTTATTGGATACCAGCGTTTTATATGCAGCGAGCTTATGCGCCCTTGAAGCCTTTTTTTCTTGCCGCCTCTACTGCGGCGGCCTTGCGGTCATCGCCGGTGGTGCCATCGGTGAGACTGTTCAAGCCATAAATCTCGCGGCTGCCGCCGAAGGTTGTCAGCGTGAATTCTTTCGCCTCACCGGGCTCAAAGCGAACTGCCGTGCCAGCCGGAATATCGAGTCGCATGCCGAACGCCGCTGCGCGATCGAATTCAAGCGCCTTATTAACTTCGAAGAAATGGAAATGGCTACCGATTTGTATCGGGCGGTCGCCGGTGTTGGTGGCGCGCAGCACGATAGTAGGTCTGCCGACATTGAGTTCAATATCACCTTCGAGTGTAATGATCTCGCCCGGCATCACACTGTCTATCTGGTGCTTCCCAGCGCGAACCGGTTCATGAACTGTCACCAGCTTGGTACCGTCGGGGAAAGTGGCTTCTACTTGCAGCACCGGCATCAAGGCTGGGACACCAGGCATGACATCGTCAGAATTGAGTATCGTGGACCCGAACGAGATTAACTCAGCGACCGAGCGACCCTCACGCGCGCCCTCGAGAATCTCGTCAGCGATAATCGCGGTGGCTTCCGGATAGCTCAGCTTTAAACCTTTATTGCGACGCTTGCGCGCAATTTCTGCCGAGGTATAAATCGTGAGTCGCTCAAGTTCGGTCGGCGTTAGCAACATGAAGCCTCCGTTGGAAAAAATTAGTTGGCAAACAAACGTGCATCATGAACTTCATGGCGCATTGCGGCGATTTCAGTCGCCGGGGTGTACGCGTGAAAATCAAAACCTTGTGCGCCCGTCATGGGAGCTGCGAAAGGCGCAGATAACAATTGAACGACTGTAGTGCGCACTCTCAGCAATACGCGCTGCGCATCCAGGTGACCGATCACGCCAAGGCGCAATGCAGCGCTGATCGAGCCGGTACACAGCAGGTGCGCAGAGATCGCACGTGCGTCATGTTCAGAAATACCCATCGCCCACCACACCAGACCCTGCGCTACCGGCAAATGACCAAAGGCTTTTTTTTCTGCGACCAGCAAGCGATAGGCTGAGGCTTGGGTAGTGCCTAATTTCTCGTGCACACTGAGCAGGGCACCACCAGCACGACGCGAGCCATCACGCAACTCGCTCGCCAGACTCATCGCCTCAACTTCAGCATCAATCTCGACTAATACCGCAAGATCACCTGCAGCGCGATGTGCCAAGACCATCGCCGGCGCTTCCATTGAGGCCCACCGATAGAGCAACTGACCCTCGACGAATGTCGCAAGTGTTTGGGCATCTTTCACTTCCCGGTCAGCGTACAAAGTTTCCAAACCTTGTGAGAATGAGATCGCACCACTCGGAAAAAAGCTATCCGCGTGCTGTAGCGCACTTAGCTGACTGACAATATCAGTGGCTGTGGACATGTCTCGCCCGACCATCCGATAAAAACGGTGCCAACCGCTCGAGATAGCTTGCTGCTTCGCCCTGCATTGCGATCTCGATGACATCGCCTGCAAATCGCACAGTCCAATGCATGTTGCCCGAGAAGTAGCCGACCTCGAGCGCTGCTGCAGTGTCACGCGGCTGTATACGCAACCAGTCGGGCTCTTGCGTGCGCACGACCACCGCGCGCTCCTCGGTCAGCAGCATCACTGCACCGTCGTAGAGTTGCGCCGAACGATCTAGCATTAGCGCACATTCGGTGCCGGCATCCGTTATGACACGCAAGCGACGACGCTGCGTATCCTCTTCAGAGAGCGTGATGTACTCGACCCGCCCATGGTGTTCCAGGTGGTGCAATTGATCGGCAATGATCGGATCGGTTACCGGTCCGACGACTTCTAATAGTTTAAGCATGAGGCGGTCGGCAGAATGAAAATCCTTGTGTAGAAAAGCAAGTTTCGCTAAGGTGAGTCTACCGAACAGGGGGCTTGCCGGCAAGAAAATCAGCAGTAAAAACGAAGGAGTTTTAGCTGGGCATACCTTCGCGCGTCACCCCCATTTATCAAGATGATAATCACTTGAATCTGAGCCAAACCATGCGACTACATCGCGATTCGACAGCCCTGCTGGTGGTAGATATTCAAAGCCGCTTGGCACCTGCCATGCACCAATCTGAGTCAGCAATCCAGGCGAACAGCGCCTTGATCCGAGCTGCCCGCCAACTGGATATTCCTGTCTTTGCCAGCGAGCATTGTGCGGAAAAAATCGGACCAACCGTCGCCGATTTGCGGGTGCTGCTGAAGGACGATGAAATCCTCCACAAGCGACATTTCTCGTGTGCCGATGATGCTGCCATCATGCAAACGCTCAAGCGCCTCGGCAAAAGCCAGATCGTGGTAACTGGCATGGAGGCACATGTCTGCGTGCTGCAAACAGTCTTGGGCTTGGCAGAGCATGGCTACAAACCATTTTTTGTTGCTGATGCGGTCGCCTCGCGGCACGTTCAGAATAAAGAACTCGCTGCGCATCGCTTGCGGCAGCAGGGCGTACCGGTCATCTCGACCGAGATGGCACTGTTTGAATGGATGGGTCATGCAGATCATCCTGCATTTCGAGACATTCTTGGTCTGATCAAAAGCCTTTGACCAGTAGCGCTTATGGGATTCAGGAGCGCAGTTTTTTGACGCTCAAGATTTCATTGGCATTGATAATTGAGCGTGCGATCTCTTCTGCGGTCACTCGCTTCTGCATCGCCTGCTCGCGAATCACATGGTAGGCCTCTTCCTTTGAAATCCCATGCTGTGTACAGAGAATCTCTTGTGCCTCGGCGATCTGCCTCGCGCCGCGCAACTTCGCTTCTAACTGAGCAATACGTTTCTGCTGCTTTTTCACTGTGCTGTGCCAGTCGCGCGCCAGCACGAGCACGGATAGTAGGCCAAACGAACGTACCGGTGACGCCACCGTGGCAATCGCGCCAAGTCGAAGCACCGCTTCGATCAAGGTCGGGTTCTCGTAAGCGATCACAGCAATCACAGGTGGTGCATCTTCCCGGTGGCACCATGCAAAATCTGCATCGAGCATATCGGGCGACAACGCAAGAAACACCACGTCGGCACCCTCCGGTAATTCGGGAAGCGGTGGCCAAAACGCCTGTACCTGACAACCGATGCGCTCTAATTGCCGGGTCAACCCCTGACCATCTTGATCACGCGGGTGAAACACACACACACGCAGGGAACGCAAGTCGCGCAGAATCTGTGGCGCCTCGCGTACGACGCGCATGGTAGACCGCGTCAATGTCTTTGGCTTTACCATTAATCCTGCAAAGTCTCGAGGGCCAGGGTCCAATCGCCCAATGAATGCGTAACCAGATACGGGTCAGGCACAACCGCATTCTTTGATGCGCGCACGATAGTGAATTCACCCTTTGAGTTGACCCGACCGATACGTGGATACAAGTGGGTGTGATGATTGGTCGGTTCAACACGCACTCGTCCCTGCGGCGCGAGAAATTCACTGCCCAGAATTTCCGGCATCAATACGGGCACGCTATCAGTACCCGCGCTACGCATCGCATTAGCAAACAGATGAACCTGAAAATAGGCGGCCTCCCAGCATGCATTGGGTCGAATCTCATCACCGAATCGCTCGCGGAAACGCTGAAGTACGCGATGATTTTCGGCAGAATCAATCGAAGTGAAATACGGCGCTGCGGTAAAGTGCCCCGCCGCAGCCGCAGCGCCCATTTGTGCGACCTCAACCTCAGAAGTTGTAAGACTCGCAATGGGCATTGATTTCGGATCCAGACCCGCCTCTGCGTGAGCACGGTAGAGATGCTGGGTCGCATCACCAACCACGGTAGAAAAGATGAAATCTGGCTGCAGTGCCTTGATCTCGGCGGCAATACTTTCGAACTCCTTCGGCCCCGCATTCAATGACACATAACGCTGCGCTACGATGCTGCCGCCAGGACGCTGATGCACCAAGTCCGACATGATGCGATTCGACTCGTAGGGATAAATATAATCTGATCCCACCAAGTAAACCTGACCACCAAACATGGACATCATGAAATCAGCAAGCTGCACACTATTTTGATTTGGTGCGGCGCCTGTGTAGATGATGTTATTCGAAAACTCGAAGCCCTCGTAGAGAGTCGCGTAAAACAGAATTCGATTGTATTTCTCAACAATTGGCGTCACCGCCTTACGCGTGCTCGACATGTAGCAGCCGAAAATCACATTGACGTTATCAATGGCCACCAGGCGCTCGGCCAAATTGCGAAACTGGTAGGGATCTGAAGCCGCGTCATACTCAATGGCGACAATCTCGCGCCCATCGATGCCACCGTGATTATTGATCTCTTCGATAGCAAGCAGCGTCCCCAGTCGCTGGGAAGACTCGATAGCCGAGGTCACGCCAGTCTGCGAGTACAAGACACCCACTTTGACCGGATCTTTATTCGCCATGTTTATTATTCCAACACATCAGCAGTACCATGCCTAATTTTAAACAACGGTTTATCAGCGTGCAGCAATCTGAGCCAGTGTTCGCGTCAACTGGACTGGCAAAGAACGTGCATTATCAACAATAGTATAGTTACGGGCACCGAAAATCTTTTTCATATATGAGTCGGCGGCCTTATCCAAGGTCAGTCCAAAAACCGTAACGCCTTTCATGCCTAAATAATGTACCGCATGACGGGCATCTTCGACCAGATAATCCCTATCAACGACATCAATATCTGATGGCTCACCATCCGTCACTAGCAACAATATTCGTTTTTCCGCCCGCTGCTGATGTAAACGAAACCCGGCATGCCTCAATGCGGCACCCATCCGCGTTGATAGCGAGCCCTGCTGCCGCATCAGCACTCTACGTTGAGAGTCACCATACGGCTCGTCGAACTCTTTCAGCCGCAGATAATGAATCTTTTCACGACCATCCGAATGAAAGCCATCAATCGCGAGCCGATCATAATCAGTGTCAATGGATTGTGACAAAAGATCTGCCGCCTGTTTCTCAACATCCAATATCGAGGTAAAGCCCTTGACCCGATCATTGGTCGACTCGGAAAGATCGACCAACAACAAAATCGCAGCATGTCGACGCCGCTTGCCAGGACGCTGAAAGATCCTTGGATCCGGGGTGATGCGCGCGCGCCAACTAATCCGGCTTTCGACGGCCGCATTCAAATCTAACGATTCACCTTCGTGCTGGCGGCGTAGCCGTACCGCCCGGTCGAGGGTACGCGAACGTGTATCGAGCGATACGCCGCGCACCAGGCTGCGTTGGCGACCATTGGAAACAATCTCGGTAGTGTCGCGCGCCAGACGATCATGCACGGTGGTCCACGCGTGGCGCAGCTGATTTTCACGATAATCCCACTCCAGATAAGTAAAGCGCTGACCCGGTGGCTGCTCAATCGGTGAGACATGCATCGCTGTCTCGGCTTTTTGATCAGTCGCTTCTATCTGTACCGAGGAACGCGAGAGACTTTCTTCGGGTGGCGTATCGGGCGGTGCGTCTTGCTCGAATTCCCAAAGGAAGCTGTTGTCATCGCGATAGGCCGGTTGCACCGCATAGAGGTCTTGCACGAAGCGCACCCGCATCTGACCGAGGTCATTGCCAAGTATTTTTCCGACCTCAGCGAAACGCTCTGGATCGTCCAGTCCCAGTACCGCTTCTTCCTCAAATAATTCGCGCCCCTTATTTACCCAGTGGTTCTGGTCTTGATAATCAGGATCATGCAGGGCGCGCGACAAGCGAGCAGCGAGTGAAAAAAAAGTGAGCTCATTATCCTCACCATGGGTGGTATGGAAGCAGCCCCATAATGACCATAGTCCTGGGAAGCGTTGAATTGCCAAACGCTCGACACGGGCATCTTCGATCAAGGACAGCACCGCGATCAGTAAAGGTTTTTTCTTGCCTGCAGGCTGGTGACGTGGTGAGTACTGCAGGTGCGCCAATGCATGGGCCACTGCGGCACGATAAATATTTCCCCGGGTTGCGCCATCCCAAGCGAGATAGTGATCGGGTAGTAACAAAGTACCTTGGCTAATCACCGGGCGCAGAGGCAGTGCATTCAAGCTGCGCTGACGGCGCGCTGCGAGCGATAAATCGGCCTGACCAAATCCGGTCGTGAAATACTGCAGCGAATGACGTGCGCGCTCGAAAGACGTACCTTTGGCTTCTGCCACCATCGCCTGCGCTGCAGCGGCATCTTCCAGACGAAAATAAGCGGAGAGTTGCCCCGGATGGTTTTCGTAGAGACGCATTCCAGTCAGTATCCAGCGCCGCAAGCCAGCGACATCCAAGGAATCCAGCAGAAAACCAAGATGAGAGCCGAGGGCTGGCTCCAGACCGGGTGCCGCCTGCGAAGCATCCCTCAGCAGCGCTGTCAGCTCTTCTTCTGTGGCGGGGTTACGCAATCGCGGTGGCAATGCAGACAGCGCATCCGATAACGCAGGATGCAGCGTATTTGCGGCGACGCGCTCAGATACCGAAGTAAGCATCGATAAACCCATCGAGTGCCGAGAGCATATCGGTATCGTCGGTGATCGGCCGCGCCATGGCGAGTCGGCATGCCTCTCGCGCAGAAATACCGGCATGGATAAGTGCGCCAGCGTGAATCAGCATACGGGTTGAAATCCCTTCTTCCAACCCACGGCCACGCAAGGCGCGCGAGCGATGCGCAATGCCAACCAGTTTGTTGGCGATCTCTATGACCACACCACTCTCATGGGCGACGATATCGGTTTCAATTTTTTCTTCCGGGTAGTCGAAATCGAGTGCGCCAAAACGCTGCTTGGTTGATTGCTTGAGATCTTTGGTCAGACTTTGATAGCCAGGGTTATACGACACCACGAGCTGAAAGTCTGGATGCGCATGAATCAGTTCACCCCGCTTGTCGAGCGGCAGCGTACGGCGATTATCTGTCAGTGGGTGAATAATGACCGTGGTGTCCTGACGTGCCTCGACTACCTCGTCGAGATAGCAGATCGCGCCGTGTCGCGCGGCAATCGTCAACGGACCATCGTGCCAGACTGTGCCGTTGGCATCTAGCAGAAACCGCCCGACCAGATCGGAAGCGGTCATATCCTCGTTACAGGCGACGGTGATCAAGGGGCGCTGCAAGCGCCAAGCCATGTGCTCCATGAAGCGTGTCTTGCCGCATCCCGTTGGCCCTTTTAATACCATGGGCATCCGCAAGCGATAGGCAGCTTCGAATAATTCGATCTCGTTTCCTGCGCTGAGGTAATAAGGCTCAGACGAGATGTAGTAGGGCTGAATTAGGTCGTTCATCGGCAGGAGTCAAAAATGCACGCCCCAAGATTACGAGATTGGGGCGTGCGAACGAAGTCACCGAAGCTTAACGGTGGACAGTAGCCTTATTCGGAATTCCCTCGATCGGTGCATCCTCGGTTCCGGGCGTATCACGCGTGAAGGCCTCAACCATCTTGCGTGTTCCTTCCGGATCATTGATCCACTTGCCGTAGAACTCGTACGGACATGCAGCAACACCATTTGGGTCTTCACCGGAATTGATCTTGCCGGTGTAGCCACGGTGCAGCAGCTTGTACAAGTGGTTATTGGATTGGCTGTTCTTGCGTGCGTCACGAATCAGCGATACAGACAGTTCAGCATACTGAATGCCCATCTCTTCTTCAGCGCACTCACCCAGCGTACGGCCATCGAAGCCAACGATAGCCGAATGACCGAAGTAGGAGTACACGCCGTCGAAGCCAGCCGCGTTAGCAACTGCCACATAGCTGTTGTTAGCCCAAGCCATTGCCTTAGCCATGGTGATCTGCTGCTCTTTGGCCGGATACATGTAGCCCTGGCAGCGCACGATCAATTCAGCACCTTTCATGGCGCAATCACGCCAGATTTCCGGGTAGTTACCGTCATCACAAATGATCAAACTGATCTTCATGCCCTTCGGTCCATCGGATACATAGGTGCAGTCGCCCGGATACCAGCCCTCGATCGGTACCCACGGCATGATCTTGCGATACTTCTGCACGATCTCGCCCTTGTTGTTCATCAGGATCAGGGTGTTGTAAGGCGCCTTGTTGGGATGCTGCTCGTGACGCTCACCTGTCAGCGAGAACACGCCCCACACATTCGCTTTGCGGCAGGCAGCCGCAAAGATTTCAGTCTCTTCGCCGGGAACGGTCGACGCGGTTTCGTACATCTCTTTCGAGTCGTACATGATGCCGTGTGTCGAGTACTCCGGAAAAATAACCAAGTCCATACCCGGTAGACCTTTTTTCATGCCAACCAGCATTTCGCCGATCTTGCGTGCGTTATCCAGCACCTCGGCTTTGGTGTGAAGGCGAGGCATTTTATAGTTGACTACCGCCACCCCAACGCAGTCTTTGCTACTAGCAATATCACCGTGTCTCATGTCTGCTCTCCCTTTCTTCAAAAATTTATACAACCCACAATGAGCTCTTCATCCGAAAAACTCAATTTCAAAACCCACCACGCCCCGCCTTTAATCGCGGCAGAAACATGATGAATCATCCAGTCAGATAGTCAGCAGCGCGTGCACTCGACTATCGTCCAAGTCCTGTTTGGTGGATTCATAGACCACAGTGCCTTTCTCGAGAATCAGAAAGCGATCGGCGACCACCTTGGTAAATGAAAGCATCTGCTCACTGACAATCAGCGAGAAATTTTTCTTTTGTTTCAGTTCCACCAGTTTGTGCGCCAACTCTTTGATAATGGATGGCTGTATACCCTCAGTCGGCTCATCCAAGATGAGTACCTTTGGGTCATTCACCAGTGCGCGCGCAATCGCGAGTTGCTGCTGCTGACCACCGGACAGATTGCCGCCTTTACGCTTACGCATTTCAAGCAGCACTGGAAAAAATTCATAAATGTCGTCAGGGATACCCCGACGCTTGTCCAACATCCCTGCGAGGATGTTTTCTTCTACCGTGAGATAGGGAAAAATCATCCGGCCCTGCGGCACATAACCAAAACCACGCGCGACACGCTCATGCGGTGCAAGTACAGCCACGGACTGGGCACCGAAACTGACATCGCCCGATCCCACCTTGAGCAAGCCAATGATGGTTTTCAGGAGCGTAGTTTTACCCATGCCATTGCGCCCCATCAGCGCCACCGACTCGCCGTGATGAACGCTAAAGCTCAAGTCATGGATTACATGACTCTTGCCGTAGTAAACATTCAGTTTTTCAACAGAAAGCAAAATTTTCTCCAGAAGGGATCCTGATATCGAGATCAGTGTCCCAAGTAAACCTGTTTAACCTGCTCGTCCTCTTGCACTTTTTCGAGCGTACCCTCTGCCAGCAGTTTGCCTTGATGTAGAACGGTCACTTTCTTTGCGACCATTTTTACAAAGGCCATGTCATGCTCAATCACAATGATGGAACGGCCAGGTGAAATTTCATTGAGAAGCGCTGCTGTTTTTTCGCGCTCCTTGGCGCTCATGCCAGCGACCGGCTCATCCAGCAAAATTAGTTCAGGGTCCTGCATCAGCAACATGCCGATCTCAAGCCATTGTTTTTGCCCGTGCGAGAGAATCGCGGCGGTATCATCAAGATGATCGCCGAGGAAAATCTTATGAGCGACCTCATGAACTTTTTGCGTAATACGATCAGTACGCTTGAAAAATACCGAGCCCAACACACCTCTCGGATTTGGATGAGAAATTTCCAGGTTCTCGAACACCGTCAGCTGGTCGTAGACAGAGGGCGTCTGAAATTTCCGACCGATACCCAGACGGGTAATCTGGTATTCCATCAACTCGGTAATATCAGTGTCTTTGAAATAAATCTTGCCGCTAGTCGGCTTTGTCTTTCCACAGATCATATCGAGCAAGGTGGTCTTACCTGCACCGTTCGGCCCGACCACGCAATGCAGCGCGTCGGGTTCCAGATAGAAGTTGAGACCGTCGACTGCTTTGAAGCCGTCGAACGAGACAGTCAGGTCTTCAATGTGGAGAACGAATTTGTTTGACATAGATTTCGCTTTGCTCAGTTCTTGCTACCGTCGTGCTTGTTTCTTAAACTCCGAAACCATGTGAGTAACCCAACGATACCATTAGGTAGATACATGACCACGAATACGAACAGAAAACCAATGAAGTAAACCCATAGCGTGGGAAAGTTTTCGGAGAACACGGTTTTTGCCGTACCGAGGAGAAGAGCGCCGAGGACAGCGCCCACCAGCGACAATCGTCCGCCAACCGCTGCGTAAATCACCATCTCGATCGAGGGCACAATGCCCACTAGTGACGGTGAGGCCAGGCTTTGCTGAATCGTGAACATCGCGCCGCCTATCGATGATAACACCGCAGCAATCGCGAAAATAAATGCCTTGAACAACGCTGGGTTATAGCCAGAGAATCGCACTCGGTCCTCGTTATCGCGGATAGCAATCACTACTCTGCCCAATCGACTATTCAGCACAAATCCGCAAAGCAGCACACCCAACAGCAGCAATGACACTGTGACGTAATACATCCCTACCTTGGCCAAATCCGAATCAAGGTTGATGCCCATGAATGTACGGAAGTCGTTAATGCCATTAACACCACCGGTGACGCCCTGCTGGCCGATGATCATAATTGCCAAAATTGCTGACAGCGACAGCGTGACAATCGAGAAATAAACCGAGCCTATGCGTCGGCGGAAAGCGGCGTATGAAAACAAAAATGCAAACGCCGCTGGCAATATCACAATCGCCAGCAAGGTGAACCAGACATTGCTGAATGGCTCCCACCAAAATGGCAGCGCCTCGACACTATTCCACACCATGAAATCAGGGAGTTTCGAACCGAAGAACGCAGATAAGGCCTGCGCCGAGCTATCAGAATTTGTCGCCTCGAGTTTCAGGAACATGGCAAGCATGTAGCTACCCAGACCAAAGAAGAAGCCTTGCCCCAAACTCAGAATGCCACCGTAGCCCCAAATGAGAACAATGCCGACCGCCGAGAAGGCGAGCGATAAATACTTTGCCGCTAATCCCAGACGGAAAACATCCAGCGTGAAAGGTAGAGCCAGCAGCAGAATCAGCGCAATAACTACAAAGCCGATCCTGCTCAGTCCGACCTCCGCGTGCGAGGGACCGAAAAACCTATCGAGCAATTTCATGCTTAGCGCCTAACCTTTTGTGAGAACAGCCCATTCGGCCGGAAGAATAGAACCGAGATGACCGCTGCAAGAATCGCTGCTCGCGCCATCGAACCGCTTAAGCCGAATTCAAGCCAGGATTGCATCTGACCGATGATGAATGCGGAAAGCACTGTACCGAGCAAACTCTCAACGCCACCGAACACCACCACAATGAATGTATCGACGATATAAGCTTGCCCGGTCGTAGGACCCGTGGAAGCAAGCATGGTGAACACACTACCTGCGATACCCGCCAAGCCGCTGCCAACTGCGAAGGTGGTTGCATCCACTTTTTTTGTATTAATACCCACCGCACTGGCGATCGGACGATTTTGAGTCACGGCGCGAATGGAAATACCCAAGTGGGTTCGGTACAGCAGATAAAAGACAAATAGCAATGTGAAAATCGCAAGGCAAATAATGAACAAGCGCGAGAGCGGCAGTGCAACGCCTTCCGATATATTGACCGCGCCTTGCAGCCAACTCACGGTTGGCACCTCGACTTCTCGCGGGTTAATAAACTGTCGGAATAGCTGCTGCATAATCAGACTAACGCCCCAGGTTGCTAACAAGGTGTCCAGCGGGCGGTGGTAAAGGTGTCGTATCAGGCCTCGTTCCAGCAAGTAGCCGACAGCGCTGGTGACAATAAAGGCCAAGATAATGCCAACAAAAACATAACCATCCATCAAACCAGGCAAGACCGCCTGAAAAAATTTTGCGGTTGCGTAGGTGCAGTAAGCGCCTAATGCCATGAACTCGCCGTGCGCCATATTAATGACGCCCATCAATCCGAAAATAATGGTCAACCCGAGTGCCATCAGCATCAGCACCGAGAAAATAGAGAGTCCTGTGAAGGACTGCATTACAAACGCGTCAAATGACATTGGGAGAGCCGGGTAACGTTAACGCCAGAAGTTGCAGGACCTCGAACAACCCCGACCACCACGCATGAGCGTGGCGATGGCCGGGGTAATTCAGGGAAAGTCGAGTGAACTCGACCCGAAGAATTACAGTTTCGGGAACGGGTTTGGCTCGATCAGCTTCGACTCATAGATCATGTCGACCTGGCCATCCGCACGGAACGCACCGATACGTGCATGCTTCCACAGGTGATGGTTAGACTGGTGGAACTTGACCTTGCCCTCTGGACCGTTGATCTCGAGATTCGAGGACGCAGCGACCACTTTGGCGACATCGAAGCTCTTGGCTTTTTCAGCAGCCTTGGCCCACAGCAGCACCGAGGTGTAACCGCAAGCCAGCGTGTCACCGGTGACGCGATCGGCGCCATACTTCTTCTTGAACTCAGAGACAAACTTCTTGTTCTCCGGGTTGTCGAGACCTTGGAAGTAGCCCATGCAAGTCAGTGTGCCTACGGTGTTGGCAGCGCCGATACCCGACACTTCCTCTTCCGATACAGCCAGCGAGAGCACAGTCTGGTTCTTGCCGGTGATACCAGCTGCAGTCAGCTGCTTGAAGAACGCAACGTTCGAACCACCCACCACGCAGTTCAAGATGACATCTGGCTTGGCAGCCTTGATCTTGTTGATCTCGGAGGAGAACTCGATGTGGCCGAGTGGGTAGTAACCTTCACCGACCAGCTTGCCGCCGAGGCGCGCCAGCGTTGCTTTCGCAATCTTGATTGTGGTACGTGGCCAGATGTAGTCTGAGCCGATCATGTAGAAGGTCTTGCCCTTGTTCGCATACAGCCACTCCATCGCAGAAATGACTGACTGCGTCGCTTCCTGTGCGGTGTACATGATGTTAGGCGATTGCTCGAGACCCTCGTAATAAGTTGGGTAGTACAGCAGGCCATTCAGCTTCTCGAATACTGGCAGCACTGCTTTGCGGGAGGCGGAGGTGTAGCAACCCATCACCGCTGCAACCTTGTCTTTTTCAAGCAGCTTGCGCGCTTTCTCGGCAAAGGTTGGCCAATCGCTGGCACCGTCTTCAATCACAGGCTCGATCAGCTTGCCCATCACGCCGCCGGCTTTGTTGACCTGTTCGATAGCGAGCATCTCTGCATCTACCACCGACTTCTCGGCGATCGCAATCGTGCCGCTCAGAGAATGCAAAATACCGACCTTTACTTTATCGGCAGCAGCGACCTCGCGCGAGAACAACATGGTGCCCGGGATAACGCCAGCAATGGCGGCTGCGGTAACACCGAGTTTGCCGATGGCCTCACGGCGGGATAGGCTTTCCAGCGTGCTCGGATCTCTTGTTTTATTGGACATTTTTACCCCTTAGGTTGGTTGGTAACTTCAATGAAAATGCCTTCAGGCATACGCTTCTGCTCAGGTTCGGGCCAGGTGCAACTCTGTGTCCTCTACCTCTTGGTGCAAGAACGACAACACGTGAACAATCATCACAAACACTTAGGCAATCGCCGCCGCAGGCACTTCATCGACATGCAAAGAAATGCCCAGACGAGTTGGCACTCAATCTGGGCATTTTTGCCGGTAAGCTTTTCAGACAATTTTGGCTGAAAGACTTTGTATTGTGATCCTGCTGTATCGCAAGATAAGCAGAGAGTACGATGCCAAAAAATCTTTTGTCAATATCTCCCACTAAAACTATAGGCGATTTTGGAAAAGAAATTCTGAATGGCTTTATCAGCCAAACTTAATTAATAAAAATTTAATAAAACACTGCACCGCAACAGAGCAAATCTAAATTTATTGAGCGATATTGAATCAAGCTGGGACCGCACGCACCAAGTCGGACATTTAACGCCGCTTATCAAAATTTAATTATTCGGTATAAACACGTGACCTTCCTTGAATTCAATATGACAACTCATTGTCTTTAATGACAACGCATCATATTTATTCAACCAAGCATGAGCTCGCCGCAGCAGATGATTTAGCGTTGAATGCTTCGACGATGGTCAAACAAATGCAGCAGGCGCCGCAACCAAGCTCACTGAAATTTCATTTTTATTCTGATAATCCAACGACACGCCTGATCTGCCGTTAACACTTTGGCACTCAAGGGGTACAACAGCCCCGCCATCCCGAAGAAATCGCGTGCTGCCATTCGGTGATCTTGCATTTACCAGGCGATGTGGTGGATGGTGATGAGCTGCGTATTCAAGTAAGCGTGAATGAGCGCGCGCTGTTATCAACGCCGGGCGCGCCAACGTGGTGTCGCTCGAGGCCTCTTTTACGCAATCCTGTAGAAGCTGGCAGTTTGAGCACTGACTCACTCAAAGTTCTGCCGTGACCAGCCCCTGATCTAATGAGGTCTCCATCGTTTATGAGGATGTGGGCCTGAGTGAGAACCTATCAACTTCGACCAACTACAAGCTTTCAATCAATCTCAGCTCATCATTTGTCTGGCGCAATCGCGAAGCAAGCACACGTGCAATCTCAGTGATCAGTGTGACGCCAAGACGCCTATGGTTTTCGGCGATTTGATCAAATCGGAAACGCGATAAAGAAAATAATTCCACTTCAGTTACTGCGGTAGCTGAGTCTGCCCTAATACGACCATCGAGAAAACCCAGCTCGCCGATGAAATCTCCCTGGTGGTGGGATGCGATGTGATGTCCGCGACCATCCGAGAGGGGAACATCGAGACGAACCTCTCCTTTCAGAATAAGATAAATCTCATCGCTCTGATCACCCGCTGTGAAAAGCTTTTGTCCCGGCGCGAACGAACGCCGCTCCATGCTAGCCTCGAGATCCGCGAGTGTGTCGTCTTTCCGATATCTGAAGACATCGAAATCGCGCAAGGTGACGCTTTGATCGGGACGCGGACGCAGTCCTGCCTCAGTCAGCCACTGCTCCTCAATAAATTCCAGTGCATCATCGAGCTCATTAAATACCTGAATATGCATCTGTTCCTGGAGAATGCCTGTGTGGTCGAAGTACCGCCGGAGATTCTCTCCACTGGGAAGCTCGCCGGGCAGATCGCTGAGAATCAGTTGGTGTCCGCTGTCGGCCAACCGGTCTCGTATGCGCTCCAGTACATGCACGGCACTCAGATCAACTGACTGCACCCATTTCATATCAAGAATCAGATAGCGGTAGTCCGTCAGATAAGGCTCTGCAGCACGCAGCAATTGATTTGCCGTGCCAAAAAATAATGGCCCTTGCAATCCAAGGATCGCCGTCTGCCTGCCCTTCTCTTCCAACAGTGCGCGCTCTTTTTCAAGGCGCTCGCAACGTGAAAACACCTGATTGCCGAAGGTCGCTCTGCGCACGATACGGGTGCCAATCTGTTTGCGCAAAAACAGCAGCACAGCCAGCAGCAGCCCTGTACCTGTTGCCGCAATCAGACTGAATACCTGTGCAACCAAGGCCACGGTGATCACGACGACGAAATCAACTTGCGTATCTCTTGAGCGCGCCAGAGAAAGGCAATGACGGTCAATCATCCTCAGGCCCACGACGATAAGTATCGCGGCCAGCGATGCCAGCGGTATCCAGGCCAAAACAGGCGCCAATAGCAGATAGGCCAGCAGCACGATCGCACCTTCGATCACGCCCGAGGTACTGCTCGCCACTGGAGATATTGACCAGCGTCGCACCCATGGTGCCGGCACCGGGCATGCCTGAGCACAGCGCGGAGGCAAGGTTACCTATACCCTGACCGATCAGCTCGCGATTGGAATCGTGCTGTGATCGAGTGAGCGTGTCCAGTACCACGCACGTTTTCAGGGTGTCGATCGATAACAGTACAGCCAACGTCAATGCGGGGTACAGCAGATTAGTCAGCGAAGGCAGATGAGCGTCGGCGATCGCGCGCCAGGGCAATAACAGACTGGAGAAAAAATTCGAAAGACCACCGAGTGCATCGGCTGAGCCGCCGCTCGTACTTACGCCGCCCAGTGGACCCACGAGAAGACTATTACCCTCCAGCGTGTGTAGCGCAGGATCCCAGAGACCAAGCAGCCAGTAGGTGACTGTACTACCCACCATGGCGATCACGACCGCAGGTACCCGGGAGGTAATGCGCGGGGCGAGCCACATCAACATCATGGCAACCGCGCCGACGATCAGGCTCGGTGCACGCCATTGCTGCGGCGACGTCAACGCAAACCAGAAACCGCCATTGCCATACACGCCCAACCATTTGGGCATTTGCGACGCGATGATGATTAGCCCCACACCCGAAAGGTAGCCGCTGACAACCGGGTATGGCATGTACTTAATCAGCTCACCAAGCCGAGACAACCCAAACAGTATCTGTAGCAACCCAGACATCGCGCCAATCAGCAACAGCGAAAGCAGTACCTGCTGTGCAGGCATGCCGGTCTGAGTGAACTGAATAGCGAACGCGGAGAGTACCGCTGCGGCGGGCGCACAAGGCGAGGAAATCAGTCGCTGACAACCGCCAAACCTTGCAGCGAGCACACCAAGCAAGGTCGCACCGACCATACCGGCCATTACGCCTTGCGCGTTAAAGCTCTGGCCCAGTGGCTCGTAGACGGCGACACCAAAACCAATTGCGGCAGGCAACGCCACGACGGCCGCAGCGAGTCCGCCCCAAATATCGCCAGCCTGTACTCGCATCAGTTGAGCCTCGCGTCGCTCAATGAGCTGGATAATTTCGGCATTTCCAAATCGGGCTTCCCGGGAGTCTGAGCGGACCGACGATTAATACGCCGCCTGGTTTCAATGCCAGGCACAGGCTGCCTCAGGTGCCTCAGGTGCCTCAGGTGCCTCAGGTGCCTGAGTCTGCTCCACTGATCACGGAAGTAGAAAAGCTGGCACCGAAGCAAGGTCGAGATGACTGCAGTTGCTCACATCAAATTCGACTGCTTCGGCGCAAACTTGTTTTTAGATGCAAAGCTTCGCTGCCTTATCAACCGCGCATTTGCTTTTTGCGTATTTATTGCAGGTCTTTACAGCTAGATCACTGGCTTTTTTGGTTGTTTCGCCCATTGCCGCACCCCAGGCACCCTCTTCACTTCGAGCCACGGCCACACACTTGGCAACGCCTTCAATCGCCTTTACGCAGGTTTCCTTATCATCGTCCGTTGCATATTCCGCGCAACTCGTGCTCGCAATGTCGTCGGCCTCTCGCTGATTATTTGGGCTGATCGACATCCCAATTGCTCGATTATCCGAAATGTAAACAGAAACATAGCCGGGTGCACTCCCCGCGGCAACAGCAACTGAGGCGGCAGCAACCAATAACAGAGCCACATATCGTTTCATTATTATTCCCCCTGAAATAAAACTTCAAAGTTTGTACTTGGCGCATCTTATCTTGAAAGCACATCTTTAATCTCTACTCCCAGCATCAAACAGATTCCAATTATTTATTAAATTTATATTTTTTGGCCAAATCTTGTATCCGCAGTTTTTACGAAACAACCCACGCTTCGACAACAGCATCTCTTGCTCTTGCAGAGCAAAACAAAAGATAAAACTGGGGTCGAAAAATTCACGCCTTATTAAAAATTACAAAATAGCTACTAAATATATAAATTTAGAAACTTTTCAGAAATTTCAAGAAACTCTCTCTTAATTTAACTGCTTTTTTGAGATCGATAGTTATCGCATCATGGCACCCACACAAGCTTATGACTGACAAAGCAAGGTCCGCAGCACCTAATTGAGCGCCATCACAGATTGTTGAGGCGATTGGAAATTCAGTAGTCGTCGCCGATGTCGGTGGCGACATTTTCTGCAAAGATTAAAAGGATGGAAAGCCATGAAGAAGCACGCTTCTGATTCTTATACACCTGAATTATTTATCGACAGGCTGATTCGTCGATTGGGCCTGCGCAGCAGTTCGGCGCTGGCGCGAAAGGTTGGACTTTCTCCATCGGTGATCAGTAAAGTTCGTCACCGTCGGCTCGCTGTCAGTGGTGAAATCCTACTCAAAATCCATGAGGAAACGGAGATACCCATCAGAGAACTGCGGCACATGATGGGTGATACGCGGCCTTATTTCAGCCCGGTGAAGTTGCAGTTCTCGCCGTTGTTAAACGCCTGAGAGAGACCGATATACTGAAGCATCACGCCACATCAACAAGCGCGGCATCCCAATCCACAATGGCAGGCAAGGAGCCGCGCAATGAACTGCAGACCATGATGTGCTCGGCAACGCGTAAGTCATCAAGCGTCAATACAGCTTCTCGAGCGTTCATAGTCGGATCGTCCAAAAGCAATCCACGCATAATGCCGGGCAAGACGCCCTCTGATAGAGGTGGTGTCAGCCACTGACCATCGCGACAGATAAATAAATTACTGCGTCCGCCTTCGGTTACTTGCGATTTTTCATTGATAAATAAGGTGTCGAACGCACCATTTTTTTCTGCGATCTGCCAGGCGAGATCGTAGCGCCGTCGCAATGTCGTTTTATGACACAAGAAAACATCGTGCGATTGCATTGGCTGCTTGGCCAGCAGCAAACGCACGGGTGACGGCAAGGCGTCGCTCAGTGGCGCTGTGCGAATGTCTACGGTGCCGTCGGTGTTCAACAACAGATGCATTCGATACAAGGCATCACTCGCCAGACCTGCACATACCACACTGACTTGCGCGGCAATCTGCTCCGGATCACACAGAAAACCAAAATGGCGCGCTGATGCGCTCAGTCGCTGCAAATGCAAATTCAAATTTCGCGCGCCAAAAGTACGATGCGCCTGCAAGGTCTCAATCAGCGAAAACTGTGATGACAAGCCGGTAAGAAATCGCGCTTTCAAAAAACATTCGGCATACTCGCTGTCCGCATCACTGTCATACACAATACCCGCACCAACGCGCATTACCCCCTGACGCACATCATTGCCACTGGGTGCATCAAGCATGAGTGTTCGTATCGGTACCGACAACGTGAAATCACCCAGAGTTCGACCGTCCCTGGGCGAATCAAACCAGCCAATCGCGCCGGTATACAGCCCGCGCGCCTCTGTCTCAAGTTCGCGCAAAATCTGCATGGTGCGGTGCTTGGGCGCGCCAGTAATCGATCCGCATGGGTAGATTGCACTAAAGATGTCAGCCAGCGTTACATCGGGACGGCACTCGGCTTCTATTGTTGAAGTCATTTGCCATACATGACCGAAGCGCTCTACTTCGAATAATGCGGGTACTTTTACCGTGCCCGTCTGCGCGATCCGACCCAGGTCATTGCGCAGCAAATCGACGATCATCAGATTCTCTGCGCGATTCTTGGCGCTTTCTGCGAGTGCGGTGGCACGATCCGTATCGTGATGATCCCCATCAGCTTCGAGGGTGCCTTTCATGGGTTTGGCGAGCAAGCGCCCATGCGTATGACTCACGAAGAGTTCCGGTGATAAGGACAATACTGACTGCCCATCCGGCAAGGCTATCAATGCGCCATAAGGTACTGGTTGCTGTCTGCGCAGCGCGGCATACAATGCAATAGGATTACCATGCACCGTCAAGTGCAAGGGGAAGGTCAGATTGACCTGATAGGTATCACCGGCTTCGATATAGCGGTGAATCGCATCGATTGCGGACCGGAATTCAGAGGCATCCTTGCCTGCGACGATCTGCTCAACATAAAAATCTTCACCATGCGCTGCGGTCAGCTGCTCTGCAATCCATATATCCACCTCATCACGCGACAACTGCTGGCAATGTGCAAATACGAGCGCTGAAGCTAAGACAGGCGCCGCATCGGATCGCTCGCTGATGTGGTGTATCGCAGCACCTAACTCATAATTGAACAAGCCAACAACTGCAAGACCCGCTGATAGCTTTTGCTGAACATGATCAAAAAAAGAAGTGAACTGAGACACCTCGGTGCAATCAATACGTGCAATAAGTTCGGTATAAAGGCGTGACTGCCTATGCTCAAGCGATTGCACTGATGTCGCATCGTCGAGTAATGCAAAACACGGCCCTGAAGATGATGAGTGTGCTATCACGTATGTTTCGGATCAAGCCGACCCGCCAGAAAATCCATCAGCACTCTCACCCGATGAGGCACTTGCCGATTCCCCGGCAAGAGTGCATAAATCCCCAGCGCTGGCGTTTCGAAGTCTGTGAGAATCGCAGTAACACGCTGCTCTTGAATAAAAGGGTCCACAATAAAATCCGGCTGCAAGGCGATACCCAATCCTTGCGCGGCAGCCTCGGTCAACACTTGTCCGTTATTGGCCTGCAGTCTCGATTGCACCGGAAATCGCTGTAGTGTGCCATCCACCTGATAGCGCCAAGCCTGAGGTGATTCACCGCTCGTGTAAACCAAGCACGCATGATGCATGAGTTCGGATGGGTGTTGTGGACAAGCAAATCGCTTCAGATATTCGGTCGAGGCGACTGTGCGCAAGTGCAAGCTGCCCAGTTTGCGCACGACCGCGCTGTCACCGAGATGACCGGTAATGCGGATCGCGAGATCGATACCTTCTTCAAACAGGTTCACGCGCCGGTCACTGTAGTCCATCTCCAAACTGAGTTCAGGATAAGTGCGTGCGAATTCAAGTAACGGCGGCACCATGCGCATGAGCCCAAAACTCAGGGGTAAGCTGATACGAACATGGCCGCGCAGCAGGTGACTTTCTTCGGCGATCCCGGTTTCAGCAGCCTCGACCAAATTCAGAATGACTCGGCATTTGTCGAGATAGGCTGCGCCGGCCGAGGTGAGCGTGAGACGCCGGGTGCTGCGCGCCATGAGCTTGAGGCCGAGATGCTGTTCAAGCCCGGCTATCTGGCGAGTTACCGCGGACCGAGCCACGCCCATTTGCTGAGCAACAGCCGAAAAACTGTTCAATTCAGCCACCCGAACAAAGAGTTGCATGGCTTGCAAGCGATCCATTGTTGCGCCCTACGCAATAAATATTTGCTTATTGTCTCCTATTTCAATGCAATTAGGCAGGCTACAGTAGAGGCCTCTTCAGGAGTATTGCCATGAATCGCCTGCCCACATTGTTCGTTCCCCACGGTGCGCCGACATTTGCGCTGGACCCCGGTGCGGCTGGCGCGGTCATGACCGATACCGCCGCCGGACTCCCCAAGCCGCGCGCGATTGTAATCATCAGCGCTCACTGGGATACCGATATTGTTTCTGTCGGCAGCGCAGAAACGCCGGCGACGATTCATGATTTCTACGGCTTCCCGCAGGCGCTGTACGAACTTACCTATCCGGCAACTGGCAGCGTAGAAGCCTCGCATGAAGTCAACGCAGCCATCGCGAAAGCTGGTCTGCCGGTGGTTGAAATACCTTCACAGGGATTGGACCACGGTGCATGGATTCCGCTGCGCCTGATGTTCCCGAACGCGGAGGTACCCGTGATTCCTGTGTCGGTGCAAAGTCATCTTGGCGTTCAGGGTGCTTACGCGCTTGGCCGCGCGCTGGCGCCACTGGTTGATCAGGGTTTTCTGATCATTGGATCGGGCAACCTTACGCATAATCTCAGTGACTATCGCATCGCTCGTCAGAATGGGGGCCAGGCGCCGGCCTACGTACACGATTTTCCCGACTGGCTTGCTGAGAAAATCATGCGGGGCGATATCAGCGCGCTGCTGGACTACCGACAACAGGCCCCCGATGCTGTGCGCGCGCACCCCAGCGATGAACATTTGCAGCCCCTGTATGTGGCGCTAGGCGCCGCCGGCGACGCACCGCGCATTGATCGTTTTCACACTGGCATCGGCGATTACGTGCTGGCGATGGATGCCTATGCCTTTTATCCTTTACACTAAAAATTACTCGTTACAACTCACTGCATCGGTCGAAACATATGATCATTTTGCGTAACCCAAGGAGAAAAACCATGAATGGCGACGATTTCCATATGGATGCACAATATGAGGTTGGGTCGCTCTCTTATTTCAAATTTTGCCTTCGATGAGTAACGACGTTTTTGAAAAACCAGCGCGCTACGGCCTCACGGCCATTTTGCTGCACTGGCTGGTAGCGCTACTGATCGGTGCTGCATTCGCACTGGGGGTGGTGATGGTGGATATTCCGGGTCTGACGCCGACCAAATTGCGTTATTTTTCATGGCACAAATGGCTCGGTGTGACGGTACTTGCGCTGGCTGCCGTGCGATTACTGTGGCGCTGGTGGCGCGGCGTACCGCCAGCAGTAGACATGCCGCGCTGGCAGCAACGGGCATCGGCCATCGGGCACGCGTTACTTTATGTGTTGATTTTTGCCGTGCCACTGGCGGGCTACTTTTACAGCTTGGCGGCGGGTGTGCCGGTGGTTTATATGGGTGTGTGGCCGCTACCCGTACTAATGGAAGCTGACCCGGTATTGAAACCCGTACTGAAGCAATTACATATTACGCTGGTGTATACAATGTTAGCGATAATCATCGTGCACCTACTGGCTGCCTTGAAGCATCACTTCATCGACCGTGATGGCGTGCTCAAGCGTATGTTGCCCTGACTAAGGAAAACCGTGAAGATTTCAAATATTTTTAAAATTCTGATGCTCTTGACGCTGTTGTCGAGTGAAGCTGCATGGGCCACCCCGCTGAAAATTGATGCTGCCAAAAGTACAGTATCCGCTGTGTTCAAGCAGATCGGTGTCGCAGTGGAGTCCCGCTTCATGAAATTCGGCGCACAAATTGATTTTGATGCCGCCAACTCGGATGCATCGAAAGCCAGTGTGGATATTGATATCGCCAGCTTTGATCTCGGCGATCCAGACTACAACAAGGAAGTACTCAAAAAAGAATGGTTCAATGCCGCGCAGTTTCCGAAAGCTGGCTTTGTATCCACCAAAATTAGGGGCAATGGCCCGGGCAAGCTGGAGGTCAGTGGAAAGCTGACGATCAAAGGCAAGACAACCGATATAAGTTTCCCCATGTCAGTCAAAAAAGAAGGTGCAGTACAAGTGTTTGAAGGCAGTCTGCCCATCAAGCGGCTGACATTCAACATCGGCGACGGCGAGTGGAAGGACACCAGCGTCGTTGCAGACGAAGTCGTGATAAGGTTTCGTGTCTACGCAAAACCATAGAACCTTGATCAAAATGCTGCTGTCAACGTTGAGACCGCCGAACCTCGGATTTCATCCAACAAGCTATCAATAATCACTTATTCATTCTTAAAAAACTAAAGAGGAAATCCCCATGAATTTCAAGACCCTGATCGTTTCCGCCATACTGTCCATTGCCGCTTCATCGGCAGTCGCGCAGACCTATAACATCGATCCCGGCCACACCTATCCCAGCTTCGAAGCAGATCACCTGGGCATTTCGTTTTGGCGCGGCAAATTTACCAAGACCACCGGCAAGGTCGTTCTCGACCGCGCTGCCAAGACAGGCAGTATCGATATTGTCATTGACGCCAACACCATCGATTTTGGTCACGCAAAAATGAATGACCATGCACGTGGCAAAGATATGTTCAATGTTGAAAAATATCCTACCGTAACGTACAAGAGCAAGTCGGTGAAATTCGATGGCGACAAGTTGGTTGGTGTCGAAGGCGAAATGACCATGATGGGCGTAACCAAGCCGATGGCGCTGAAGATCAATTCGTTCAAGTGCATCATGCATCCAATGCTGAAAAAAGAAGTCTGCGGTGCAGATGCTTCCGGCATGTTCGATCGCAGCGATTTCGGTCTGACCTATGGCTTGCCGCGCTTCGCACCAGAAGTGAAACTGGCGATTCAGGTTGAGGGCGTCAAGGCTGACTGAACTCGCTGACAAAAATAAAAAACGGCGCTTCGGGCGCCGTTTTTTTTGCTTCAGTTATGGAGTCCCTGAATACCAATCGCTTTTCGTCAGTCGCTTGCTATTGTTGAACATGAGAGTTCCTATCAACTCGAGATCATTCATTTAGTGCAGCTGATCTCCGCGAGCAGTTCGCTGTCCAATACTTTTTGCCTGGGCCGACACCATACTCGATTCAAATGATTGCATGCGCAGCGCTAAATCTTGCAGATTCAAGCTCGATTGTCTTACTAACGGAAAGAGTTGCTGCTCTTCGATTTCCATGTGCGCTTGCGTGGCATCATTCAGCTGTTTGATCAGCTCATCATAGGCAGAATCACCCGGTAAAAGATTCTGTATTTGTTCAATCAATTCATCAGCAGCATGATGATCATCAAGGCAGCGCGTGATCATAGCCACATCCAACTTTTCTACAGCCAGATAGAAAACAGCCTCCTCAAGCCGGGTATGCTGCAGCAAGGCCTCGCAGATCCTCGGGCCCGCATATTGTTTTACCTTCTGATCCTGAGTGCTCAGATAACGTTGCATCAACTGACGTACAAATTGATGATCATGCAGTAAACCCTGGGTAGGATCGTCCATAGGAAAACTACCCTGACTGCGCGCCTCAATCTTGTGTTCTGCCATCATCATCTCCTTGAAATGTCGGATCATGCGGCGAGCCATCCAGCAAAACTCCCGCAACTACCGATTCGACGCTGGGCCAAGCATTAAATTCCTTCATAAGCTCATCTGAAAAGCGAGATGTGATGATCCAGAGCAGCGAATCTATGCGGGGGAGCCAAAGTTATTGGCTCTACCGAGCTACCCATTTGCGTTACACCTGTGACGCACCGGTGGAAAATACAAAAGGACGTTGCGACCAGATCTGAGTGCTTTCAGGCACATTTCTCACCCACCGCCTAAAATAGGAACAAATACAGCCGGACAGTGAGATGAACTTAGAAAAAATTGCAATAAAGATATCCCTTAAGGTCTGTTTGCTCTTGATGTTTTTTTATCAAGGTCTCGCAACTGCAGAGATTCTCGATCTTGCAAGTGGCAAGGAAATCTCCGAACCTGTCCTCGCTGAGCGTTTACGTAGCGCCGATATCGTGTTGCTGGGTGAATTGCATGACAATCCCTTTCATCATCAGGCACGCGCCGGCTTCATTCCCCGTTTTGCCGATGGTAAAACTACGATCGTGGCTGAACATTTGTCTGCCGGTCGTCGGGTGACCTCTACCGGTGAAGTCGGCAGCGATCTTGAAGCAGCTGGCTTCAATCCCAGCGGATGGGGCTGGCCACTGCACCAACCTCTCTTTGAATCAGTGCTCGGACGCGGCTATGCTCTCATCGGCGGCAACCTGCCAGCCGGCTTTTCCAAAGAGCTAGTGGCGCAGGGTCAGGCGGCGATGACGCTGTCCATGGCCAACTCATATGAGCAGTCCACCTTGCCCGATCTGGCGCGAGCTCGGCTGGAACAGGATTTGGTTGATGGTCATTGTGGCAAGCTACCGGAAAAGTATCTCGCACCCATGAAGCTGGTGCAGCGTGCGACGGATATCTCGATGGCCACGGCGTTGCTCGCGAATCGGCCAGCGGTACTCGTCGCGGGTAATGGGCATGTGCGGCGGGATTATGGCGTGCCGCAGGTCTTGTTCGCGCTCGATCCTTCACTGAAAATCGCCACCGTTGGTTTCTATGAAAAAGGCACTGACCGCGCAGAACTGATAAAGTCCCTCGCTGGCAGTTATGATTTTGTCTGGCTGACCGATACGGCGCAGCGCAGCGATCCCTGCGAAGATTTCAAATTAAAATAATTTTTTCCGAGACATAGTATGTTCAGATCATTTTTTCTCAATCGCCAATGGGTCTTTTGGTCATGGCCTGGTGCCGCATTAATTTTTCTAGGTACCTGGTATCAGGTGCAGATCGACGTAAAAATCAATGACTGGTTTGGCGGGTTTTATGACCTCGTACAAAAAGCATTGGGTAAACCCGGCGAAGTCACGATCGAAGAATTCTTTGGCTTTTTGCTGACCTTCGGCGAACTGGCAGGCACTTATGTTCTGTTGGCCGTTTTTCTAACTTTTTTCACCAAGCACTGGGTCTTCCGCTGGCGCCATGCCATGAATGATTTTTACATGTCGCATTGGTCTTCCTTGCGAAATATTGAAGGTGCAAGCCAGCGCGTTCAGGAAGATACCAAGCGGTTTGCCGCCATCATGGAATCACTGGGTTCGAACATGATGGACGCGCTGATGACTTTGATCGCCTTTCTGCCGATTCTTTGGACGCTATCGAAGAAAGTTTCTGAAGTACCCATGCTGGGTGCTTTGGATCATGCACTGGTCTATGTCGCCATATTGTTCGCACTGTTTGGTACCGTGGTGCTCGCTCTGGTAGGTATCAAGCTGCCGGGACTGGAGTACAACAACCAGCGTGTGGAGGCGGCTTATCGCAAAGAGTTGGTGCATGCTGAAGATGATCCTGCGCGGGGTACCGAGCCCATTGTAAAAGATTTGTTTTTACATGTGCGTACCAACTACTTCCGCTTGTTTTTTCACTACATGTACTTTGATGTGGCGAAATTTACGTATCTGCAGTTTGGCGTTTTGGTGCCTTATATCGCGCTCGCCCCAACCGTGGTGGCCGGAACGATCACGCTCGGCGTAATGCAGCAGATTGTTCGAGCTTTTGGACGCGTGGAAATGTCTTTCCAGTTTTTGGTCAGAAGCTGGAGTACCATCGTCGAGCTGATCTCGGTATACAAGCGCTTGCGAGCATTTGAAGCAACGATCGACACGACCCCAACTCCGCCTGCTTCGGCTGACCGAAACGCTTAAGTAGCCACCGTACAGACCACAGGGAGGCGTTGGTAATAACTCACCCAACGCCGCCAGCGTTTGATGGATTCATAATGGATGCATGATGCAACAGCATTGTTCATCCATTTTTTTCGTTCGTTTTCTGCGAGGTGAAAGATGCTTTCCTGTCTGAATAGGCGCATGACCATCATCACTCGCTTGCTAGCGTTGGTGTTTTGGGTAGTGCCACCCTGCGCGCAAGCGGTTGATCCAGCGCGTGTGCCCGCACAGAAACAAACCAAAGCGGGCCTTTATCTCGATGCGCGCGAAGCGTATGAGCTTAAACAAAGACTGGGTGACAAAGCCTTGTTCATTGATGTGCGCACCCGCGCCGAGATCTCTTATCTTGGTATGCCTTCAGTCGCTGATGCTCATATTCCTGCATTCGAGCATCCGGCCAACGCTGTCTGGGATGACAAGAGCGGCCGCTTCAAGATGGAAGCTAATGCTGATTTCGAGCCCGAACTGGCACGTCGTCTTGCTGCGCGTCAGTTGATTAAGAGCGACGTAGTCATTTTGATCTGTCGCTCAGGGGACCGCACAACGCGTGCAGCTAATTTTTTAACTGAGCAGGGCTACAGCAAGGTTTACTCGGTCATTGACGGCTTCGAAGGTGATGTTGTCGCCGAGGGTCCGCAGGCCGGGCAGCGCGTGCTGAACGGTTGGAAGAATGCTGGTTTGCCATGGACCTACAAGCTCGACAAAAACAAGATGTATCTTCCGGGGCACTGAACAATTTTCAAATCGCATGACACCCTACCAGCACCGCACCGCATCGCATCGCATCGCACCGCACCGCACCGTTGTGTATGACAGAGGCTGGCAATGATTGCTTTACTTGAAGCTAAACGTGCCGGATTGTTTGCACGGATTCATTGGCTACCCAATATCGTCGCAGGTCTCATCGTTGGTATCGTCGCCTTGCCGCTGGCAATGGCATTTGCCATTGCTTCCGGTGCACGGCCTGAGCAGGGTATCTACACCGCGATCATCGGTGGCGGATTGATTACCCTGCTCGGCGGCAGCCGAGTGCAGATTGCCGGGCCAACGGGTGCATTCATTGCCATCCTTCTGGGTATCACTGCACGTTTTGGTATCGCTGGTCTGCAGGTGGCGACAATGATGGCGGGTGTCATGTTGCTATTGATGGGCGTGGCGCGCATGGGTGCCGTGATTCGCTTCATTCCCATGCCTGTGATCGTCGGCTTTACTACGGGTATCGGTGTGATCATTTTTATCGGGCAGTGGCCCGATTTTTTAGGTTTACCCAAACCTGAAGGTGAACACTTCCACGAGAAGCTCTGGTACTTACTGCAATCGCTGCCTGAGATTCATAGTCCCACGCTGATGCTCTCTGCCGCAGGGCTGTTGCTGGTCTTGCTTGCGCCACGGGTGAAAGTACTGGCGCGTGTACCCGGTCCTTTGATTGCCATGGTGACGATCACTCTACTGCATGCAGCCTATCCATTGCCGGGTGTGGCCACTATTGGCAGCGCCTTCGGTGGGATACCGACAGGTTTACCCTCATTTGCTTTGCCCGCGATAACCCTATCGCAAATCATCCTGCTGATAGGTCCGGCGTTCACGATTGCGATGTTGGGCGCAATCGAGTCGCTGCTGTCAGCAGGGCGCGGGGTGACACTGCGTGAAATACGGCAGCAGCTTGCGTTAGGCAACACGCATTTGCACCAAACGTTTAGGAAAATACTAATTATTCAAAATAATGAATATTTATCGGAATATTGTGCGATTTTCATCGCGAGGAAGGTCTTCTACGCTTTCTTGGGTTGCTGAAGTACGCAGGCTTCAATGACGCACAGATCATTGTCGCGCGCAAAACTGTGAAGAAAGTGATACGCCATGGGCTCCAGTGCGTATAACCGTGCGTCAACCAGCACAGACCGTATACCCTCGATCAGGGCTGGCTGCACATAGGGTGAGTATTGAAGGTGGCGGTCACAACCGTTGCTCGCGTCCGGATGAAAGCGCGACATGATGCCGCACAGCCGATCGGCCCAGTCGCTAGGTCGAAAAAGATGGCCATTGCCTGTTACGCCCTGAATGATGAAGTCGGTTGGGGAGAAGTTCGTGTCAGTGCTTGCGGTCGCCATGAGGCAGACGATCTTTCAGGATGGCAATGAAGTAAAAAGACGGAGGGTTGCAGCGATGCTGTGCAGTCGCTATCTTACCGAAGACTCAACGATAAAAAAAGCAAGGGAGGCGTATTCCACAAACTTTGGTCTCGCCCGTTTAGGTCAGTGAAACAAGGGCATGCAATCGGTGCGGTCAACCTATCCACTTGGTGACGGTTACCAAAAGCAAGAGCAAGACCCAGAGCAGCAGCGCGCGCCAGATCAGGCCAACCGCGCTTTGCAGGGCGCGCTGTGAAGGCGCATCACCGGGCAATATGTCGATATCAGGCGTCGAAGGTTCGAGTGCCGCAATGTCCACACCGGGCAGTTCTGGTGCATATTCGGCAGGCGTCCCCAAACGCACGCCCATCGCACCACCGCCGGCAGATAGCAGAATACCCGTCGATTCATTCACCCAGCGTCGCGCAAAATTACGCCAAGCATAAATGGCATCCTCGAAATTCCCGACAATCGCAAACGCAATGGCCGTCAACCTGACGGGCACCCAATCGATCCAGTAAAACGCTTTCAACGCAAAGCTGCCGAAGGGTTCATTGCGCAAATGTTCAGGCGTATTCCATGCGCGCGCCAAGTACTCGGCAACGCGATAAAGCACTGCACCGGCTGGCCCCATGGGCATCAACAGCCAGAAAAATACACCAAACACATGACGATGCGTGGTGATCAGCGCATTCTCAACCGCTAACCGGGAGATTTCCTGGGCATCGAGTTCCAGCACATCCTGCCGCGTCCATTCGGCCAGCAGACGGCGTGCTTCGGTGAGGTCACTGTTATCAAGCGCTACCTGAATGGCGGTGAAATAGTGACTGTAATGCCGAAAACCCAGTGTGAGATACACAATCACTATCGTCCATGCCAACTGCGCGATCGGACCTGCCAGTGCACAGAGCCAATAGATCAGCAGCGTCGGCAGCACCAAAGCCAGCATCATCACCAGCCAGGCCAGACGTCCATGCTCGGCGCGACCGGCATTGAAGCTGTGCTCGATACGCGCCGCCAGCACCACAATCCAGCCGTAGATGGGATTGTCTGCCCTGAGCGGCCTGAACTGCTCGATCAGCAGTACAAAGAAAATGGAAAAAAGAGTCATTGCTTGTTCTGGATAAACAGACAACCCGTAAGATAGCTCAGCAGATGCACAGAATCAAACCGTACTCTCACAATCGTTGGCAATCTTTTCATTTAGATCTTTATGCGCGCAGAAAATGGTAAAGGTTGCGCAGCATGGCAGCCGTGGCACCCCAAATAAAGTACTGCTCAAAGGGTATCGCATAAAAACTGCGGCGACCCGGACGATTCGGAAATTCGGCACTGCGGCGCTGATGGTTGGCACCATCCATCAAAAAATCGAGCGGCACCTCAAAGATTTCCGCGACCTCGAACACATCAGCGGCCAGCTCAAAGGGTGGCTGAACCAGCGCGACCACCGGCGTGACACGAAAACCCGTGCCCGTCAGATAGTCGGGCAATAGGCCAATAACTTCAATGTGCTGTCGGGACAGGCCAGTTTCCTCTTCCGTCTCGCGCAAGGCCGTCGCGATCGGGTCGCGGTCTTCAGGATCAACCCGACCGCCGGGGAAACTGATCTGCCCCGCGTGATCTGTCAGGTGGGCCGTGCGCAGCGTGAGCAGCAGGCTCATGCCCTGCGGCCGATTCACCAGCGGGATCAGCACAGCGGCCGGCACGGCATCCGGCGGTAATTCACGCCACGCCGCATCTTCGGTAAATTCCGGCGTCCATGGCAGGGACTGCGTGAAGCGCTCGCGCAGCCAGACAGGACTCAGGCGAAGCGCATCAACCGGTGCTTCACCAGCGATGGCAGCGATGCTTGCCTGAGTAGGATCGAAGATAGGTGTTTTCATAGGGAGCAAAGAAAAAGGGCACACACGGTGCCCTTTTTAACTGATGCGCTTGCCTGATTACTCCGATGCCGCAGCCGTTACGCGACGATTCGGCAGTTTCTCGCGAATACGTGCGGATTTGCCCGAACGCTCACGCAGGTAGTACAACTTGGCGCGACGCACATCGCCACGACGCTTGACCTCGATCGATGCGATCAATGGCGAGTACAGCTGAAACGTACGCTCAACGCCCTCACCTGAGGAAATCTTGCGAACGATGAAGTTCGAATTCAGGCCACGATTACGACGGGAGATAACAACACCTTCATAAGCCTGCACGCGCTTACGGGTACCCTCGACGACGTTGACATTCACGATCACAGTATCGCCGGGAGCGAATACAGGAATGTTTTTACCCAGACGGGTGATTTCTTCTTGCTCGAGTTGCTGGATCAGATCCATTTTTAAGCTCCTTGACCATCTTGCCGGCGCCTTGTCATGCTTGCCCGGTAGAGGATGGGGTTAACAAATTCAGGCCTGGGCCTGTCCTACCTCTTTGAACTACGCGGACGTCGTTATTTACTTCGCCCGTTTTGACTACTTTTACTTCAACTTAATCTTTTGCAAAACCGCTTCATCCGCCTTACCAAGCAATCCGCTCTGACGCGCCTTCGCGATCAAGTCAGGTCGCTTTTGCATGGTTGCCTGCAATGCCTGCTCACGCCGCCATTTTGCAATCTCGGCGTGATGACCACCGAGCAGCACCGCCGGCACTGCCTGACCTTCGTAGACTTCAGGCCGGGTGTAGTGCGGACAATCCAGCAAGCCCTGCACAAAACTATCTTCAAGTGCCGAGTCCTCATCATTGAGAACGCCCGGCAATTGCCGTATCAGCGCATCCATCAACGCCATCGCGGGCAGCTCGCCACCTGAGAGCACGAAATCGCCGAGGCTGATTTCTTCATCCACACAACGATCCACCAAACGCTGATCCACTGCTTCGTAGCGACCGCACAACAACACCAGTCCTTGCGCCTCCGTTAGCTGCATCACCTTGTCGTGATTCAGCGGCACGCCCTGCGGCGACAGATAAACCGTTCGCGGCTTGGTTAGACCCAGTTGTTGTTGCCTCTGACTTGCTGCGACGATCGCTGCCTCCAAGGGGGCTGCCATCATCACCATCCCGGGACCACCGCCATAAGGCCTGTCATCCACGGTGCGGTGATTGTCGCTGGTGAAATCCCGCGGATTCCATAGCGACAGTCCAAATCTTTGCTGCTCATAAGCCCGCCGCGTGATACCCGACGCGGTCAACGCTGAAAACATTTCGGGAAAGAGCGTGATCACATCAAACTGCATACGCTGCACTCCCATGGTGACGGGCATCTGCGCCTCGCCATCATTACTTTTACCAGACCCGGCGCACGTTAATAATCGCGCTCCCAGTCCACTGTTATCTTTTTGCCCGACTGATCTACTGAAGCCACAAATTGATCTACAAACGGAATCAGCAGTTCCGGCGTCTGGGGCTCTACGCCAGCCGGCGACGCGACCCTCAGGATAGGATGTGCGCCGTTGTCCATGAGTCCGACAACTTCACCCAAGGGCTCACCCCGGAGGTTTGCTACCTGATGGCCGATCAGATCGACCCAATAAAACTCATTTGTTTCCAGAGCCGGAAAATGTGCGCGGCGAACATGAACTGTCGCTCCCTGCAGATTTTCTGCGGCCTCCCGGCCTTCGATGCCCATCAAGTGCGCCACCAGATCTTCACCTTGCGCACGCACTTGAAGAACTTCTACGTCATGCATTTCTGGCTTGTCCAACCACCAGCTTTTAGCGCTGAGCAGCGAACTGGCTTCAGGAGAGTAAGTGCGGAGACGTATCCAGCCAGCGATACCAAAGGGACCAGACACATGCGCCACCAGAACCAGATCGTCGGGAACCGGAATTCCCGAACCGCCTTGCAAACTCACATCAGGCAGCTTTTTTGCCAGCTGCTTTGACCAGACGCTCAACGGTAGGCGAGAGCTGTGCGCCCACGCTTTGCCAATGAGTCAGGCGATCCTGCTTGATGCTGAGTGTTTCAGCAGCGCCGGAGGCAACCGGATTGTAAAAACCAATACGCTCGATGAAACGGCCATCGCGACGATTGCGCGAGTCGGTTGCAACGATGTTATAAAACGGGCGCTTCTTGGCGCCACCACGGGACAGACGAATTACGACCATGATCTTCTCGACAAAAGGGGTACGGACACAGGAAAAGACCGCGATTATAGCGTTTTTCACCTGTTGGCAACAAGTTCTCGAACGATCAATTACTCTTGAGGCTACAGCTGGCGCACACTCTTGGCTTTCCCGTTATTTTCACAAAGAGCAATAATTACATTTTTACTATGGAATCCATGGAATCAAATCCTGCCGATCTCGGCCCTGTGACGCACAAGAACAAGACTATGGCCACCCTCCTCGCACTTTTGCTGGGTTCGGTCGGGGTTCACCGCTTCTATCTACATGGAATAACGGACCGCTGGGGCTGGCTGCATTCGGTCAGCCTGCCACTGTCGGCTATGCTGCTGTTATCAAATCCAGAACTACCTCTGCTGGTAAACACCGTGCCCCTCGTGATCTCGTTGCTCACGGCTAGCATTGAGACTTTTGTGTTGGGTCTGATGCCCGATGAGAAATGGGATGCGCGCTACAACCCAGCCTCCGGCATTACCTCGGATAGCCGCTGGCCGATTGCGCTGATGATGGTGGTGAATCTGTTTTGTGGGGCGACACTACTGCTGGCAGTGTTGGCGCGCGGATTCGACCTCATGCTGACCGGCGGTGCCTACGGCTGAGCGCCGCAATGCCGATCAGCATGACGAAACGAGGTCAGAACTGTTCTTCGGCCAATGCCAAAACCCCAGCGCTGCCTTCAACGATAGCAGCCCGCGAAGCCTCAGCTTGCGACAGGAAATGGTCAGCAAAGAAGCGCGCGGTACCCAGCTTGGCGCGGTAAAACCCAACATCACCCTCGGCTGCATCGATTTTGCGCGATGCGACCAGCGCTGCACGCGCCATCTGCCAGCCGCCAAAAACAACCCCCGCTAGTTTCAGATAAGGCACGCTGCCGGCAAAGGCCGCTTTGATATCGGATTTAGCAGTCGTTGCAATGTAATCCACCACGTGTTCGAGCGCCACACTGGCCGCTGACAGGCGCTTGTGTATGGCTTGTAAATCGTCAGATTTTGCGGTGGCAAGTTCTGCTTCGGTATGACGTATCTGAGCAATGATGCTGCGTGCCAGTGCGCCACCATCGCGCATGGTTTTACGACCCACCAGATCATTGGCCTGAATTGCCGTCGTGCCTTCGTAGATGGTGAGAATGCGCGCATCGCGATAATACTGCGCAGCACCGGTCTCTTCGATAAAACCCATACCACCATGTACCTGAACACCGGTCGATGCCACATCGATGGACAACTCGGTAGACCAGCCTTTGACGATGGGCACCATGAAATCATAGAACGCCGCATTCGCCTTGCGCGTCGCCTCATCCGCATGATGGTGAGCTGCATCAAAGGCAGCTGCAGTCACATACGACAAGGCACGTGCTGCCTCAGTCTGGGCGCGCATGGACATGAGCATGCGACGCACATCCGGATGTTGAATGATCGCCACCGGTCCGGCCGATCCGGCGAGATCGCGTGATTGCACGCGGTCTTTTGCATACGATACAGCCTTCTGATACGCACGCTCTGCCACCGCGATACCCTGCATACCAACAGCAAAGCGAGCAGCGTTCATCATGATGAACATGTACTCGAGACCGCGATTTTCTTCGCCCACCAAGTGCCCAATCGCACCGCCATGATCTCCAAATTGCAGCACGGCCGTCGGGCTGGCCTTGATGCCCAGCTTGTGTTCGATGGAGACGCAATGCACATCATTACGCGCACCGACTGAGCCATCGGCATTGACCAGAAACTTCGGTACGATAAAGAGCGAAATACCTTTCACTCCCTCAGGCGCATCAGGCGTGCGCGCCAGTACGAGATGGACGATATTCTCGGCCATGTCATGCTCACCGTAGGTGATGTAGATTTTGGTGCCATGAATCTTGTAGCTGCCATCACCCTGCGGCACTGCGCGGGTGCGCACGAGTGCGAGATCCGAGCCGGCCTGCGGCTCGGTCAGATTCATCGTGCCAGTCCACTCACCCGAAATGAGTTTTTCAAGATAAGTTGATTTTTGTTCGTCGCTTCCCGCTGTCATCAGCGCCTCAATCGCGCCATCAGTGAGCAGAGGGCACAGAGCAAATGACAGGTTCGCTGAATTGAGCATTTCGATGCAGGGTGTGGCCAGCAGTTTGGGCAAGCCTTGACCACCAAATTCCACGGGATGCTGCACACCTTGCCAGCCCGCCTGACCAAAGGCTTTGAACGCCTCCTTGAAACCCGGCGTGGTGGTGACCTTGCCCTCATGCCAATGGCTGGGCTCACGATCACCAGCCCAGTTTAGAGGCGCCACCACTTCAGCGCAAAACCGCGCATTCTCTTCAAGTATTGCCTCTGCCGTTTCGGGCGTGGCATCCTCACAGCCGGGCAGTTGGCTGATCGCCGATAGCCCAGCCAGTTCGTTCATCACGAACACCATGTCTTTCATTGGTGCGACGTAGCTCATGCGATCCCCTGAAAAAAATATTTAACGGTGCTTTGGCCGGACAATCCGGCCAGACAATCAACCGAGTTCTTTGACCAGCGCCGGCACAGCGTCGAACAAATCACCAACCAAACCATAATCTGCAACGCTGAAAATCGGCGCCTCAGGATCTTTGTTAATGGCCACGATAGTCTTTGAATCTTTCATGCCGGCCAAATGCTGGATCGCGCCGGAGATACCCACGGCAATGTACAACTGGGGCGCAACAATCTTGCCCGTCTGCCCCACCTGCCAATCGTTAGGTACGTAGCCGGCGTCGACGGCGGCGCGCGAGGCACCCATTGCAGCGCCGAGCTTGTCGGCGAGAGGTTCGAGAATCGCGAAATTTTCAGCGGATCCCATGCCACGACCACCGGAGACGATGACTTTGGCAGCCGTCAGTTCAGGTCGATCCAATTTCGCCAGCGCGCGCGATACGAAGGCCGATGTGCCCGCATCAGCAACGGCGCTGATTTTTTCAATCGCTGCATTACCACCCGCAGGCGCTGCATCAAATCCTGTCGCGCGCACTGTGATCACTTTGATGGCATCAACCGACTGCACGGTCGCAATCGCATTACCCGCGTAAATCGGACGCTCGAACGTATCCGGCGACTCGACTTTGGTGATTTCGGAAATCTGACCCACATCGAGGCGAGCTGCAACGCGAGGCAAAATGTTTTTGCCATAGGCAGTCGCCGGAGCGAGGATATGTGTGTAAGAAGCAGCGATTGCGAGCGCCTGTTCGGCGATATTTTCGGCGAGCCCATTAGCAAACTGCTCCCCTTCGGCGACCAGTACTTTGCTCACGCCAGCCAGTTGCGCCGCAGCGGCAGCGGCAGCATCGCAAGCCTGACCAGCGATCAGTACGTGGATTTCATCACTGCAGCGCGCTGCTGCGGTGATGGTGTGCGCAGTGCTCGCCTTGAGCGAGCCATTATCGTGTTCAGCAATAACAAGTGCAGCCATGAGAGTGTGTCCTTAATCGTTCAGATGACTTTGGCTTCGTTCCTGAGTTTCGCCACCAGCGTAGCGATATCAGGGACCATGGTGCCCGCAGTACGTTTGGCAGGTTCGACAACTTTGAGTGTCTTCAGGCGCGGCGTCACATCGACACCCAGCGCATCGGGCGTCATCACATCCAGTGTTTTTTTCTTGGCCTTCATGATATTCGGCAGAGTCACGTAGCGGGGCTCATTGAGCCGCAGATCGGTCGTGACGATGGCGGGAAGGCTGAGTGACAGCGTCTCAAGACCGCCGTCGACTTCACGCGTGACGATAGCTTTGCCATCTTCGATCACGAGCTTCGAAGCGAATGTTGCCTGTGGCCAGCCCAGCAAGGCAGCGAGCATTTGACCGGTCTGGTTGCAGTCGTCATCGATCGCTTGTTTGCCTAGGATGATGAGTTGAGGCTGCTCCTTGTCAGCGATCGCCTTGAGCAATTTGGCTACGGCAAGTGGCTGCAGGTCTGCATCGGTTTCGGCCAGAATCGCGCGATCAGCGCCAATCGCCATGGCTGTTCGCAATGTCTCCTGACATTGTGTAACACCGCAGGAAACGGCGATCACCTCGGTCGCTTTGCCGGCTTCCTTCAGACGCATCGCCTCTTCCACTGCGATCTCATCAAATGGATTCATGGACATTTTGACATTGGCGATATCGACACCCGTGCCATCAGATTTCACACGCACTTTGACGTTGTAGTCGACCACGCGCTTGACTGGAACCAGTACCTTCATGGGAATCCTTGGGAGCAAATTGACGTTAACGTAAAGCGCGATTATAGATAAGAAAGACCCGTCGCGCAAAATTTACGCACGGTCGTTCGGTTAT
>Ga0315905_10000193_pt1 | contig 66776 bp, 61 predicted proteins | sample LakEriMetagenome_5_FD_203522 | JGI IMG/M metagenome (GOLD analysis project Ga0315905, IMG submission 203522) | Freshwater fungal communities from buoy surface, Lake Erie, Ohio, United States - Buoy 4 MA121 | ecosystem: Environmental > Aquatic > Freshwater > Lake | place: USA: Lake Erie, Ohio...
AGGTAATTGCTTATAGCCAATGTATAATTTTTAAAATTAAAAAATTTAGAATTATAATCTCCGACTATTAAGTTGCAAGTATTTAAAATATAGTCTATAATATACTCGATTGAATCTGATATTTTAGCATTATAGTTATTTGCTATAGCATTACTTGATGCTAAAACATAATTAGAAGTATCAGCTATTATATCTCGACCATTAATAGTAAATTTATAGTCGTCTGTTAAATACGAAACTATATTAATATTACCTCGGACTTCTAATAAATTATCAGTAGAAGGTATTATTCCGCCAATACCAACACTACCATTATTTAATATAGTGAATACTTCAGAATAGCTATTAGAAGCATTAAAAATACTATAAGATGGGTTTATTTGTTTAACATTTAAAGCACTTCCTGTTCCTTGATTTTCAATATTTAATTGTTTGGTCGCATGAATATCTGTATATATCAATGTTTTTTCTCCATAGATTATCAAATTTGAAGAAGTAAGAGTACCTATTACTTCTAAGTCATCTTCATATGCATTATTAACTATAAGTTTATTTATAATACCATTAGTAATATTATCCGCATTTAGATTACTGATTCGTTGAGATATTAAATTACTTGTATCTAATATATAATTGTTAGCATCAGTAATTTTAGTAAACAATATGTTACTTGTAGTTCTAACAAAATTGCTCGTAAATTCTGATGATGCAGATATGGCCGAAGTTAAATACGAAGACAATTGGGTATCTCTCGCAATATAATCAGTTAACAATTGGTTACTTGCTGTCTTTACATAATTGCTTGCATATCCTGACGATAAAGAGATAGCCGAAGTTAAATCGGTTGATAAAAGGTTACTTACAGACTTTACGTAATTGCTTGTAAAATTGTCTCTTGTAATATAATCAGCTAACAATAGGTTACTTGCTGTCTTTACATAATTGCTTGTATATCCCGACGATAAAGATATGGCCGAGGTTAAATCATAAGATAATTGAGTATCTCTCGCAACATAATCAGTAAACAATAGGTTACTTGCTGTCTTTACATAATTGCTTGTATATCCAGATGATAAAGATATGACTGAAGTTAAATCTGTAGATAATTGTGTATCTCTATCAACATAATCAGTAAACAGTAGGATACTTAACGACTTAACATAATTGCTCGTAAATCCTGAGGATACAGATATGGCCGAAGTTAAATTAGTGGATAATTGGGTATCTCTTGTGATATAATCGGTAAATAATATGTTACTCGATGATTTAACATAATTGCTTGCGTATTCTGATGATAAAGATATTACAGAAGTTAAATTAGCAGATAATAGGGTATCTCTTGCGATATAATCAGTAAACAATAGGTTACTTGCTGTCTTTACATAATTGCTCGTAAATCCCGATGATAAAGAGATTGCAGTAGTTAAATCAGATGATAATAGGGTATCTCTTGCGACATAATCAGTAAACAGTAAGTTACTCGATGATCTAACAAAATTGCTTGTATAATTATCTCTTAAAACGTAATCAGTAAACAACAGGTTACTCGTGGTCTTTACATAATTGCTCGTAAATCCCGACGATAAAGAGATTGCAGCAGTTAAATCGGTTGATAATTGGGTATCTCGTGCGACATAATCGGTAAACAGTAAGTTACTCGATGATCTAACAAAATTGCTTGTATAATTATCTCTTAAAACGTAATCAGTAAACAACAGGTTACTCGTGGTCTTTACATAATTGCTCGTAAATCCCGACGATAAAGAGATTGCAGCAGTTAAATCGGTTGATAATTGGGTATCTCGTGCGACATAATCGGTAAACAGCAGGTTACTTGTAGTATTCACGTAATTGCTCGATAAACTATCTTTTGCTATATAATCGGTTAATAATAGATTCAATCTGTTACTCGTTGATATAACAAAATTGCTTGTGAATTTATCTCTGGTTATGTAATCGCCAAACAATTGGTTACTTGCCGAGCTAACGAAATTGCTTGTAAAACCAGATGATAAGGAAATTGCCGAAGTTAAATCAGACGATAATAGAGTATCTCTCGTTGCATAATCAGTAAACAATATGTTACTCGCAGTCTTAACGAAATTGCTTGTAAAACCAGATGATAAGGAAATTGCCGAAGTTAAATCAGTTGATAATAGAGTATCTCTTGCTACATAATCAGTAAATAATATGTTACTTGCTGTCTTAACGAAATTGCTTGTTAAACTATCTCTTGTAACATAATCGTTAAATAATATATTACTTGTAGTCCTAACAAAATTACTCGTAAAACCAGCAGATAAAGAAATAACAGAAGTTAAATCAGTAGATAATAGGGTATCCCTCGCAACATAATCAGTAAACAGTAGGTTACTCGATGATCTAACAAAATTACTTGCAACATCTTCAGATTCAGAAATAGCCGAGCTCAAATTAATAACAGTATCTATCAGCTCATTATCAAAATATGATATAGATGAGTAATACGCTGATTTTACGTAATTTGAAGTATCACCTATTATATCTCGACCATTTATAGTAAATTTGAAGTCTTCGTCTAAATACGAAACAATATTTATATTACCTCTTACTTCAAGTAAATTATCTCCAGAAGGTACTACACCTCCTATACCAACACTACCATCGCCTAATATAGTAAATACTTCAGACGTAGTGTTTGAAGCATTAAAAATACGATATGATGTATTTGACTGTATTATACTAATAGCGTTACCATAACTTTTATTATCGATTTCTATTTGCTCGGAATAATAGACATCCGTATATATTATATTTTTTTTGCCATATATTACCAAATTTGAAGCTATTATATCACCTTTTAACTCTAAGCTATTATCATATCTGTTGTTGATAATAAATCTATTAATATTTCCATCTGCAATATCATCAGCATTAAGATTGTTGAGTCTATCCAATATTGTATTAGAGGTTTCTTCAATATATTCTATGGTTTCAGAAAATTTAGAATCATAATATGATCTAAGTAAATTATCGGTAGATATTATAAAATTCGAAGTTTCTTTTATTATATCTCGGCCATTTATGGTAAATTTGAAGTCTTCGTTTAAATATGATATAATATTGATATTACCATGAACATCGAGAATATTTGCAGTTTGAGGATAAATACCTCCGATACCAATACTTCCGCTATTTAATATAGTAAGTAGCGTATTTTCATTATAGTCTATTCTCAAAATATCTGTATTATTTGGAATAATATCACCAAACTGCCTAATATATAGAGCAGTATCATTATCATAATTTGAAATATTTATTTTTTCAGAGATATAGATATCCGTGTTTAAAATCGTAGTATCCCCATAAACTATTAGATTCGAGTTAATAGTTAAGGTACCATTTAATAATAGATTATCGTTGTAAACATTATCAATAATAAATTTATTTCTACTATTATTTTTTTGAATAATATCATCCGTAGTTAAATTATTTATTATTGATAGCAAATTATTTGAACTACTTATAATTCGACTACCTAAATCAGTTGATAGAATCTGTGTTTTTAAATATCTCAATAAAACAATACCGCTTCCTCCGCTATATCCGTGATTAAAATATCCGCCTCCACCCGATCCTGTATTAGCAAGACCCTCGTATCTAATATTTTCTATGTAATTCTCGCTACCATATCCACCACCTCCAATACCACCGATAGCATTATCAATGTTACTCGCACCACCTGCTGCAAAATAACTTAAATTAGAATCTGGATCATAATATCCTATATTATCATCATTTAACAAATCAAAAACGCTTTTAAAATTAAAGACAGTATCGTTAATATCATCAATAATAGCCCCGAGACCTTTCCCTCCATTATAGACATCTCCTGTACTCCCACTACCGCCTCCACCACCATTTAATTCAAACCCATTATTCCCGCGAAAATATATTTTTCTGAATGAATAATCATCGGCACTTATATTTAAATTAGAAGTACCTCCATTACCAGAACCGCTTCCACCTCTTCCTCCTGAAATAGAATATGAACCACCGCCTCGAACTATTAATTTATCAAATACTGTATTTATACCGACGGCATTATTTTGAACAATTGCCGAACTACCGTTTATATCTTTAATAATTCTACCAGCACCTCCTCTACCTACCTTAATTTCATAATATTCGTCATTTTCTGTTTGGCCAGCCGTTAGATTATCTATATAAATTAATTCACCAGCTCCACCACCGCCCTCATTTGTTCCACCTCCACCACCACCAATTAATAATATATCACATGTTGTATAATTGGGATCGTTGAACTTTAATTTATATAATGTGTATTCGTTCGCAATATATAATTCAAATATTTCGGATTTCGTTAAAGCCCTATTATATATCCTCAAATCAGTAATAGAAAATTCTAAATTAACGTTTGTTCTAAATAAGGCATTTCCAATTGTCTTCGCTATATATTTCGAATCACTGAATATACCAACGTTAATATCAGGGACTATCTGTTCGATAAAATCATTTATTAATATATTTTTTTGGTTATTTAAATATAGCGTCCATGTATTATTAGCATTAATTGTCCACACAAAATGATACCAATCATTGGGATTTACACTTATATTTCTAATAATATATTGGTAATCAGATAATTGTCTGATATTTACCACTAAATAATTAAAAACATTATTATCCTCATCAGTTTCGCTAATTAATTTAATTTCAAATCGATATGTATTAGAATTACTATTGGTAAAACTAAATAAGAACTTTTCGTCGCTTATTAAATCATAAATTTTAAACCAAAATGAAAATGTGAAACCTATTTCAGAACCTCCTACGCTTAAATTGGTCGAATAAATATTATAGAGGTCGAAATCATCGTCAAAACGTGCATATGAACTCGAAGTACCGCTGAAATACAAATAGTTATTTTCGAGAGGGGTATATTCATATTTGTGATTAACTATCTCCTTTAATAATACATCGGTTTGGCTATTTATAATTATATTATTTAGTTGTTTACGAACACTCTTTATATTTGAAGTATTAGTTATTTTATCGAAATTGAAAAAATATTGTAATATATCTTCGTCGTTAAACGTAGTTTTTTTTTTGGAATCATATTTAAAAACAATTTTTTCATAAATAGTATCTGGAAATATATAAGGGGGTAATTCTGGTTCGACCGTAGGTTTTGTTATAGAAATAGGTTTGGGTACTACACTGATAACCCCGTCATCTACGAAAATTCCTTCACCTACTTTAAGAATACCGTACTGTTGTTGGGAACCCTTTGGTATACCTTTAATATTTTCAATAGAAATATTACTAAGTATATGTTTTTTTATTTCATTTATGATAGTATTTGACGTATCGATAATTTCTTTGGAAGTAGCATTCGAATAATTTTCGACATAATTTGAAAATGTTTTTATAATATTTTGATTATTAACGTACAATATATTATTATCATAATCCCAGTATAAATTTGGGGATGTCTCGAATTTCTGCGTTGTATCATTGTTAAACAAGATCCCCTTATCTATAAAATTGTTATTGTTAGTACCACCGAGCTCTCTGAGTAATTTTTTATTATAGTTAATGGTACTCGCATTAATTTGTTCAATACTTATATTTGTTAAATTTTGTCCGTCGCCTATAAATTGGTTAGCAATCACATTACCAAATATTTCAATATCACCATTAGCTAATGAATATATTGAACGTGGAGTACCAAAATTTGTAATACTCTCAGACATTATATTATTATGCTTCTTAATAAAAATAAATTAAAAAAGAATTAGCATATAACCCCGTATATCAAGTTACTATAATAATATGTAGGAAGCAAGCAATAATGTAATGGACAATGAAAAAGTTATCGGGAATATATGCAGTATTTCGCTATTAATATTTTCGTAATCTATTTTATCAAAGATAATATCTTCAATATGTCCGATATCAGACATATCATTTTTACAGTAATGTTCTTTAATATTTTCTATCGTATATTCTATAACCATTTTTATAATAATAATAAATAATATTTATATAATATATATAAATAATATATATGACGCCTGTTAACTGTCCTGTTCTAAAGGACGCTGAGGATAGTATTATAGCTCAAAGAGCTTACGATGATTTAAATAATGCCTTCAAATATAGTCGCAGTTCAACGAGCTTGATAGACGCAGTAGCTTCTACTCAGACAAATTATCCGTTAGGAGTAAATTATTTATATTTGTCTACTATTAGAGGAGGCAGTTATAAAAAATCTATGGAAAATACGGAAAACTTTTGCAATACTTGTATGAAGGGAGGGTGTTTCACATGTTCTAAAGGTAAAACTAAAATATCAGCGGAATACAATATAATTGTTATTAATTTACCAAAATTATATAAAAAATACAAATCTTCTTCTAAAAAAGTGAAGAATCCTAAAAAAAGAGGAGGCGATAGCGCAAATAATAATGCAATTGATATGGGCAATATAAGTAGAACCGATTTTCTACCCTTAGAGAATTATAAAGAGTATCAACCATTTAATTTACAAGCCCAATTATTTCTTTAGGGTAAATAGAGTTCTTTATTTTTTTCATATGGATTATATTTATAGATATCTATATATATCTTCTTCTTCTCTATTTTTCCGTAGTTGTTTAAAACGATGAGCATTTTTTCTAACTTGGTTCTAAAATCTACGATAGATTTATCTATTTCTTCGCTCGGATTAAATCCATAGATATGCTTAAATCTATTGGGTACAACAAATACAAACGAGTATAATATTTCTAATATATCATTGACTATATCATTAAATATTGGTATATATATATAAATATCGTATCTGTCTGATAATATATAAATATATATTTTCATTAATTTATTCATATAAATTATCAAGTTATTATATCGCGTTTTATCGAATTTTTTTACAAATCTCAGATTATGAATAATATCTAAAAATTCCTTGTTTTTTTTCAAGAATTTAATATTTCCCGCGTTGATATTTATGTTAAAGTTGTTGGTATTGAGCTCTTTAATAGTATCTATTCCCTTATCTATATTATCCACAATATCTTCCTCTCTGTTCTTTTTGGTCGCATTAGCTTGTTTAATGTTGTTATCTATATGATAATAAAAAATAATAATAATTATCAGAGCGATCAAGACAGAACTATTATATTTGCTTATTATAAAGAATATCAAAGCTAAAAATAATATAGCCGCATAATAATTATTTAGAATATTATTCATGATATTATTTTAATCTTTGAATATATATTTTATTATACTGAAGCACCATCTATAAAATATATTATAAATGATAAAAAGATAAGTATTATACCTATATATAATCTTCTTTCTTCTTTTGATAAGATATCAATTAGTACATATATATAATTACTGTTATCTATATAGCCGTTATTGTATGCTTTTGTAACATCATTTATTATATCAATAATAGACTGCAAGGTATTTTTATAAATATCTTTAAGGGATAAATCATAAAAATCTGTATGTTCTTTATCGGTTTCTATCTTATCTGGTAAAGTTTCCAATAGGCTATTAAGTTTATTCTCAATATTACTCTCAATAAACTTGTCTAAACCATTGTAATTTATATTATCTGGGTTATTTTCTATGGCCTTATCTTTTTTATTTAAATTCGCCATATTTTATTTACTTCTTACCAGTATATGAGAAATTTTAAGTAAATTATATGACGTCCATCATATCTATGTTAGTTATCAAATTTCTTCGGCAACAATAGCGATTTAATCCCAACTTATTCAGCAATTCTCCAGTATGTATCTTTTCGAAGTTTTTATATAGTTTATCTACATCATTAGTATTATCCAACTTAAGCTTTTCTTTCTCATAGTAATCCGAAATATCAGCCATAACTCTTCCACATGTGAAACATCTGATAGGCACAATCATTTTATATTAGTCGTTCTTATATTTAAATAACATAATCATTTTTTTATATAATAGTCAGTAATAACAATATTTACAAATGCTAAAAATATATTAGGCGATAATTTCAAATATAAATGTTGAAACTAAAATTGGTAACAATTTACTTCATAATGCCCATATTTTCCACATATGTCGCATATTTTGCGCGATGATTTAGAAAATGAAGATTTATTAGACCAACAATTATTTGCATAATGCCCATATTTTCCACATGTAAAACAAGAATTACCGGAAGATTGTTTGTTTTTCTTTTTACAATATTTTTCATGATATTCGCATTTATCTTCTTCTTCAAATTCTTTATCACAATATTCACAACACCATATTACATCTTCTTCTCCTTGCTTATCGCTATTGTTGTATTCTCCTTTACAATCTTTAGCAAAATGTCCTTCTTTTCCACATTTACACCCTTGAAGATTTAAAATGGCACAAAGTTCTGTAAAAAATATTCATTACATGTTTATTACTTTGTGTCTTCAAGGAAGCATCAAAAAGTTTGATACCTATAAATTATGGTTGGATACATCGTGTAATGTATCTGATTGTTTGCTTCTACATAGATATAATGGTTTATCTAATCCATTTATATGATTATAAGCTATTTTATAAATGTTTTTAGCACCATTAACATCCCTGTTCCATAATCCACAACCGCTCTTACAGCGTAATAGACCATGTACTAAAGCATAGTTATTTTTCCAAGGTTTAGGATTTTCTCTTATAATAAACTTTTCACAATCTCCTCCTTCACAATTACAGCATTTGCAACTTGTTCTAAACTCATCTACCAAATAAGTATTATAACCTGATTTTTTGAATAATGTTCTGATACCTTTACCTTTTATGGGTTCTTTGTATTTCATATGTTTGTGTTGTTCAAAATCGCCAAAACAAACCACAACATCATTAATATCTCCAAATATTTTCTTAAACCTATTTATCATCTTCTGTTCATTTCTTACTCTGTTTATATAACCATTCAGTTTCAATTTCCTAAATATATACTTTTCATAAAATGGAAAAAGTATATTATTAATTTCATTTTTCTTTTTGATATATTCTTTATATTTATTGATGTCTAATGACTTCTTATTATATTGTGATAGTTCAGTTTCATATTCTATGATTGTTTTACCATCAATCTGTTCTTTCTTAAACTCTAATACAAGTTTATTATATTTTTTACTTTTTGTCTCTTTCCTTCTGCTATCTTGTGTATATCTAAAAGTACTAGCATCTTTACAACATCCATCTACACAAGAAATAATATCACACTTTCCAGGGTCTATTGCTACTATCTTTTTATTTTGTATTTTAGTATAATCATCCAGTTCATCAATATAAAGCTCTTTTGATAAACTCGTGTTTTTTGGTTTAGAAAACTTATCTATCAAATCATTTCTAATAAGCAGTATAGAACAACTTATACCATCTGTTTCAATCATATGATGAAATGAATAACCTTCTCTTTTGAAGCATTTTCTTTGTGTTCTAAAAAAGAAGTCCCATATTTCAGATTTTTTCTTTTTCAAATTACCTTCTGTTAAGTAATCTCCTTTATTACCTTGTTCTTTTCTTAATAGTAGATTTACTATAGTTGTACTATCAAGAGTAATATGCTTTGGTATAATATCACTTCTTAATGGAAAAACATTATTGATGCTAATTCCTTCTTGTTCTATGTATTTCATCATATAAATCATACAAGGTAAATAATCAAATTGTTTAGCATGTATATCATAATGAATACTATCTTTTGCAAAAGATTTATTAGGAATGATATGTTTTTTGATATCATTTATCCAATTATGATATGTATGATGTGATTTATATTTAGTTGTTTCTACATTTATAATATCATTTTTGATATGTCTTAATTGAGAACATAACTTGTTAATTCTATTATCCTTTTCTTTTTTAGTGATAAAGCACATCTCATCATAATACCTGATATGTCATCTACACATAAGCCATTATTATAACCATTTTTACATTGCACTATTGAACATTCGTCATTTTCAATTTGTATAATATCTATTCCGATATCTTTATGATTATGCAAATGTCCTTCTTTTATATCTTTTCTTATTAGTCTCATAGTATTATGAGAGTGAATGAGGTTATTCTCTATTAAAATATTTTCAGGACATTCATTCCATAAATAGGCATTTTTACCAAGTTTTTGTATAATAAAGTCCTTAACATATTTCTCATATAACAAACCCTTTTCTTGGTTATTCATATTGATGAATGTATTTTATACTACTATAATCATTTTTTTATATCTTACCTAATCTATTTTTTTATAAAATAATACTTCTTTGTTCTAATATCTTTTGGTTCTGTTTTAATTTTGTATTCAGTGCTCAAAATTTGGTATTCATCTTTCAATAGATGACGAATAATTGATAAGTATGGTCTCTTAATCTTTTCAGGACATGATATTGCTGTTATAGTACTCATAGAAAAATAAGTATGTATCTTTGGTAAGAAGTTCATAATCTGTTCTTGTAATTCTTTATTTACATCTAATTCATGTAAAATAAGAGAATTATCTTCATTTAACTTCAATACATTTATCAATTCATCCTTTATTTGTTTTTGTTGTTCAGGATACAATTCTGTTTTAAGTCGCATTATAATGCTGTTATCTTATATTTATATATAATATATTCTTATGTTGTTTTATATAGTTTAGGTTTTCTATATCTTGTTGATAGTTTTCTGGTATATTTTGATAATTCTTCTTTATTATAAGCATTATCAAAATAGTTCTTATGATTTTCTTTTCTTACCATCTTAATAGCATTTTTGATTTCTTCATTCAATTCATCGTATTTTAATACCTTCTTATTTAACTTAAGATAATGCTTTATTTGGTTGAAGTAATTTTCTATAGGAGCATTTGTATTTGGTGTATATGGAATGCTAAACAAATATTTATTACCACTATTGATAATAGCATCTTTTACAAATTGATTATTATGACTTCCGGCATTATCCAAAATAATTAGATAGTCTTTGTATTTACTAAAAACATGTTCTTGTAGAAAATCTACAAATCTTTCTTTTGTCATACCACCTTGTTGATATAATTTAGACCCTACACATCCTGAATTACTGATTACTACTAATAATGTAAATTTCTTGAATACATAGTTATCATCTGTTTTCACAATACACTTCTGACCTAACTGACATCTACTATATTCTAACATCATAGCAGGTTGTATAGAAGTTTCATCCAAACAAATGATTTTATCAATAGGATATTTACTTACTTCGTTATAGAATTTATCTAATTCTTGTTGTTTATTTACTTCTAAACCATATCTTGTAGCTGGAAAGTGTTGGTGTTTAGTTCTCTTTCTTGTTTTATTGTTATCTCTCAAAATCTTTCCTAAATGTTGAGATGTAATATCAAATAATTGATATTTTTCAATAAGTAGTTTTCTTAATTCAGTCATAGTAATCTGTTCATTTTGTGTAAGTAGGTTAATAGCATACTTAACTTGTTCTTTCGTTATTTTATAAGACATAGAAGGTCTGTTAAGTCTTTCTAAATTCTTATTTTTCTTATACTTTATAATCCATCTTCTTAAAGAAGTCTTCTTGCAATCAAAAATTTTACAGACCTCGTCCAAACTATCATCATTTTGTAAATAATACTTAACAGCAGTAATTTTATAATCTTGTGTCTTATGTTTCATAATAATACATAATAAAAATAAATATTTTGTGCCATTTTAAATCTTCAAAGGTTTAAAACATCTGTTGTTAGTACTATTACTGATTTTTAAAAGTTGGCTTTTAGTTTCATCATCTAAATTTACAGAAGTATAAGAACCACCTCGTACATTATCAATACCATATTTATCCATATACATTTTTGTATATTTATCTTCGTCATAATCATCGCCTTGTATAAGTTCTAATAATTTTAGAGGTTTGTATATTTTAGTCCAACGTGAACCATCTGAATTAAAATGGCTTTCTATACGAAAATGTGGATTTGATGTTTTACCAACATAATATTTACCGCGATTTAACTTTAATGTATAAATATATACCATTGTAATATCATTATATCACAATGATATTATATCATTTTTTATATTTCGTATAGAAAATTATTTTACATCTTCAAGTGTATATATGTATGTATATGCGTAAAATAGTAAAAATAAAATATTATAATATATTAGTATTATAATCATGTCTATAAACGCTATATATGGAAAAATTCAAAATATAGAAAATGAATTAAGCTCTTTAAAATGCAATGCTGATAATGTTATGTTAAAAGATTTAGAAAAATCTGTTGCTGAATTATCGGCTAAAGTATCGGCGTCGCCTTTGTCTTCGTCGGTTGTTTCGGAAGGTTCTTCGGATTTTAAGTTAATATCTGATAAATTAGTGGCATTAGAAGAATCTGTAGCAGAATTATCAGCCAAAGTATCTTCTTCGAAAATAGAAGAGTTAGAACAAAAATTAGGCGAATTAACCGGTAAAGTATCCGAATTAGCCGATGCTGCCGAAGTTGCAAAAGCGTCTTCTATCACAGTAACTCATATACTCGCTAAAAAAATAGAAGAGATGGAGAATAAACTATCTGAATTATCAGTTGATGATAAAATAGAAAAGCTTTCTTCTCAATTCAAAGAAGTAACTGATAGATTAGAAAATCTCGAGAACAAAGAATGAGATTAGCAATACTTGGGTTTTGCCTTGATACATTCTGCTAACATATCTTGTTCGTATTTAAAAATATCAATTGCATTATTTAAAATTATACTATTTTTTTGCAAATATCCAAAATTCTTCTTGTGTAATTCAAGAGCCTTAGTAAAGTACCGTTTTGCCTCCTTGTAATTTTTATTTTTATTATGTATCATACCCATGATATTATTTATATCCGAAGAATTTAGATTTTCCGCTTGTTTAAACAGTTCTTCGGATTTTAAAACGTCTTCGTTAGTTAATAATTCCTTATTATATATTTTAACCAATTCGATATATTCGTTATTAAAATATAGGTAGTTCATGTTGTTTGTTGTAGAAGGGAATAGCCCGAGTTTAGAGCCTTCTATGAACGTTACTTTGTTAAAAAAATATACATTTAGATCTTTATTATCTGATATGTATTTGGATAAGGTATTTCTAATGGTTAGTTTGAATTTATTTGTATCATTGTACAATTTCTCGCATATTTTTGGCTTTATTAGATAGCAGCATTTCGTCACTAATTTATTGTATACTTTCCGATAATCGACTATTTGCTCATCGCTATTTATGGTATTCAATGATAAAAATAGCATATCCCAGATATTATTATTATCATCTTTTACATACTTTAAAAATTCCTCGATATTGTTTAAATAGTTGCTGCTAACTAATACATCATCTTCTATAATCATATGTAGAGAAGTATCATCCTTATCCTTTATTATTTTGTACAATTCTCTGTGCTTCTCATAATTTGATATCTGACTGGTATTTAACATTTCTATAAAATCATTGTATTCATTATTCTCCTCGAATTTACTGTAATCAACTCTATCATTAAATACGTTTATATTATCGTCTATTAATTTCGAAGTAGGATCTTTGATTATATTATTAATAATAGTGATATCGTTCTTTTCACATATTTTTTTAAAATAATCGACTACGTTATTAATATTAGTTATTCTATTTACTAATTCTGTAGTATATACTATATAAAGATTTATAGTTTTAGGCATTTATATATTTATAATATTTATAAACTTTTATATATATAATGGATAATACTAATATAATATATGAATATCCAAATCCGGATAGATTAGTAATAATTGGCGATATTCACGGCGATATTAAGAGATTTAAAAATATTCTCATAGATGCCAATATTATAAACAATAATATCGAATGGATTGCCGAACCTCCTAATACTATTGTTATACAAATGGGAGACCAAATTGATAGTTTAAATAGAGCCGAAGATAATGATTGGGAAGTGATAGAAGATATAGAGATGTTAAAATTCACTGATTTATTAGATAAAATAGCGAAAATCAAGGGAGGAACTGTTATATCTCTTATAGGCAACCACGAATTTATGAATATATTAGGAAATTATAGCTATGTATCTGATAAAAGTATTGCTAATAATGAAAAAAGACGAAGGGAATTATTTAAGCCTAACGGACAGCTATCAATAATATTATCAAAGAGGCCTATAATTGTTAAAATAGGAGGTCTCTTATTCTGCCATGCAGGTCTTAAAATATCTCATCTATTTTTGTTGAATAAATATAAGAAAAAGGTATCATACTTGAATGAATTATGGAGCTCCTATGCGTTAACAAATAAATTAAGTAATTCCGAAGATGCTGAGATATTCGGTAAAATAATATTGGAAGACGATGGTATATTATGGACACGCAATTTAGATACTGTAGATGAATTAAATATCATGTTAAACAGTTTGAGCTGTAGTTATATGTTTGTGGGCCATAATGTAGTAGATGGTATCAAGTTTATAAACAATAATTTATGGTATACTGATACTGGTATTTCGAGAGCTTTTGGTAACAAAAGTTATGAATATATTGATATTATTAATAATAATGTTAATATAAAAACTTTAACAAATTAGAATAATAGAATAGAATATAAACTAATATTAGAAAGCTTATGAAAAAATATCCGTTTATTTTAATTTTTGATATTGATAATACAGTTATCGGAGACTGTAGCTTATTAACAAAAGAGTCGCGATTATTAGAATATATATACAATACATGTAAGAAAGAAGGCGAGTATAATTGTAAATATATGAAGAGCATTGATATGCAAGAAGAGTTAATGTCTGGTTTATTGAGACCTAACATTAAAGATTTCATAAAATTTTGCAATAATAAATTTAAAAATATAGAGATCTTCTTTTATACAGGGAGTTCATATTTCTGGACCAATGCGTCTTTAGGGCCTAATATAGAGAAGGCCTTAAATATAAAGATAAATCGTCCGTTTTTTACAAAAGAAAATATGATATCAACTTCTTTAATAGATATCGAGAAATCACTTGCAAATATATTTCCTTTAATTACTAAAAGTCTCGAGAAAAAGTATCCTGTTATGAAAAACAGGAATGATATTGATTATATAATACAGAATCGTACTATTTTTATAGATGATATTAGGAACAATACTTATACGTATGCCAATAGACAACTTGTGTGTCCGAGATATAACTATTGGCCTGCTTATGATGTATCTAATAAAATTGTTAAAAAATATGGGATAGATCGTAAGGTATTTGATAATGAGGATATTTTAAGATATATATGGGTTAATAGTATATACATACATAATAAACACGGCAATGATAGTCAAAGGAGCAGGGATATTTACAATGCACAGAAGGCCGAGTATATTAAAAAGAGCAGATTATCAAGAAGAAATGATAGGTATTATAGGGATTTAATTAAAGAACTTTCTAAGAAGGATGTTGATTCTGATGTTATATCTGATGATAATATAATAAATATCAATTATAAATTATCAGAAAAACTCTATTAAAAACGAGTACATAATTTATTTTTCTCTCAACTTTTAAAAACTTTTTGAAATTTCTAAAATTTTTTCAATTATGTACTCGTTTTTGAAATATGATCTTCGCATAATTTATGAATTATACGCTCTGGCTACTCAAAAAAAAACAATATAAATATTAGGCAATATAGTATATATAAGAGTTCTCAATGTTCTTTGTGCGATCACAATATAGTAAATTGGATACAGAAGATAAAATTGAGAATCGCATAGATTTGCAATTGCAATCGAGAATTATCTTTTACAAAAAAATTTTTAACTACTATTAAAAATAAGTATATAATAGATAATGAGTTTATATTTTAAAGACCATCCTGAATTTAAGCCAAATATCACTCCGAGAGACATGTTTGCATTAGGAATTATGGGAGGCTCTTATTTTAGACAAATAAAGTCTCCTAAAACAAAAAAGATATATAAAAATCATCATAAGAACTTTAAATTTCTCAAAGATATCCCCGAAGATATCTTAACAAAACAAGAGTATGATAAGAGTATTAATTATTACAAGGTTGAAGTAGGAACAAGCTATGAATATTGGATGGAAAAGAATTGGATAAGGGAAGATATAGATCCTTACGGATGGATAGAATGGTATTGTAATTTTTACAACGGACGCAGAAGCGAAGACGATGTGCGCCAAATTAATAGATGGAAAAAATCTGCTGGCCCCAAAGGAAGATTTAGAAATCAATTGCAAAATAAGGTTAACGAACAACAAAGTAATAGTGAAAAAATCTATCCGAGGTTGAGACAAACATTATTACATTGGGCTTACGATAGTCGTAAAATGAAAATTATATAAAAAATGATTTATAATATATATATATACATTAAATGGAAGAAGTACCGATGACGCCCTTCGACATTCTGTTAGCCAAAAAGAGAGAAGAATTAGAAGATTTATATAAAATGAAAACAAAAAATAAAAAAATGACTTCCGATGTTAATGAAATAAATTTCATGGAAAAGCAGCTTTACAATAAAATCAATGCGGCAATCGATAAGAAATACAAAGAATCTAAAGAGTATAAGAAAAAATGTGAGAGCGAAGTGTATAATGCTTTATAAAAACATATTTGTATATAAAAAAATACCACGATATAGATGTATGGCTAATATAGAAAATCAAAATTCTATAATTGATCGAGAATACTTGAGTATAATCAAGGATAGAAAAAAGAATTGCGATGATATAGATGTTTATAACGATATTGAGATAAATATTGATATTGATAGAGATTTAATAAATAAAAGAGTTGAAGATATTACGTCATACAGAGAAATTCTAAAGAAATTAGTAAGTCAACCAATTATAAAGCAGAGAACACTTGAATGGTTTGAAGCACGAAAAAATCGTCTGACTGCAAGCGATTTAGCAGATGCCATTAAAGATACTAAGGCAAGTGATACGATCGCAAAGAAGAAAGCGAAGATTATTAAGGATAACACAAACTATAATGCTATCAAAGCATTGAAATGGGGTACCATGTTCGAACCTATGGCTACGAGGATATACTCTCAAATAAATGATAATATTCATGTATATGAGTTTGGATTGATTTGCGATGAAATTAATGAACATTTCGGAGCTTCTCCAGATGGTATTAATGAACTCGGAATTATGGTTGAGATTAAATGTCCTTATTCAAGAAAAATTATAGATGGTTATATACCCGATAAGTATAAACTACAAATTCAGGGACAGCTCGCTGTTTGTAATTTAAAAGAATGCGATTACGTAGAATGTAAATTCTTAGTACTTGAAGAAAGTATATATATGGAAGAATTCCGCGAAATATCTATGAATCATGGAATTATAGCGGAATATATTACGAAAAGCGGAGAATATTACTATATATATAGCGATAGCAATGTAACATCCGACGAAGCTATTGATAATATCTATAGTAAAATAGAACAATTTAATTCTAATAACGAAAATGATAATAAATACGAATTTATCAAGTTGAACTATTGGAAACTGGAAGAAATAAATACACAGAGAGTACAATTTGACGATAATGAATGGGTTAATATTAATAATAAAATTAATATTTTCTGGGAAAAAGTAGAGAATTATAAGAAACAGCCGATTGAGAAGTTTAAGTTCTTGGACGACGAATGATTACGTAAAATCTATAAAAATATTTAGATCTTTTGAGCCAAAATCATGATGGTTATTGATATAGTATACGATGCTATAATCCTGTACTGTATTTCCTGTTTTGCATACAGAATTATAGGAATCATAGCTGCTCTCTTTATTTAAGCAGCCACACGTTAAACCTTCCATTCTAAATGAATTTCCACAGTTAATATTACATTGTAAATTAGAGGATTCGCTATCCTTTATTATTTTAATAAAGTCGTCTATATTATTTTTATCATTCTTTAAAAATATTAGAAGGATTTCATAGTACATCTCTTGTTTTGCAGAACAAGGTATGCGTATATTATTATCAGTAACTCCTATAGAACACGAATAACGATAGTCTACCTGCTGTCCTCTGTTATAATCCCACACTACTGTATTATCAAGTCCATTTTTAAGATAAGGAGCTTGAGAGATACATGCATATATCGGCCATTTGGATGTATGGAGTTTGGTATTTTTAATTTTATTAACTATCTCAGCCTTAATATAATCTGTTAAGTTTTTAATATTATCGGTTCTATATTCCAATACAGATGACGTCTCGATACCTTTCTTTTCCAATAATTCTTTAAATTTTCGAGGATTATTTTTAATACACTTATATGTTAATAACAAATTTTTATTATCTATATCTGCATATTTTTTTCTATACTTCTGTTCTATCATATCACAAGTATAATCATTGTGATAATTAATAGGCTCCTCGTCTTTTATTATGAAAGAATCTGTGTATTTACAAGAGGAATCGCTACAATTATTAAAGGTATTATCTAAATTACAACCGCTCTTTTCTATATTTGTAAGCTCCGATATCGCAAAAAATTCCTTAATATTATAATCACATACTTTTACAATATAAAATATACTTAATATTATAAATATTACTGATAATAATATTAACAACAAATCATTCAAATTCATTATTGTAATTATATCTACCTATAATATTTATTTTTATTTTTTGTAATTGTTTTTATATTACTGTCTGGACTATGGATTGAGTTTCTGGCTGAGCTGTAGGCTGAACGGTAGGCTGGACTGTAGGTTGGACCGTAGGTTGGACTGTAGGCTGGACCGTAGGTTGGACCGTAGGCTGGACCGTAGGTAGAGTTGTAGGCTGAACGGTAGGTTGGACCGTAGGCTGGACTCCTAAGAGTGAGCCTGATTGAATGGATGCATAAGGAGTTACTAAAACATGATCTATATTATCATATTTAGCTACTAAATTATTATTAGTACCTACATATAATTTATAGCAATTATTATTATCATTACATACCTCTAAATATTTGCTTGCGGTTTCATTAGTATTTATTCTTAATCCTGCATTGGCTATAGTATTATTCTTTAGATTTAAATTGTTAGTAGTATTTATCAATTCTGTGTCTGTTATCATATCGAATATCTTTTTGTTTGAAGGAAAACTTTTGAACTCAAAGTATCTATTTAGATTATCATTGATATTTGCGGTATTTCTATATAAAACATTTGATGTATTATAAACATCATTATATAGCAAATTTGAAGTATGCATTAGACTCTTATTAAAAGAGTTTGAAGTATGCATTAGACTCTTATTAAAAGAGTTTGAAGTATTCGCTATATTGCTTGTTATATTTTTAAATAAAAAATTTGAAGTCTTATATATCTCTGAATCGGTATATAAATTATTCTTTATTCCCATGGAATTAGTATAATCTATTAAATAGTTAGAAGTAGTTCCGATATAATTAGAATTATTTAAATACAATACATTCATTTCATTTTTTAAATCTTCATCGGTTACTGAATTTTTCTCAAAATTATTTATATTCAACGAATTTATGGCTTCTTGCTCTTCTTTATAATTATAATAATCATAAATTAGCCATGCTAAAATACCTATTAATGCTATTAATATAATTATTAATATAAAATATAATACAGCATCTAATAATTCCATTATACTATCTTATAATTTAATTATATTTTAATTATACTATATTTAAAACTTTAATTTCGCTATTATTACTCAATGAATTTCCTTCATCTTCTCCCCTGTCGCCTCCTCTGTCGCCTCCTCCGTCGCCGCCTCCTTGTCCAGTATTACATTGAGAACTTGCTATCTTAATAGCATTAACGGCCGCGCCTGCAGCTCTTGCTGTAGTACATTGAAAACCGGCTATCTCTATATCATTAACCGCTTGTGTAGCTTGCATAGCTTGCATAGCTCTAGGTAATTTCGCCGAGTAATCAGAGGCTACATCTGATGCTTCAATTCTTCCAACATCATTATTCTCATATCCTCCAACCTCAAATGCCCCTCCAGTTATTTCATCTTCTTCATCTTCTTCATCTTCTTCATCTTCTTCATCTTCATCATCTTCTTCATCTTCATCATCTTCTTCATCTTCATCATCTTCTTCATCTTCATCATCTTCATCATCTTCATCAAATTCTTCTTCGTACTCTACACCCTTACCACCTAATTGACCATCATCTTCTTCATCTTCATCATCTTCTTCATCTTCATCATCTTCGCCTCCTTCTTCATCTTCATATTCTTCGCCTCCTTCACCACCTTCATATTCTCCATCTCCTTCACCACCTTCATATTCTTCGCCTCCTTCACCACCTTCATATTCTCCATCTCCTTCACGTCCTTCGTATTCTTCTTCTATCATTTCAATATTCTTCTTATTATTAAATACATAGCCGCCTCTTTTATAATTGATATCTTCAAAATTATCATCGTATAATTCTTCCCATCTTTTTTTATCATTTTTATGAATTATATCTTCGTCCATATCGATATCTTCGTCGTCTTCATCGTCTTCATCGTCTTCACTGATGGAGTCCATATCTTCATTATTTAACTTACCTTTGTATATATAAGGCTCTATATATTCTGCTGGTATATCAACATCTTCTGTGTTAATTCGGAGCTGTACTCCCATGGCTTCAAATTCTTGAACTAATAATTTAAAACAGTATGGAGTTCTTACAATGACTATATCATCATTATTGCAATTTTTGCAAACATTTATATTTAATGGTATATTTAAAGAAACAAGTGTGCCGCACTTTTTACATGCAGACCAAGCATATTTATCAGAACGTTCCATCATACTCTCTTGTATAAACATTGAAATGCCGTGACTCAATAATGTATCTCTTTCCATCTCTCCTATACGTAGACCACCTCCTCTACGCCGTCCTTCTGTTGGTTGTCTTGTTAACCCAGTAACTTTTCCGATACCTCTTGAGTTGATTTTTTCAGCAACCATATGTTTTAAGCGAAAATAATATGTCGGCCCAATAAATATCTCAGTCTCTATTTGTTTTCCCGTAAAACCATTATACAGTATTTCATTCCCGTATTTATTATAATTATTATCTTCTAATTTTTTATATATGGCATCATTATCTATTGGTATAAATACTGTAGCATCACCCAATATACCTTCGATACAGCATAATTTAGCAAATATACATTCGACTAAATGCCCAATAGTCATGCGTGAGGGAATCGCGTGCGGATTTATTATAATATCGGGTCTTATACCATCTTTTGTATAAGGCATATTTTCCTCTGGTATTATCATACCAATTACCCCCTTTTGTCCATGGCGAGAAGCATGTTTATCTCCAAATTCAGGTTTCTTAATTTTTAAAAATTTGACCTTACATATAATAGATTCATCTCCTGATATTTTATTAGATATATATACGTCATCTACGGTACCATAGAGAGAATTGTCGGTACTTATAGATATATCAGTATATATTGTCTTCTTCTCCTGTACAGTGAAGACACCCTGTTTACGTTCATAATAGACTTCTTTAACATTTAACATACCTATTATTACAACTTCTTGTCCTGCTGGTATATATGTGCCTTTTTTAATGAAGCCATTATCATCAATATGAGTATAATCTTTCTTTTTTATTCCGAGTAATTCATCTTGTTTACCTATCATATCTTTCATTTTAATGGGATTTCCGAAAATTATCCTCTCATTACTCGAAACTATTTTACTCGTTGCTGTAATCGATTTGTAATAAGATAAGTAATTCAATCCTCTATTAATTGCTGCTCTGTTAATCATTATACTATCTTCTTGATTAAATCCTGAATAAGTCATAATAGCAACAATTGTATTATATCCATTTGCCATATAATCGCTTGATGTATATTGAGCTATTCGCGTATTTATGATGGCCCTCTGAGGATAATGTAAAACATAGCTCATTGTATCAAAACGTCTATTGAAATTTGTCGCATATATCCCAATAGCTTGTTTTGATTGTGCAGCATGAAACACATTGCGTGCCGCCTGATTATGGTTACACATCGGTATATTACCTGTAACAACACTAAATATAGTCGACGGATGTATCTCGACATGGGTATGACGCGAAGTTATTTCGTCTTTATTCATTGCTATTAAAACAGTATCGCTTTCTTCGTTATCAAGATACTCTATACAGGCAGATGTTTCCTCCAATTGCTTCAATATATTTTTATAGATATTCCTGTAATTATTACTATGTTCGCTTATAGAGTCATTGCTATTACTTTTCTTACCACCCATATTGAAAAAAGACCCTCCCAACTTCTCAAGAGACGAAGATGATTTACTATCATTTATAGGATTAGTATAAACATCTCTGTAATAATAGTCATCGGTCTTATCATCATCACTCAATTTATTATAAGTACCATTTAACATCTCGAACCAATTTGTATAATTGTTTTTATAAACGAGGATTTCGTTATCTCCCGACTTATTTTTTTTCAATATTAACAACGGCCTACAAGGTCTACCTGCTTCTGTAAATATCCTTATTTCATTATTTGGGATATTCCACGATATAGATATTAAAATATTTATTAAACCATTTCTACGATATGCTCTTAATATTCTCGTTACAAATATGGGATCACCAGTATAACCGAATAATGTTCCATTTAAAAATACTCGTGTAATATTCTTATTGATAATCAAATTACATTTACTCAACGATATAATGCCGACATCTAATAAACACCTTTTAATATTATTTAAATCTATTCCAGCAGTTATTTTAGTAAGCAATGATAAATTTTTTAGATAACCAATAGACGCGCCATCGGGACTTTCAAATGGACACATCATTCCCCATTGTTGCGAGTGTAATCTGTGAGGACTTGTGATTTTAACACTTCTATCGATGGGTATATTAACTCTTCTCAAATGTGATAGATATCCAATGTAACTAATTCTGGATAAATCTTGAACTATTCCTAATTCAGGATCACTATTATTAATTAATCCCCAGCGTCCCTTCAGCGATTTACCAAATGTTTCGGTTATTATTAGGGAATCCACGATTTTATAGATATTGTTATTATTCACTATATTTTCATAGTTACCTTTTTCTTTGTATGAACCATAGTAATACTCGTTATCTATTTTAATTCTAATATTATCCCTCAATTTGATATAAGATTCCTGAAATAATTCGGTAAGTTTAAATCCACTAATATCAACCCTCTTATATATATAACTGTCTCTATCACTTATAGGTAAAGTCCCTATAACCGTTTTTATAAATTGTAAAATAAGATATCCCAAATACTTTCCCTTATTATCTAATTCATCGATATTCGGAAATATCTCAGTCATTATAACAGATTTTACGTGTTCAATGCTCGCATATTTTACCCTGTGTTTCAAATAATTTAAGGCATCATTTTGCGTATATATGTATACCTGCTCTTCCTTGAAAGTATAAAACGAGCTTATTATGCTCGGTCTTATAAAATTATCAAAATATTCTTTATCATTATTATTTAATTCATCTCCAAAAATAGAATCATAGATTTCTTTATCAGTTTCTATACCTAAAGCCCTAAATAAAATAAACAAAGGTATCTTTTCGGTAAAAGAAGGCAATGATACTAAAATAGAGCCATATATATACTTTTTACCCGTCATATATTGAATCTTTACATTATCATCTCTGTAAAGACCATTTTTCAACATAGGAGTATCTACATAATAGAACTCGACATTAAAAGGTTTAACCGAACCTTTATCGGCAATACATCTTATAACACCTTTGTAACTGAATCCATTAACGTCATCTTCTTTCAATTTACTAATAAATAATTTGTTAGTCACTATATTTTCTTGTGCTATTATTACCTTCTCTTTTCCATCTATTATAAAATAGCCTCCCGTATCATACGGACATTCTCCCAATAATTTCAAGATATCCGAGCCATTATTTTTTAATAAACAGATATCGCTGTGAAGCATAATAGGGATACTTCCTATAGCTATATTATTGAACTCGATAACTTTAACAGCATTTTTATCGTCAGTTATTTTAACAATTATTTTCGCAAATATGTGAGTTTCGTATGTTAAATTTTTCATTCTCGCATCATTGGGCGTTATAAGTTTAGGAGCTCCATTTTCAAATGCAATAGGTCTATCTACATATATATTATCACCATCTTCGCCGCCTACAAAAATCTCAACTTTAACAATTAAATTTTTATTGATATCATCTAATTTAATCATAGTTATAGGATTGTTTAATTTTATAATTTCAGGTATTTTAACCTTAACAAAATTTCTGTAACTATCTAAATGATGACCTGTAAATGGATATTTATGATCCTTGAAATATAAATCTAATATATTCCATTCATTATTTATCATTGTCCTAATATTATATATTATTATATTATTTATACACACATATACACATATATTCACATATATTATGCGAACATAAATAAACATAAGATTAAGAATATGCGACTTCTTGAAAACCTAAACCATATATTAGTAAATTGCCTGGATTATTTTCATCTAATATTATACTACATGGGTTTGGATTTTCATTTTCATAATAAATACTTGTAGCAACTTTTTCTCCTTTACTGTCGCTATGAAAATATAAAATCCCCGAACTATCAAAATTAACATGTTTATTTTTTTCGTTTTTCATTACAATATTCGATAAAAATCTAATATCATGTCTTACTGTTTTATTTCTTTCATCATATACAGATAATTTCCCGTCATCATTAAACATCATAAAATACTTTTCGTTTAGAGATTTAAATTTAATTAATTTAGTTTCAATTTTGCTCTCTAACTTTTCATTGTATACAACATCTTCAAAATAAAATGTTTTGTTTTCATTAAGGACATATTGGTTATTTATAAGTTTATCACCCCAAGGCATATAATGAAAATTTATTTTGTCTTTAAATATGCTACTTGTGGGATCTAATTTATACATCTGTAAAGTTATTTCAGACACTCCAGGAAAAGGCTTTATATTTCTTACACCAAGGTCTTCCAGAATATTTTTATTATATTTCTTACCAATATTCTTTCGATAATTATCACTCAATGCTACAGATAATGCTTCAATCTTCAGATCTTTAAATTCTTCTTCATCTATATCTGAATAATCTTGTTTATTTTTCTCGTCTTCGTCTTGATTTTCTCCTAGTAATTCTTTTAAATTATTATCATAATCTCGCTGTAATTCATTATCTCCTTTATCTCTTTTTTTTTTATCATGATAAATATTATATAGTTCAACCTTCATATTATTTTTATATTCATACTTATTGTTTTGTAGACATTTTGTGGGTAAAAAAAATGATTTATATAAAATATGAAACATATCTTCTTTAGAATCCGAAATACACCCAGATTCATCACAAATATCATCGGATAATTTTTTAAATAAATTAGAATACTTGTTGTTCTTCTTATTTTTTGTATTATTAATAGTCTTTAAAAAATATGAACTGGGGTGTGTCATTAATTCCATCCATTTATTTTGATTTGTATATGCTTCAAGAGATGGGTAAAAAGTGTAATCGGTAATATTGTTCATGAGATTAGGAACATAAATTATAATATTCATTTTACCTTGAAACGTATACTTTTCTTGAAAGGTATTAGAATAATCATTGCCATCTTTGATAAACTTAGAATATAACAAAAAGTCTTTATCACGCTCTATTATCTTAGCTAGAGATACGTATATAGGTAAAGGAATCGAACCGTTGTTATATTTTTTAACTTGCATCTTTTGTTTTATCTCTGCTAATTTAGCCAATATACCATTTTCAATATTATGCACAGATTCTGTAAATTCCACACAACACATGTTTTTATTAATGTGTTCTCTGTTATTAAATTGTCGCATATTCATACTTAGACATCTTTGTTTTCTGAGAATTTTTGAGGTTTGTGCTGATAATAATTCCTTAAACATTGCAAGAGTATTATAATTCGTCGGCATAGTGTCTAATCTCCTTTTCGCATCTGTTAATTGCCTTCTTTGATGTAATACTTCTTCTTTTTCATGTGGTGGTATTTTATAAATAAGCATTTATTATTATTATATTTTATATGGATATAAATAATTATATTGATTTATGTGTAATTAATAATACACATTATGATATATCATTAGTAGTATTTAAAATATTAAAGGGAAAATATAGATATATTAAGAATAATATATGGGAATATTTGGATAAGAATGGTTGTTGGGTTATTGATAAGGCTCAAAGCAATTTGAAATATTCCATTAAAACAGATATATATAGATGTTTTATTAAAAGGTCTATTGAATGGAGTGAAAATAAAAAAGCAAACAATGATAATCTCGAAAACACAATAATGTTTAATAAACTTTTATTTATTTCTTCGAAGCTTCTAGAAAATAAATTTATATCTTCAATTATAAAAGAAAGTCGGCAATTTTTCATATGAATATAAAAAATAAATTAATTAATGCGAATGAAAACGAATTATACAAGATAATTAAGGAAAATTATAAATTTAATAGTGCTGAATGCTCTATTGCTAAGATACCGATTGAAACATTTGATAATTTCAAGTATTTATTGAACAAGGACGCTTATTTTGATTGGAATTTTTGCAAAAAATATGCAAACAAATGTAAATTATCTTACCATATTAATTATAAAAATGTTAATTTTTTTATTTTATCAGATAAAAATATAACTAATAAAAGTAAGTCCCATCTTTTTAATTGCATTTATAGAGTATATTTAGTGAAGCATCTATATAATATTAAGCCTGAACAGTATATTAATTATTATATACTTCTGAATCCGCTAAAAAGAAGGCTTCCTAATAGAAAAGTAGATATAGTAAAGACCGAAAATATTAATGGCGGCTTCACATATATCAATGCAAATAATATCTATATAGTAAGAAAGGAAGATTATGAGAAAGTGGCATTGCACGAATTGTTGCATCATTGTGATATAATACATAATGAAAATTGGAAACCTAAAAATATTAATGTACTAAAAAATTTATGCAAAATAGAACAAACACAGGACTTTGTTCCTAATGAGGCAATTATAGAGACCTTTGCTATTATTCTTAATGTTGTTTTTAAATCAATCGAAAACAATGTGTCTTTCAAGTCAATATTAGCAAAAGATAAAGAACATAGCATTGTAATTGCTAAGAAAATTATAGAGAAACAAGATAATAAATTGTGGAAGGAGAATAGCCATTCCTACTGCTATATTGTATTGAGAGCAGTATTCTATATATATTTTAAAGAATTTATTAAATCATATAGCATAACAAATGACGATGAAGTTACATTATTTATTTGCAAATATTTTCCTAAGATTATTAAGAAACTCGAGAAAATCAAAGATATTAAAGGGAACAATTCTATCAAACAGACAATATTTAGTAATTTTTAGAGAGAGTTATATTTTGAGTACATAATTTATTTTTCTTTGAACTTTTAAAAACTTTTTGAAATTTCCAAAACTTTTTCAATTATGTACTCGTTTTTTTTTATATCTATTCAGCTAATTATAAATTTAGAAGGTCCTTGTATATCTTCAATGATATAAATAATAATATACGTATAATATTTAAGGGATGTCTATAGAAGATATTAATTATCTTAGAAATAATAGTATAAAACAGAATTATACTTTTTTAATTGATAGTGTAGACAGGGACAGATCAAGATATCCGAATCCGAATAAATATACAATTGATTTTACGGTGCCGTTTAAAAATGTTATCGGGATGGAGATAATCGATTCGAGTATTCCGAGAACTATGTATAATATAGACTATGAAAATAACGAATTATATTACTATATCGGAAAAAACATGAGTGATATTAATATAGTCGAAGGAGTAAAGGAGGAATTAAATAGTACAGATTTAACAAAAGAATGCAGCTTTAATTCTGGATATGCTGTTATAGGAACTGATAATTATTTAGAACTAACCAACAACATACATTTGTATAACATATATAACAGTGGCGGTATAGGGGGAAAGGAAATTGGCATCAGCTTCTCTTTTAAAACTAAAGTATTGCGATATAATAATGCTGGCTATGAGGTCAATAAAAAATACTATATATTTAACTTTGGATATTATCACTTACATTTGAATACTTTTCAAAGAGACAAATATTCTGGAATATTAGTATATATTAAAAAAAATATAGATGAATTATATGATATGTATTTTACGATTGGATATGAAGATGAATCACAAGAAAGTACATATACAATAAATAATATAAATTTGAGTGTTGAAAATCACGTTTGCTGGACAATTTCGAGCGACAATAAATGGACTATAAATATATCGACGAAAACAGAAAAATACGAGAAAGCCAATAATAGACCGATTAGTAATGTCTTTTATACCGAAAAAAATATTGGAAGAAAATTTATTAGCACCTTTACTGATGCTACTAAAATAACAAAAATTACTTATATTAATGGATGGGACAATACTATTAAGTTGTATATAAAAGATTTCAAAATATACAATAAGGTACTTGATGATAACGAGATTGTATTATGCAGAACGAATACAATAGAGCTGAGTAATTTACCAATATGGTATAAGTTATATTCTAATTCTAATGAAGATTCTATAAGTAACAGCGGCCTTACAAAATTCATTAATTACAAAGATATGTTCGGGCGATTACATATTAAAGAGGGGGATTATACTTTAAAAACTCTGTTATTCTATTTTGATAGATATGATGAGTATGAAATAGGTATTAAAAAACATTCCGAGCCAGCTGAAATGAGTAATCTCATCGATATATATTGCAGACATCCGTTTATTCTTGATATGCAAAGGTCTACTATATATGAAAACTTGGGGTTTGATTTACTCGCGAATTCAATACCTGAACATATTAATATAAGATACGAATACAAAGATGTATATAATTCAAACTCTCTTATGTCGAAGATGTTTCATTCTGTTAAAAATTTAGATAATATTAAGATAATACCGAGTAAAGGCGTATATGATATGTATAAAATAACACCGCCTGGCGTTATATATCTAATAGGTAACAAATATATATTGCTTAGATGCCCTGAAATAGAAGAGCATATATTCGGATCTCTTTCATATACCAAATATTCTCTTGGATTAGCGAAGTTTCGGATAGATAATATAGGAATTAACACAGAGAGATTGGTTATTACAAAATTACCTATAAGAGAATTTCATCCAATAGGCAAATTATCGAAATTAAGTTTAAGATTTGAAACAAATAAAGGGACGCTTTATGACTTTAAAGGTGTTAACCATAATATTATATTTGCAATTTATTATTATGAACCAATTCAAAAGAAACTTCCACAAAACTCTATATTAAACCCAGAATATAAAATGAATTATATAGAATATAAATATTATGAAGAAGAAATAGAAGGAGATAGCGATGAAGACGAAGAAGAAGATTATTCGCGTGATAATATAGATAATTATCTAATAAAAGAAAATGAATATAGTAATGAAGGAATACAGCTGAAAAAATACGAAGAATACCGCGAAAACTACGACGAATAATTTCCTCTCTTATTTCTCAATTCCTAAGCAGTCGGAATAGATGGGGTAGTTTCTGGGGCAGTTGCTGGGGCAGCAGTAGAATCAGTAGTAGCAGTAGAATCAGTAGCAGTCGTAGAAGCAGCTGTTCTAGTCGCAGGGGTAGCAGTAGAATCAGTAGCAGTCGTAGAAGCAGCTGTTCTAGTCGCGGGGGTAGCAGTAGAATCAGTAGCAGTCGTAGAAGCAGCTGTTCTAGTCGCGGGGGTAGCAGTAGAATCAGTAGAATCAGTAGAATCAGTAGCTGGCGCTGTATTGTTTAATAGATTGATTATATCATCAACGTCATATTGTCTAAGAGAGCCAGTATCTATTAAATTTTTATATTTTATTTTTGATTCTGCATTTAAAGAAGAACAATTTCCTATTAGCTCTTTAATAGTAGTTTTTTGCTTTGAATCTAATTGAATTAAGGGATTCTCTTTGTTTGCTCGTAAATTATACTCAGTTATATTTTCTATAACTACCAAGGCCTTATCTTCGATTCTATATCCACTTCCTTTTTGTGTTATTGTGATAGTATCTATATCATATAAATATTCGGTTCCTCGTATTGATCGTGTTTTTAATTTAATGGTACCGGTAGCTTCAGAACCTCCATTGGGTCTATTTGGTTTTGTGAATTTTACTTTAGGAGGAGTTCTATTATAATATTTTCCCATAGAATTTGATTTTAATTTTACTTCAGTTATACCACCGGTATCATCTACTTCTATAGATTCGACTACCGCAGATTCAGGGGAATTTAATTTTACTTCTGTAAAATTCTCAATATTGTTATAAATTCCATATATTAACTGATATAAAAGTATTATGAATATTGCAAATGCAAATATTAGAGAAGAATATGTAAATAGACTTTCATAATCAAACATTTTATCCATTTAATCTGTTATATTAAAAGATTATTATTTCTTTAATATTTATTTTATTTCCATATATAATATAGATATTATGACTGAATTAAATGTACTATATGGAAGCAATGACGATAATTTTATAGGAGATAATTTAGAAAGCCCATATCAATCGCAAAAAAACAATAAAATATCAAATAACGATACATTATTGTATACCGAAGATAAAGCTACTAAAACACCACAATATAATCCAGCAATTTCTTCTATACAACAACAAGTTAATGTACCACAATCGCAACAGATGCAACAACAAAATCATCAACATACACAACAGCAAATATCTCAACAAGCTGTACAACCGTATTATTCAAATACACATTACGATAATCGTGCTAAAAATTATAATTTACTAGAGAATTCTCAATATATAACTAATGAAAATTATAGAAGAAAAGGAGGCGAATATAATTTTATAGATAGAATGACTGGTAAGAGATCCGAAGTTGTAAAACTCGCCTTATTTTCACTCGTGATTGTTCTTGGTATCTCAATAGATCGTATGTTAACATATTACTTATCCAAATATATAGGTGAAAATATTCTAACAGATTTCCAAGAATTATTATTGAGATTAAGTTATCCTATAACAATATTTTTATTATTATGGATTTTTAAGGCATTATAATTAAAAAATATTTATTTAATAAAGGTAAGAATATATTATGAATATAATAGATTACGTAATTATATTTATTGTTATAATATTTATATTAATTTTAATAACAGTATTATCTAATGTATTTCCCAAAATTATATTGGTTTTTATAATTACATTGTTTATAGTATCTTTTATATTTAATACATATGAATTATTTAATTATACAAATGAATCTACTAAGATAGGAAGTAATAAATTGCTATCATATTGCAACTTAGGTACTTACAAATTATTTAATTATGATTTAAAAATTAAGAATAGCGACATACAATTATTAATAATATATTTTATCTTATTCATATTATTATGGTCTAATACAATAACAAACCTTATTACTAATAATTTATCTTCGGAAATTAAAATATTAGGTTTTTATAAATATTACAATAGAGATATTTATGAGAATTATAATTATGAACATAGTATTTTGTGGGCTATTATGATATTCGTAGCATACTCTTTTATAATCTATCTATTTAATTTAATAAATTTAAATTTAATAAATTTTAAAAATATAGATGTAGTATCACATATTAATATATTAAATAAGACTATTAAAGATAATACTAGCTGCAATTATTTAGAATATTATATTACGGAGGTTGAAAAAAAGACTGGAAAAGATGAAGAAATTTTTAAAGGTTACTACGCATTGGGTAAAAGCAAATATAAGGATGATAAGGATTTATATTTAAAATGCTATATAACATATCATTTATTTGGACTCGAAAAAAGAGAGATGATAAAATATGATAATACTTTTTGCAAGGACGATAATTATTGTATATTTAATTTATTAAAAGGCAAGGATGTATATAGTGTATTCCCCGACAAATTTAAACCATTGAAATTTATGGAAAATGTTATATATACTGGTGGTAAAACATTTGCTACAGATTCTAATGATATTGAAAAAAATTATAATCAATTTATTAGTACATTGCACAATAGCTATAGCTATCTAAAGTCTCATGAGAGATATAATTCATTTTATTATAAATTAGATTTATTATTTGCGAAACTAAGCGGTATGATATTTTCTATTATTGCTATAATATTTTTCATTAAAACGGAATTTAAACAATTTATTAAAAATAAGACTGGTATCATCATAGATCCCTTAGAATATACCATAGAAATATATAATATTATGATAAAGGGGTTAATATTATTTATAACAATAATATTCATATCGATTTTATTTAATACATAAAATAACAAGATAATTGAGTTATTTATTTTTATTATAATAAATTAAATAAGGAATATATTTAATTATAATGGATTCTACAAACGAAGATGAGTCTGAAACCCCTATTATATTCAATGTAATAAAGTATATTTTATATTTTATAGGTTTTGTAATAGCCCTAATAACCTTTTTAGCAATCACAAATTACTTATTATATTCCATGTACTATGTTAAAGAATTAATAATAACTACAGAAGAGATATATGATGTTACCACTTTACAATTAAAAGATATCATTAATTATAAATTAATAAACTATATTAAGACATTTAATCCTAAAAATGAAAAAAAATTTAATTTAAATAATAATAACAAATGTTATGATCTAAAGAAATTAAAGCATTATCCTGATGCTAAAAACGAAAATTATCCTTACGACGATGAATATATTGCTACTACTGCTGTCCCAGCAACTGTCCCAGCAACTGCCCAAACTATTTCAAATATTGCTTTAGAAACAGATTTTACAGAAATATTGGACAATTTTAAATACGACGGTAACGGCGGTGAATTAAAAATAATTAAAAGTGCAGGAGGTGATCGCGATGCTATAATTAAAATATTAAAAGATTCTAATTATTCTAAAAAAAATAATAAAAATTTAGTCAATGAGACTTTTATTGAGAATGAAATACGAAATTATTTTTTAGATAAATTTCCAAAGAATATAAAATTACAAAACATTGAATATAATAAATTAACAGATCGTGATATAAAAATAATATCAGATTCTGCAAAAACACAATCTTCATCAAATACTTACTTTTATATAAAATATGATTTTATCGATTATAATTCATTTAGTACGCCAAAAACCTATTATTTTCAGTTTAAATTAGATGAACTAACATCAAATGAAAATAGTGAAATAATTTCATTAATAAAAAACAAGTATATTGGATCAATCAATAGTAGTTTATATGATGATATAAAATTTGATCGCAAGGATAAAGACGACTTTTATAAAATTAATGGAAAAGATGGTATAATAGGATATTTTAAAATAGATATTGCGGAAAGTAAATTCAACGATTTTTCAAGAGATGTATTTGGATATGTTCTAAATAGTCTATATTTATTGTTACCTAATAAATTACTCAAATCATATGATAAGGATTCGTCGAACCTATATATTCTAACAAATAATAAATTATATGAGATGATATTTGCTATAATATTTATTATATTCTTAATTATATTTATACTATTCACAATAGATATTCTATATGCTATATTTATCAACAAAGATGACGAGAATACACCTTATATGTATATTTTAGCATCAGAAAAGCATTATTACCTTATAATAGTTCCTATTATAATTATAATTTATTGTATGATACATAGTACAATATATTATTATATTTTTGTTAAAAAGGCTTATGTGAAAATTATAGAACTATATGATACATTGATAAAACCCGATGAATATATAAGGGACATAATAATAAAGCTTTTTGGTAAGAATATTATAATCACAAGCTCGAATGAAAATGTGAATAAAGAATTAATTAAAATATTTCAATACATTTCTTATGCCGGAGAAATAAATATAGAGAATGCAAAATATACGGTTATTGATTTATCGATAGATGATAAGAAGAGTGAGCTTAAAAATTTTGAAGAGAAAATGTTAGACATTAATAAGCATTTCAATTACAAAAAATATAACCACGAAGCCAATTATTATACTAAGATATTCTTCGAAGATTTTAAAGAGTTATTTAATAAATTGAAAGCGAATAATAATACAGAATGCTTATATTTAATAATTATACTTTCGGTCTATATATATATCGTTCAATGGAATACGGACGATCCATATATATTAATAAAGTTAAATAAGCTGTTATTAGGCAGAGTTGCAAATATAGGTATTAAGGAGATTGATGATGAAATTGCAAATACATTAACATTGCGGTCGATAATACCGTACGATACTACTAAAATCTACACAGAAAAAATATTAGGTATATATGAGGGTATTGCTGAATATCTTGGATATGACGTAAAGAAACCCGACAGCGATAAAACAGATATAGAAGCTTTTGAAAAATTGTTTAAAGAAGTATTAGAATACAGTATAGAACGTGGGGAATATAATTTCAATCTCTATTTGGCTTTTGAGATGGGACTAAATATTTTAACAATATTAATTATTCTAATGATAATAAAACTAATGTCTGTTGGAGATAATAGCGAAATTGATAAAAATATTACATATGCAAAAATGCTTGCATCATGGGTTATATTAAAAGTAACTATAGCAATATTTGGATTAACGAATATAATAAGGTTTCAATAATAAAATATTAATAATAATAAAGGATATATTATGAGCGATAATGCCGTAATTACCGTAACTGGAGAAGAAGCTAAAAATACGGAAGAAGTCAAAGCTGCAGAAATTCTTTCGCGTGCTGTTAATATTAAGATTTTGCACAAAACCATAAATCTTTGCTTGTATGTTTATATAATATCCATGATTATCATTTCGGTATTATTATTCATAAACACTCTTTATAATATTATCATATACTATAATTACAAATCTCAGAACGATGATGATAATGGTGGGAAAAGATTATATGTTAACAACACTTTTGCATACAAACTTTTTATAAACAGATTGGTAGATTTTAACTATAATAATAACAATACATATTTTACATTAAATGTAACAAACACATTGATATATATATTTATCATACTTACAATGTTGCTTTTTATAACCTTTATCATAATTGATATTTTTATTGCATCAAAAAATATAATAAAGCAAGCTGTTATAGATTCTTATAAATCAGGTAGTAATATATTACTTAGAGTCTTTATATTTGTTGCAATAATGTTTATAGTATCATATTATTTATTATTGTTTAATTATAATCACGGCTTAAAAGATTTAGATTATATCATTGGTTTAATCGCGTTTTATTTAATAATATATATTTTTTTAACTAGATTTCTTATTAAAATACATCCTTCTGATGGTAATACAGAAGAAGTAAATCATAAAAACCTATCAATCTATTATATAATCACTACCATTATTAATAATAGAAAGTATTTTTTTATATACTGTTTTATATTTACTATATGGATAATATTATTGCGATTAACGTACATTTCTTTAAAAGATCAAAATATTAAATATGACGATTATAGTTTTAATACCGATGGTTATAATACAAAAATATATAAATCATTAGAACAGCGTATTTATCTTGAATATTTTTACGGTCAATTGCCCGAGAAAATAAAATATACAAGGGCATTATTAGAGGGTCATAATGTAAATACAATATCAAGTATTATCGAAAGTACTATCAATAATATCGATAGCGATAAAGATAAAAAAGATAATTATATATCTAAAATAATTGAGTTTTTAAAAGAAATAAAAATGTACTCTGATGTATTATCACAATCAGAGTTTAAAAACGACGATAAGTTGGATTTTATAAAATTAATGATAATATTTATAAATAATATAATTATTAAAAGAAATCAACCAAGAGATGATGATTTGCTTCGACAAAACAAAATAGGACAAGAATTTTATTATCTTACGCACAGCAAAGAGCGATATGAAACTTTAAATATTAATAATTTATTAATAGGAGCTTTTCCTACTTCCTATCTGAAATAGACAATAATTATTTTATATGTATATGATAAATATATGGCCAGTGGAGAGCAATCGAATATAATAGAAAACTTAAAAAAAATATATATAGAACATGTTGGAAGAAATTATTCGGATTTTCCAAATAATAAAGAAGATGAAAATGAAGAGAATTTTAAAAAAACTTTAAAGGATATGTTGGTTCTGACTATTATTAATATATTTTTAGCGTTTATTATAATTACTACTTATTTTGCGAGTATAGAAAAAAATTATAATTTTTTAATTAATATAAGAACAGAAATCTATAAAAAGTCAGAAGACATCGTATTATATTATACTGAGTTAGGCAAAAAGAATTCTTTTATATATATTACATTTTTACCATTAGTTACTTATATATATTTTAAAAAAATATTAGTAGAATATCTACTGTCTTTTAATGTTAATAATGAGAACTCTGAATTTAAGTTCTTTTTTTCGATAATCATCGTGTGTGCATTAATTGTAATATCTGTTTTATTGCGAATATATGTTGTTGATAAATAATATTTAAGGAGATAATATAAATTATTTAATATATGGAAAGTGAATATTTATTAAATATTAAAACAATACAGGCATCTACATTTAAACAGGTCATTGATGCTCTTAAAGAAATATTGATGGATGTTAATTTGGAAATAGATGAAACTGGTATCAAAATAGTTGCAATGGATAATACTCATATTGTTCTAATACATCTTAAATTAGAAGCCGAGAAATTTGAGATATATGAATGTGCTAAAAAAACTTATGTGGGAATTAATATGTTGCGACTTCATGCCTTAATTAAAACTATAACAAATAATGATATATTATCAATTTATATAAAAAAAGATGATCCGAATCATCTGGGTATAACAATAGAGAACAATGATAAAAACTATAAGACCAATTATAAACTATCTGTATTAGATATTGATGTTTTAAATTTAGATATACCTCCCGTTGATTTTCATACAATTATAAACATGCCTTCGAATTATCTTCAAAAAATTATACGAGATATGAACAATCTTGCCGAGTTTATTGAATTTAGAAATATAGGCGATAAGTTGATATTGAGTTGTAAGGGAGATTTCTGTAATCAAGAGACTATACTTGGTGCTGAAAAATCACAAACTATTACTATTACAAAAAATAACACCGATGAAGAACAAGAAATCATCCAAGGTATTTTTAGTCTAAAATACTTATCGATATTTACAAAATGCACAAACCTATCCAACAATGTAGAATTATATCTCAAAAATAATTATCCTATAATATTGAGATATACTATAGCATCATTGGGAGAAATAAAGCTTTGCTTATCCCAACAAGACATATCACAGTAACGAAGTGTAACAAATAATAATTTGTGTTATAAAAATTAAATTTTTTTTAATTTAGGATATAATATATATTTATAATATATATCCTGTAATTTATATAAAGTATTCCTTAATACTATTATAATTTCATCTATACATTTAAAATAATTATTAGAACATAAAATTTCATTATCATTTATAATGTAATTTATTTGTTTATTTATTTCAATAAAAATACTTCCATAAATACTTTCTATTCTATCCATCTTTATTATATAAAATAAGTATATGAGTTCTTTAAGTAATTAAAAGTCTGCTTCAAGAGAAAATGTGCGCAATTTTGAATGTTCTTGTTTACCTCCTACATTAGCTTTGCTGTATTGTGATACGCGACTTTCAAAGAAATTTGATTTACTCTCTATCGAGATTCTATCCATAAAAGGGAAAGGGTTATTTGAATTCCATATTTTATCATAGTTTAATTGAGTTAATAATCTATCTGCTACAAATTCAATATAAATAGACATTAAGTCTGCGTTCATACCAAGCATAGAACATGGAATACTTTCGATGATAAAATTCTTTTCTACTTCGACGGCTTCTTTAACGATTTGATGAACTATTTCTTGCGGTAATCTATTAACAATTTTTGAATACAAAAGAACTGCGAATTCTACATGCATTCCTTCGTCTCTACTAATTAATTCGTTAGAGAACGAGAGGCCCTGCATTAAACCCCGCTCTTTAAGCCAAAAGATACTGCAAAAAGCTCCGCTAAAAAATACTCCTTCTACAAGCGCAAAGGCCAATAATCTTTGTGAAAACGGAGCTTCTTCATCATTAATCCACTTAAAACACCAATCTGCCTTCTTTTTAATACATGGCATATAATTAATAGCATTTAGAGCCTCTTCTTTATCATTTGAATCTTTGAAATAAGTATCAATCAGAAGGGAATATGTCTCTGAATGAATATTTTCGATAGCCATTTGGAAACTATAAAAGAATTTTGCTTCGAGTATTTGTACATCATTTAAAAACCTTTCTCCTAAATTAATATTAACAATCGTATCACTTGAACTGAAGAATGCTAGAATTTGCTTAATAAAAAACTTTTCACTACTATTTAGCTTATTAAAATCGTCTACATCCTTTGATAAATCTAATTCTTCGGGAGTCCAAAAAACACTAACAGATTTCTTATACATCTCCCACATATCATAATGTTCTATGGGAAAAATAGTCAATCTATCCGACTGAGTTAATAATGGTTCATTATTAGACATAATATATACTATTATAGTAATATATATTTATATGGTATTTAAAAAAAAATATCTTATAATAATAGAATCATTAAAAATGTCGTCTGATTTGAGAAGAAGCCATTGGTATGGAGATAGAAGAAAATCGACGGTAACACAAGGTGATCCCGATGAAGGTCCTGCGGGAGCATCGGGAGGTCCAATGAGAAGGTCACCGTCAAATTTGACTGTAAGAGTAAATAATAATCCTTACCCATCGACTGTAGAAGTACATAATCCTTACCCATTGTCCGACGATAATAGTTTAAATAGTATTGCTAGAATGTTTGCAGATGAATTTGTAAAACAATCTTTAGATGAATTACATCACAGTATAGATCAAAAGTTTCAAGTATCAAATTTTCATAAAATGGTTAGACGGCATTTATTAACACCTAAAGCATCAGAATTTCTCCAAACAGTTAAGAGAGGTATAAGTCCAAAATACGATAAAAGTAACTTACTAATGAGAGATCTAGAGCCAATAAGAAGAATAGTAGGAGACCCTATATATAATAATTTAGATAGGATTATGAGGTATATGTCTGATTTAGAAAAACACCATTTTCAATCCACATCTAAATTTAAAATCGTATATAGTGAAAAAAAAAAAAATGATGATGGAAATGTAGTTGGTTTTGAAGTTGCTTATTTGAATAGATATGATGATATAAAAAAACAATTTAGATTTGGAATTATAGCAACAAAGGATCGTGATATGTATACAAGGGAAGACAAATATTCTGCTCTTTTTAAAGTATCTAAAATGATACTTGATAAAAACGGAAATGTAGTACATGTTCCAATATTTCACTGTACACTTAAAATTGATAGAGTTATTTCTACTGGTGACTTAAAAATATCATCACTTCATTTTACACCAGAAATTAATGGTCTTAAACATATCACAGCATATTTTCCATTAGAAATATTATGTGATATGTTTCATTATGGTGTAGATGTAAATCAACTTGAAGCTGCTGATAATATTAGTGTTGATAGCCGGGACAGGAAATCTTTAAGAATTTTAATATGTAAAAAATTTATAGGAACCATATTTAAAGCACTTGGGGAAGTATTTTATTATCAAATTGAACAAAATTATAGAATAGAGAGAATTGCAGATTTAATTAATGAAAGTTCTGTTGTAAAAGACAGAATAGGCAGCCACCTCTTAGGTGGAAAAAATATAAAACAATTAAATAAACCTAAGAAACCTACTGTTAAACCCAAGAAACCTACTGTTAAACCCAAGAAACCTACTGTTAAACCCAAGAAACCTACTGTTAAACCCAAGAAACCTACTGTTAAACCCAAGAAACCTACTGTTAAACCCAAGAAACCGTCTGTTAAACCCAAGAAACCTGCTAATATGTAAATGATTATAATTCTTTTTCTCAAATCTTCAAGTGTATATAAGTATGTGAGAATACAATTTGTTTCATTATTTTTGTTATTGTATAAAAAAATGATATGACGACTCTGTATTTTAAGTATACAATAGACAACAATGGATACTAAAAGTGATAATCGTAAAAAAGAAATTTATAAGATGGTTTTCGAGAATCCTTCTTATTATTCAAATTGGTTGGATGAGATTAAAAGCAATAGAGTAAACGAAGAAGGATGTGTTAGAAATCCTTTGCATAAGCATGGAGGTATCATTTATACTGAGAAAGGCGAGCTATATTCGATGCTATGGCATGCGCGCGTAGATGTTATGCAAGGAAACTACGATTTCAAAGATATTCCCAGACCATAAAAAGTAGTTTATTGCGAGGAGGTATACTGGTTAGATTATTTGAATTATTTGAAAAAATCAAAGAATAATGTTGATTCGTAATAGGACTATCGTGGCCCATCGTGGTCCATCACGGTCCATCACGATATAAATACCCGAAAACTAAAAAATTGTTAGGCAGAACATAATACACAGCTATCTCCGTTATATTCGGCGCATCTCAATTTTTTTTTAGCAAATTCAGGATCTATAGTAAATTGCTGAGTTTTTGCCTTTGGTTTTGTTCTCAAATAATACGATCCTGTTTTAAGTCCCTTGGAATGTCCGTAAAAGTGCATCGAAGATAATTTCTGAAAGTCTGGTTCTTCAATAAATATATTTAAGCTCTGTGTTTGGCAAATATATTTTCCTCTATCAGCAGACATATCAATAATAACACGTTGCTTAATTTCCCAAGATGTTTTATATAGCTCTTTCATAGTTGCGTCGATATTCGGGATATTCTGAATACTTCCTTCGTGCAAAATAATAGTATCGCGCATTTCTTTATTCCATAACCCCGTGTTTATCAAATCGTTAATAAGATACTTGTTTATAACAATGAATTCTCCGCTCAGTGTTTTTCTTTGGAAAATATTATTAGTAATTGGTTCGAAACTTTCGTTGAATCCCATAATTTGTGACGTAGATGCGGTAGGCATAGGAGATAGCAATAGACTATTTCTAATTCCATACTCTTTAATATCATTTCTCAATTTCTCCCAATCATATCTATCGTTCGGTTTTTCTTCCCACAAATCAAATTGAAACAATCCTTCTGATATGGGACTGCCTTCGAAAGTACTATAAGCTCCGCAATATTTTCCCGAAATATTTTTCATTTCAAATTCATTAACGTAATTATTAATATCTTCGTCACTCTCTTTCGCTAAGATTTTATTAATAACATTATAACGTTTTTTAGACAATTCCATAGATGCTTCAACAGCGGCATGATATATTGTTTCAAAAATATCTTTGTTAATATTTGATGCTTCAGCTGATTCGAACGGATGCTTGAGAATCATAAAGACATCCGCGAGACCTTGAACGCCAATTCCAATAGGCCTATTCTTTAAATTTGAAACCCTACCCTTTTCAATCGGATAAAAGTTTTTATCAATTACTTTATTAAGATTCTTAGTAATTACTTTAACAACCTCATGAAGCTTTTCATAATTAAATATACCATTCTCGATATACGTGGGTAGGCAAATAGATGCTAAATTGCATACACCAGTTTCTTCGGGTGAAGAATAAATTAAAACTTCTGCGCACAAATTACTCGACTTAATAGTTCCCAAGTTTTTCTGATTACTCTTTCTATTCGCAGCATCCTTATATAAAATATAGGGAACTCCTTGCTCTATTTGAGATTCCAATATTTTAAACCATAGGTCTTGAGCATTTATTTGTTTATTATATCTCCCTTCGTTTTCATAGCTCTCATATAGTTTATTAAATTCATCTCCGTATACTTCGCTCAAGCCGGGGCATTTATCAGGGCACATCAACGACCATTGTTTATTATTTTTAACTCTTTCCATAAATAAATCAGAAACCCATAGAGCCATAAATAAATCACGACATCTTTCTTCTTCACTACCATGGTTTTTCTTTAATTCAAGAAAGGCCTCGATATCACAATGCCAAGTTTCGAGATATACAGCAATACTTCCAAGACGTTTCCCTGCTTGATCTATATATCTTGCTGTATTATTGAATACCCTTAGCATAGGTATAATTCCATTTGATATTCCATTAGTACCTCTGATATAACTCCCTTTACCTCTTACCTGATGAATATGTATACCTATTCCTCCAGCATATTTGGAAATCAACGCCATTTCTTTCAATGAATCATAGATGCCCGATACACTATCGTCATTCACCGAACATAAGAAACAACTGCTAAGTTGTGGGCGTCTTGTACCAGAATTAAATAGCGTAGGCGTAGCATGTGTAAAATATTTTTTACTCAACAAATCATATGTTTGGAGAACCTCTCTAATATCATTACCGTGAATTCCAATAGCAACACGCATCCACATATGCTGAGGTCTCTCAGTTACCTTCTTGTTAACTCTAATTAAATATGCGCGCTCTAACGTCTTAAATCCAAAATAATCAAATGAGAAATCTCTCTGATAATCTATATAGGTATTAAGTTTTTCCTTATTTTTAGAAACAATATCATAGAGTTCGTCAGAAATAAGCGGCGAATTCATATTATGAATATCCTTGTTGTCGTAAAGTATCTGTACTGTTTCAGAGAAAGAAGGCGACGTATTTTTATGATGATTTGAAATAATAATTCTCGAAGCCAAGAGATTATATTCGGGATTATCGAGAGACATACTGCTACACAAGTAAGCAGCCATTTCATCCAACTCACTCGTTTTAACTCCGTCGTAAATCCTTGAACAAACTTTTTGCGCAAGCTCTGATACATTGATATTTAGGTCATTAGATAGATTTTTAAGACGCGTCAGAACCTTATCAAAACTAACATCCTCGTATTCACCATTTCTTTTAACAACTTTCATAATTATATTACTATGTCGTTTAACCTCTATATATATTTTTACAAATATAAATATTAAATATTAAAAATAAATAAGTTTACAAATTACAGTCGAGGATAATACCTTTTGTCGTCTGCTTATACCCTATGATTTTAATTTCTCCACTATGTTCTTTATAATGGCAATTTTTACAAATAGCAACGAGGTTATGTTTTACATTTTTATGAGATGTGCCTATGAAACCGTCTGTATTAGCAGTCTCTTGATATTTTATATGATGTGTTTCTGTAGCCACCGAATTATTGCATACTTCGCAGATATTTACTAATTTCTTCTTATTATATCTTGATTTCTTATTTTTAATTAGATCATTCTCTAAATTTGTAACCTCCTTTCTATATACCTCGGCTTTTTTAAGGAAATCAATGGGCATATCAAGAGATTTGCAAACCTCTAAGCCATATATATTAGATCCTTGACCTTCTTGAATTTTCCTATCATATATAATCTCATTATTTTTGCCTATATCTATTCTGATGTGTTTTACAAATAATTTATCGTTTTTAATATGTTCTTTTATACAAGACATAGTAGTCAATTCATGTAAATGTGTAGCAAATATGAAAGATGCCCCCTTATTTATTAGAGTATCTATTCCTGCCGATACAATAGCAATTCCCGATATAGATTCGGTTCCGCAGCATATTTCATCTCCGATAACCAAGCTATATTTATTACATCTTTGTAAAATATTGCGCAATTCAGTCATCTCTACAGTAAAACTCGACATCCCTTTGTAAATATTATCAATTCCCGAAATTCTCGTAAATATTCTTTTGTAAGGATAATATACCATTTCTTCTGCGGCCACATACATACCTGATTGGGCCATTATAATATTTAATCCCACAGCCTTCATAAAAGACGATTTGCCCGACGCATTGATACCATATAGTAATAGACCGTCCTTATTTATATTAATATCATTCCCCACATATTCCAAATCATCCTGTATTCTCTCAATTAGAGGATGTCTCATATTTTTCATATTAGCAAAAGAAGAGTCGCAATCTTTATCTGAATTATCTATTATAGGTCTCTTATAACAATAATCAAATGCATTTTTTGCATTATTCGCAGATATATCAACACGCGCAATATACTTGATTAGAATATCAATATTTTCGCTATTAACCTCGATAAACCGCGCAATGAATTCATTATAATATTTTAATACTAATTCTGAGATTCTATCGGCATATTCACTAATATTTTTAGAGTGCTTCTCAATAAATTTATTAGTAATCTTATAGTTAGACGATGACGATGATATAGGCTTCGCTTTAAAATCGGACATATACGAAGTATTAGTTTTTAGGGCAAACTCATATCTTTTCTTAGTTATTATAATAAAATACTCACGATCTTTATCAGCATACTCTATCTTACAAGAGGTACTATCATTCGCCCCTATTTTATTTATTTCTTCGCAGTATTTTGAGATCTCTTTAAAAATAGCATTGCTATCCCGAGCAATATTATCTATATCTTCGTATATTCCTTCTTTAAATATATTTCCCATATTATTTTTATCAGCCAAGTTGTATTTTGATGCATTTTCCATATCTAAAATATCTTCATAAGAGCTCATTATTATTCTAATTATAGATAGTATATCTCCGGAATCTTGGAATGCTCCAATATCCTCGTATATCTCTAAACACGAATCTATAGATTCGCGAAAATTAATCCAATCTAATGGAGCAATTTTATTTAAAAGTAATTTGCGCTTAAATCTCTCTATATCCGATATTTTCGACAGATGCTTTCTTATTTTAGAAAAACTATTGTCTTTCAAGAGTTTATCAATATCATCATAGGATTCGTTGATTTTTTTAATGTTAATCATTGGCGCAAGCAATTTCTCCTTAAAATATCTTGATCCAAATGCAGTAACGCATCTATTCAAAATATCAATTAGTGGCTTATCATTTTGATATACACCAAGGATATTTAATTGCACAGCAGAGTTAAACTCGATAGACATATTATTGTTATTTTCTAATATTTCAGGTATCTGCAACTCTTTAATTATGTCTGCATTATGTTCATATGCAAATTGCAATAAACAACAGAATCCTTCTCTCGCTATAGTCAGCCGCTCCATATTTAACATCTCAATTATAGAGACAAGCCCCGTCTTTATAAAAAAGGCCTTTTCTAATATATAGCGCTGATTTAGTATATTTTTATAAAAAGATATGTATTTGCAATCATCCCATTTATAATGCACCAATATGTTATTAATATTTAAATTTTTCAATATTTTCTTCTTAGATTTTTCGTCAATTTTATCACCTAATATTATTAGTTCGATGGGGTTATAAGCACTAATCATTCTGAATACTTCATCGTTTGCTAATTCTGGGTCATCTTTAGTAGAGCCAATTTCGTATACAAATGTTTTCCCAGTAGACAGATCAATTCCTGATATACCAGCGATAACATAATTATTAATTAATTCGTAAATGACGACCATCATATAATTGCTCTTTTTGTCTGTGATATTAATATTAGAACCAGGTGATAATATTTCAGCTACAGAGCGAGTTACGTTTTTATTATCTTCGCCTTGTTGAATAATAACAATTGTATAATTGTTGTTCAATAATATTTGAGTGAATTTACTCACAGAATGCATAGGAAACCCAGCCATCACTGGATTATTTCGTGAGATTTCCTTAATAGACTTGTTTTTTTTCGTAGTTTGTATTCCGCATATATCTGCTATTTTATAAATATCATAATCATTATTGTTATATTCGGCGATAGTATACATTTCGTAAAAAGACCCTACTTGTAAAAATACAATACATTTATCTCCATATTGGTCTTTATATTTTTGCATATAATCGATATATTCGTCGATTATCATCTTCATAATTATATATATAATATATTCTTAAATAAAAATAATATAAGAATTTATCGTAATAATATTATATTATGGAGCAAGAAAAAGAATTGGAATTTAAAAAGGTATTAGATATTGTAACAGATATCGATTTGGAGTCTTATTCTCTAACTAATTCTGTTAAATTGGAGTTTTACAAATTTTATAAACAGTCGATGTTTGGCGATTGCAATACTCAGCGGCCCACATTTTTATATTTTAAGGAGTGTGCAAAATGGGATGCGTGGAATAGCATTAAAAATATGTCCAAATATGATGCGATGAACAATTATATTCGCTGTTATAATAACTATATCAGAATCTAATTTATTCGGATTTTTCTTTTACCAAAGTATAAGCGTCATTATACCTACCTAAAAGATACCAGTATTTTATTAATTCTACTCTATCCCATATAATTCGGCAACCTTTTTCATTATAATACGTGTGGATGATCGAATAATCTCCGTTTGCATGTTCTTTACCAATTGATTCATCTATGTTTACGTTGAAAGAGTTTAATATTTGTTCATAATTGAACAAGTATAATATATAATAATATACAATTAATGAATATATGAAAAAACATATTACCATAATATCAAAAGGTTTAAAGGTAAATAATAATTTTAGTAGGTATATAATGATCATGTAAAGTAAATATAATATTTTTATTAATATGTTCGGAATTATCATTAAAATCTCATCTATAGTCATAGTTACAAATATATATATTAATAACACTAAGATTATTATGAATGATATGCTATATCCAATAGCTTTACCTAAAACTTTAAGTATATTAAACTTACCAGATAAAAAATCCATAAATTGTTGAAAAGCACCACTAAAATAATCGCCATCATATAAAAACCATTTTAGCATTCTTATAATCCATATAAATATGGGATTTAAAACAAAGATATATGTAAATAGTAAAATCCAATATAAAATATATGCGTATGCATAATTAATAATCTTGGATATCTGATGATTGCTAATTATATTTATAATATAAAGAATTAATGCTGCGAAAAGTACTGATAATATTATTGTAAAAACAGTTGGATATACTATTAAAAAACTCTTATATAGTTTAAATATATATGTATATTCGTCGAATATATTAATAGGTTCGGTGTCCAGTTTAACAGGCATTACTTTGTAAATCTTATCATCATTCTTTTTACCACTTTGTGTCTGATCTATTTTATCATCTTTATCATCCATTTGTATATCTAATAAAACTTCCTTATCATCCAAAGTATCATATATTCCATATAATTTAAGTCTTTCTGCAAAAATACTGTTTTTACTAAAGCAAGCAGCTCTGCAATATCTAAATAAGTATATAATATATTTTTTAATATCATCACTACTACTACTATCAGCTTTTATTTGTTCAACAATTTTATCATAATTTTCTAGAGATACTAAAGAACTGGCATATAATAAGTTATATTTTTTTTTCTCTGAATTAAAATCATTCAAATATTTTATATATAACTCATCGCGTTTATCAAATAAATTATAAAATCCTTCAATATCTTTCTTAATCGCTCTAATAATCTTTTCTCGATTTTTTTCATTTTCCTTAAAAAGATAATCAATATATTTTTTTAATCTATCGTAAGCTTTTTCTATATCGGTTGTAATTGTTCTAACAGGATTATAATCTACATAATTATTTATTTTAACATAATTATTTATTGTAGCTAATAAATTAGCTCGTATGTCCGAACTAATATTTACAAACTTATTTTTTATTATCAAATTTTCTTTATCTTTTTTATCGACGTCTGTGATATTTTCATTAATTCCATCATATAATAAATGATCTAATGTATAATAGTAGTTTCCTTTAATATTATCTTTTTTGTGTATAAAGTCTTTTTTAAAATGGCTACCTATTATACAAATAATAGCCAACGGGTCGTGAGGTAAAAAATTTTTATATTTTCCATATTCAAATGTTTTTTTATTCTCGCATTTATATATATTATTAATTATAAAATCATCTTTGCATTCCTTGAAGCATCCCGACGGTATATCATATGATATTGTATTTTTAGCCAATTCATTATAACGACCGTCGCGATTACCTAAAAAGTAATAAGATGTAGTAAACCATTTTTGCCATTGTTCTGTAATATTATTACACTGACCCTTAATATCAGTTATAGCATAATATGTTTTGGTTAGCTCTAATTTTCTATCATTATTAATATTGTATATTTTATTTTTCTGATTATTATTAAAAGTATTAATATCTATATGATATGCACCTTCTTTTTCGTTTGATAATTCCATATTTATATTATAATGAATGCATTTTTCTTCCATTTTTAGATTTCTTATGTTATTATTATAATATATATTTATAATCATTCTCTGTTCTTAGAATTTTCTTAAACATTTTATTGTATTTTACTATAACCATCTTCTCCTTTTTGTTTTTCAGGTCCACAAATACCTTCTATATCTGCAATAGTACAATTGCTACTAAATATATTTTTATCGGCATCTGCTCCAGTGCATTTAATTGTATATTTATAGTTACTACCATCTTGTTCTAATACTAAGCTTGTGTTCAATTTAGATAAATTAGCTGTTTGACCATAAATTTCTTTAACATGATCTTTCAATTCCATCGGTCTTATTAATAATATAGCTTTTCCTTGTAATTGTGATTCCTTAATATCATCATTATATATACCATTGTTAATAATAAAATTATAATCAAATGTATATATATTATCATATATCCCACCATTATCAGCATCCTCTCTTGATAATTCAAACGGATAAGACGAATAATTTCGCGCATCACTTATAAATTCACTACTAAAATCCTTGAAGAATACTACTCTTTTTACAAATGATTGATATAAAACTTGTATTTCATCAAATAATAATTCAAATTGCAAGGGGATTCGTGATAATGAAGCAAATAGCGTATAATCGTTATTATCATTATATTTTTTCATTTTATCATTGAATTTTTCAGATATTTTTTTATCTATTTCAGGTGGCGCATATATCTCAAAAATAAATAAAATAATTAATATAATACATGCTGTTACTATAAAAAACCCCGCTATTGTATCTGACCAATTTTTAAAAAATATAATTACAGGATATAAAAATTGTGGTAATGTCTTAATTGCAACTACAATTATGTTAGCACTTCCATTAGTTAAAGTGTTAATACCTTCTTGAAAAAGATGTTGGTTATTTTCATTATCTATTTTCTTTTCACGGCCTTTACGCTCTCTATCTTCTCTATATTCTATATCGATTTTCCCTATATCTTTAAGATAGCCTTTTAATCGATCTTGTAATATTTTTTCTATTCTATCATCTATTATATTTTTAATACCACCTTCATCATTGCTTTTTAAATCTATTAAACCATCGCTTAATAATATAAATTTGCTATAATATTGTTTATGATCGTCTATCGTTCGAAATAATTCAATATTAATAATCTTATATAATAAATTATATTCCAAATAATACCATATTGCTTGTATAAAATAATAAAATAAAAATATTATATACAATATAGCAGAGACTATAAAAGCACATATAGCAACAATTATTTCAAAATTACTTCCGCTTTTTTCATCGGAATTAATAATATAAGAATTGATTAAATTATAGGTTTCATTTGTCTTATTATAGGATTTCTTAAAAGTATATGAAAATATATCTTTTAACGGATTAGTATCTTTAGTTATTGTATCGTTTATAACACTCTCTGCTAAACGTAAAATATCTGTTTCATTTTTACATTTATTATCCCCCATCTTTTAATTATAAAATATATTAAAATTTATTCTATATATATCTCATTGGTGTAAAATTGCAAAATATATATGTATATATAAATTAAATGTACTTTTATTTAATTATATTATTAATATTACTATATGCCTCTTTATATTATCTATATAATAATGAATTTTCTATATATCAAGTAAATATAGAAAATTTCGACTTTGAACTTTTATATAAAAAACAGCCTATCGTTATTTCAGAAAAGATTACCAATATTGATAATGTAATAGACAACTGGTTTAACTATAATATAATATATAATCTGGACAATAATTATATATGGGAGAAAAATAAGTATAAGTATCTCTTTGTTATATCGAAAGATAATGAACCTGTTGAAATCTCTTTATGCAATCCAAATTCGCATATAATAAATGGAGCAACGCAAGTAACTGGAGTAACGCGAGTACCCAGACAAGATAGCAATATAACAACTATTAAATTGGATAATAAGGCCCTTATTATTCCCTTCAATTGGTACTATTATATATCAGGGAATGCAAACATATACGGGATACATGATTATATCACAATATGTACTTCGGTTTTATCTAAAAAGATATGAAAAAATATAGCAGTAAAACAATTAATGTCATCGGTGGGGTTCGAACCCACGAGTGCTTAAGCACATCAGATCTTAAGTCTGACCCCTTAGACCGCTCGGGCACGATGACTTTAACGCCATATAGGCTATATTAAGTAGAAAAATAATAGTAATGGTGGTATTCCGTTTTATATATATATATAATCTAATCCTTATATATATTTTCTATGGAATTTATAGTGATATGAATTTTTATTATTTTATAAATACGGACAAGAATCAAACAGATACAACAGATACAGCCGCTATAAGAACCATAGACATATTTATATAAAAAATGATATGCTCCGTTACTACGTTACTACGTTACTCCGTTCTCCTGATAAATGGAAGACATATATTATTTGGTACATACCACAGATGATCCCAAATGCCTCAATTGGACTGAATTGAGAACGAGTAAATTTAATATGAATCATCAATTTCCAGGCATTTATTTTTCTCTAATTACCAAAGATAATATTGAGACGGAAAGTATATACTCGGGGAAATATATTCTTATATTTTCTAAAAATCTATTACATCAGAAAAATTATCATATAAATTTAGTAGATTATAATGGTATAATTACTGAGAAAAATACGTATTTTCCTTGGATGTTAAATAATTTTATATCAGATCATAAGGAATTGTGCGTTAGAAAGAGAACCACAATGAATGAAATTGTATTTCATGATAATATAGATATGAAGTATTGTTGCTGCGTAAATATCAGAAATAGAATTGACGAGGATTATTTACTTCCAAATATGCAATTTGAAAACAATATGTTACCTGATATGACTAAAATCCCCTTCTTCTGTTTCCCATTTGAATATATATACACAGGACGTAATCCTTTACCTAAAAGCTCAATCGAATGGTATATTGCTATGTCTAAAATTGCAAATATAGACGATACTTTGGATACTTTGGATACTTTGGATACCATAGAAAAAATAAAAGAGAAGGCCGAATATTTATATAATAATCGCAGTAAACAGAATATAAAAGCATTGCGATACTTTGTTACTTCGCGACTCTTTTTAAATAAAAATTGATATAGTAATATATATGCAAAAATTAATATGGACTGCATAGAAGTTAATGATGTTGATGATATTATCAATGAATTTAATCAGATAGGTATTGAATTACCAGAGAATAATGTATTGATAAACTATATATATTCATTATCTATAGATGAAAATTTAAAAAATTATTTATGTGAACTAATAAGAAATGATTGTGTTACCGAATACTTAACTATATACAATATATGCTGCGAGAATGATATTGAATTGCCTCCATTTTAATCTTTGTGTTACTTCGTACTACTTCGTACTACTTCGTACTACTTCGTTACTTCTTAGCCTTCTTTTTATTTGCCACCTTGGAATCTACAATGCCCAATCTATCATTTTCGTATTCGTTAATAATAACATCTCTGTGAATGACCCATTCTTTTTCAAGCTCATTAAGATCATTCAACCACAGATCTTCAATATTCGTATTTTTAAGATTTTTAAGTTTCTCATTCAATTCGTTATATTCTTTTTCCAATATCACCTTTCTATCATAAGTCAATTGTGAGATAGGCATCTTTAGCAAATAATTATAATGTTTATAATTGACTGTTCCAGCATCTCCAATATCTCCGATGTCTCTGTCTTCGCCATCCTTAGCGTCCTTTTCATCAGACTCGTCGATTACAATAGGTGCGTATTTTAACTCTATTAATCTCAGGGTAATATCAGTCAGTTTTTTATTCATAATTTGAATGTTACCATTGATTACATCAAGGATAAATCGCATTTTATTACTTAAAATCTTAGCATCTTTCTCGAGGATCTTCAATTGATAATTTTTTCTCTCAAAGTATTTCAATACTCTCGTTTCGGCCCATTCTTTAATTATATCAACAGCCGATTCATATTTTTGAATAGCCCCATCTTTATTAAAGAGATGGATGTTATTAATGCTCAAGTTTTTGCTCGATTGTAGTTTAAATAAGACATCGAAGTTAGCTTCAATATTTCCACGGACATTACCATTAAAATGCAGTACGAACTTTACATTCTTTGATGTATAATGATTTTCGATATATTTTAAATTATTGAGATTATTAGTAATCATATTTTCCAAAAACTCCTTATAATCTTCAGTCCACGACCCCACAGGCAATTCAGATATCTCTACTGTCGAATCATCTATCCATTTATATACCCCACGACTGATATATGAATTTTTCTCAGCCTTTGTTATACTACCTTTAAATCCGAGATAGTATGGAGTGATTTCGCTAATATCAAGTATTTCAATTGTATTATAAATATTCTCAATATCTTCCATCGAATTAACGGATATCTCAGACAATTTAATTGAATTACAAATCATCTTGCAGATAGCGATAATATCAGCAGGATTATACTGAGGAATGTTTGTAGAATATCCGGTCCCAATTCCAATACCTCCATTTACGAGAATCATAGGTATTACAGGAACGTAATACTCAGGTTCAATTTGTTGCCCGTCATCATCTTGATAACTTAAGATAGAATTGTCTTCTTCCTTAAAGATTAATCTTGTAAGTTTAGATATTAATGTGAAAATATATCTTGCAGACGAAGCATCTTGCCCACCTTGGCATCTGCTACCAAATTGACCATTGGGACAAAGCAAATTTATATTATTTGTACCTACATATATCTGGGCCATACCAACAATTGCCAGTTGCAGCGAGTTTTCTCCATGATGATACGCAGCTACTTCACTTACATATCCAGACAACTGCGCTACCTTAATTTCATTCGTGTATAACTTTCTTTTAAAGCATGCATAAATGATCTTGCGCGTGCTCTCTTTCAATCCATCGCATATATGATTGATGGAACGCTGCAAATCTCTATTAGAAAAGTGAATCAAATCCTTATCAACAAACGATTTGTAATCTACGTTCAATTTCGAGTAGTCCAATACATTATTTTTATCATAATTTTGAAGCCATACCTTTCTATCGTCGGCTCTTTTCTTATTGAATGCCAAATCTATTACTTCATCGGCTTTATCATCATAAATATATGTTACCTTTTTCATATTCTTAAAATACTCTTTTGCCTCATTATCATCCGAAGTACCCAATCCTTTGTAATATTTGATTTTCCACGAACCATTTTTAGCATTAATTGTTTCGCTCCATTTCTCATAATCAGACATATTGTAAAATTGGATTACTTCTTTTTTGCTATTTGTTGCCTTAATAATAGGAGTGAGCATAGACGTCAAGAATCCAGGGATTTCATAGAGTTCGTGCCACATGCTCTGAAAGATATTGAATATGAGACCTTTAATATGGCTACCATCATGATCCTGATCAGTCATAATCATAATAGATCCATATCGTAGCTCGCTAATATCCTTGTATTTCTTATTTTGCTCCAATCCTAAAATTTTTTTAATAGCCCCGATTTCATTATTATCAGAAATCTTTTGCATTGTCGCATCTTTAACATTAAGAATTTTTCCTCTAAGCGGGAATACACCATATCTATCTCTCCCGATAACACTGAGACCCGCAGTAGCCATAGTTTTAGCCGAATCTCCCTCAGTAAATATGATAGTGCATTCTGCGCTATCTTTTGTTCCTGCCAAATTAGCATCGTCGAGTTTAGGTACAATAATTCTCGATATTTTCTTACCATCAGTTTTTACCAATTTCTTTTTATCATAAAAATCGGTAATGCTAAGAGCCTTATCTATAATTCCTGATTTAAAGAGCTTATCATAGAACTTTTCACTCAATTCACATTTTGAACCGAATTTTGCTACAGGAGTAGTTAAGGTCTCTTTGCTTTGCGAGTCAAAACTCGGATTTACAATAAGTGCTTTTACAAATATAATTAGATTGTCCTTGATATGCTGAGTTTTAACAGTTTTCTTCTTTTTATTCAAAGTCATCTCTACAAGATTTTTAGTAATCATATTTGTAATATATTCAATATGTTTACCACCTTTGATAGTATTTATTCCATTTACAAATGATAGGTATTCGAAAGATCCAGAATTAGAAATTGAAGCACCGATTTCCCATCGTTCCCCGCATGCTTCATAAATCAGAGGCTGTTCTTTCTTATCCAAGAATAATTCACAGTATTTCTCAAAATCTTTGATTGAAATTTTATCTCCATTGAATGAAACGGCGACATCCTTGTTAGTTGTAGCACAAGCATCTATTACACGTCTGTGAAAAAGCTTATAGATATCTTCTGTAATATTCTTAATACCAAATCTTTCATAATCAGGTGTGAAAGTAATTTGAGTATATGGAGCTTTTGAAGATGCTTTAACTGTGGGCTTAACACGCTCAGTCATATTATTGCTAAATGTCTGAGTATATATTTTGCCCGTATAATGATCTACTGTTTCTATAATGAATTCCTTTGAAAATATGTTGGTCAATTTGCTTCCATAACCATTTTTACCACCCCAAATTTTCTCTTCTCCCTTATCATAATTTGTAGATGTAAGAAGTTCTCCGAATATTAGCTCGGGAACCCACAAATCACCATAAGTACTGTGTTTTTTAATATCGACTCCGTTACCATCATTAAAGACTGAAATAGTACCTGTTTCTTTATCGATTGTTACTTTGATATTTTTAACATGCTTGATATTCTCCTTTCCTTTCGCTTCTTCGGCTTTAAGACGCATAGAGTGGTCTATAGCATTTACGATTACTTCATCAAAACATTTCAATAGACCGGGATTATATGTTAATTCAGTCATTTCCATCTTTTTAGAAGTTTCGTTGAATACATAGCTTGTAATCTTTTGAGGTTCAATAGATCCAATGTATGTATCGGGAAGAGCGAGAATATGTTCTAAAAGTTCATATTTCTTATATTTTTCTTCAACGGTCTTCACTTCGTCTTTTACAGTCTTTGGAGGCATTCTAATATATTATGTATAAAGTATTAATATTTATATACTATCAATTTTTATAATATATATAATATAATATTTGCGACTAAAAAATAAAAAATAAATTAAAATTTCATATATAGATAAATGTCTGTATTAAATATAACTAATAATAGCGAATATCAGTGTATGTTAAATAGTAATACTTATGTAGTAGTTATATTTTCTGCTAAGTTCTGCAAACCTTGCTGTGAATTTTATCCATCTATGGTAGAGTTATCCGAAACATATAGCGATATTAAATTTATAAAGGTTGATATACAAGAATGTAATGATGTCGATGATATTGATAATATAGTTACTATTCCTCATTTTAAATTTATAAAGAATAAACATGAGCTCTTCTCTTTCTCCGGAGCAAACAAACCGATTATCATTGATACTATTAAAAAACTCTTGAAGGATGGCGAAGAGTAATCTGGCAAGCAAGACCAAATTCAGTATATAAAAATTATACTATATATATAATGTAAAAATGCTTTCTGTCGGAATTCCAAAAGAGATAAAAGCCTGTGAGAACAGGGTATCTATTGTACCCGATGATGTTAAAACAATTATAGATTGTGGAATTCAAGTGTATTTTCAAAAAGGTGCTGGAATTAATTCAGGATACAAGGATTATGAATATGTGGAGGTCGGAGCAATAATGGTCGAAACCATCGAGGATATATATAAGGCCGCTAAATTAATCGTGAAAGTCAAAGAGCCTCAATATAGCGAATATCCTCTAATAAATGATACACATACTGTATTCACATTTTTTCATTTTGCGAGCAATCAAAATCTCAGAGATAGCATGAATAAGTCGGGGGCTAAATGTTATCCATATGAAATTATAAATATTAAAAAAGATAATGGAGATATCTATTATCCGATTCTCTCTAATATGTCTGTTATAGCCGGTGAACAAGCTTTAGTCGAGGCCGATTTATTTATAAAATATAATTTGAATAGTTTTTCATATGATATCCCTATTACAATTATTGGAGTAGGAAACGTAGGAATATCTGCTATGAAATTAGCAATTAGTAAAGGATACACTAATATAAACCTTATTGATAATAACTATGAAAAAATATCAATGATCAAGGGAGACTATGATAATATAGTAGATATTTCGATATATAATATGAACAATGATAATTTACAATTCTTAATGAGAAAATCTATTATAACAATAGGTTCCATATATAATACTGGTAAGGAAGCTGAAAGATTACTATCTAATAGTATCTTGGATTCGATGTCTGACGGAGCTATTATTATGGACGTCGCAATAGATCAAGGAGGTATAACAGAACAATCTAAACCTACTACGAAAGATAATCCTATAATTAAATATAAAAATATTAATATTTATTGTGTACCAAATATTCCGAGTTCGGCTCCACGCAAAGCATCGATATTACTTTCGAATTCTATAGTTAACTATGTTAAAGCTATAGCAACATCAAAGCAGGATAGATATCCCGAACTATTATCTGAAATTTTGTAAAAATTGATTCTTATTATTTTTATTTTAATTAACATATATTCGTTTCATTTAATATCATATCATATGAACATGATGTCTGTTAGAACTATTATTTGCACCTGCATTGGAATTAGCATTTGTCTAATTGATGTTTCGGATGCTTACAAGATTACTTTCCCTACCTTAAAAAGAAACTATGCTGTTATCAGTAATGTAAATATCAAATCCATTACTGATTATGAGAAAACTGAATTCATTAAGCTATTCAATGCAGTGCCTCTAATTATGTTTAAGAATCAGATGATTAATCCCGAGGAATATTATGAATTTTGCAAATTATTCGACGATAAACATAGCGAAGAAGTAATCAATCCTTTTGAGTATTCGAGGGTAGATACGGTTCCTCAGATTGCACTTAGAGGCAATTGTTATATTAAAGACCTCCATGGTATCAAAGATACTTATCTTAAATATAGCGACCCTTTTAAAAATACTCTTGTTTGGCATCAAGATAATGTAGGTCAAGGAACTTATTTACCTCCTGTTTTATCCAGTATGTATATGATTAAATCCCCTACTAAGGGAGGAAATACATTGTTTGCAAGCTTGGAAGATGCTTATGATAGCACTGATATGAGTATTAAAGATAAGATTTCAGACTTAAAAGTAATATATTCCAATACAAAAATGGGTATGATGAATTCATATTTTGATTATACAGGTTACAATAGAGTAATATTTAATGAATTAAACATGAAAAAAGAAGAAAGTATCATTACTAAGAAGCCCCTTGTTGTTTTCTCAAATTCTAATAAAAATCGTAAAGCCTTTATGCTTTCACCATTTAGATTTGTTAAGTTTGATAAAATGTCTTGTAGTGATAGTTTCGATTTATATAGAGAGCTGATGTCTAAATATATTGTTAATAAAGATAATATTGTAGATATCAAATGGGAAAACAATGATCTACTGATCTTTAATAATAGAAAACTGATCCATACATCCACGCCTACTTTAGAATACAAGGATAACGAGAGGCTTTATTATAGCTGCTTCTTAGGAACTAAGTCGCCTATTATCCAAATCTAAACGGAGTCTAATTATATATTTGCTCTATTAAATTGCTATATACCGTAGATGATATTATCTCGCTACATATATCAGCGATACTCTTAGATTCAACGTCGATACATATTATATTTTTATTATTTTTAAGAGCTTCACAATATTTATCTTCATGAAGCTCGTGAATTCTTTTAATATATTCTAATTTAATATTTTTCTCGGCATCTCTCGCTCTTTTTTTAATTCTATTAAAACATTGCTCTGGATTAGAACGAAGATATATATATCCATCGGGTTCCCACAATTTATCTGTTCTTTTATGAAGTGATAGCATATTTTTATACTCTTCTTCGTTTATAGTCTTATCTTCATAGGCTTTTTCAACAAATACGTTTTTAATGAAATAGGGGCTCCGCTCCATTAATATGATAGCATTGGATTTCTCTTGTATCCAACATCTATCCATCCACACTTTAATCTGAAAATTGTAAGTACTATTATGAGTATTATAAATGCCCTTGAGATATTCATTCCAGCTTTCAACAGGCTCTACATCAATAGCTGTCTTATAATTTTTATGAAAATAATTTAATATACTTGTTTTATAAGACCCTATATTACCATCCAAAGTTAGTATAGGCATTTTAATATGTATTATTCACATGTATTTATATATCATTTTTTCATTATTTTACCTTTCGATAATATAATCTTAATATTGCTGTAAGTTACCGCAGATCCCTTGGTTTTTTTAATCTTGTCTGTAATATCATCTAATACATCATTAAATTTATTCATAATTATTTCAAGAGAATCGTTATCTATCTTAACACCAAAATGTGCGAATACGGACTTCATCTTCTTCTTCACAATTTTATTCAATTTATTGCACTTTTGTCCACCAGTCATTAACCCTATTTCCGGTCTGGCTATATTATTATCAAAATCTATTTTTAATAGGTCTGTGCCTTCATTCTGTACTTTATATCGGTTCGATTCATCTACTCCAAAGAATTGTGCAGTATTAAACGCACCTCCTTTCATACTATTGCTATTTTTACGCGATGGCTTGGTCGCCGACTTAGTCTTGGTCTTGCAATATTTATTGAGATAATGCATTAGGAAGTTAGAATGTTCTTTTAATACTCTTTTAATACCTATTTTTAAACACAATAGGGACGATAAAGCCCCTATATTGAAAATTAATCTATCAATATATTCGCTAAATAGTAATAATATTTTGCGCTCATCTACTGGCTTAATATCCTTTTCGGCTTTTATAATTTTTAATAATTCTTGCGAACAAATCTTAATATCTTTGCAATCTACCATAAAAATTACTATTTACTACTATTATATAAAATGAAAATAATTATATATATTAAGAAGAATGGAATATTTTGAACTTGATGAAGGAAATCCAACATTAAACAGAATGAATTTTATAAATGGACGCGTTGATGCTACTAATAACACAAATACCTTAGATATCAAAAAGGCCGTTGTAAAAGCAAGCGAACATCAGGCAAATATTATTTCTCGCAATTTAGATTGCACAGCTGTATCAAATGTATTTTTTTCTTTAGATAATATCAATTTATTACAACGTGGTATTAGAAATAAAATATTAAATATTACAGAAGGCGATATAAATATATCGAGGCAAAGCGACGATGAATTAAAAATTGTAATGAGATCTATTTATTATCAATATGGGAAAAATAGTGCTGATAATATTAGAGAACAGGTATTAGATTTAAATATTCGCGTAATAGAATGGTGTGTTCCCGAAATAATATCTAATATAAAACAATCTATTCAATACTTAAAAGATATTAGTACATTACCCGAGCCATTAGATAGGTCTGTTCTGCCTTCAAAAAAAGGCACAAAAACTCTCAATGTAACTGATTTATATTAGAGTAAAAATAAATAATATAATATATTATAGAAGCATAAAAAAATAATGGGAGCTGGTTATAGCATTAGTGCATTTGATTATAATAAGGATGATATTGGAATAGATCCAGATACAAAAATGAAATTTGTTCCAAATCAAAAAGAAATCGAATTGTTCAAAAAAGAGAAGATGAACTTATACAAGGGTACGTGGACGGTCTGTTTTGTATATGGAGTGTCTGCTCTTATTTTGCTTATAACAATATTATTTACAGAGACAGGCAGAACCTATATATATGATAAGTATTTACCGGCAGTAATTACATATGTCGTCGGTGCAATAATTATAATTATATATTTGATATATTCTATATTTAATATAAAACCGAGGAAATTAGGAAAAGTAGAAAGGGCTATTTATTCATGCCCCGATTACTGGAAATACGATACGGAAACTGATAGTGTAAAAAAGGCAAATATTGTTAAAAATATTAGTGAGTTTTCCAATACTAATCCATTTGACCCCGAATGTACAACACCTAATTCTATATGTGTAAAAGCAGGGTCTACCAATAAGCAGTATATATTAGACGGAAAAGATGATATTCTTTTAAATAGCGGTACATCTAATATATATATAAATTATAAATGTAAACCAGACACTATAGTATACGGCGAAATCGATACACACAATCGTTCTTTGACTGCATATAATACTAATCCATTTGCTAAAAAGGGCGATATTATATATACAAACCTTAGTAGTGATGAAAAAAATATGGAGTTAAAGAAATATGCACAGGTATCTGGTGTATATAAATCGGTATTTAAAGACGATTCTTATATATTTAGTGGCCACAAAAACAAATTTACTTCAGACGAAGCCAAAAATACCCCTTTAATATGCAATGAATTGTATCCTGCATTACTATCAGGTCTCGAAAAAACCCCAGATGATACAAAAGTAAGATGTGCTTATGCAAAAAAATGCGGTGTATCATGGAGTGATATAGATTGTTACGAGAATATTGTATAAAAATAATTAAGAGAGGCAAGAGATCTGTTTACATATCCCAAAAGTTTTCCTATGAAATTCGCTAATCCCATGCTTATTTAAAGCAAGAAGATGATTTTTCGTACCATAACCCTTATTTTTATTAATATCATACTTCAATAATATAGGATTGTCTTCTACCATTTTATTTATCAATTTAGTATGATAATCTTTAGCAATAATTGACGCCGATGCAATACTCAGATATGTGGCATCTCCCTTGGGAATACATTCGTGCTCAATAATATCGGCGTCTTCGCCCGGGGGCACATAGCCTTTAAAATATGGCCCGTCGATTAACAAGTAATCAAATGGGCTTTTTTTATAAGCATTGTCTATCGCTCTGTGCATAGCCTTCATGGTAGCATTTAGTATATTAATTTCGTCTATCTCAGTATTAGAAACCTCTCCAATACCATAAGTGATACATACACTCTTAATATATGTGGCGAGGTATTCTCTTTTACTTTCTGATAATTTTTTTGAATCTTTAATTTGTTTAAAGATATTATCCGGAAACTCTTTAGGTAAAACTACGCACGCGGCTACAACTGGGCCTATAAAAGTACCTCGGGCAACTTCATCGACCCCTGCTATAATTCTGTCCTTAGTTTTTTCGGTAATAATAATATAATCATTATTCTTTACTGATTCGCTCATAATATGGTAATATTATACTATTATACTATTATAATAGCGCATATCATTTTTTATATATATTATATATTCATTCATTGTGCCACATCGTATCATCGTATTTTGCGATATTTGTATGGGTTGCGATGACTGTATCACTATAATAATAATTATTATAAAAAATTCTGCTATCGGTATAAGGTATTTCGTTGCGATACATAATGTATGTAACAGCAGTATCTTCTATAATATACGGATAGCTGTTTGTATATTCATCTAAATGAAATATGTTATAATTAATGTTTTCCAATGTATCAATAATAACTTTACACGAATGATTAGATATGTAATATAGAATACCTGCTGGACCATTCAAGTAGGGTCTTACTAAATATTTATTGAGATCTTCAATAGACATATTGATACCATGCTCTTTGTCTACTAACTCATTTCTATGAAATAAATAATAGTTTAACATAAAATTATCATAATGTGTATTAAATTTCAGATTTTTTAACAATGCTTTATCACAGATAGCTAAAGCCGGATTTGGGGATTGGCCGAAAAAATCGTACTTTTCAGATTCTAAAAAATTCAGTAAAATTTGTTCGTTAAATATTAGATCGTCCCCACATCTCAATACACCTTGTTTGATATTAAAATGTTTATAGATGTATTTCAAAGATAGCGCTAATTTTTTTAGCAAATGTAGATAAGAATCTTCGCATCTTATAAATAAAATATCATCTATAAATTCATACTCTTTTTCTAAAAAGAGATTTCCTATTACTTTGATAACCTTCCAGCCATTGTATTCGCTTTTGAGATTTATATTTTTTAAACGACCATATCTATGTTTTTTACACGATAATACAAGTATAATTCCTTCAACCTCCATTTATATATAATGATTCAAAATATTCTTATATATTATTACTTTAGCGCGTCTGAATTTATATTATAATTTTCTCCATAGATATTGTATTTATTCTAATACGTATTCTTAATATTTTTTTCATATTTTTCATGCCCTCTTGGCGAAATTGGATATCGCGTTTGACTTCTAATCAAAAGAGTGTGGGTTCGAGTCCCACAGGGGGTAATAAAAAATTATTTATTAGTAATAGTATTCTAATGTGTTCTTTATTGTGCTACTTACCTTACATTTTTTATAGACGTCTTATGAACTTTAGAGGTCCTATGAGACCCGTCGGGCCAGATAATTCAGATAATATAGGTGATTATTATATTATGAAATAGCGCAATATACATCATACATATTGTAAAAATTGATTTTTCTCGTATTCTTATTCTTTATTACTTATAATCAGCCAGATTGTCTAATTTGCACATCATGGAAAACCAACGTCATTATAGAAGGGGTCCTAATTTACTTCTAATAGCCCTCGATAATGCTCTTTATGATTTCGAGAGATATATCGTTGATATACTATCATGCATTACCATATTCTTGATATTCATGATACTAAGGTATTTTATAACATTTATAATTATTAATATTAAATAAAATTGAGTATCTCATAGTATCTCGTGGTATACTTTTTTTATATTAAATAACTATTGTACCATCAATAAAATTTATAGATTTAAAAATGAGTACATAATTGAAAAAGTTTTAGAAATTTCAAAAAGTTTTTAAAAGTTTAAGAAAAAATAAATTATGTACTCGTTTTTATTCTAAGCCATCTAAGATATTTTGGAGGTCTCTATAATATTGCTCATTATAATCTGAATAATATATACCATTTCTGGTCTTCTTATCAGTTTCATATCTATTTTTTTTATCCGCCCTCCTTATTGTATAATCGCAGAGAGTTCCTATTACATGTATATTTTTTTTAGTAAGTCTTCTATTGACTATCTTATTGATATAAAGGGGGTTATCATAATTTTTATGAAACGTATCTTTAACACTTAATGCATCTGCGTTTTTAAATTCAAAATCTAAGAAATATAGTAACATCCACGCTATAGCTTGGAAATCATCCATATAATCTACAACGGCATCGAGATAATAATCGGGATCGTCTATTTTATGCTGAGATATAGACATATACGAATATGTCCCTCCAAAATGCACACAGTCCTCTCTCCGACTATACTTTAATACATTTTGTGTCATTCCGAAATCAATTAATTTTATAGATGTCTCGCTCTTATCTGTGAAAACTATATTATCTGGTTTGATATCGGAATGTACAAGAGATACTCTATTTTTTAAGTTACAACCGTGAATTGTTTTCAGAGCTGTTAATAACATCTTACAGCACTCTTTAATTTTATTTACGGGATATGTTTTCAATTTATTTAAATCATCCCCTAGTCTCTCGGTAACTAAAACATATCTATAAATATCGCCCTCTTTTAAAGGAGGTACAACGCCATATGCATATATTTTTGATACAATAGCGCCATAACAATTCTTATTAATCTGCGTCATCGCTTTTACTTCTCCAAAGATTTGATATTGATATTTTTTACTAATTTTTAGAAAATTATTAGTAAATTTAGGCTGTGTTTTTATTACTACATCTGTGTTCATGTCATAGCTGCCGTTTATTATTTTACCATAGTATAATGCAGAATATGAAAAACTATTCATATTCGATATTTTACTTTTCTTTATCGGGTCTACTATCTTGATTTTCAATAAATTATTATGTATATCTTTGATAGAAATTACCTCATTTTGTAAAAACTTATTTAACTGAGAAAACCAATAAAATATATCCGTGCTGCTATTATACTTTTGTAATTGATTCGTAATATTTTTTAAATCTCTCGGCTTTCTAACAGAATTGAAAGGCACTATTAATTCATCTAAATACATATCTATATTTTCTGCTCCTCCTCCGTGTTTTTTATAGATCATATCAGATATCCGTGCCATATTTTTAGAAGTAATAGTTTTCAGATATATACCATATTTTATGCGGGCCTCTCGGGCCTTACTAATTTTTGATAAAAAATACTCTCGGTTATCGCCGTCTTTATAGGTATTGAAATGTTTTCCAAGAACCCTTATAATAGTAAATTTGCTATCATTGATACCTATGTTTAAATTTGTTTTTTTTGCTATTTTATATAGATCCTTTTTTAAAAAACACATTAAATACTTATAATAATTCAAATCTATCTTGTTTGTTATTTTAAAAAAATGTTTGAAATCGTGTTTATTAAAATACTCTTCCAAATACTCTATATTTTTAATTAAGTTTATCATCTACATTAATATTTTATAAAAATTGATACATTCTATAGAATATAAAGAATATAAAAAAATGCACGAATGTATTATGATTGAAGAAATTCATGAATGTATCTATGATTATTGTGAAAAAATCTATGATACTATTTGCTATAACAATAATAACTGTAACGACGATATGGAGTTCTTAAAGACAGATCTAAATAATTTTATTGAAAATGAAATTGAAAAGATGACGCAGTATGATATTAACAATATATTGCTGTCTTATGGTATTGATAATGCTTACAAACAATACTTTAAAAATAATAAATATGATGAATACGAAGGTATTTCTAAATTGATGGTAAGGAATCTTATTAACTCTTCTTTTATCATTATATAATTATATATTCACTATCTTCTTTGTAGGATTCGATGCAAATTCTCTTGTTATATTCTTCTTTTATTTTATCTATTGTTTTACTACAATCCATATTGTAAAATATATTTCCTATCTTAATAAGAGAGCCACAACTCTTCGTTTTATATATTGGAAATTCTAATTCATAATAGTTATATTTATCATTCGTTAGAATTTTAGGAGTTTTTCCCATACAACCCTATTATAATAATATAATACTAAAAAAAAAAATAATGCAATAATATAGAGATATTAAGTAAATGAATAATAATATTAAGTTTTTGATCATATCAGTGATCTATTTAGTAATAGATGTTATATGGATATCTTTGAATATAAAGATGTATAATGATAACACTGTAAGAATTCAAGGTAAATTATCAGCAATATCATTGAAAATTATATTAACGATAATTTTATCTTATATTTTACTTATAATATCAATAATACATATAGCAATACCATTGACTGTTAATAATATCAAAAAAGATGATGAGCTTAAAGATAAACTATATAAATCTATGTTATATGGCGGTATCACCGGTTTATCAATATATGGAACATATAATTTAATTTCGATTATTATCTATGAAAATTTTTCATATATCATAGCTATTATAGATTCCATTTGGGGATTTTTCATATTCTCATTGTTAACATTTACATATCTAAATCTGAACTAAGATCTCCTATTTTTACATAAAAAATGATATCATAGTATATATTGGTAAGTTACTCAAGGCGAATTACTATAATTGATATGCAGTTTATTATGGAAATTGTCTTTGAAAATCCGAAGACTTTCGAGGGTATCTCTGATGCTAAGAAATGTCGTATGATAGCCAGCGCTTTTAGAGACGCCAAAAAAAACGAACAAATTCAAAGTACTATCATTAAGAATCGTGCAGAAGTTTTCTCAATTCGCATATTCAACTGTTTGCTGAAAAACACCTCAAAATCAAATGAGTTTAGCAAAAAATTCATAGACTCTGTTTCTATTATGTTTGATAGGCAATGCGAGATGTTTCACAGCTATTTCATAGAATATATATTCTTAGATTATATAGAAATTATGAGCCATTATCATCAGCGCAAAAACGGTTTTGATAGCGTGTTTTACGACGACCATTATACCAATCTATTTCTACTAAATAATTATAAGAAGATTATTGATAATTTCGAAATTAGTTTTCGGAACGAATTGGAAAAGCACGCAGATTCTAATAATTTGTGGAATATTGATGAGTTTTGCAAATTACACAACAGCCTATAGATATTATATATATTCTTTATATTATATAAAGAATCATGTGTATTTTTTCGCAATACAAAGATATCTTAGGAGTTCCGAGAGAAGGTATACACGCTATTAGATTATTTGATTATGCAATCATAGATATTATTATGACCTTTGTAGGAGCTGTAATTATATCATATTTTTTTAAAATTAATTTAATTTTTATGTTTTTATATTTATTTATTTTAGGCCAATATTTACATATTTTGTTCTGCGTAGAAACCAAATTCGTATCAACATTTTTCAATTTACACCCTTGAAG
>Ga0315905_10000194_pt1 | contig 66668 bp, 72 predicted proteins | sample LakEriMetagenome_5_FD_203522 | JGI IMG/M metagenome (GOLD analysis project Ga0315905, IMG submission 203522) | Freshwater fungal communities from buoy surface, Lake Erie, Ohio, United States - Buoy 4 MA121 | ecosystem: Environmental > Aquatic > Freshwater > Lake | place: USA: Lake Erie, Ohio...
TAGAAATTGTCAGTCAGGTATGCTAAGTTAAGACTATAAGAAAGGTTGAGAGTGAGCCTAGCAAATAAGTCGGGAAACCGAATGAGCCTAGCAAATAAATCTCAACACTAACAGAAAGAGAAAAAAAATGTTTCTTTACAATCTAATCGCTCCACTAGTGTTTATCGCTGTATTCTCACTACCAGCACTACTACTAGAACTACAACTACTAGTTATCGGTTTTGATTTTATGTCTGCCAATGTGATGATAGCAACGGCTATCATTGGTCTACTATCTGCAATAGGTGCAGTAGTTATCGAAATGATTGAGGGGTAATAACAATGACTGAACTAGCATTTGAAAACATCACCAAGAATAAGTGCTTGACTTGTGATGATAAATTAACCGCTTGGGAAATTAACTATTGCATTATTTGCGAGAGTGACCAAGAAATAGAAAACTATTTTGAAGATGAATTCTAAAAACTAGAATTTTTGCACTTGTCAAAACTAAAATAAATAGATATGGGCTCACTAATAAAAAGGTGAGTCTATTCTAAATATACGCATCATACACATTAACAAAATATTCAGATTTTCTTCAAAATGGGATCTAGCTGCAAAAATAAAAATTTTCAGAAAATCGGGGAATATGAATATATATCTCATTATGTGAGATGTTATGTTACAATTGTGTTACAAATAATTTCAAAGTTCAATGTTTTGTGGCACTCGATTTGACAAGCATTAAAAACGTCTTTACAATATGAACGTAGTGAATTAGAAAAAATGTAAAAATTTGCAGGGGGCAGGGGGATGAAATTATTAAAAAACAAAGAGGTAAAGATATGAATGATAGTAAAAGACATAGATTAAACAATCTTAATTTGTCAACATTTCTGGGTTTATTAATTTCAAAAATAATTGGCGGAACGACAATTCAATTAAACAATGGTATTTATATTAACTATGGTAGAAAAGGTAAATATAACAAGGCTTGGGCTATTACAATAGGAGATGTTATATTAGCAAAGCAAGATAGACATTGTAATAAATGCAAATCAGGAACTCCTCATGATCTAGCAGATAGAATATTAAGACATGAATTAAAGCATAGTGAACAATTTGCTAAATTCGGGGGAATCATATTTCTGGCTTTATATTCATTTGCCACTATTAAATCTTTTATTATATATAGAAATCATTGGCAAGGTAATATATATGAAATACAAGCAGGTCTTCAAGATGGCGGATATATCTAATATCTTCATATAGGGGATATTTCTGCATATTTATAAAACCCCCGAAAAATCCTCCATATATAACGATAGTTATAAGGTGGGGTATACATATACTATTTTGCGATTTTTTTGCGACTTCATTTTTGCGGAATTTTTTGCGAATTTTTTAAAATGGTATAATTAAGCATTATGGCAAATGTAACAGTTGTTAGAACAGCTACTTCATCTCAAATAGGATCCCTGCTTACTCAGGCTTCTGCCTCAGTTACATATGCACCAATAGTTCCAACAACACAAACAGGTTTTAGAAATATAATTATTAATGGCGGCATGGATATTTGGCAACGTGGCACATCTTCATCTACTAATGGTGCTTACAACTCAGCAGATAGATGGTGGTTGTACTCAGATGCTGGAACAACAACTTGGGCAAGAGAACCTACTGTAGTTCCAACTGGATTTCAATACGCTTTAAAAGCAACACAGGCATCTGCTACAGCATCAATGGTTATTTACCAAGTTATTGAAACTGCAAATGCAGTTCGTTTGGCTGGAAAAACTGTAACTCTATCCGTTTATATTGCATCTACTGCATCTGTAACTATAAATCCAGATGTGTCGTATACAACTTCCGTTGATACAGCAGTTGGCGGTAGTTGGACAAACATAACTGCTACTCCAGCGTCTTGGTCAGTCCCATCTGGTTCTACTTACGCAAGGTACACAGCAACACTTACAATACCTAGCACCGCAAAATCAATAAGAGTTGGCTTTGGTCCAGCGTCTATAACCTCTGGAACATCTTTTTATTTAACTGGTGTCCAACTTGAAGAAGGCTCAACGGCTACTCCATTTGAACAACGTCCTATTGGTACAGAATTATCTTTATGTCAAAGATACTATCAAAATATTGTAACTCCTAATGCAACAACAGACTTTAATGGTTTAATGGTTAGAGAAAGTACCACTCAAGCTCAAGCTTCTGTATATCTTCCAGTAAGTATGAGAATTTCTCCAGCATTAGTTGGTTCTTATTTAGGAAGATCTGTTTTTAGAGACACATCTTTTAATGTTGCAGCAGGAGCTAACTCTGCAATATCTGTTAGCTCGTCTGGACCTAGTATTAACTGGATAACTCTTATAATAACTCATGCAGCAGTTGCTGGAACTTATATATATGCTGAATGGGATTTATTAAATACTACAACAAATCTTGGATTAAACTCAGAACTATAATTAATCTTTAATGATATAATTAGTTATTATGGCTACAATATTTCCAGGATCCGCAAGTGTTGGTCAAATTTTTAATGGATATACCTTTGATGGTACTGTATGGAATATAAATGGAATTGATTTAACTGAAAATTACCTTGAAGAATCCTCAGCAAGTGCTATATATCTTAATAAAGTTTCTGCATCTTCTACATATTTAACACAGGTAAATGCTTCTTCAACATATGCTCCAATAGTTCCAGCAGTACAAACAGGTTTCCGCAATGCCATTATCAATGGTGATTTTGGTATTAACCAGCGTGGTTTTACAAGTTTAACAACTAATGGTGCTTACGGTTTTGATAGATGGCTGACGCACGCTTCAAGCGGTGGCACTTATTCTGCACAGACGTTTACGCCTGGTGCTGCACCTGTTTCGGGTTATGAAGGAAAAAACTTTTATCGCATTGTAACCACTGGACAAAGTGGAGCAGATGTTTACACATCCTTTGAACAACGTATTGAAGATGTAAGAACTTTTGCAGGTCAAACAGTAACCGTTTCATTTTGGGCAAAAGCCGCAAGCGGAACTCCTAAAGTATCAATAGAGTTTATTCAAAACTTCGGCACTGGTGGTAGTAGCACTGTTCTTACAAACGCATCAACAGTAACACTTTCTACGTCTTGGGCAAGGTACTCAGTTAGTGTTGCCATACCTTCCATTAGTGGTAAAACTATTGGAACCAGTTCTTATTTAAGTTCCCCTTTGTTCTGGGTATCAGCAGGTACAACTTTTGCGTCTAGGGCAAACTCTATTGGTATTCAGTCCAATACTTTTGATTTCTGGGGAGTTCAAGTAGAGGCAGGTTCAACTGCCACTCCATTTGAACAACGCCCTATTGGTATAGAACTAGAATTATGTCAGCGTTATTACATAAATAGAAAATCAGACTTTGCCGTTATCAATGGTTTTACAACAGCAAATGCACAAAAATGGTTTTCTGTTTCTTTACCGACAACTATGAGAGCAGCACCAAACTTTACACCGTTTGACGGTGCAGGGAATTCTGGTCGTTGTACTACCATTGACGGTGCTGGAACTGGAACAAACAATGTAACACCTAGTTATCAAACTTCCTATCCAACTTTAGTATCAGTTTTATTTACAGGAACAAATACTGGGTTAAGTTTTGGATACATAGCAGAGATTGAGTTGTAATGTATAAAAAAGTCCAGCATCCAACATTTGAAAATCAATTTGCAATTATCAAAAATGACACCACTTGGATTGCACTACATGAAGATAACCCAGAGTATTTTATTTATTTGGAATGGTTAGCTCAAGGTAATGAACCAGAGGAAATATAATATCTTATAAAACAATATATTAAATATTACTACTTGCAGACTTTTCATTAATAGTATCTAGTTCATTAACAATATTATAAGCCCATTGAGTAATTGAATATTCATATTTGTGATAATGATGACCACAAAACATTAATTCCCCTGAAACTCCAGTGGCAAGTACAAAAGCCTGAGCACCACATCTATCACAACGATCTGCAATTTTTAATACTTTCTTTACTTCTTCTTTAGTATCAGGCATTTATTACTCCTATGTTATTTATATGTTATAATTGTTTTTAAGTCTTACTTTGGAGTATACCATAAAACAATGAATAATTCAATATCTATGTTTGTCGAAAACTGGCAGATGTTTTTATCTCTTACCGCTATTTTAAGCGTTGGATATATAACAGTAAGAAAATTTGAAAGAATTCTTGGTAAAGATGAAAAGGGTAGAACTATAGCAGATCGCCTTGATCGTGTAGAACATCAAATATTTCCAAATGGCGGATCTAGCATGGCAGACAAGGTAAATAATCTTGGCTCAAATCAAAATGAAATTAAATCAGATGTTAAGCAATTAAGTGGAGAATTAAGAATAATCCATGATGTATTAGTAGCATATATTGCAGATAAGAAATAAAATAGTTTGGTATAATAGGAAAAGTAAGAAAATTATATAGGAGTGCCCAATATGACCCCAGGGCTTGTAAACTTTGTTTGTCCACAAGGAAGCACGTTTAGAAGGACTTTAACATACACCCTGGATGAAGTTCCAGTAAATTTATCTGGGTATTCCTCAAGACTTCAAGTAAGAGAAGCATATTATTCTGACAATCCATTAGTTTCATTAGTATCTGGTAGTGGAATCACATTAGGTGGATCTGCTGGAACAATTGATATATTAATTTCAGCAAGTGCAACTTCTCAATTCCCTACTGGAACACATGTCTATGACCTAGAAATAGTAAGTCCATCTAACATTGTTGATAGATTGATCGAAGGTACATTCAATGTAACTCCAGAGGTAACTAGATAATGCCTGAAGTTAAAATAGAACTTAGTCAAATAAACAATAATGTTTCTGTAAATGAAACAAATGTAGATGTTAGTTTAACAGAGCAAATAGTAAATGTAGATTTAGGAACTTCTGGTCCTCAAGGTGCAAGAGGAACTGGTATTTTAAATGGTGTTGGAGCTCCTTCAGCAGGTCTTGGTATTGTTGGAGATTTTTTCTTAAATACAACAAATATGAATTTGTATGGTCCAAAAACTGAATCAAGCTGGGGAACTCCAGTAGATTTGGTTGGAAGCCAAGAGCTTGGTTATATGCATATTCAAGAGAATGCTTCTACAACTTGGAGCATAACACACGGATTGGGCTTTGTGCCTAATATTACAGTAGTTGATACAGCAGGAACAGTTGTTGAGGGGTCATACAACTATCCAAATTCAAATACTGTAGTTCTAACCTTTGTCGGAGCATTTTCGGGAAGGGCGTATTTATCGTAATGAAGGAGGTGAATATATATGTCTAGAAAATTTTTAACAAATATTGATTTAAATAGTAATGAGCTTCGTAATGGAATTATTCATAACTTAGCTACAGATCCAGCAGGAAAAGCTGGTCAACTATATTACAATACTGTAAATAATGAATTAAAGTATTACGATGGCGGAGCTTCTGCCTGGGTATCTTTAACTGCAGTTGACGCAGAAGTAATTGAGGACGCTGTTGCAGAACTTCTTGCTGCAGGATCTGGAATTAATTTAAATTACAACGATGGTGCTGGAACTCTTACAATTGCAAACACAGGTGTCACTAGCATTACTGGTACAGCGAATGAAGTATCTGTAAGCGGATCTGCTGGTGCAGTAACAGTAAGCCTTCCAAACTCTATTACAGTAGATGTTACTGGTGCTTTAACTGGTAATGCAAGTACTGCTAGTACTTTGCAGACAGCAAGATCTATTGGTCTTAGTGGTGATTTAAGTGGTAGTGTTAGCTTTAATGGAAGTCAGGATGTAACAATTGCAGCAACTATTGCAGCAAACTCTGTTGCTCTTGGCACAGATACAACTGGTGACTATGTAGCAGGTGCAAGTGCATCTGGTGCAGGTATTAGTGTAACTGGTTCAGGTGGCGAAGGTTCAAGTCTAGTTATTGCTAATACTGGTGTAACATCTGTTACTGGAACGGCTAATGAAGTAACTGTTTCAGCATCTGCTGGATCAATTACTATTGGTCTTCCAGACGATGTAACAATAGCAGGAAATCTTGATGTAACTGGAAATTTAACTATAAGTGGAAGCGTAACAACTTTAAACACAGAAACTTTGTTGGTTGAGGATAATCAAATTACCCTTAATAGCAACGTAACGGGAGCTCCTTCAGCAAATGCAGGTATCGAAGTTGAACGTGGAAGTTCTACAAATGCTTCTTTAATTTGGAATGAATCATCTGATAAATGGTCAGCTGGACTTCTTGGTAGCGAAACTGCTATCTCTCTTGAAGGTCACGTCCATGCAACATCTGATATAACTGGATTACAGGAGTATGTTGAAGATACAGTTGGCACAATGCTAACAGACTCTTCAACAGTTGATTTTACATATTCAGACAATTCTGGAAGTGCTGGAACATTCACCGCTGGTATCGTTACAGCTTCAACAAGTTATTTGACAACTGGTAGTGGTCTTGCTGTTGATATTTCTGCCGTAGAATCAAAGTTAATAACTGACGGATTCCCAAAGAAATATGCAGTTAACAATACATCGCTAACATCAACCTCTGGAGTATGCACATGGACTGTAACACACAACCTTGCAACTAAGGATGTAACAGTTCAAGTATATGAAGTTGCTGCTGATTATAATCAAGTAGAAGTAGATGTACAACATACATCAACATCTGCTATAACTATTAAAATTAATAGTGCAACAACAATTGCTGCTGACACTTATCGTGTTGTAGTAATTGGATAAAGTATAATATAATGTGGGGGGCTGGAATAAACCCCAGCCCCTCATTTTAAAAAAGGAATTATTATGGCAAAGAAGTTTTTAACTAGTTTAAAGCTGGTTAATCTAAATTCAGATCCTTCAGTTGGATCCGAGGGAGAACTATATTTTAATAGCTCCGCTTCTGTTGCAAAAATTTATAAAAGTGGTGCGTGGTCTGAACTTGGTGCAGGTGGAGGTTCAAATATAACGGTATCTACCACAGAACCAGTATCTCCAGAAACAGGAGATGCATGGTATAAAAATAATACTGGAGAGCTTTATATTTATGATGGAACTTATTGGGTAGAAGTAAATGGCGTAGTGGAAGGTTCAAATAATCTTTATACTCTTTCAGATGTAACTCTGACAAGTCCTACAAACAATGAAGTATTAGCATATGATTCTTCAGGATCTATTTGGATTAATCAGACAGCAGATGAAGCAGGTCTTGCAACATCAAATTCCCCAACATTTACTGGTTCAGTAACCGTTGGAACAGATATTGGATCAGCAGGTGCATATCTTCAAATTACAAATGACACACAAACTACTATAAAAAGTTTAAATAATTCTGTTATTGTTGCAGAAGCTACTGGAGTTACCATAGACACAGGTGGAGCTGGGGCAGCTAAAGCTTGGGTATTTAAAAATAATGGAGATCTTACTTTTCCAGATAATTCAAATCAATCAACAGCATTTCTTGGAATAGGTTCATATAGCACAACTAATATATCTGAAGGAACTAATCTTTACTATACAGATGAAAGAGCACAAGATGCTGTTGGAAACATTTTAGGTTCAGGTCTTTTTTATGATGATCCTACTGGAGTTATTTCAAACTCTGGTGTTCTTAGTATAAATGGAACAATAAATGAAATTTCTGTAAGTGCTTCAGCTGGAAACGTTACTATTGGAGTTCCAGATTCTCCAATTTTTGTTACTCCAAATATTGGTGTAGCAACAGCAACATCTATTAATGGAACAACCATTCCATCTTCTAAAACTTTGGTAGTAACTACTGATATTGGTTCAACCGTTCAAGCATATAGTGCAACTCTTGCAGCAATAAATACTCTTGGATCTGGAACGGGTTTATTGAAAAATACTGCAGGTACTTTTTCCTACGATAATTCAACATATGCAACTACCTCAGGTAATCTATCTCAGTTTGCAGCAACCACATCCTCACAATTACTTGGTGTTATTTCAGATGAAACTGGCACTGGTGCTTTAGTATTTGGAACAAGCCCTACTTTTACTACAAGTGTTATCGGCGGTGCAACATTTTCTGCATTTGCAACTACGGATAATTTAACTATTGGTGAGTCTACTGGTTATACAAATGTAACTGCTACAAATAATATATTATCTGGTGGAACCATAGAGACAAATAATGGTACTTATACAGTAACAGATAATTATTCATCTAGAAACATTTATGGAAATGGTGCGATAGCAAATTACGTTATTAATATAGCAAATGGAACATACTCAAATTCTGGTGAAGGAGAGGTAAGTAAAACTATTAATATTGCAACTACTTCATTGGGAGGAATAGGTTCATTAAATATTAATTTAGGTGCTCAATACGGATTTACTACACTGAATGGAAATGTAAGTCTTCCAAGTACCACCACTATTGCTGGTGCTACTATTGCTGGTGCAACCTTTACTGGAGATATTGTTTTTGAAGGTGCTACAGATAACAATTTTGAAACTACACTTACCGTAACTGATCCCACCGCAGATAGAACTATTACAATTCCAAATGCAACTGGAACAGTTGCTTTAACTTCTGATCTTTCTTCCTATGCAGCACTTTCAGGTGCAACATTTACTGGTCCAGTATCTGGCACATCACTAACACTTTCTGGGGATTTAATTATTAATGGAACTACAACTACAATTAATTCAACCAACTTAACTGTTGATGATAAAAATATTGAATTAGGGTCTGTTACTTCTCCAACAGACACTACCGCAGATGGCGGTGGTATTACACTTAAGGGTACTACCGATAAAACATTTAACTGGGTTAACTCTACCTCATCTTGGACATCATCAGAGCATATAAGCCTTGGAACAGGTAAAAATTTATTACTAAATGGTTCAACTTCAGGAACTATTACAATTACTCCCACTGCAATATCAGGCACAAATACTATTACGCTACCAGCCTTAACTGGAACGGTTGCCCTGCTTTCATCCCCAACATTTACTGGAACGGTAACAATCCCAACCCTAAACCTTACAAATGCTTTAGGATACGCATATGGTGGAACTGGACTAGCAACTCTTGGAACTGCTGGTCAGGTCCTTAAGGTTAATGCTGGTGCTACCGCCCTAGAATGGGGAACAATTTCTGGTGGTGGATCATCCTTTACAGACTCTGCAGGTTTAGCAGCACTATTGTCAGATGAAACTGGTTCTGGATCTGCAGTATTTTCTACTTCTCCAACTTTTACTGGAACTGTAACAATTCCAAATCTTAGTATTAATGGACAAGCATTGATGCAAGCATCAACTGGAACAACCTCTGCAACATCCTCATTTGATACAACAACTCATTCCTCTGCAGAATTTATTGTATATGGATCTACCTCTACTGGAAATTATGTATCAAAGGTGTTGATGTTGGCAAGAGGAACAGCAACTCCAGTCATTACAGAGTATGCAATTCTTACGCAAGGAACTGCCCCAACAGTCACAATTACACCATCTTATTCTGCACCAAATGCAGTTCTTACTGTAGCGGTAACATCTGGAACTAATATTGAGATTATAGCAACTGAGGTATCTATATAATGGCTAATTTAAAATTAAAAGAAAATTTAGATATTAAAAGTACTGGAGTATCTACATCTGGAAAAAATTCTCTTCCAAAAACTGGAGATATAATTCCATTTGCTGGAACTGTAGCACCAACTGGTTGGGCAATTTGTGACGGAACAAGTGGAACTCCTGACCTAAGAGGATTTTTTATTGTAGGAGCATCTTCTTCAGGAAATATTGGAGCAACTTATGGAAATACAAATCATACTCATACAACTTCCGTAGCAGGTTATGGAATAGATAATGCAATTGCTTCAGAAACTCATGGATATAATTCAATAAGCTCTGGAGATGCTTCTGGAGCTACTGGTCCATCGCATGGGCACAATGCTAACTTTACTACTACTTCTGCTACAGCTACAAATAATCTTATTGCAAATAGTACAAGTGCAGGAGGACCAATTTCTTTTGTTCCAAGACCTCATTCACATACACAAAATGAAAATTCTTCTGCAGATGCAAGAGATACTTCTAACCATGTACATAATGGAACTACTGTAAATATGAATACAGGTGGAAGCCATAGTGCAGGTCATTCCATAGGCGGACTTTCTGGAAATTTAACAGATCCAGGAAAACAGTATCAACCATTTATTATAATGAATTATATAATGAAGATATGAGGATTTTAATATGGCAAACTTAAAAATAGGATTAAACGCAGCAGTTGATAAAAATGGATTTATTCAAAATTATCCAGTTGGAACTATTATCATTAGAAATGATTCAACAATATCTGACGGATGGCTATTGTGTGATGGAAGTTATGCAAATACTGCAGATTATCCAGAATTATATTCACATATTGGAACAACATATGGAGCACTAGTTGGATCTACATTTAAACTTCCACCACTTGTTTATAATGCAACAAATAATCTTACTGAAAGAATGCCTTTTTCAACAATAGCATCTGAAGCAACATATCCAGCTTCATTTACACATGGTCATAATGTTGGAATAAATGCAACAAGTTTTTCTGCTTATGATCATTCTCACAATCATAATTCAAACACATCAGGATCAAATACTGACTCACATAGCCATAATCATGGAAGTGTTAGTGGAAATACAAATACATCTGGTGCTGGTCTTGGGTCTTCTCCAACAAGACTCGCTGGTCCTGCAGGACCGTATGCCTCTGGTCCATCTGGAGGAGTTAATCACACTCATGGTGGTGCAGCATGGTCAGCAGCATCAAATAATTATGCATATAATCATACACACAACATTACAATACATAATGCAACAAACCATAATCACAATCATAATACTAATATAGGAAGTTCTTCTCATTCGGTTAATACTTCAAATATGACTCCATTAAGTAAGCAGGTGTATTTCCTTATAAAAACATAGGAGAAAATTATGGCAGACTTTAAATCAGACTCAATAGATGCAGAATCATCTTACTCTTATATTCCAACAGGTGGAATAGTTACTATTGCAGGTCCATTTTCAGAATATAGTGATACATCATATGTCACAATTGGATTGATACCTTGTGATGGAAGATTGTTAATTGCTTCAGGATACACAAATCTTCATTCAGTAATTGGTTATTCTTATGGTGGTAGTGGAACAAGTAGTATAACCTCTACAGCACTTGGTGGTAGTTCAATAAGTTATGATGACAATAACAACCCAGTTGAGTATTTTCAGGCATATGACATACCCAATTCTAGTAATTTATTTACTTTAGAAAATACTCTTGTTCCGTCCCTGCCTGGGTATTCACTTTTGGGAATAGGTGCTATAAGCTCAACCTCTGTTACTCTTATTTTTGGTAATTCTAGTACTCCTGCCCAAATAACACTTACAAAAGTTGCATCCTTTAATGTTCCAAATCTTAAAGATAATAAAATGACAATTGTTGGAACATCTAGTACTTTTTATAACACAAATACTGTTGGAACAAAATTAACATCGTATAATCATTCACATCCTGTATCAATGTCAAATAATGACTTTTCTATGAATGCAGCAAATGTAACACACTCACATAACTATAATTTTAATGCTATTGGAAATATGAGAGATGCAAATCATGGACACACTAGAACATTGTCTGCTGGCGTTATGGGGGCTTCTCAGAAAAATGGACCAGCAGGAACTGCAGGTGGAGGACTTTTAGGAAATCACACTCATAATTTTGGTGTTAATGGAAATAATTTTACTGCTGTTGGTGGGGCAGATCATACACATGCAGGAGGTATTAATGGAAACTCAGGAAATGCTGGTGATGCAGGTCATACCCATAGCTCTTCTGCAACATCTGCTGCAAATAGTTCAGCAAGTACAGTAGATGGAACAGTTTCTAATCCAATTTCAGTTCCTTATGCAAATGTGTTATACTTTATAAAAGCATAATAGAAAGAAAAGTATGAAGAGAAATATTATTAATTTTTATCCATATAAAGAATTTTATGATGGAATTTTTGATAATCCAATTCCAGCTAAAGATGAAATTCCTGAGTGGTATAAAAAACAAAATAGATATACTGGTGGAGAAAAGTTTTTAAGTCCAGAAACTGGAACATATAATACAACAATAAAGGCTTGTATGCCAGTTTTTGATTTAATTTCTGCTGGATATATTATTAAAACTCCTGCAGATATTCATGTTTCTATAAAAGAAGATGGGCTTCCAAACTTTTCATGGGCTATAAATGATTATACTTGCATTGAAAGTCATGGACAAATGCAATATGATAGTTTTAATATTCCTAAAGAATTTCATCCAATAGGATATAAATTTATAAACCCTTGGATAACTCAAACTCCAAAGGGATATTCTTCAATTTTTATGTCACCAGTTTTAAGAGATGATTTGCCATTCCAATGTCTACCAGCAATTGTAGATACGGATAATCATCCTACACCAGTAAACTTTCCATTCTTTTTAAGAAAAGATTTTGAAGGACTTATTCCAGCAGGAACTCCAATGATTCAAATTATTCCTTTTAAAAGAGAATCCTGGGGATCAAAAGTAAATAAATATAATACAGAGTTTAATAAAATTTGGAGAAAAGCTGAAAGGCATATGAAGAATAGATATAAAGATAATTTTAGAGTTTTGAAGGATTGGGAATAATTATGACAGTCATGCCAGAACATGATCATACTCATGAAGATGCAGAAAATCATGAGCATGTTGGAAAATTTAGTTATAGACATACTCATGTGATGGATCCCGAAAATAAAATACATGACCATGAAAAGTTTCATCAAACAAATATTGAAAAGTATTTGGATGAAGTTTTGTCTCATGAAAAAGAGTGGATCTGGAAAGATTTGACATATGAAAAAGCAGAAGAATTAATTGCTGGTAAAGATATAAATGGATTGACAGAAGATCAAGTTAGAGCATTGATTATTTACTCAGTTTTAACTTATTGTGTAAACAATATGGTTGAAGCAGAAATGATGTATATGGCAGAAATAGCTGTTCAAGAATTAAAAAAGGCTAGTGTTGCTGAGCCAGTATCAAATATGTTTATAAACTCTTTATTTAATTTTAGAAATGTTTATAGACCTCTATATGATTTATTAGATGTAAGATATGCAAATAGAATTGATGATCCAGATAGAATGTCTGATGAATACCGCCTTGGAGTAATAGACTGTATTTTGTCTTTAAGAAGATATGAAAGAGCAAGCGGTTTTGGCTGGGAAGATCCAAATCCAAGATTTAGTATTCCAATAAAAGACCAGCTAGAACTTGAACTATAAATCAAACATGGTATAATAATTTAAGGTGATTAACTATGGCATTTCCAGGTACATATAATTTTAACTACTATGCTGGTGACACTTTTGAGTTTTTTGTATATCCAAAGAATTCAAGTGGTGGAGTTTTTGATGATCTTTCTAATTACACTGCACTTTTCTTAGTTTCTACAGCCAGAGGCGTATCAGCATCTGCAGCTGCTATAAATTCTGTTACTGCTTCAACAGACGCTTCAGCGACTGTTCAAGATGGAGATCATGTTTCCTGCACAATCAAACCAGCTGGCGGTAGAAAATTAACAGCTCCAGCATATTTTTATGATCTTCAAATTCAAAACACAAGTGCATCCTCTTCTTCCTTTGGAAAAGTATTTACACTTTTAACTGGAACGATAAGTGTTACACAAGATGTGGCGGTAACTTAGTATGGCAATAGATACTATTATATCTAATGATGAATTAGTTGTAGTTGGACCACCTGCTTCAGTATCTGTAAATGTTGACATTGGTCCACAAGGAGAAAGAGGTTCTGAGTTCTACTCTGGCGTTGGAACTCCTACACAAAATGCAGCAAGTCTTGTAGATGCAAAAGTAAACGACCTTTACATAAATAGTTTACTTGGTGGAAATTACGGTGTTGTTTATAAACTTAATGCAGTTCCTGGTGGTAGCTCCTGGCAATCTATATTAAAATTTCAGCCAATATCTCATAGCGTTCAAAAATCAGTTAACTTTACATCTGGAACTGGATCTGTTTCAATACCTTTAGCAGATTTTTATTCTAATGCTCCAGAAAATTTAAATCCAGATAGCATTCTTGTTCAGGCAATATCAGAACTAAATAGCCCAGCTTTTATATCTATTTCTAATAAAGATATTCAAACAGTTTCGACTGTAAAAACTTTTATTGCAGAATTAAAGGGTGCACAATTTTCTTCAGGATCTGTATCTCTAATTTCATCATCTGCAGTCCCTGTAAACTTTTACATAACTGCTGGAGTAGGATAATCTTATGCCAATAAAAATTAGTGAAACAAAAGGTTTTGACAATGTTACTTTTGATACATACGTTCCACAACTTTCTGACAATGCAGATATTCAAAATGCGTTTGAATTATTTTACTATGGAGATTCTACAGATGGAAACACAGTAGGAGATGTAAGTCTTCATGCAACAATTGTAGATCTTGATACTAGAATTACTTCAGCAACCTCTGGAATATCTGGTCATACTGGAGCAATTTCAGACGTTCATGGTGTTGGTGCAGGTAATTCAGTAGTAGGAACTGGAACAACGCAAACTCTTACAAATAAAACCTTGACTTCTCCAGCAATCACTTCTCCAACAGTTACTGGAACAGCAGTCTTACCAGCCACAACATCTATTGGAAATGTAAGTTCAACTGAAATTGGCTATATAGATGGTGTTACTTCTTCTATACAAACTCAAATTAATACAAATACTCCAACTGGAATGATTTCAATTCATTCTGCAGCTACTGCCCCAACTGGATGGTTGCTTTGTGATGGAACATCCTATTCCACAACAACTTATGCAAATCTTTATGGTGTTATTGGGTATACATTTGGTGGATCTGGTGCAAACTTTAATGTTCCAAACTTAAAAGGAAAAGTTGTAGTTGGAATTGATGCAGCTCAAGCTGAATTTGATACCCGTGGTGAAACTGGTGGAGCAATGACACATCAACATACAATTGCTGCAAGTAGTGCAATTGCTTCAAATAATCATGATGGTCATGGACACAACACTAACGCACATAGCCATGGAACTACTGTAAATCAAAATAATACTGGAGATCATAATCATAACACAAATCAAATTACTAATACTGGAAACGCTAACGCTCTAAATCATAATCATGCAGATACGCTTGCAACAGGAACCTCTAGTAGCAACCTTGGTACTCCACTTGGATCTAGTCAAAATGTGGCTAGTTCTGCACACTCCCATACAGTTAATGGCAACGTTGATAGTGGCGGTGTGGATCACGATCATGCAATTACTGCTACAAATATAGCAAATGCCACAAATCATTCACATAGTGTTGGTGTGGCTACCAATAATGATTCAACAGCTAATGCAGTTTCTGGTGGATCTCATAGTCATACCACGACTGTTCCACAGCATACATCTGACTCTCTATCAAATCTACAGCCCTATATGGCTTTAAACTATATAATTAAGATATAGGAGGAATTATGGGTATAAGTTTTAAAAAAGTTGATGGAATTACTAAAAGTCAGTCTAATGGGTACGATGTTTGGGAGCTTTCAAGTATTTCTGGTGTAAGTTCAGAATTGATTGGATGGTATTTTGTACCAGAAGGTGTAGATGGAAAAGATTACTATGATGCACTATTGAGTGCAGAAAGTAAATTAATTGCTCTTGGACTAACAGATTTAGAAGTAAAAGCAATAATCGGAAGACAATTATTCTAATAGCAATCTTGACAACTTTATACTTTTAAGATATAATCTTGATAAGTACTATAGACAGGAGAATTAACATGGTACTCAAGCTAACAAAGTCACAAAAAGAAATGTTGCAATCTTATGGTCGCTCATTTTTAGGTGCAGCACTTGCACTATACCTTGCAGGTAATACAGATCTATATACATATCTATATGCTCTAGTAGCTGCATTTGCTCCAGTTGCAATTCGTTATTTTAATAAGAATGACATTGCCTTTGGAAAAATTTCTGGTAACTCAACCTCAGAAGAAGTTGCTACAGAAGTTGTTAAGGCAGTTAAAAAAGCTGCTACAAAAAAAACAGAAAGTAAGTAACAAAACCTATGCCAACTCCGACAATTGCTTTTTTAACTTATGACTGGACTTTTGGCGTAAAGCCACTACAGCCAAACGGATGTGGTTGGTATAGAGCATACCTTCCAATGAAGCAATTGAAGGAGCATGGCTGGGAAAGTGGAATTGGTCTGCCAGGATTTAGCGAAGAACACGCTTTTGGTATTTTAATTCCAGATGAAAAAGCAATACACGGATGGGACATAGTTGTTTTAAAACTAATTATGCTCAAAAGATTTGTTGATCATGTTACAAAAGCAAGAGAACTTGGTCAAAAAATTGTTGTTGATATTGATGATCATATGGAAGGTCTTGAAAAAACAAACCTTGCTTATAAAACAACTCATCCAGATTCAAATCCAGACAATAATAGAGATCACTATATTGCGATTATTGAACAAGCAGATGCTTTAATAACTTCTACCCCATTTTTAAAAGATTTTTATGAAAAAAAATATCCAGGTAAGCCAGTATTCTTAGTAAGAAATGGTATTGATATTGAAAGATGGGGAATAAAAAGAAAAGATTATGCTGGTCTTCTTCCAAAATTTGGTTGGGTTGGTGCTACTCCTTGGAGATCTGGAGACTTAGAAACATTAAGACCATTCTTTGGAGAGTTTTTAAAAAAGAAACATTTAAAGTTTCATCATGCAGGAAATGTTATTAATGCTCCACAAGCATCAGATCAAATCGGTATTGATAAAAAATATTGTACACTTGAGCCAATGAAAACAATGATGAATGTTCCACAATTATATAGAAAAATGGATGTAGGAATTGTTCCATTAAGAGATGTTGAATTTAATCATGCAAAGTCATATTTAAAAGGTCTTGAATACGGAGCAGCTGGAATACCTTTTATTTCACAAGCATTACCAGAATATCAACTGCTTGCTGATTCTGGAGTTGGAAGAGTTGCTAATACTCCAGATGAGTGGCTAGGTCATATGGAAGAATTGTTAGATCCAAAAGTAAGACTTGAAGAAAGAACTAAAAATTTTGAAATTATATCTGAACAGTTTTCAATGAAACAAAGAGGATATGATTGGGACGAAGTTTGTAAAAAAATTCTTGCGTTATAATATATGTATGGCTAAAATATATATAAAAAGTGATGAATACTCAGAACCAGTTAAAACTTTTTTAAAGAAATATATTAGACAAAGCACTCCTCATAACTTAGCAGTGCATGAACAGAATGCTGACATATGCATTAGTCTTTTTATTCCAGAATATCCAGAAGAAGAGTTGTTTAACGCTTACTTTTATAACAATGATCAAAATATGCAAGAGCTTTCAGATAGAATTTATTATCAATGCTCAAAAGCTGAAATTAAAACTAGACCAGTTGCAAAAAGATCTATTCCAAGAGAGCAATACGATATGGATTTTAAGTGTCCTACTCTTGGCATTAATTTAACAAATGATTCAAAAGAAATAGATGAAGAAGTTTATGCATTAGTAATTGGTCAAGGAATTGTTTCTTACTTTTCTCCTGGAACTGTCTTTGATACATTTTCAGTAAAAGAAAAGATTAGAAGACCAGGTGACAAAAGTTTTGTTAATAGAAAATATATTCAAGAGTCAACAAACAACTCTAAAATATTATTTAAGAAATAGATAAAGAAATATATCCTTTAATTTTTTCTATCAAGTTAATTCCTGGATAAAAAGATGCTTGACAAGATAAACAATAAAAATAAACTTTATCACTACTATCCATTCTGCTAATCACCATATCTGGAAATTCTTGATTTTCATTAAAGGGACAAAGAATTTGTAATGCTTTTCCATCTTTAACTAAATTGTTATATAAATTTATTTCTTGAATTGATAGTTCCATTTGCTTCTCCTTGAATACTCGTGTAGAATATAACTATTCCCATTTTATCAGAAGGACGTGTTACACAATGTCATTTATTGACTCCAACGGATCTATAACAGATCCATATCGCAATTTTATTCATATTTCAAGGTACGCTCGTTGGATTGAAAGCGAAAACCGTAGAGAAACGTGGGAGGAAACAGTTGACAGATATTGTAACTTTATGCGAGACCATCTTGTTCTTAATCATGGCTATAGCCCAAATGCAAAAGTTTTTAATGAAGTTAGAGAAGCAATCTTACATCATCACATAATGCCATCTATGAGGGCACTGATGACCGCTGGACCTGCTTTAGAAAGAGACCACATTGCAGCCTACAATTGCTCGTTCATCGCTGTAGACAATCCTAGAGCCTTTGATGAGGCTATGTACATCCTTATGAACGGAACTGGAGTTGGTTTTAGTGTTGAACAAAAATATATTAATCAACTACCAATTATTTCAGAATCATTCTTTCAAACAGATACAACAATTGTTGTTGACGATTCAAAACTTGGATGGGCAAAAGCTTACAAAGAGTTGATTGCACTTCTTTGTCAAGGTCAAATTCCAAACTGGGATGTATCAAAGGTTCGTCCTGCTGGAGCAAGACTAAAAATATTTGGTGGAAGAGCATCTGGTCCAGCTCCTTTGGTAGATTTGTTTAATTTTACAATTGAAACATTTAAGGTTGCATCAGGAAGACGATTAAAGTCAATTGAGGCACACGACCTAATGTGTAAGATTGGAGAAGTTGTTGTTGTTGGAGGAGTTCGTAGAAGTGCTTTGATTTCACTTTCTAATCTAGACGATTTTGAAATGGCAAAAGCAAAGAGTGGTCAATGGTGGGAAGGCAATGGTCAAAGAGCATTGGCAAACAATTCTGCTGTATATAATTCAAAGCCAAATACTGCACAGTTCCTTCGTGAGTGGAGAAACCTGTATGAATCAAAGTCTGGCGAACGTGGAATTTATAATATTGATTCTGTTCGTAAGCACATTGATAAGTTTGGTCGTAGAGACTCAAGTCTTGTTGGTGGTACAAATCCTTGTGGAGAGATTCTTCTTCGTCCAAATGAATTTTGTAATTTAACTGAGGTTGTAATTGATGCAACTGATACAAAAGAAACTCTTCTTGAAAAAGTTAGACTTGCAACAATTCTTGGAACTTGGCAATCAACTTTAACTAATTTTAAATACATTAGAAAAACTTGGAAAGACAATTGTGAAGAAGAAAGACTTCTTGGTGTATCTTTGACAGGTATCTATGGAAATAAAATTACCGCTACAAATGGTAAGGCTTTAGAAACACTCCTTGATGAAATGAGAGATCTATCTGTTTCAGTAAATGACAAAGAGGCTAAGTCTTTAAATATTAACCCGTCAGTATCAATTACTTGTGTAAAGCCGTCAGGAACAGTCTCACAGCTTACAGGGGTATCTTCTGGCATCCATCCATGGTATTCAGAATACTACATAAGAAGTGTTAGAGCAGATAATAAAGATCCTTTAACACAATTCTTAAAAGACTCTGGAATTCCATTTGAACCAGATGTTATGAAGCCAGAACTTACAACAGTATTTTATTTTCCAATTAAGGCTCCAAAGAATGCAGTTCTTACAAAAGATTTAACTGCAATTGATCATCTTGAAATGTGGAAAACATATAGAACTCATTGGACAGAACATAATCCAAGCGTTACCATTAATGTTGAAGAAGATGAATGGATGCGTGTTGGTGCTTGGGTATTTGATAATTTTGACTCAATTGGTGGAGTATCTTTTCTTCCATCTGTAGAGCACTCTTATAAACAAGCTCCATATCAAGAAATATCTAAAGAGGAATATGAATCTTGGGTAAAGAAAATGCCTGATTCCATTAGATGGGAAATGCTTTCACTATATGAAACAACAGATGGAACAACTGGAAGTCAAGAGTTGTCTTGTGTTGCTGGAGCATGTGAAATTGTAGATATTACAAGGTAGCCTCTATGATAAAATAGGATAGAGGTAATCTATGTCCTACACACGTTCAAGTCTTTATGCTTCAAGAGTCTACGCAGAGCATCCAGTAGCTTTATGGGCTATGGATGAGCCAAACTATTTTGTTTCTTTAATTTCAGAAGCAGAAAAGCAGGTCACTACTTCCTCTTGGGATTTTGATAACGCTGTTAGTTCTTCTGCTGCATTTACATTGTCTGGCTATCCTTTTGATGAGTTAAATGTAAATAAAGTATATCTTGCTACAGCTTCAGCAGCAACAATAGAGTTTACAGTCTCTTTATCCTCGTCATTATCTTATTTAGAGTTTGATTCAAACAAGGGCAGTATATGTGTTTCTAATTACATATATATTCCTGAGCAAACTTCTGTTTTATATGCAGATATAGGATTTATTGTAGATGGACAAGAATTATATACAAGATATTCATTTCTAAAAACAAATATTTGGGAAAAAATTTCTTATACAGAATCTACAGCTGGAGAAAGTTTTTATCCTTTTATAAGAGTTGTGTTTGATCAAGACGTTGATGCTAATGAGATAGAGTCTTCTATTTATTTTAATGGAGTTTCTGTCGCACAATGGTCTGAGCCTTATAATTCAATAAGTACTGGAATTTCTAGTGCTTCTTTAGTTAATTTACCAGGTAGCATTAGTTCACTAATAGATTTTCCTGAAGTAATAAAGTGTGCAATACTAGACCCGTATGGTTTAAATGATAGTTCAGACAATGGATACGTTACATGCTTAAATAATTCTTTTTCTGCAAAACTCTCAGGAATTCCAATGGTCTACGGATCTTCTGGAAATATGCAGTTAAATAAAGATGCATTAAGTATTGTTTCATCTTCTTCAGGATATGCAGAGTATCTTACAAATTCTGGATCTACTGTATATTTAAATTCTAATCAATATTATAATTTTCCGTCACTCGTATTTCCTGGAAAAGGATTTTTAAATCAGTACGGATATAATAAAACACTTACAACAGAATTTTGGCTAAGAATTGATCCTGAAACAACTACAAGAACAAGAATTTTTGGACCACTTTCATCAGAGGATGGAATATATGTTGATAGAGATTTCATAACTGTAAATGTTGAAAAATATACTAAATCTTATTTTATTGGAAAATGGTATAGACCAATGTTAGTCAATTTTTGTCAAAGTACAAATGAAATTTTCTTAATGATAAATGGAGAAAAGGTAATATCAATTCCCATTGAATCATTACAGATTCCAACTTTTCCAGCAGAGAATCAAGACTACTTAGGATTTTATACAAATGAGTATATAAATATTTTTGAAATAGATTCTTTTTCAATATTTCCATATGTCATTGCAGAGCAGGTTGCAAAAAAGAGATATGTATTTGCACAAGGAGTTGAAGAACAAGAAAATATCATTGCAGCAAAAAATGGAGTAATTTCATATGTAGACTTTCCATTTTCTGGATATAGCTCTACAGTTAGATACCCAGACAGGAGTAAATGGAATGATGGATTTTATAATAATATTGTAGCTAGTGACAAAGGAATCACTTTACCACAATATCAATTGCCAGAGATTATATTTAATAATAACTCAGAATTAACAGGTTATCAAAAATCTTTAGTTACTTCAAGTTTTTATGAAGATAACTATTCAATACAAAATGAAGAGTATCCATACATCTCAATGGATCCAAATAATCTATATTTAACAAGTAACTCTTATGGGACAATTTATTTTTCAAAATTAAATCAAACTAAATATCAAACAAGATCTATACACTCAATACTTAAATCTTCAAACAATGTTTCAACAAGACAGTCTTTAATTTATATTTCAAATAGTTTTGATTCAAACACTTTTGAGGTAGCAATAAATTCTGGAAGCATCCAGTATATTTACAATCAAACTATTTTAAATTCATCCCCTGTTGGTGCAAGTTCTTACTTTGCAGTTGGTATTGATTTTAATAAAATTGAGCAAACATATTTTTCAACCGTTGGATCCTTTTTTTCAAGACCAGAAAGCCTTTCTTTAAATTTTGCAGGAAATAACGAAGAGGTGTTTCTTGGAAAAATATTTTCCTTAACAATAAACAACGATTTCTTTACAGATAAAGATGGCTCTCAAATATTTAATTCTTCTGGAATAGCAATTAAAAACTTTAATACAGATTTATATGATTATATTGGATCTTATACCTTGTTGCCAAAAACAACAAATACTTCAATAATACTAGATGTAGGTGTTTCAGGTTATTGGGAAAATTCAATACCCCTTTCATATTTTGGAAAAGACATAGTTCAGTCTAATGGCAAGTTAAAGTATGACTTAGACCTGTTGCAGTTTAATATTGACACACCAAGTTCAATATTTTCAAAGTATAACGAAACTTCCTCACTCTATGAAGATTCTTTGTCAACAAAAGTTTATGTAACATTGCAGAATGTTGTTGAAACTGGTCAGGTAGTGTATACTCAGTTTACAAATATAGAAAACATTGGAATAAGTAAAATTTTAGACTTGGGAGAAGTTACTTCTTCAGAAGATACAAAGTATAGAATTAATGATGGAACTATCATTTACCCTCCAAAAGATATATCTGGGTTTACCAATTATTACATAACTATTCATATTGAAATTTCTTCTAAAGGAATTTATACAGAAAATGTAAATATTAAAAATATGGGAATAGCTGCACTATCTTTTGATGAAGGTCAGTTTTATTCAATCAATAGCCCTGCTGCAGGAAAGTTTTATCCAATAGTAAAAAATGAAGACCAGTATGTTTATAAAAGAAATATACCAGTTATTATTGATACAGAATCATCTCCATACCTATATCTTTCAGGAAAATCTGGAATAGAAGTTTTGCCAGATGTTGATGAAAATTTAGTAAAAGGAGTTTCAATACCAATAAATGAATCTTTAAAAAATAATCAAGAGGTTGTTGGACTGCAAATGTTTTTAATGTACAATGAGTCTAATCAGTTTACAGAAATAAAAAAAGTTGGTAAAATATTTAGTTCTGATGATTCTTATGACATTGTGTTGGAGCCTGAGGCTGATGGCAAAAGAGCTTTCTTTAAAATCTTTGATTCCAAAAATGGTACAGAGTTTACAAATGCTAGATTCTTTTTAAATGGAAAACTTGTAAACAATGTGGTAATTGAGCCTCTTTCTTGGAACTATATTGCTATATCTTTGCAAGAAAATTCAATACCTTTAAACGGAATTATTGGTGAAATTGAAATATATTCTGGAGTTAAGGTAGACAATGTTGCAAGCTTTATTGAGCTAAACCCTATCAAACAAGAGCTTACTGTTTATGATGAATGGAATATTATTGATGATCAAAACTGGACTTACTGGTCTGCATCTGCAACATGGAGACAAGCCTTAGACGAACAATCTTTAGACGTTACCGTACTTTCTTTAGATGGAGAAGAAGTTTTTAACACTTACTTAGGTCTTTCATCAGGAATTGCTGACGACAACAGCATCTTAAATGTTACTCAAGACTCAATTGTAATAATAAATGACATAACTTGGGACGAATATTTGGTCTAAGCAATAATTTATGGTACAATGATGTCATGGATTATCTAGAAGGATTACAAAAACTGCCAAACAAGCCAAAAGTAAGGGTCGTAGAAAACGATGCTGAATACGGAATATATGTTTGGAAAACAGAAACTGGAAAAATATTTGGAGATGGCAATGGAAGTTTTATGAATATTCCAGCTCGAAAATATGACATAGCTGCTATTAACAGAATTACACAGGCTGCAGCACACTATGGTGCTGGTCCAGGAGAAGCAAGGTTTATGGCAGGAGTTACAAGAATTACTGATGAAGAGCATTCTGTTCAGATTGACAGAATGAAGCAAGGATATATACCAAGTGAGTTTGACACTGGTGCTTTCCAAGATGCAGCAAAGGGGTTGCAAAAACATGGAGATGAATAATGAAGTAATTGCTAGAATTGATAACTTAGATAGAAATAAGCCAACTGCAAATAAAACAGATGACTTTATGACTGAAGCTGATCTTGTAAAAGCTTTTGATGGTATAGATGCAAACTTTAAACGTAGAATTACAAGAATGAACAAAGCCTACACTGGTCAAGATGGTACAAAGTCTAAGCAGTTATTTCCAGAACAAGACATTACTACAGCGTATGGTCTTTTTGACGTTGTTTTGCCACCATACAATCTTGACGAGTTGGCATTCTTTTTTGATAATTCTTTTGCAAACCACGCTGCAATTAATGCAAAGGTTGCAAATACAGTAGGTCTTGGATATGGTTTTATAATGTCTGACATTGTTAAAGCAAGAATAGAAGAGATTGAAGACACAAATCAAAGAGTTAGAGCACAAAGAAAAGTTGAAAGAGCAAAGTCTGAACTTGCAAATTGGCTTGAAGAATTAAATGATGAAGATACTTTTACCCATGTCCTTGAAAAAGCAATGACAGACTATGAAGCAACTGGAAATGGATACATTGAAGTTGGAAGAAAAAATACTGGAGAGATTGGATACATTGGTCACATTCCTGCAACAACAGTTCGTGTAAGACGTATGCGTGATGGATATGTGCAAATTGTAAATCAAAGAGTAGTTTACTTTAAAAACTTTCAAGATAAAAAAACGGCAAATCCTGTAACCACAGATTTACGACCAAATGAACTTATTCATATTAAAAAGTACAGTCCAAAAAATACATACTATGGCGTTCCAGATGTTGTATCTGCTGCAACTTCAGTAGTTGGAGACCACCTTGCTGCAAGATACAATATTGATTATTTTGAAAACAAGGCAGTTCCAAGATATATTGTTACACTCAAGGGTGCAAAGCTAAGTTCAGAAGCAGAAGATAAGTTGTTTAGGTTCCTACAGTCTGGTCTTCGTGGACAGAATCATAGAACCCTTTATATACCACTTCCTGGAGACGGTCCAGATAATAAAGTTGAATTTAAAATGGAGCCAGTTGAAAATGGAATTCAAGAAGGATCATTTGATAAGTATAGAACTTCAAATGTTCACGATATTCTTATGGCACACCAGGTTCCAATTTCTAAAGTTGGTTCGGATCCTGGCAGTTCAATTGCATCAGCACTCGTATCTGATAGAACATTTAAAGAGCAGGTAGCTAGACCAGCCCAAAAGAATTTAGAAAAAACAATCAATAAACTTATTAAAGAAAAGACAGACATTCTTTTATTAAAGTTTAATGAATTAACTTTGACTGATGAAAATACCCAGAGTCAAATTGATGAAAGATATCTAAGAGCACAGGTTGTTGTTCCAAATGATATCAGACCTAGACTTGGACTTCCAGTGGTTCCGCAAGGAGACGCTCCAGTAGTTATGACCCCTCAACAACGTGCAGAGCAAAATGCTCAAATGGCTGGAACAAGAGAAAGAGACCAGCAAAGAACGGCACAAGCATCTGATTCTACCGCAACCACAACAGGAAGAAATCCTGGTGGCGAAGGAAGATCAGTACTATAATATAACAATATTATAAATATATAAAAAATACATATATAATAGGAAGTAACATGACTAATTTAAGCAAGGCTTATTGGACTTCAGATAACGATGATATAAAGTTATCTATGCCAATTGCTAAAGTGGATGTAGAGCGTAGAATCGTTTCTGGATTTGCTACGCTTGATAACATTGACAAACAAGCAGATATTGTTCCTACCGATGTTAGTATAAAAGCTTTTGAAATGTTCCGTGGCAATCTAAGAGAAATGCATCAATCTATTGCAGTTGGCAAGGTTGTTAATTTTAGACAAGAAAAGTTTTTTGACAAGGCTACAGATAAACTTTACAATGGTGTTTATGTAGATGCTTATATTTCTAAAGGTGCTCAAGATACTTGGGAAAAGGTACTTGATGGTACTCTTTCAGGTTTTTCAATTGGCGGAATAATCAAAGATTCAGAAAATGCTTATGATGAAAATGTCGCTAAGACAATTAGAGTAGTCAAAGATTATGAACTTAATGAACTATCTTTGGTAGATAATCCAGCAAATCAATTTGCAAATGTCGTGTCAATTCAGAAAATTAACAAGGACGCACAAATAGATGGTATAATTGCAAAAGCAGACCTTGAAAATGTCTACTGGTGTGAGAATGACGGTATCGTCAGACTTTCAGAAGTTGATGATTCAAGTTGCCCATCATGTGAAGTCAGTATGAAAAATATTGGTTTCGTTGAGACAAAGGATACAGAAAAAGCTATGACAGTTAAATCAATTTTAAACAAGTTTATTGGTTCTACAGACCTTGCTAAATCTAAAGATGTTTCCGAAACCCTACAAACTTCAAGCGAAACGCTTGAAACAGCGATTGACAATAATGAGTCAATTGTTAAAAACAATATAGAGGAGGAGAACAACGTGTCAGAAGATAATACAGTAGTAGAGACCGTTGAAGAAGTTGCAACTGAAGAAGTTGTTGCTGAAGCTCCTGCCGAAGAAACCGTAGAAAAGTCAGTTGACGCAGTTGACGCTGTTGAGGAAACAGTGGTTAAGTCTGCTGATCCAGAAGAAGCACCTGCAGAAGATGCAGAAGAAGAAGCTTCAGATAGTGTTGAGGTTGAAAAGTCTGTTGTTGAAACAGATTCAGCTGATTCTGAGCTTGTAAAAGCTGTTGACGAAATTAAGGTTTCAGTAACAGAGGCAGTGAGTGAACTTGTTTCAACAATTAAGTCACTAAAAGAAGAAGTTGCAGGTATCAAAAAGTCAGTTGATACAACCAATGAAGATATTTCTGCGGTAAAGGGCAACCTTGAAGAGTTTGGAAAGCGTGTGGATGGTCTAGAAGACGATACCGCTGTCCGTAAGTCTGGCGATCTCGGCGGGATCGTTCAGGGCAATACAATCAAAAAAGGGTCTATGTGGGGTGGACGTTTCCTAAATTCCGCTGACCTATATCATTAAAAGAAACTGGAGGTGAAATAAAAAATGACAGAAAATAATGAAATTTTAGAAAAAGCGGCTGCAGCTAGTTCCATCGTATCGGGTGGTATTGGTGGAGTAAGTACTCCAGCAGCTGGAATTCTTGACAATACTAACCCAGTTGGTTCTCTAGTGTCTGATGGCGGTATTTTGCAGCCTGAACAATCACGTCAGTTTATTGAGTATATCTTTGAACAACAGGTTCTAGCCAAAGATGGTCGTAGAGTCACGATGAGAGCTAACACAACTGAACTTGAAAAAATGAATGTTGGAGAGCGTGTAATCCGTGCAGCAGCCCAGGCTGATGCAACCTACACCAATGCTGATGTTCAGTTCACAAAGGTTACTCTTACAACCAAGAAGATTCGTCTTGATTGGGAAGTTTCAACTGAAGCTCTTGAAGATAATATCGAAGGCTCTGGTCTGGAGGATCACTTGGTCCGTACAATGACCCGTGCGTTTGCTAACGATCTTGAAGATCTAGCCATCAATGGTACAGGAGCTGGTACAAACAACTTCCTGAATATCCTTGAAGGTTTCGTATCAATCGAAGCCGATGGCAATTCAGCAACTTACGGTACAACTATCGAAAGCTTGCAGGGACTTGTTCTTGCAATGCCTCGTAAATACCGTGGTTCCCGTTCAAACATGAAGTTCTATGCAGACACTGAAACCGTTGCAGAAATCATCAATGGTCTTGGTACTTCTGGTAACTTGAATTCAGAGCGTATCGTTGAGCGTGTTATTGATGGTGCTGCTCCGCAGACCCTTGGTAGCCCAATCGCATATCGTGTTCTTGGTCTTCCATTAGTTGAAGTTCCTTTGATGCCACATGGTTATGTATCACTTACATTCCCAGAAAACCGCATCTGGGGCTTCCAGAGAGACGTAACAGTACACCGTGAATTCCAACCAAAGAAGGATACAGTAGAATATACCGTATTCCTACGCTTTGGTGTAGCAGTTGAAGAAACTGATGCAGTAGCATTCATGAACGACTAATTATAGTCAAACTTGGAGGGGAGGCATTGATTTGTCTCCCCTCTACTTTTTATGAATGATATAATAAGATAGATGCATTATGGAAAAAGTTAAAAAAGATTTAATCTGTTTGTTTGTAGAAAATGCAAGCGTTTATGAAACAAGTCTTGGTAAGCTTAATAGAGGATATAATGTTGTAAGTAAAAAAGATGCTGATGTATGGGTTAGCAAGTTCCCAAGAATTAGAGTCGCATCTCCAGAGGAGGTAGCCGAAGTTTTCGGTGCTAAATAATGGAAATTTTAAGAATTAATGGAAGTACTCCAGTAGCTTCATTTACAGACCTTGTTCCAAATGGTCAATATACAATTGACTATTCAGACCTTGTGACTGATGAAGTGTTTTCAGCAAGTGCAACAGCAAATGCTACTGGAGGTATTTCTTTTGTATTAAATAGCAAGTATATTTCTTATGATGGTAATTTAGAGGCAACAGTTTATGACATATATGATGATGAAGTAATTGTTACTAATATAGATGTTTTAAGACCATACTGTGATATTTCTTCCGTTGCAACCGCTTTAGGAAAAACTGTTACACAGGTAAAAGAAATGGAAAGAATTGCAAGATATATTATAGATTCTGAAACATTTGGCGGATTTAAATTTGTAAGAAAAGAAAAAGAAGTAGTTGGAATGGGATCTGACTATCTTGTTATTGATGAAAAGATTCATAAACTTCATAAACTATATGAAAACCTAGAACTTGTTTATAATGCAACAGCAGCAGTGCACGACCAAGAGTTTGAAATTTCAAAAGATAAGACATCTATTGTACTAACACAAACTGAAACTAATAGAGTTAACTACAATAGGGTATGGAGAGATAGATACTTAGATGTTGACTTTGCAGATGGATTTGAATACCTTGTTGATGCAGACTTTGGATGGAAAGTAATTCCTCAAGACATCAAAGAAGCAACAGAGCTTTTGATTTCTGATATTTCAAGTGATAATATGAAGTACCTAAATAAGTATATTGAATCATTTGATAATGATGACTTTAAAATTAAGTTTGCAAAGAATTTTAATGCATCTACTGGAAACCTAGTGGTTGACAGAATCTTGACAAAGTATAAGAATAATATCCGCATTGGGGTGTTATAAATGCTTTTTAATTCCACATTTGACAACATTCTTTACCCAATGACTGCAGATATATATCATGCAGTAGAAACGCAATCAGAATATGGGAATATGACAAGAACTTGGCAGTTTGATAAAACTGTTAACTGTTCTGCAATTACTGCAACTTCTGGAGTATTAGATGCAGAACTTAAAGTAAAAGATAAATTTTTTGATTACAACTCTTCCCTATTTTTTAGAACAAATGTGGACATCAGAAAAAGCTCCTCTGGAAAATACTATCCAATAACTGCAACCGCTGTTACTAATATGAGAGATCCAAATGGTGATCCAGTTTGGATTAATACCGAAAACCTAAAAACAAAAGCTGAGACGGTAAAAACAAAGTATGAGGTTAAAACAATTATTCCAAGTTTTGACATGTTCCACAATATTGGAATGTATAGAGTATTCTTAACCCGTTCAGCAAATCAAAAGTGGGACATACCAGAATGATAACAGCTAGAATTAAAGGTGACAAAGTTATTAAGATGCTTAAAAACTCTGTAGAATATACGGGTGCTTTTGCTTCAGAATTAAAAAGAAACCAAGATATTTTAAATAGAAAAGTTGGTGAAGAATCAATTGATGTTTTCTACTTGTATCTTGATGGTCTTGCAAGGTCTCATCCAGGAATGCTTCATCACGTTTATGAATGGGGAAATGTTGGAAACCCTGCAGAAAGATTATTTGAATTAACAATGTCAGTAAACAAAACCTCTGCAGTAATTGATGCTGAATTTTTACAGTCCATGGTTCCCTCTCCAACATCAACAGAACCTTTTTATGATAAAGCAGAAATTATGGAAGAGGGAAGAACTGTAACAATTAATCAAGTTGAAGCAGATGTATTATTCTTTGAAATAGATGGTGAAGAATTTTTTAGAAGTGGACCAATTGTTATTGCAAATCCTGGAGGGGAAGCAACAAGAGGATCATTTGTACAAGCTTTTGATGAATTCTATGGATCTTACTTTACAGAGGTTCATCTAAAAGCAATTAGATTTTATCAATACTTTGCAAATCCAAAAGTTTTTGAAAAATACTTTGCTTCTGCTACAAAGGGTGGATCTTCATCAAAAGGAAGAAAAGCTGCACTATCATGGATTATGAATGCTCCAGGAGGAAAAAATGGTTTATAGACCAGAGAATATTATTAATTTGTATGTTTGGGAACAGTTTAAAACACATGCCCCAGCATTTTATAACTTGTACGGTCCAACATCTGGAGGACCAGACATTGTTCCATTCTTTCCTGCACCAGCAAACAATCTTCCAACGGCTGTAATTGATAATGATTTGCCATATATTATGTTTGATAAGTTTAGCAGAGTACGCTCAGGCTATAAATATTTCTACCCTATCAAGACTGACCAAATGAGATATACAATCGTTGGTGGCTCGCTGTATGACATTAACAGGAATCAGCAGGACAGGTATGCAACAACAATAAATCTTACAAGCCTTATTCAAAATATCCTGGATAGAGAAGATGATGCAGCTCAGGATATTAACGAATTTACTAAAAATTTGCCAGATTATAATAATGCCAATTATCCAGAATTAAACAAATATTATTTTCATTGTGTAAATGTATACCAGTCAGGATTTACAGATACACAACAAGATGTCTCTGATTTTATGGAATATAACCCTACTAGAGACCTTATTATTAAATATGATTATCATGCTAAACAGTTTAATGAATGATGAAAACTAGAGGTATACTTAACTTAGGAAACGCCAATCTCCCCATAAATTTTAAGACTATAAAAGAGGTGAAAAAAATATGGCAACTCGTGGAAATTCCAATCAAATTATTGTTGGAGCAGCCCAACTCTTCGTTTCGAAGCTAGGTCCACTGGAATACAACTCAGCAATCAGTAACTACTCATTTAGTAGTTCTAGTGCAACTGCTGGTATTCCTGCTTTTGTTTCTGGTACTCAGTATGCAGATACTGTTGAATCAGCATCAGTAAGCTGGAGAAATGTAGGCTTTACTATGAACGGTTTAGAAGTACAGTTCCAACCAGACTTTGGTGAAGTACAGGTAGATCAGCTTCTTGACGTTGCAAAGCTTTACAAGCAAGGTATGCAGGTTAGCATGGTTACAGCATTCGCTGAAGCCACACTTGAAAACCTTGTTGTTGCAATTGCAACTCCAAGCGCAAATCTTACGGGAACTACTACTAAGACTCTTGATGTAACAGCTGGTGATCTAGGTGACGTTCCTGTGGAACGTGCTATTATTGCTGTTGGTCCAGGTTCTGGTGATCCTGCAGCAACTGGTGCAAACAAGATAGAGCGTGTTTATGTAGGACATCGTGTTCTCTCAATTGAGAATGTGACTGTATCTGCAAAGCGTGATGAACCTTCAATGTATGAAGTTACATTCCGTTTGCTTCCAGCATCCAATGGTTCCTATGGTAAGATCGTTGATCGTACTGTTGGCTAATCAATAAAATTAAATATAGAAACTTTGCCCATCCCCTAAAAAGGGTGGGCATTGTTTATTTAATAGGGCATTTATGCTATAATTGAATATATTCTATAGGAGGAATAAATGGCAACTAGCGTATATGAAGTTGTAGAAGTAGAACTATTAGATGGTTCTGCTATTTCTATGAAACCACTTAAAATTTCTTTATTGAGAGATTTTATGAAAGAGTTTCAAAAGATTAGTGATCCAAAAATTGCAGAAGATAATATCAAATCAATGGATCTTTTGTTAAACTGTGCAGTAATTGCAATGAAGCAATATAGCCCAGAGTTAGCAACTAAGGAGCAGTTGGAAGAAATCATGGATTTGCCAACTGTGTACAAGGTAATTGAAGTTGCTGCAGGGATTAAGTTGAATGACCCAAACGCACTGGCAGCGGCTCTAGTTGGGACGAACTAGATCTCGCTGAGTTAGAATCAAGAGTATTTCTTTTGGGATTCTGGAAGAATTATTCTGAAATGGAAGAAAGTATATCAATGCCTGAACTAGTAGCAATACTAGAAGCTAAGAGTAGTCAAGACTATGAAGAAAAGAAATTCTTAGCAGCATTACAAGGTGTTAACATAGACTCTTCTTCTTCGTCTGGAAATAAATGGGAAGAGATGAAAGCCAGAGTTTATAGCAATGGTGCTACATCAAATCCTAATGACATCCTTGCATTACAAGGTGCTGCAGCTACAAGAGCTGGTTTTGGCATTGGAGAAGGCTTGGAATATGAGGTGATTAGTTAATGGCTGAAATTGCAAAAGGCATTATTGATATTGAGATTAATACAGGTGGTGCTGCGTCTCAACTTCAAGCTTTGCAAACCCAGATTAATGCTTTTAATTTAGCTCTTAATAAGAGTAATAAGGCACATAGCACTTTTGCAAAAGAATTTGGTGGAGAACTACAAAGTGCAATAAATAAGACTGGATTATTCACTGCTGAAACTATAAAACTTCATACTGCTGCTGCAACACTTGACAAAACTTTGTCCAAAGGAAAAACCTCCCTCGGGCAATTTTTTAGTGCAAAATTTAACAAAGACAGTGCCATTGCAGCAGAGACTATGGCACTTGCTTCAGAAAGAGCAAGAAGACTTCAAACACAATTTATTGCAACTTCTGGTGCTGCAAATGGATTTCAAGATGCTTTAGCAGTTAGACCACTTTCTGCATTCTCTTCACAAGCAGCAGTTGCTGCTCAAAGAACTCAAATTCTTTCCAATATGTTTAAGCAGGGAACTACCCAGCTAATTAACTTTGGTAAGAATGTTCAGTGGGCTGGTCGCCAGCTTATGGTTGGTTTCACAGTTCCACTTACCATATTTGGAGCAATGGCTGGTAAAACATTTATGGAACTTGAAAAACAAGGGGTCGCATTTAAAAAGGTGTATGGAGATATTTTTACAACTCCAGCAGAATTAAATAAGAATTTAGAAGCAGTAAAAGGTCTTGCATCAGAATATACAAAATATGGTATTGCAGTAAAAGACACTATTAGTCTTGCTGCTCAAGCTGCTGCTGCTGGTAGAAAAGATGCAGAACTTACTGACGCAGTTTCTCAGGCAACAAGGCTTGCAACACTTGGTCAAATGGATCAAAATGCAGCACTTGAAACAACAATATCTTTGCAATCTGCATTTAGATTATCAGGAAAAGATCTTGCAGATACTATTAACTTTTTAAATATGGTTGAAAACCAAACCGTTGTTTCCTTGCAAGATATTTCTGCTGCAATCCCTCGTGTTGCACCAGTTATTCAAGGTCTTGGTGGAGACGTAAAAGATCTTACAGTTTTCCTTGCAGCAATGCAAGAAGGTGGAGTTGATGCAGCAGAAGGTGCTAACGCATTAAAGTCTGGTCTTGCTTCTTTGATTAACCCTACAAAACAAGCAACTGAAATGTTAAATGGTATGGGTATCAATCTTGAAACAATTATTCAGGCTAACCGTGGAGATTTGATGGGTACTGTTAGATCTTTTGCAGAAGCCCTGCAGGGTCTTGACCAGTTCTCAAGACAACAGGCTCTTGAGCAGGTATTTGGAAAATTCCAGTATGCAAAACTTGGAGCATTATTTGAAAATATTTCTAGAGAAGGATCTCAAGCTCAACAAGTAATTGCAACAATGGGATATAGCACAGAACAACTTGGTGCAACTGCAGACAAGGAATTAAAAACAATTGAAGAGTCTTTTGGTGTGCAATTAACAGGGGCAGTAGAAAGATTTAAATTAGCAATTGCTCCTATTGGAGAAATATTTGTTAAACTAGCTATTCCACTAGTTAATTTTGCAACAAAGATTGTAGAAGGGTTTAATGGTTTAAGTGATACTCAAAAAAGATTTACTGCAATTGCTGCAGTAATTGTTGGCGTAGTTATTCCAGCAGTTACAATGATGGCTGGTTTATTCCTAAACCTTGTTGGAACTCTTGCAAAAATAGGTCAAGGCATGGCTTTATTTGGAAAAGGATTTCTTACAGGTGGTCCAGTAGGAGCAGTAAAAGCACTTACACAAAGTTCAAAATACTTAAGTCTTGCTGAAATGGATGCAGCAATGGCTGCTCAGCAACTTTCTGGTGCAAGCAAAGTTTTAAATACTACACTTATTCAACAAGCAATAACAGGAAACGCTGCTGCTGCTGCAATTAATAATCTAACAAGAGCATATTCTGCAATGATTGCTACTCAAGGTGCAGCAGCAAACTTGCCAATATTTGGTACAGCAGGTGCTGCTGGAAATGCTGCAAAGACTAGTGGCGTTAGAATAAGAGGATTAAGAAGAAATGCTGGTGGTGGAGTTCCAGGATCTGGAAATACAGATACTGTTCCAGCAATGCTTACTCCTGGAGAATTCGTAGTAAATAAAGAAGCAACTAAAAATAATATTGGACTTCTTAAAGCAATTAATGATGGAAAAACTCAGGGATTAAATAAGGGTGGAATAGCTAATGGAGTTCAGTATTTAAATAGAGGTGCAATAGTTTCCCAAGCAAGATCAATTCTTGACATGGTAAGAAGAGGCGGAATGGGCTCTTTAGATGATTTTATTAAAAATGCTAAAGATCCTAAGGTTTCAGCTTTATTACAACGATACGGAAGCATTAGTCGCTCAACTGGACCTTTAGCTCCAAAAACCCAAATGTCTCCTACTACTAAAAGAACTACAGAAAAAACACACTTTGGGGATAAAAGACAAGTACTGTCAGTAGAAGAGTTAGGCTTAATACTTGGTACAAAAGGTGGCTCAAAAAGAGAAATTGCAGAAGCTTTAATAAAAGGTGGCATTCCAGTACAATCTTTAACAGATGATTGGATACTTTTGCCAAAATCCATCAACCAAGCAGCTAGGTCAAATACCACTACTCCAATGAATATTTCATCAGTAATTAAAGAACTTAGACAAAATGTAGGGTCGATAAAATTTAAAGATCGTAACAAAGATTCTGCATTTTCAATATTAAATCCAACTGAAACAGCATCAGGCTTTGCAGAAAGAATGAGTAAAGAATTAGCAGAATATTTAAGCGAAAATGGAGATGTTTTAGTAACAGATGATCTTCTAACACTTTTAAGAAATAAAGCTTATCCAAACATGGTAGGTGCTGGAACATCAACAGGAATAAGGCTTCCAAGCAAATCAGATATTGGAACCTTATCTGGTGTTGATATAAATTCTCCATCATTTGCTAAATCAGTAAACGATTACTTTAAACAAAATAACATACCTTTATCAACAGATCAAATAGTTCCAAGAAAACCAGGAAGCAACACTTGGTGGGCATTGCAACTACTTGATTCAGTTGGTGGAAACGTTACTAAAGTAAAGAATAAATTTGCCTCATCTACTGGATTTAATTCAGGTGGACCAGTTCCAGGATCTGGTAATACCGATACAGTTCCTGCCATGCTTACCCCTGGAGAATTTGTTGTAAATAAAAAAGCAGCTAGTCAAAATCAAGGAATTCTTGAAATGATGAATGGTGGAAAAGTTCAGGGATATGAAGATGGCGGAGAGGTTTTAACAAGAAGACAAAGAATAGCCTCTAGAGCAAAGAGTATTGGAAAAGGTGTTGGAGTATCTTCTTTAGTAGGAATGGGAATTGGACAAGCAGTTGGTGGACAAACTGGTGCAATGGTTGGATCTTTTGCTTTACCAATGCTAATGCCAATGATTTCTAAAGCAGCTGGACCATTTATTGCACAACTTGGAATAAGCACAACAGCACTTGCTGGAATTGCTGCACCACTAGCTCTTGCAGGATTTGCAGTTTATAAGTTTAATAAAGGAATTGGAGAAGCTGAAAAGTCTGGTGCAGAATTTACAAATGCAATGTATGGCACAGCAAAAACAATTGAAGGAATTGCTGAACAGTTTGGAACTCAAACAAATGCTCAGGCAGCCAGAATTTCTGCAGTAGAGAGAATTGGCGGACAGGAAATTGGTCAAGAAGCCCAGCAACAATCTGCACAATTTGTACAGTCTGAAGCTGGTAAGCAAATGCTTAAAGACGTTGGAACTGTTAAGGCTGGTGGAGGAAATGCTGTAGAGGCTTTAAGAAATCAACTTTCTGCTGCAATTATATCTGGTGCTATTGGAACAGAAGAAGCTAGGGCTATTGCAGTAGAAGTTGGAACAGCCTTAGGAGATCAATCAATTGCTGTAGGAGTCTCTGGAGAACTAACTAGACTTATGGGTCCAGATGGTGGAGACTTATTAAAAAATCTTTCTTCAATTACTGCAGAAATTAGTCCAAAAATAGATGCAAATAAATTAGCTGCTGATGCTTCTTCTGCATATGAAAAAATGAATGTTGGAGAAAGGTTTATTCAGTCCTTCCAAGGTGGAGAAGCAGACTTTGTAAAAAATTATCAACTTAATGAAGTTAGTGCAGCTAATTCTGCAGCGTTTGCAAAAGAAACTCAAGCTAGAGAACTTCTTAATTTAGCATATCAAGAAGGAACAATTTCCTTAAAAGAGTTCCAAAAACAAAATTCTGCAATAACAAAATCTTCTGAAGCTAATCAAGACTTAGCAGCGAAAGCTCTTGGATTTCAAAATCAAACTGATTTAGTTGCTGCTGCATCTCAAGTAACAACTAAAAGAGTTGCTGGTGGAAGAGGTGGATCATCTGGAGTCGTAGTAGGAACAGAGGAGCAAAAGCAAGCCAAGGCTGTTCTTGATGCTCAAAAATCCGAACTAGAAAAAATGCTTATAGAAATCCCTGGTCAGACAGAAGACACAGTTGCAAAAATATCAGCAAGCATTTCAAAACTTGGTGCTGGAGCATTTGGGGATATCCTATCTGGTAGATTAAATCTTGCAGATGTTGAAATTTTAGTAAAACTTAAAGATGGCGGATTAACTGAAAAAGAAATTGAGGGAGTAAATGATAAACTACAAGCCCTTAAACTAATCCCAGATATTGATAATTTAATTAATGTAAAAACTACAAGCCAAGAACAAATCACAGACATGTATGACTCTCTTGTAAAATTTCAAGATTTGCCAGATAAAGAACTTAATATTTATGCAAAGGATAATTTTTCTGAAATCATAAGACAAGCAGGAATATCATATGATCAATTTGCAGCACTACCAGATATTGAAAAAAGAGTTGTTCTTACAAAAATGGATGTAGTAGTAAAAGTAAGAGCAGATTTTGAAATGCAACAAGGAATTCTAGATGAACATTCTAGAAATGCTTTTGGAGAAGAAATCGGTGCTTTAATGCAGTCTATAACATCTTCTGTTACAGCTGGTGGTTCAACAGGCACTGATGGTGCAACAGGCACTGGTGGTAGTGGTGGAGGATCTGGAAAGCAAACTCTTGCAGAATACATTAAAGAATTTAAGGCTGCAACAAAAGCAAAAATGGATTACTTTAAAGCTACTAATCACATTCTTGGAACTGAAAAACAAGAAGCACTTGCTTTAATTGATACTGCAATGTATTTAAAGGCTAATGCAGCTCAAAGAAAAACTCTTATTGCACTTGCAGAAAAGCAACTAAAAATCCAAAGAGCAACAGCATTCCTTGCTTTATCAGCAGAAGAAAAAACTTTACTAAGTTTAGAAATGCAAGAAAAGGCTTTAGATGTAAAATCACAGGCAGATAACAAAGCTTTAAGAGGTAAGCAAAGAGAGATGGAGCTTAATAATAGAGCTTTAGAAGATCTTGCTGAAAAAGAAGATGCTGTAAATAAAACATATGATGCAAAGCTAGAAGCTCTTGATAAAATTGCTACAGCAAATGATAGACTTTCTGAGCAAGAGCGTTCAAGAATAGGTCTTGCATCAGCACTTGCTTCTGGAGACATTGCAGCAGCAGCAAGTGCTGTTAGTGAAATACAGCAAGCAGAAGCACAGTATCAAATTGAAGACACTAGAGCTGCTCTTGAAGCACAAAGAGAAAGAGATTTAGAGTCTTTAACAGTCTCTGTAAACGGTCAACTTTTGACAAGAGAGCAAATTCAAGCTAGAAATAAAACTATTGCAACTGAAATTGAAACTATTGAAGATAGGCTATACGCTGTTGAAACACAAAGATTAGATTTAGCAGAAAAACGTGCCTCAGCAGAATTAAGAACATATTTATTACAACAAAAACAAACCATTGAAGCTTTAAAGTATAAACAAATTAATGAAGGATTGACAAAGGATCAGAAAGCATTTTTAGGAACACTTACTCTAGACTTTAATAATCTTGCAAAAACTTATAACGATAGCACCAAGGGATCTGCTGGAGACTTTGCAATGCAAAACCGTGGTGGATATATAGCAAGAATGGCAAATGGTGGAATTGCTTATAAGGGTTCTAGAGAAGCCCCTCCAGCATTAAGAATGCATGATGGATTTACAGTTCCTGGAAATGGAATGACAGACAAGGTTCCAGCACTCCTAACTCCTGGAGAATTTGTTGTTAGAAAATCAGTAGCAGATAAGAGCAGAGGATTCTTAGAGGCTTTAAATGGTCAAGTATTCCCTGGAATGGGTAGAGCACCAGGTGTTCCTACAAATAATTTCTTAGATGGCATAGGATCTCCAAGATACTCTATACCAGAAAGTGGTACGTCCAACATTCCAGTAGCTAGTACAAATGTTGTCTCAACCTCTGCACCAATGTATAATAGTACATATAACGTAAATGTAAACGTATCTGGAACAAATGCATCACCAGATGATATTGCAAATGTAGTTATGGCAAAACTTTCTCAACAAAATAGAGGGAATTTAAGGAGTAGTAGATACTAATGGTTAGCAGTGCATATTTAAATTCTAGAAAAAAGTGGGTAAGACCTCAAGCAATTATTTTTTCTAATAATTCTGGAGGACTTTTAGATGGTGTTCCACAAATTTCTGGAGTAGAAAGAGAAGACTTTATAATTCTCTCTGATCATAATAGAAGCGATATTAGTTTTAATACTAATAGACTTGAGAATAGAAAAAGAATGGTAAATGGTCATATGCGTTCTTACCATATTGCAGATAAGATGAATGTATCTTTTTCTTATAATTTAATTCCTTCCAGATCTTTTGATGGAGACCCAGAATTTAACACAAGCGGAATTGCAACAGACCTTTCATTAACAGAATATACAGTAGATGGTGGTGCTGGTGGAGCAGAACTTCTAGAGTGGTACAGCTCAAATCCTGGATCTTTTTATATGTTCTTGTCTTATGATAAACCTCAAAATTTCACCGCAGGAATATATCAAAACCTTGATAAATACTCTGACGTTCTAGAAGTTTTTATTTCAGATTTTAGTTATAATGTTATTAAAAGAGGCGGAACTAACCACGACCTTTGGGATATTTCTATTTCTCTTGAGGAAGTATAATGTTTTTTGATTCAGACCTAATAGATCACATTCAAACAAAGAATAGTATTGATGTAGACTCTTTAATCATTGCTGAATGGAATCAAAATGATTTATTAAACCTTGACGATTATGGAAATTATAGATTTAGACCAGATAGTGCAAGTGTTGTCTATAGAAGTTTATATCCAGAATATGACTCTCAAGATAATGCAAATGTTTATACAAATGCCTTAGATTCTAATTATATTTCTCAGTATAAAACAGAAGATCCAAATGAGCCTTTAACATTTTATTCAGGAGATACAAGTAGAGAACTTTACTATTCACTAAAAGATTGCATCAAGCCATTTAGACCAAGGTCTGGAATTAATAAAATTCTTTATGCTGAAGAGATAGATATAGCTAGTACAAAATTTGTAGACAGCATAAGATCTGGAAGAAGACCAAGATATTATTTTTGCTCAAGATTTGACAAGTTTAAGTATTGGAACTCTTATAGAAAAGAAAATGGTGAGCATTTTGGAATATCTAGTCGCTCTGCCACGTTTTTTACTGCTGGAGACCCCTCTTATAAGATAGAAGACTGTGCTCCCTTTGTTGTTTATAAAAATGAAGTTGCTACAAATAGAATAGTTGTAAAAATGCAGACTAACCTAGCAGATCCAACAGCGGTTGGAATTGATGGAGAATTTTTAGTTCCAGGAACAATTAGAGTTGGTAATATAATAATTACAGATCCACTTCAAGATATAGCACATTCATCAGTTCCAAAAAGATGGAAAATACAATATCTTAATAGTAGTAATAATTGGATAGATGCAATAAACTTTAATGAAACATCTACAAGAAGAGACGGTTCAAGAATTGTTCCGTGGGATGGTCATGTAGAAATCTACTATGGTGTTAAAATTCCAGAACAGTTTAAAACAAATTTTCATCTATATCAATATCTTGATACAGTAGAGCAGTTGCCAGATACTAGTATTTATAATTCTGGATTAAGTGTAAAAGATGGGGATGCTTACATACTTGGTAGCTCTACTAGCCAACCAGGAACCCTGTATGTTTGGAGTCAAGAAGATGAAGAATGGAAAATCTATAATGTAGAGTATGGATTTTCACTACTAGAAGAAGATGATACAAAAAGAATTGGATTAATTAAAAAAATATTAAATCCAGACTATTTTAATATTGGTAGTAATGACATATATAGAGATTTTGTTTTTATTAAAGGAATTAGAGTTGTTGTAGAAACAATGTATGCTCCCAATAACATGTTTGAATTAATTGAGCTATCTCCAAGACTAAAAGTTGACATAACAAATTATGTTTTAGACTATGATATTAGTAAAAATCTTATGTCAACAGATTTTGGTCTTCCAGTTGGTGGACTTGTAGCCTCAACTGGTGGAGTTAATTTATCAAATCATGACGGAGTATTTACAGAGTTAAATATCTTTAATGCTACCACTAGAACTGGAAGCATAATTGCCAATAATCTTAAACCACAAATTAAATTTGATTTTTATGAATCTATCTTAGATGTTAATGGATACGATAAGTTTGTTCCATTAAAAACATTCTTTTCAGAAAATGCTGCAGTTGCAACTAGCGGTATGCAAGATGTTTCATTAAATCTAAGAGATGCTTATTTTATATTAGAATCTAATAATGCTACATCAATATTTTTACAAAATTCTACCCTTACAAAAGCAGTAGCACTGCTACTAGACAATATTGGTTTTAGCAATTATGTATTTAAAAATATTAATACTGCAAATGATCCAGTAATCCCATTTTTCTTTGTTGAGCCAGATGCTTCTGTTGCAGAAGTTTTACAAAGACTTGCACAAGCTACTCAGACTGCTATGTTCTTTGATGAATATAATAATTTTGTAATTATGCCAAAAGAGTATTTAATGCCAGACATATCTATAAGAGATGATAACCCTGCAATTTCTGAAAGACTAACTACCCTTTATGGACAGAAAACTGATAGCATTGTTCCAAATATTGAAGCTATTGCGGGCTTTGAAACAAAAATATTGAATGATGGTCAAATTAATTATACAACTAGATACATTCAAAGAGAAGTGTCAAAGCTAGAGCAAGCAAGCTTAAGTTTAAATGAAAGAACTTACGGGTATAAGAGCTCCATACTCTGGGAACTTGGAGATCAGGAAGAAACAAGAACAATAAATCAACCAACAGCAAACGTAGGATACGCACTTGGAGCAGTGCCATTGGCAACAAGTCTTGGAAGTGCTGTGCCGTTTGTGGCAAATAATCAAATAGATATTGATACAAGCACCATTGATGTTGGAGAGAGTGCTTTTTGGCTACCAAGATTTCAAGGTTATTTATTTGCAAATGGAGAAATTATAAGATACGATGCACAAGAATACCAAGTGGACTCAATATCTACTGACGCAACAAATGGTCGTGTTTGGATTACAAATAATAACGAATATCAAAAATATTTTTCTAAATTAAAATTTAATGGAAAAATGATTTTAACAGGAAAACTTAGAATTTATACAGAACCGTATTATGAAAATGCTTCTGGATCTAATTTTGATGATTTAGAAGAAAATGTTAGATATAAAAATGGTGCGGTAAGATCTCATGGCAGAGGTCAGTTTGGAACTAAGATTGTAAATCATTTTGCTGGATTAAACTCGTATTGGGAAGACCCTAATAATAAAAAATCTTTTAGAATGGATTCTAGCAAGATATTTAGCGATCAGCCTATAGAATTTTTGCCTAATGATCCGATATCTGCTTCAGTTTCAGCATCAGCATATCCACTTGGAGGTGATTCTGCATCGCAAGAAGATTTTTCAATAACTAGTAAAATTGCTAACTTTATGAAACAATCAACTAGGTCAGAAGGTTTTTCTAGCTATAGACAACAAGATGCTGCAGGAATTCAATCATCTGCATTAATTCTTAATGGACCCTATCCAGTACCAGCTTTAACAAAAGACCCCAACAATATTCTTCCAGACCTATCTGCAACAATTGATAAAGACTTGGTAAATTATGTTTACAAAGATTTGGGTGGAGACTATAGGCATGTTGGAACTAGAATGAGAATTATTGGAAAAAGAAAAGATGATAAGTCCCAATCTGCTTTAAATTCTATGGACCTTTTTAAAATTGATAAAAGTGTTGGAAATTTAAATTTAACAAGCCTGTCTGGTGGAGCTGGTGGAATTGGATACATGGTTGATCCAGATACTAATTCTGGATATTATCTTGAAATAGCATCAATGTCTGAAGATATTTTAAAGTACTATGGTTCAACTGCAAGTGCAGCAGCAGTTTCTGGATCTGTTTCACTAAACAAAGTTCTGGAAAATATAATTTTCTATAAAGTGGAAAGAACTCCATACTCTACACAGATACCTGGAAAAACTAATATTGCAGTTCCTAAAAAACTTTTTGGATCTCTTGCAAGAATTCTTGTTGATGAAGGAAAGTTTGTGGGATCTGATAGATTAACTTCTCAAGACATACCAGTCTACGATCTATCACTAGATGCTGAAATCATAAAACAAGATTCTGTAATAACTTCTATTCACTTTAGTATATATTTAAACAATATGTTGATAGGAAAAGTTACTGATAACAATCCTTTGCAAGCTCCAAGCAGTGGTTTAAAAGCTTGTTTATTTACAAGAGGATCTAGTAAGTGCATGTTTGAAAACATCTATGCTTTAAAAAACTCAGAAGAAAAAGATGTTCCTGTAGAAGCAAAAATAAGAAATGTAATATCTGCTGAATCTTTAAGAAAGTATTCTCTTCCAGGAATGATTCAAAAAACTTATTTATCTTCTATTAGTGCAGAAAAAAAGCCTAGTATAGACTTTTACTTTGAAGAGTTTGGGACAATATTAAGAGAATGTGCATATTTTAACATTAAGTATGATCAAGCTTACCCAGCATTAATAGCAAAAGTTGTTCCCCCATTTACTATAGAAAAGTCTTATCAAATTTCAGGATTTTTGCCAGGATCTTATGGGGCTGAATTTTTAATCTTTAATACAACAGATAAGGCAATAGATTTAAGTGAAAGTTCAAGTAATAGAATTATGATTCAAGGAATTACATTTACTCAAAATATATCAAATGTCCTTACTGTTGATGACTACTTTAAAGAATTGTCAAACTTTTCTGATCCAGTTATTACAAGTAATAGTTTAATTGTTTCTCCAGGAAGATCTGAAAAGATTTATGAAAATCTTAAGAATAGTAGGTCCGTGTATGGAAACAAATCATTTTCACTAAACTCTGTTTATATTCAAAATGCAGACTCTGCAAAAGATGTAATGAAATGGATTTTAGATAAAACAATTAGACCAAGAAAAGTATTTGAAATAGATACCTTTGCAACAGCACACGTCCAACTTGGTGACATTATTAAGATTAACTTTGATTTACCAGAGGGAGTAAAGATGGTAGATGAAAATAAAAAGTTTGTTGTTATATCTGCTCAATATGGAAGATCTTCTTCAAATGTTAAAAGTCAATTAAGGGTCATGGAGGTTTAGCATGGGTGAATATGCAGATTCCTTAAAGAAAACTAATAAAAGAAAAGATGCTAGTGAATCGGTTACAGCTGCAAGAGAAGCAGCAGCTAAAGAGGCAGCAAAGGCAGCAAAGGCAAGAGCAGATGAAGCAGCTAGAGCTAAAGCAAGAGAATCGGCACAAAAAGCCGCAGATTTAAAGGCAGCACAAAAAATTCCAGTAAGGGATGCTCATGATAAGCCAAAGACTGTTACTACTCCACTACCACCAGTTAAGCCTCCACCAGTTAAGCCTCCACCAAAAAAAATTCCTCAGAGCTCGGGACCTGCTGATGTTGTAACTGTAACGACTAAAGAAGATTTTGTTGATTCAACTCCAACAATGCCTCCAACGCCAACCCCACCTGCTACAACAGTAGTTGAAGCTCCCGTTGTTAGAGTTCCAACAAGAAATGTTACAGACATATCTTCTTTAGTTCCACAACTTAACGCAGAAGAAATTCAAAGATTACTTTTTGAAAATCTTTCTGCAGTAGAACTATCAATGGTTGAAAGACATGACACAATTGAGGGTATTGATCAAAAGTACTCAATTATTTCAAACTTGTCTGAAATAAGAAAAAAGTATGACATAAGAAAACAATTAACTATTATGGATAAGTTTAAGCCTCTTACAAGTATTTTTATAATTAATATTCAAGATAAAATACCCCAAGAAGATTACATAGCATTAGAAAGCTTAAACTCAACATACAAATATCTTGATGAAAATAACCAAATAGTTACCCGTGAAAAGGGATATTACTATATTGATACAAATGGTGATTTGGTTATAGAACTAATTAATTTAGAAAAAAATCAACAGGTAGAGATTCAAATAGACACAAATGGTACAATATATAAGGTGGAATTATGATTACAACAAATGGCAAAAATATCGTAGCTAAATATCTTTTAAACCAAGCTCCAGAATTTGCAAGTCATATTGCAATTGGTGTTGGAGGACAAGCCTATCCAACATCTTCTTCTGCAACATTTTCTGCAAGTGTGCAGTCTTTAGAGTTTGAAGTAGGAAGAGTTCCAATTTTATCAAAAGGTCTTTTAAAAGAGGACGGTCAAGAAAAAATTGTTTTTAAAGCAGAATTACCAATTGAGCAAAGATATAAAATAACTGAACTTGGACTATATCCAGCAGCAACAAATGCAGTGGCTGGAAACTTTGATAGCAGAATCATTTCAACATTCTCTAATTCAGAACCATGGGCATATTCTAATAATATAGATAATTCTGGAACCGTTTTATATATAGGACCAGTTCCAATTTCAAGTTCTCCTACTGGAAACATTGACATAACTGTTCAAGAATGGGATGATTTTATCTTTATAAATAGCAACTCTTCAATTTTTGAATATTCAGATAGACTAAATAGGGGAGAACCACCAAGATATTTAAATAGAAGTCTTAGTGTTTCTGGAAGCACTTCTGTAGTAGTTGGAGCGTCTGCAAACTCGTCTTTAATAGACACTTCTAGTAGTGCATCATACTACATTGAGAATAACTCTATTAGTTTAAATCTAGGAAAGAACTTGCCAACCGATCAAATTAAACTAGCGTTTTCAGTAGTCAGTCTAGCAAGAAGTGGAGTAAGTGCACAAGCTCCAGACAATGTTAAAATTAGATTAGAGTTTTTAAATAATTCGGGAGCTTCTACTTCAAAAGCCTTTGTAAATATTGCACTTCAAGATGTAGATGCTGTAAATCCAGAAAAATCACTGGATAATTCAAGATATCAGGTTATTACAAAAAGTCTTTCAGACTTTACAACAACACCAAATTTTTCTTGGAGTTCTGTAAATGGTGTAAGAATCTATACATGTATTCATGATGACTCTAATATTAAAACTGGAGAGCACTTTGTATTTTATGACGGCTTGAGATTTGAAAATGTTTCTAGTTACAATCCACTATATTCTTTAGTTGCTGCTGAATATGTAAAAACTTTGGATGAAAATCCAATTTTAAAGAGAGAAAATTCTACAAGCTATGTAGAATATAGGTTTGGCATAGGAGTTTCCTAATGGCAGAGATAAGAATTCCTGTAGAAAAATTGCCACCACCAGATAAAAATGGGGACCATGCTTTTCATTTTAGAATTATATCTGTTGACAAAAACCAGTGGTCAGCTTGGTCGCAACTTTATATAATTAAAAGTATTGGTCAGTATAGACCTTTAGAATCAGACGTTACTGCAGTAATTTCTTCACAAGAAGTAAGTTTAACTTGGGACACTCCAACAATTTACAACTATAACTCTGCCTCAATTACTAGTGCTTCTCTGGCTCACAATCATTCGCAAGAATTTAAACACCACGACTCTGATGTCTTTGTTCAATGGGGATCAGGATCAGCTATGGGAAATTTTGAATACCACGATAGAGTTTCTTCAGATACAACAAGCATCGTTATACCGAATGGTTCTGCCTCAGTCAGGGTTGTTGGAACTGTTGCACTAAAAGATGTTCCTAGAATAGGAATTTTTCAATCGGCATCAGCATATCAGACAATATTTGACAGCTATCTAGGAATTTCTGGATCTGTACAGGGCGTATATGATCTATTTAAAATATTTGATACAGGCATTGTATCGTTAACCTGATATAATTAACTAGGAGAAAAAAATGGCACAAATTGAATTACCAGATAGAGGTCAACCACTTGACATATCTTATTTATCTAAAATAGCTTTTGAAATAAATAGAGTTGCAGACCTAGTATCAGTTGGAAGTGGTCTTTCAAAAATTAAATATAGAGATACCAATACACCAACTCAAGCATTGACATCAAATATAATATTTTATGCAGAGACTCAAAAAATTGTTGATGCAAATCTATCTGTTCAGCCAAACGCTCCATCATCATTTGACTACTCTGGAATATTTAAAACCACTCCAGTAGTCCTATGTTCAGTAACTTCTGTAACTGGCGTATCAAACTTGTATCCAGTTTTAAGTGGAGTTACTCAAAGCTCCTGTCAGGTAAATGTGTTCTCATCAGCAACTTCTGGAGCTTTTTCTGCTGACGTTTCAATAATTGCAATTGGTGAAAGAATTAGTTCTTAGGCAGGTATCATGTCTCAACCACAGGATAAGATAAATCCTTGTAAAAAAATATTTTTTATAAACAAAGAACTTGTTAAAGTTTTTCATATAAATAAAAGTAGCAACATTGTTAATTTTTATAATGTAAATCAAGGTAAAGAACAAAGTATGTTGTATTCAGATTTTAAGAAGCATAGAAAAAGAGCCTACTCAATTGCAAATACTGCAAGAATTTTAAATAGATCAAGAGTGCAGTTTCAAAGAATAATTGCAAAGGGTTTGATTCCTGAGCCAATTGGTGATAGTATTGGTGGAGAAAGAGGTTTTCAGATTAATGCTTATTATTCTGAAGATCATATTTTTGAAATTAGGGATATTATGGCAACCATACATGGTGGTAGACCAAGAAAAGATGGCAAGATTACCCCTAGAAACGTCTTAACAGAGCAAGACTTGCGTTCTAGAATGGGAGATGCTATAATGCTTTATACGAAGACATCGGATGGGCGTTTCATTCCGACTTGGCAAGAAGAGACATGGTAGGAGACCAAAATGTCAGAAACAACAAATGTTTCAGTAACACTAGGATATACGTTAAACCTTGGAAATTTTCAAAGTCTTAGAATTGATTTAGGAATTACAGACTTTGTTCGTAGCGGAGAGAATACAGATCAGGCTCTTGACAGAGTTTATCAATTTGTAGAAAACAAAGTAATTCAAAAGGTTGAAGAAGCTAAGAAAGAACTAGAGGACTAGTGGCGGATAAGAAAGATCGCTTTGCACTAATATCTAGATACAAGAAAATAACAAAAGAAAAAAACTTAAAAGAAGAGAATATAAATATTCACATTCAACAATGGGCTGCAGACTCATTGATTGAATCATACGGTATAGAGCAAAGTTATGATCTAATTGAATACTACGTCAGCGTGTCTGCATCACCAACCTGGAAATGGTTAGTTAATAATGCTGATAAAATTTATGATGCAAAGAGAATTAAAGAAGAAGATGATGTAGCCAGAAAGCTACTTAGAGAACAAGCAAAGGAATGGCTAAATAGGTAATGTCTGATTTAGAAGCAAAGGTACTATCTGCAGTTTTAAATGATAAGCAAATTCATGTGCTATTTCAGGCAAATCCAGATACTTTGTTTAGAACTCATAAAGATGTTTGGGATTTTGTAAAAAATTATTATGAGCAAAATTCAACTGTTCCTACCAAGTCGCTTTTGGTAGAAAAGTTTAGAGACTTTCAGCCAGTAGGTGAGATTGGCACAACAAAGCATCACCTAGAAGAACTAAGAATACAATTTCTTGAAGATAATTTAAGAAATGCACTAATGACCAGTGCAAAGCAACTAAATGAGCATCAGCCAATTGAAGCTCTTAATTCAATAATTTCAAAAACTTCAGATCTTAAAAGAATTAGTTCTGATGTAAGAGACATTGATGCAACAGATGTAGAGGATGCCTCTGCACACTTTACACATATTAAGGAGTTAAGTGAAAAAGGTATACACGGCGTTAGAACAAACTTGGCAGGTTTTGATAACTATCTACCTGGCGGTATTGCTCCTGGTCAATTTGGTATTCTTCTTGCTTACCCTGCCATTGGTAAGTCTTGGCTTGCTATTTTTATGGCTGTACAAGCGTGGAAAGCTGGCAAGAAGCCGTTAATAGTCTCTCTTGAAATGACAGAAAAAGAAGTTAGAAATCGTGTTTATACGATTATGGCTGAAGGATATTTTTCACACAGAAAGCTAAGTGCAGGTCTAATTGATATTGAAGGTTTTGAAAATTGGGCTAAGCAAAATTTAAAAGACAAGCCACCATTTTATATTATTTCTAATGATGGTCTTGCAGATGTATCTCCGTCTGTTATTAGAGGAAAGATAGATCAATACTCTCCAGACGTTGTATTTGTTGACTATATTCAGTTGATGAATTCAAATCAAGGAAATGATAATGAAGTTGTAAAGATTAAAAATATTTCTAGAGAGTTAAAGGTGCTTGCAATATCTTCTCAAGTTCCTATTGTTGCAATTGCTTCTGCTACACCTGATGATGCAACTGATATGAACAGCGTTCCCTCTCTTGGTCAGGTAGCGTGGTCGAAGCAATTAGCATATGATGCTGACTGGGTTTTGGCTCTTGGTCGTGCTACTGGAAGTACAATTCTTGAATGTATATTTAGAAAAAATCGTCACGGATTCTGTGGAGAATTTATGGTAGATATTGATTTTGACTCAGGTCGCTTTGTTTATAAGGATTTTGAATAAAACTGGTTAATTCCATTGATATAATTGATGGTATGTACGCTCACAAGTCAATAAAAAGATTTAGCCTTGATGGTGAAATCTATGATGACTCCCACATCATAAGACTTAAAGAGCAATACTATAACATGATTATTGCTGGAATGAAGTCTGATGGATATGTTCCAAGATATGATATTGACACAGACTTTACAATTAGTTATAATGGTAAGACATTTAATTTTGAAATATCAATATATGGCGTATATGTAGGAAAGAGAACAGCAGAGTGTATATCAGGGATAGACAAAAACAAGCCAGTAATGGCTACTTCTACTCAGAGGATCAAGTCAAAAGAAGTCTGCTAACTGCAGGTATTGATGTAGTCTATGAAGTAGAGTCTGACTTTATAATCTTTTGTCCATATCACAATAACTATAGATCACCTGCTGCAGAAATTTCTAAAGAAAGCGGATTATTTTACTGCTTTGGATGTCAAGAATCTCATTCACTTATTGAAGTGATAATGCATGTAACTAAAAGATCATATTTTGAATCTGCAAGAATGATTGATTCTAAATCAGACAAGGTTAATTTTATTGAAGCCCTTGAATCAAAGCTTGATAAAAAACCTGAGTTTGTAGAGTTTGATAATGAATTAATTAAAAAACTAAATGTCTCTGCACTTAATTCACAAAGGGCTGCACAGTACTATCTTGGTAGAGGAATCACTAAGGATAGTGTTGAGAAGTATCTACTTGGATACTCTGAAAGTCAAGACATGGTTACAATACCAGTACATTCTCCTGATGGAATGTGTTTAGGATTTGTTGGTAGATCTATAGAGGGAAAAGAATTTAAAAATACCTCAGGACTTCCAAAAGCAAAGACAATGTTTAATTTGTTTAGAGCAAAAAGATTTGATAAGGTATTTGTTGTTGAGTCATCTTTTGATGCAATACGCCTAGAACAGGCAGGAGCACATGCTGTAGCAACCTTGGGAGCTTCTGTGTCAGGTAAACAGAGGGAACTTTTAAAACAGTATTTTAACAATGTAATTATTTTAGGAGATAATGATGATGCAGGAAAAGAGATGGCAAAGAAGCTATCTAACATACTTGGCTCAAGTGCAATAAACGCAAGTCTGCCAGAATCAGTAAAAGATGTATCAGATTTATCAGATGAAGATTTAAAAAAGTTTGTGTCACAATTTGACGATCTAGTAGCAAATGTGTTACAATAGTAAAACTGTCCATGTATAGGACAAAATATTAGGAGAAATATTATGGCAATTGTAAAAGGGCTAAAAAATATCGAAGCAATGCTAGATAAGCCAAAGTTTGAAAATAACGGTCCACGAGTAACGTGGCTTAAGTTAGAAGATAATCAGAGTGTATCAGTTCGTTTTGTAAATGAACTTGATGGAGACTCACCAAGCTATGACGAAAAGAATGGTCTTGCCATTGTTGTTTCTGAGCACACAAATCCAAAAGATTACAAGCGTAAGGCAGCATGTTCTGCTGAAAGCGAAGGTCGTTGCTTTGGTTGTGAAATGCACAGAAAAGACATGAAGGCTGGCTGGAGAGCACGTCTACGATTCTACATCAATGTTTTAGTTGATGATGGAGCTAATGAACCATACATTGCTGTATGGAGTATGGGTGTTGCAAAGTCTGCAACATTTGATACAATTCGTGAATATGTTCAAGATTCGCAAAGCCTTTCAGGTATGACATGGAAGCTAAAGCGAAATGGTAAGGGAACTGAGACAACCTATATTCTAATTCCAATTAAACAGGATGAAGAAAAGTTTGATTGGTCCAAGCATGAGGTTCCAGACCTTGAGGCAGTTGTAAGAGAAGTTCCTTATGCTGAACAAGAGTCCTTCTATCTTGGCTTTGACAATCCATCCGTATCTACTTCTGTAGATTGGTAATTGCGGTGGGGGAGAAGTACTCCCCCACCCTTTATAACTGAAAGGTTAAAATGACTTACGTTCCATTACACGTTCACACACACTATTCCTTGATGGATGGTGTTGCAACTCCAGAAGAGTATGCAAAACGTGCTTCTGAAATTGGGTTATCAGCAATTGCAATAACTGACCATGGCGTTCTATCTGGTCATAGACCTATGTACAGGGCTGCAAAGGCAAATGGTATTAAACCAATTTTGGGTATTGAAGGATATATAACTGCAGACAGATTTGATAACAGAGATAAGTCTGAAAGAACGGATCCCTTGGATATGGTTTATAACCATATTGTTCTTCTTGCAAAAAATGACAAGGGCTTAGAAAATTTAAATAAACTTAACGAACTTGCTTGGACTGAAGGATATTATAGAAAGCCAAGAATTGACTTTGAGATTCTATCAAAGTACAAAGAGGGTGTAATAGTTTTATCAGCATGTATGAGTGGACTCCTTGCAAAAGCAATTGAGTATAAAGAATATGCTGCTGCAAAAAAACATATGACATGGTTTAAAGAAACCTTTGGTGATGATTTTTATGTAGAACTTATGCCACATAACTCTCCAGAATTAAATAAAGAGTTGCTTGAGATGGCTGACATATATGATGTAAAATCAGTCGTAACTCCTGACTGCCACCACTCTGACAAGAGCCAAAAGGTAATTCAAGAAATGATGTTACTTTTAAATACACATGCAAAGCTTAACAAAGAAGCTACCTTTGACAAGGCTTCAAAGATTGAAGACCCTATGAAAAGACTTGACTATTTATATGGTGAAGATAGAATAATGTCTTTTAGAAGTTTTGATATCCACTTGCTTTCTTATGAAGAAATAAAATCAGCAATGCAACAGCAGGGAATCAAGCGTGAAGATATTTATGAAAACACTGTTGAGATTGCAAACAAGGTAGAAGAATATACTATTAAAAGCAATTTAGACCTTCTTCCAATAAAGGTTGAAGATCCAGATAATGAATTGCTTGCACTTACTTCTAGAGGCTTAGTTCTAAGAGGTCTTTCTGAAAATAAAGAATATCTAGATAGATTAAATCTAGAACTTGATGTTATTAAAAGTAAAAACTTTTCACCCTATTTTCTGGTTGTTCATAATATGCTTAGCTGGGCAAAGGACCAGGGGATCATGGTTGGTCCAGGTCGTGGTTCAGCAGCAGGTTCTTTGGTTTGCTATGCATTAGGAATTACAGAAATTGATCCAATTGAATATGGTCTTTTGTTTTTCCGTTTTATTAATCCAGATAGAGATGATTTCCCTGACATTGATTCTGACATAGCAGATGATAGAAGAGATGAAGTTAAATCATATCTTGAACGTGAGTATAAAAATGTTGCATCTATTGCTACGTTCCTTGCATTTAAAGATAAGGGAGTTGTAAGAGATGTTGCTAGAGCATTTAACATTCCTCTTAATGACGTTAACAAAGTTCTTAAGGGTGTAGATAGCTGGGATGATTTTACAAGATCGGCTAACGCTCAATGGTTTAGAATGAAGTATCCTGAAATTGTTAAATATGGAGAGCAACTTCGTGGAAGAATTCGTGGAACTGGCATTCATGCTGCAGGTGTAGTTACTGCAAAAGATTCAATCTTTAAGTATGCTCCGCTTGAAACACGAATTGCACCAGGAACTAAAGAAAGAATTCCAGTAGTTGCAGTAGATATGGAAGAGGCTGCAGAAATTGGTCTAATCAAGCTTGACGTGCTTGGTTTGAAAACTCTTACTGTAATTGATCAGACTATTAAAACAATTAAAGAACGCCACGGCACAGACATAAATCTTAAGCAGATACCCCTAAATGACAAGAAAGTCTTTGAGATGCTCTCTGAGGGGCGTACAAAGGGTGTTTTTCAGTGTGAAGCAACTCCTTATACAAACCTTTTAGTTAAAATGAGAGTTGGCAACTTTGATGAACTTGTTGCATCAAACGCTCTTGTTCGTCCAGGTGCTATGAATACAATTGGAAAGTCGTACATTGCCCGTAAACACGGGAGGGAAATGGTTGAATATATCCACCCTTCTATGAATGATTATCTAAAAGATACTTATGGCTGTGTCTTGTATCAAGAACAAGTCATGCAAGCCTGTGTAGTTCTTGGTGGAATGACAATGGTTGAAGCTGATAAGGTTAGAAAAATTATTGGTAAGAAAAAAGATGCTAAAGAATTTGACATCTTTAAAGATAAGTTTGTTAACAATGCAGAAAAACATATTGGAATTAGAGCAAAAGATTTGTGGCATGACTTTGAAGCACATGCTGGATACTCTTTCAACAAGTCTCACGCTGTTGCATACTCAACACTTTCTTACTGGACTGCTTGGTTAAAGTATCACTATCCAATTGAGTTTATGTTTTCATTACTCAAGAGTGAAAAGGATAGCGACACCCGTACCGAATACTTGATTGAATCTAAGCGTATGGGGCTATCTTTAAAGCTTCCACATATCAACGAGTCTGATTCGGATTTTAAGATTGAAGGAAAAGGCATCAGGTTTGGACTTGCTGCAATTAAATGGCTTTCTGAAGGAGTAGCAGGTAAGATTATTGCAGGAAGACCTTTTGAATCTAAAGAGCAATTTAAAAACTTTGCTATCAAAAAGGGCAGTGGAATTAATTCAAGAGCAGTAGAAGCATTAGATTTAATTGGTGCTCTAACATTTGAGGATAATCCTAGAGATGAAGTTAAAGTAAGAGACAATCTTTACGAATATCTAAATCTTCCAGAATTAAATACTAGCGTTCCACAACACTACTATGCATACATAGACCTTGTAGAAGACTTTGATGAACAAGGTGTTTTTGTACTACTTGGTATTGCAAAAAATATTAAGCGTGGAAAAGGTTGGTCAAGAGTAGAGATTATGGATTCTACTGGAGTAATTGGAATCTTTGATGAAGAAGAAACTAAGATTGAGCCAGGAAGAACTTATTTAATTCTTGCAGGTGCAAATAGAATTTCTGAAGCTATTCCAATTGATGAACTAAAGGAGCATAAGGAAAATCCTCTTATAAAGTTTTTAAATTATAAGCAGATTCCATTTGCAAATGATGAACACTTTGTGCTATCATTTACTCCTAGAGTTACTAAGGCTGGAAAAAGAATGGCTAACATGATTGTTGCTGATAGTTTAAGAGAAATGACTGCCGTAATGGTATTTCCAACAATGTTCTCTACTGGATATATGAAGTGCCAGCCTGGAAAAGTAGCAAAGATTAATTTTGGCGAAACAAAAGAAGGAACTATTACATTGAAGGAAGTAAATTAATGATTGATATAGATGATTTAGCAGATAGTTTGCATAAGACTGCAAAAGAAAAAGGTTTTTGGAATGATAACAATGGGATAATCTTTTATCTTAAGCAGCTAATGATGGTAACAACTGAGGTTGCTGAAGTAGCAGAAGCCATGCGTAAGAGCGAAGGTGATCGTGCTGTTGTTAGAGAGTTGGCAGACATTATTATTAGAACTCTAGATTTGTATGCAGGTCTTGTAGAAGACGGATACACAAAAGAATCTTTGCAAGATAACTTGTTAGATAAGGCTCAGTATAATTCAGAAAGACCAAATATGCACGGACTACTAGCATGAGTAAAATAAACCTTGATGATTTTTTATCTCAGTTAGATCCAAAGTTGCGTAAGAAAATAACAAGTGGTAACACTATTGAAATAACTAAACAAAAGACTCCAAGCATTAGTCTTAATAATGCTCTCAAAGGTGGCTTTGGTTATGGTCGTCAAGTGCTTATCTGGGGAAATAAATCTGCAGGAAAGTCTTCATTTTGTTTACAGATGATTGCTGATGCTCAAAAGGATGGAAAAATCTGTGCTTGGATTGATGCAGAAGCATCTTTTGATCCAGAGTGGGCAAGAAAGCTTGGGGTAGATGTAGATCAACTAATTTATTCAAATGCTAGAAGCATGAATGAAATGGTGGACGTTGGAGTTCAGTTAATGAAGGCTGGTGTAGATGTTCTGATTGTTGATTCCATCTCTGCACTCCTTCCTGCTATTTACTTTGAAAAAGATTCAGAAGAATTAAAACAGTTAGAGAATACCAAGCAGATTGGTGCAGAAGCAAGAGATATGACCAATGCAGTAAAGATGCTTAACTATGCAAACAATAATAACAAGCCAACCTTGCTTGTTTTAATTTCTCAACAAAGAAATAATATTGGTGCAATGTTTGCTTCTCATCAACCAACTGGTGGACATGCTGTTAAATTCTTTAGTAGCACGATTGTTAAACTTTGGTCAAGTGAGTCTGATAATCAGGCAATCAAGGGTAAGATAGTTTCAGGAGATAAGATTATTGAATCTAAGATTGGTCGTGTAGTCAACTGGCATGTTGATTTTAATAAGACTGGTCCAGCGTTTGTTGCAGGTTCTTATGACTTTTATTTTGATGGAGAAGGCTCTATGGGTGTAGACAAGGTTGCAGATCTAGTCGATACTGCAGAACTTGTTGGTGCTATTCAAAAAGGTGGAGCCTGGTACACTGTTGGAGAAGAAAGATTACAGGGTAGAGCAAGGGTTATTGACTGGCTAAAGGAAGACCCAAAAAGGATTTCAGACTTAGAGGCAAAACTAGATGTATAAAGACTTTTCTGAGTATAGAGGAAAGTTTTTCTGTCATACATGTAAAGAGGCAGTATTGGTTGCAAGATTTTATAGGGATACAACAAGAGATCTAACTTGGCTTTGTTCTATGAAACATCTTTCAAAAGTAAGCCTGAATGTAAAGGGTTATAAATGAGTGAGCGTGGAGAGTTAAAAAGAGCAGGAATGAAAGCTCATAAAAATTCTGGCAGAGGTGCAGTTAAGGCTGATGGCAGTGATGATGAATTTGTTGTTGATGTAAAAGAATACAGCAAATCGTTTTCTATTAGTCAAGATAACTGGGCTAAGATTGTTACTGATACTTTAAAAGTTGATAGAGCAAAAAACCCAGCACTAATGTTGGTAATTGGTGAGGGAAATAAAAAAGTTAGACTTGCTGTTATTGAATGGGAAGTCTTTGAAGAATTGAGGAATAATGGAAACAACGACTGAATTACTAAATCAGGTAAATGGCTTTAATGAAATATCTGAGCACATGCAGGATGATGAGCTAACTCAAACATTGGTGCTTGTTGCTAAGTTAATTTCTAAACCAGATGTTCCTGCAGCCGTTGGGGTTGAACTAATTGTAAAGTTACAAGCATACTCTGCTAAATTTGCAATGCTCGCTTCCTGGTATACTAATGTTAAGAAAGATGAACGAGCAAAGAAAAATATATACTATTCAGCTAAAGAAGCAACGGATAGACTAGTGGATGCATTAAAATATGCAGTTAGGATTAACAATGGCTAAAAGCCTTATTAACAAGTTGGTTGAAAAACCAAAGAAGAGTGAAGAAAATTTAATTGATAGTCAGGCAATTGTTGACAAGATCAAAGAAGGATATGCTTTACAAAGAAAGGCATCTTTTAAAAAGAGAGATAGCTTTACTCCGTCAACACTTACTTATGGTGCAGGAAAGTGTCCTAGATTCTGGTACTTGTGGTTTGAAGGAAATGAATCAGATGTAAAGACTGATTGGTATTCAGTTGCAAATATGGACAGTGGTACTGATCGTCATGGTCGTATTGAAAAAGCCATGGAGTCTGCTGGTATTCTAGTAACTAATGAAGAGCGTTTATCTTATGTAGACCCACCCATTTCTGGTAAAACAGATGCAATTATTAAGTGGAATGAAATGGATATTCTTACTGAAATTAAAACACTTAATGAAGATTCTTTTCATTATCTAAATGTTAAGGGTGAAGCAAGAAAGTATCATGTTGAACAACTTCTTATTTACATGAAGATTCTTAAGAAGAGTTTTGCATTCCTTGTTTATGAATCAAAGAATAGCCATGAATTATCCCTGTTCCCTATTAAACTAACTGATCATTATAAAAACTTTATTAATTACTTTTTTGATTGGATGCGAGAAGTAAAAAAGGCATCTGACGATGGTCTTTTGCCTGAAAACCCTTACCGTTCAAACTCAAAGGTTTGTAAAGGTTGTGATTTTGAAACAGTATGTCGCACTAAGCCAAAGGGTGATATTAAAATAGCACCAAGGAAAGATCTTGATTAAATTTTGTAAACTATGTGATAATCAATTTCAAAGCAATAATAAAAATCAAATATATTGCTCACCTGAGTGCAGGTCTACTGCTACAAAGGAAAAGATTATGCAAAGATACAAGGTTTCAAAGATTAAGGCTCGTGCTACTAAGTCAAGAAAATGTGCTGGCGGATGTGGTTTAGAAATTAGTATTTATAATGACATTGGATTTTGTAATAGTTGCATGATGAGTAAAAAAAAACTTGATCAGGCTTTAAAAGATATAAAAGGATTATTTGATTATGAGCAAGGCTAGTTGGAAAGATATTGGAAAGCCAAAAAGATTTATCTCTATAGATGCCTCTTCTACTTCTGCTGCCTTTGCAATATTTGAAAATGATGAGTTAGTAAAATTTGGAAAGATTAATTTTACTGGAAATGATCATTATAAAAAAGCTGGAGATGCTTGTAAAAAACTTACCCCGTTATTCAAAGATTTTGATTTTGATGCAGTTGTGATTGAAAATACTATTTTTGCAAACTCTCCAAAAACATCAATGCAGTTAGCCCTTGCACAAGGGGCTATTGTGAGTGCAGCATACATTAATGGCGTAAAAGATATATATCCCTGTGTACCAGTTGCTTGGCAGAACTGGATTGGCAATAAGGTTTTGACAAAAGAAGAGAAGCTTGAATTAAGAAAGCAAACTCCTGGAAAGTCAGAGTCTTGGTACAAAGGCAAGGAAAGAGAGTTTAGAAAGAATAGAACTATTAGACTTGTTAATATAGAATTTATGACTGATGTAAGTGACAACGATGTTGCAGATGCAATTGCTATTGGATGGTATGCAACAAACAACTGGAATAAAATAACTAAACTTGACTTATAAAGGATATAATGATACTATGAAAATGTACACTAATGAAAATTGGCTAAGAAAAAGATTCTTGCTAGATAAAAAATCTCCAGAAGACATTGCAAAAGAATGTGGTGTATCTGTTGAAACTGTGTATGTGTACCTTGGAAAATTTGGATTAAGAAAAAGCAGGAGAAAATAATGGCTGAATACCCTTCACAAGCATTCTATTTAAATAAGAATGAAGAAAAGATTAAAAAGATTTTTGAACTTTCTAAGACCGCACCAGCTGGATATAATATTCTTGCTGCCTGTTTAGACATTACAGAAATGCTTTTAGAAAAAAATGTAGCCTATGGTAACTCTGCTCTTAATCCTATTCGCATCTTTAGTAATGCAGATGATATGGAACAGTTGAATGTTCGTATTGATGATAAGTTAAATAGAATTAAGAATAAAAAGTTGTATGCAGGTGACAATGATGAAGATGATTTAATTGGGTATCTCCTGCTAAAGAAGGCTAAAAAGCGTGGCTAAAAAGAAGACTATATTTAATGACAAGTTTGAAAGAAAGTCCTTAATGGTAACTGAAAGTGGTCATGAAGTAAGTGAAGGCGATCTTATAAAGATTGCTGGAGAATATGGTGCTACTTTTAAGTTTAAAAGTCTTGTAAAAAATCCTGCAAATGGTGTAGAATGGATAGACTGCTTTCAAATGTTTAAAGACATTTCTGGACCCACAAGGTCTTTTTATCCTGACAGAGTAAAGGCAGTAAAGAAGAGAGGTAAGCGTGTCAAGCGAAGCAGCGTTAGTTAACCATTTAGACCTTGTTAATAAGGTTGCTTCAGAGTACCTAAAAGGCTCTGATGCTTCAGAGATTTCAAAAATACTTGACATTCCTAGAGTAAAGGTTACTGAGCTTCTTACTGACTGGAGAGTAATGGCTGCTAATAATCAGGCAATTCACGCTCGTGCAAAAGAAGCCCTTGCTGGTGCAGATCAACATTTTTCATCTTTAATTAAAAAGGCATATGAAGTTATTGACTCTGCAGATACTACTGCAAACTTAACAGCAAAAACAACTTCTATTAAACTTATTGCTGATATTGAAAGTAAGAGACTTGAGATGTTGCAAAAAGCAGGGCTACTTGATAATCAAGAACTTGCTGATGAACTTTTAGAAACAGAAAGAAAGCAAGAAATACTTATAAGTATTCTTAAAGAAGTTACTTCATCTTGTGAATCTTGTAGACCAAAAGTTCTAACAAAACTTTCTCAAGTTAATGAGGGTGGGGTAGTTGTAATTGACAATTGATATTAGTGATTTTATGGAGGCTCTTGATGAGTCACCATTTTCAGAAACCCCAGTTGACGTTGTAACATTTGTTACAGGTGAAAAATATTTAAATCAACCAAATTTATCGGAGTATCAATATACTCTTGTTGAATGTATGAGTCAAATATATCAAGAAAAAGATATCATTAGATACATGGGTGAAGAGGCTGGAAAGGAACACTATAAAAAATATACTAAGAGTGAAATCATTATGCAGCTTGGAAAAGGTAGTGGAAAAGACTACACTTCTACAGTTGGGTGTTCTTATTTAGTTTACAAACTATTATGTTTAAAAGATCCTTCAAGATATTTTGGTAAACCATCTAATGATGCTATTGATATTATGAATGTTGCTATAAATGCTCAACAGGCAAAGAATGTTTTCTTTAAAGGATTTAGAAGTAAGATAGAGGGCTCCCCCTGGTTTGCAGGAAAATTCTCTCCACCAAAGATTGATAGTATTGAATTTGATAAGGCTATCACTGTATACTCTGGTCACTCAGAAAGAGAGTCTGCTGAAGGTCTAAACTTGATGCTTGCAATTCTTGATGAGATTTCTGGATTTGCAATGGAGTCTGCAAGTGGAAATGATCATGCTAAGACTGCTGATAATATTTATAAAGCATTCCGTGGATCTGTTGACTCTCGCTTCCCAGACTTTGGCAAGGTGGTTCTTCTCTCATTCCCTCGTTTTAAAGGTGACTTTATTTCAACAAGGTACGAAGATGTTATTGCAGAAAAAGAAACCATTGTAAGATCACATGAATTTATTTTAAATCCAGTTCTATCAGAGGATGATCCACAAAACAAGTTTACTGTAGAGTGGGACGAAGATCATATCAATTCCTACAAACTTCCTGGAGTCTTTGCACTTAAAAGACCAACTTGGGAGATTAATCCTACAAGAAAAATTGAAGATTTTAAATTAGCTTTCTTTACAGATATGCCAGATGCCCTAATGCGTTTTGCTTGTATGCCAACCACATCTTCCGATGCTTTCTTTAAGAATAGAGAAAAGCTTGGAATGGCATTTAAAAAGCATAACCCTATTGATGTTGGTAAGAGAATAGAAGAATCATTTCAACCAGATCCTGAAGTAACTTACTACGTCCACGCTGACTTGGCACAAAAGCACGATAAGTGTGCCGTGTCTATTTCTCACATTGATAAGTGGGTAAGCCTACAATCATTTAATGATTACCAGCAAATAGTCCCCTTTGTTGTGGTTGATGCAATTGTCTATTGGGAGCCTAAAAAAGAAGGTCCAGTAGATTTATCAGAAGTAAAAAACTGGATTATTAATTTAAGAAGGCTTGGATTTAACCTTGGACTAGTAACTTTTGACCGATGGAACTCTTTTGATATTCAAAGAGACCTAACAAGTGTAGGAATAAAGACAGAAACTTTATCAGTAGCTAAAAAACACTATGAAGATTTGTCTATGCTTATTTATGAAGAAAGAATAGTTTTACCTCAAATAGATTTATTACTTGAGGAAATGCAGGAACTTAGAATCCTGAACAATAATAGAGTTGACCACCCAAGAAAGAAGTCTAAGGACCTTGCAGATGCTATGTGCGGATCTGTATACAATGCAATCAGCCATACAAGAAGAGAGAAAATTCAGGAAGTAGAAATTCATACATACAAGTCTCGTCCAAAAGTTGACAAAGATGATGAAAAGATGATAAAATATAAACCTGAGATGACAGAAGATATTAAAGAATATCTCATAAATTTTAATTTAATTTAACAGAAAAGGAAAAAAATGAGTAAAAGAGTTCTCTTAACAGGTGCTAGTGGATTTGTTGGTAGCCATGTGCTTAGACATATTTTAGTTAATACAGACTGGTTTGTGGTGTGTCCAACAACATTTACACATAAAGGTTTGACAGATAGAATAAATGTGGCATGTGATGACTTGCCAGATGCTTACAGTCGTATTAAAGTTATTAAGACAGACTTGACTGCACCAATTTCTCCAGTAACTTCACATCAGTTTGGAAAAATTGATTACGTTATAAATGTGGCTAGTGAAAGCCATGTTGATAGAAGCATTGAGGATCCAGGTCCTTTCATTCTAAACAACGTAGCACTAATCTGCAACATGCTTGACTGGGCAAGAATTGCAAAGCCAGAAAAGTTTTTACACATATCAACAGATGAGGTTTATGGTCCAGCACCAAAGGGTTATGCTCATAAAGAATGGGTAGATCAAATGTTCCCAAGCAATCCTTATTCTGCTTCAAAGGCAGCACAAGAAAGTATTGCATTCTCATACTGGAGGACTTACGGAGTTCCTCTTGCAATTACTAACACAATGAACATTATTGGAGAAACTCAAGACACAGAAAAGTTTATGCCAATGGTAATCAAAAAGGTTCTTCATGGAGAAACTGTGAAGATCCACGCATCTCCAGAAGGAGAGATTGGAACTCGTTTTTATCTACATGCCCGTAATCAAGCAGATGGACTTCTACATGTTCTTAAGCAACACTTCCCAGCATATGGAGAATCCAATGTACCAGCAAAATTTCACATTGTTGGTGAAAGAGAAGTAGATAACTTAGAGATGGCTCAGATGATTGCAAAAGCAGTTGGTAAGCCATTGAGGTATGAACTAGAAGACTTTCACTCCTCTCGTCCAGGTCATGACTTGAGGTATGCACTAGACGGAAAGAAGATATCTGAGACTGGTTGGAAGCTTCCAATACCTCTTGAAGAATCTATTCAGAAGACTGTAGAGTGGACTTTAAAGCATAAGGAATGGCTTTCTCTATAATGTTTAAAAAAGAAAATATGAAAGTTTTAATATTGCTTGCATATTTTGAACGACCCAATATGGTTAAGATTGCCTTGGAATCAATAAAAAGGCAGTCTTACCATAATTGGGAAGTAGCTTTTTGTGACGATGGAACAAGGTATTTAGGAAAACCAATAGTTGAAGAAATGTTTTCTAAAAAAGATTTAGAAAAATTTAAGTTTTATGAAACAGGAGACTCTCCAGAACAAAAGAAAAGTCAGGGTGGAAGTAAGCATGGGCAGATGTTAAATGATGCTATGCAAGAGTCTGATGCTGACATAGCTTTTATACTTTGTGATGATGATGCTTTGTATAAAGATTACTTAAAAAATCTTGTTAAATTCTATAATAAAAATACAGATTCAATTTACTCGTATGGTAAAGTTTCTATTTATAATCCAAATGATTTTATTAGTTTTGAAACATTAGAAGATAATTTTAACAATGTTTTAAATCATAGAGAAGGTCCTATTTCTCCAGCCTATATTGTAGATGCAAGCCAGGTATCTTGGAGACTTAATAATTTTAAAGAGGCAGGAATAAATTTTCTATCTCCACAAACAGTTGCCTTAGATGCAAACCTATATCAACAACTGGAAAAAGCTTTTGGAAAGTGTGATGCAAATGAATGTGTTGCTCAATACAAAGGTCTTTATCCAGAACAACTTGGAAATAGATCAGACCCATACAGTTCAGGAGATGAATTATGAAAATAGGATACAATACAAAGATTCACAGTTCAGTTGAATTCGTTGGAGAATTTAATTCATTTGAAATTGGAGACAATGTTGAAATTGGTGAAGGTGTAAAAATCCTTGGCGGTGGAGATCTTTTTATCGGAGACTATTCTAAGATTAATAGAAATTGTTTTATTAATGCCAGTGGAGTAGTCAGGCTAGGGGAAGCCACTTGGGTTGGAGAAAGAGTAGTTCTTGATGGAACTGGAAAGCTCTGGGCAGGAGATTTTCTTGGAGTAGGAATTGGGTCTGGATTATATTCTCATATCAGGCATGGAGATGTTACAGAAGGATGTCTATATGAAAAAGAGTCAGAGTTAATAATTGGAGATGATGTTTGGTTTGTTGGAGAGTGTCTTGTTTCTCCAATAGTTGCAAAAGATAAATCAATGGCTATGCTTGGGTCTGTTGTTGTAAAAAACATGGATGAAAATTCTGTGTATGGTGGAAATCCAGCAGTAAACATTACTCATAAAACTGGCGTACCTTGGATACATAAAACAGAATCTGAAAAGTTTTTAAGAGTGGCAAGACTTGTTGAAGAGGGATGTAATAAGTTTAACTTAGATAGGGACATGTTTAAGGTTGTATATAGTACCCCACAAATTAAAGAGTCTGGAATAACGTACTATAATATTGTAGATAGAACTTATACAAAAACAAACAGTGATGGTGAAATTAAAATGAATAAATGGTTATTTAATGCAAAAGCTAAATTTAGGAAGGCGTAATGAAAAATATTGAATTGTTCCAAGTAACAATGTCTCCAGATGCTACAAGTATGTTGGAGCCAGTGCTGTCTTCTGGGTATGTTGCACAGGGTCACAGAGTTGAACTTTTTGAAGATGCTCTATGGCGTTCTTTGAGTACTGCTAAAACTAAGCCAGTTACAGTAAATTCTGGAACTAGTGCAATAAATTTAGCAGTAGAGTTATGTAATGTTAATCCAGGTGACGAAATTATATCAACACCAATGACATGCTTTGCAACACAGATCGGTGCTATACACCGTGGTGCAAAAATTAGATGGGCAGATGTAGATCCATTGACAGGTCTAATTAATCCAGATAGCGTTGAAAAATTAATTACAAAAAAAACAAAAGCAATTATTGCAGTTAACTGGGCTGGTAGAATTCCAGACTACAAAAAATTAAAGTCTTTTGGAATTCCAGTTATTGAAGATGCAGCACACTGTTGGGATACTTTTGAAACAAAAGATGTTGAAAGAGGAGACTATATATGCTATAGCTTTCAGGCTATTAAGTTTTTAACAACTTCCGATGGTGGAGCAATTGTTTGTCCAGTAGAAACAGAACGTGAAGCAAAAAATCTTAGATGGTTTGGATTAGATAGAACTAGCAATGAAAGCTTTAGATATAAGCAGGATATAAAAAGGGCTGGCTTTAAGTATCACATGAACGATGTATGTGCTACTATCGGACTTGCTAACATTGAGTATGCTAATAATGCAGTCAAAGAAAGCAGAAGGAATGCAAAACTATTTTGTGATGAACTTTCTGGATTAGACCATATTACAGTATTACCATTTGATGAAACTTGTTCATATTGGATATTTCCAATAGTTTTAAACAATGTTAATAGAGAAGACTTTATGAAGTACTTGCTAGACAATAGAATTGTTTCAAGCCCTACTCATCATAGAAATGATCAAAACACTTGCACCTTAGAATTTAAAGAAGGACCACTTCCTGGATTAGACTTCTTTAATCAGAATCAATTAAACATACCAGTCGGCTGGTGGTTGACAGATAAAGAAAAAATGCATATAATTGATACGATCAAGAAATGGAAGTAGTCTGTGAAAGAATATTTAGCAAATAACTATATTTGCTTTGATGATATATTAATGGTTCCACAATATTCAGAAGTTGTTAGTAGAAGTTCTGTAGACACTGCCATGCCTATTGGTGGATACTTGTGGTTAAACTTACCTGTAATTGCTTCTCCAATGGATACAGTGTGTGAAAAAGATATGGCTATTGCTATGGCAGAGTCTGGTGGAATTGGAATCATTCATAGATTTATGTCTGCAAAAAATCAAATAAAAATGGTTGAAGAAGTTTATAATCATAGTGATCTTAAACTATCCGTTGGTGCAGCACTATCTTCTACATTTATTGAAGAGCATGTAGAAAAACTTATTCTGGCAGGAGCTTCTATGCTATTAATTGACACTGCAAATGGTCATAGCAAGATGGCTATTGATGCAGTTGTCAGGCTTAAAAACCTTGTAGGAGATTCTGTTCATATTATGGCTGGAAATGTTTCTACAATAGAGGGCTTTGTAGCCTTAGATGTTGCAGGTGCAGATTCTATTAGAGTAGGCATTGGTGGGGGTAGCATGTGTACTACAAGAATAGTATCAGGACATGGTATTCCAACACTATCTTCAATTATAAACATCCGAGAAGCAAAAGATAAGTTTAACTTAAATGCTGGAATCATTGCAGATGGTGGAATTAGAAGCACTGGAGATATGGTAAAAGCTTTTGCTGCAGGAGCAGATGCTGTAATGTTAGGATCAATGTTGGCAGGTACTGAGGAATCTCCTGGAGATCTATACTTTGAGGGGGATAAGAAGTTTAAATCCTTTAGAGGAATGGCTAGTAAAGAAGCTAACAAGGATAAAGACATTGCAGTTGCAGAAGGAATATCTACAAAGATTGCCTATAAAGGCTCTGTAAAGGATGTAATTAAAGACATTAGAGGTGGTATTGGAAGTGGTTGCTCCTACTCTGGAGTTGATTTTCTTCATGACTTATATAAAGATTCTATGTATACAAGAGTTTCGCCATCATCTGTAAAGGAGTCATTGCCCCATGGAAGATAATGAGGAAATGAGTAGTCAAGATCTGTCTGAAATGATTGAGTATTTACTTGAAATAGGTGCTATGGAAATTATGGGGTATGATTCTATATCAGATCAGTTTACATACAAAGTTACTTCAAAATGTAAAGAACTATATCCAGAATTATATTATGCACATTATGAAGCCGTTGGAGAAATGGCATCAAGTCTTTGGATGAAAGATGTTATAGACATAGTGTTTACTGAAGGTCAAACAATTGTTGGAGTTACCCCAGAACAGGTAGAATCAATAAAAGAAAATATAGATACTTTTACTGATGATGAAAGATTTTTTCTTGAAGTATTATTAAATCACTACGATCAAAGATAGGATATAATAGTAGTTATGAATGAAGATAATATTGTTAAAGCAAAAAGCGTTTCTGTTGGAGATCATGTACTTTTTGCAGTTCCAAAACCTCCAGACAAAACAGAGTCAGCTCATGGCATTGTTGAAAGAATTGAAAGATCTGGTAAGGTAAAGCTTCCAGGAACCAATGAAACAGAAGAAGCGTCTTCAGAAAATCCTGTTGCAGTTATTAGAGTTTATGCAACATCAGAAAGTGGTAAGAGAACTAGAACAGACAGACGTGTAGTAAAGCCTTTTAGTTCACTAAGAGTTT